>Ga0182739_1000182_pt1 | contig 110480 bp, 105 predicted proteins | sample eDN5th30CBELigBY_FD_128873 | JGI IMG/M metagenome (GOLD analysis project Ga0182739, IMG submission 128873) | Enriched backyard soil microbial communities from Emeryville, California, USA - eDNA 5th pass 30_C BE-Lig BY (version 2) (version 2) | ecosystem: Environmental > Terrestrial > Soil >...
CGCCACCATGAAGGCATCGCACAGCTTGATGATCTCCTCGAGCCGCTCGACGGCCTGGGGCTTTTCGATCTTGGCCATGACCCCGGCGCGGCCCTGCACCACCTTGCGCACGTCGATGATGTCTTCTGGGCGCTGCACGAAGGAGAGCGCGATCCAGTCGGCCTCGCATTCGAGCGCCTTGATCAGGTCGGCCTGGTCCTTCTCGGTCAGCGCGCCCACGGGCAGCAGCGTATCGGGCAGGGACACGCCCTTCTTGTCGGAGAGCTTGCCGCCATGGATGACGGTGGTTTCCACCGCGCCGTTGCCCACCTTGGTGGCGCGCAGCTGGATTTTTCCGTCATCGAGCAGCAGGCGGTCGCCTACCGAAACGTTTTCGATGATCTCCGGATGAGGCAGGCACACCCGCTCGCGGGTGCCGGGGACGCTGCTGGAATCGAGCGTCAGCGTATCGCCCGAGGTCAGCATCACCGAGCCGCCGGCAAAGGTGCCGATGCGCAGCTTGGGGCCCTGCAGATCCACCAGCACGCCCAACGGGTGGCTGATGTTCTGCTCAACCGCACGGATGCGCGCCACGGTCTGGGCCAGCAACTCGTGGCTGGCATGGCTCATATTGATGCGGAACACGTCCGCACCGGCGCGTGCCAGTTCCTCGATGGTCTTTTCGTCCTGGCTGGCAGGGCCGAGCGTGGCGACGATCTTGACCCGTCTCATGCGTCTCATCAGTTGTCCGTACTTTCGGGTTCTTCGGTCGTTTCCAGATCGCCTTCGGTGGGGTCGCCCATGGGCTCCCCGTCTACCCCGCCTGCGTCAGGATCGATGACCGGATCTGTGAGCTGGAGTGTCCAGTCACTGCGGTTCTGCGTGTCGACCTCGAAAAAGCCCGTCCGCTCATAGCCGCGGGCCAGGCAATCCTCGACGCCGAAAATCGTGAAGGTTTCATCGCGCGTGCACATGAACACACTCCCATCCCAGGCGCCCCCACCAATGTCGTCTGCGACGAAAAGATAATAGAAACGCGCGTCCAGATCGCCTTGATACACGGTTGCGCACTGGTCGGGATTGGCGACCCACCAGCCTTCGGACTGCCAGCCGCGCTCGGCCCTGTAGCCCAGCGCGACGGAGACCGAATTGGTCGTTTCATTGCAGACGCGCAAATCGGCCTTCGCCGGTGTGGCGGCAAAGCCGACGAGCACCAAAAGCCCGAACGGGGCCAGGCCGATAGGAAGTTTGAGCAAGGTATTGCCGAGCGCCATGGGAGTGACGAACCTGTTTGTGCGCATGCCATCAATCAGTGTCAACCGCTAACTCGGCGATTTGGCGGAAATGCGAATTCGGCCGCCTCTGCCGATTTTGCGGCTGCTTGGGGCTTGAACCTTGGCTTGGACTGGGGTTCAACGAGCCACCAAACAGAGATGAGGATAGTGTCATGGTTGATGACGGGGTAGCGCAGGATCAGTTGCGCTCCATCGTTGAGCGGATCGAGCATCTCGAGGAAGAGAAGGCTGCGATCGCCGAGGACATCAAGGAAGTCTATGCGGAAGCCAAAGGCAATGGCTTTGACACAAAGGTGTTGCGCCAGGTGGTGCGGATCCGCAAGCAGGACCGCAACGAGCGGATGGAGCAGGAAGCGATCCTGGATCTATATCTGGCCGCTCTGGGCATGAGCAACGGCCCGGTCACCGACGAGGACTGAGCCTGAAATCGACAGGGGCGCTCCATGGCGGGGCGCCCCTCTTTCTTACACCAGACTGTCGCCGCGCGCGATGTTGAGGGCGCGCAAGGCGCCGTCGCCATTGCCCAGGGCCTTGAGGGCGGTCGCTACGATACCGTCCCGGTCCAACCCGGCTTCGGCATACATGTCCGCCTGAGATGCCTGTTCGGTGAACCGGTCGGGGATCATCAGCGGCCTGAACTTGGTGTTGCCGTCCAGCAAGCCATTGCTGGCCAGGAAGGTCGCCACGTGGCTGCCAAAGCCGCCAATGCCGCTTTCTTCAAGGGTAATCAAAACCTCGTGCGATTGCGCCAGGTTTGCGATCAGCTCTTCATCGAGCGGCTTCATGAAGCGCGCATCGGCAATGGTGGGGGAGAGCCCCAGCGCCGCAAACTTTTCCACCGACGCCAGAGCTTCGCCCAGGCGCGTGCCATATGAGAGGATCGCGATGGTCGAACCCTCCCGCACGATCCGCCCCTTGCCGATGGGCAGGGGCGTGCCGCGTTGCGGCATATCCACGCCCATGCCGTCGCCGCGCGGATAGCGGAAGGCGATGGGGCCCTGATCATAAGCTGTCGCTGTTGCCACCATATGGCGCAACTCGGCCTCGTCGGCCGCCGCCATCAGCACCATGTTTGGAATGGCGCCCAGATAGGCGCAGTCGTAATTGCCCGCATGGGTCGGCCCGTCGGCGCCGACATAACCCGCCCGGTCGATGGCAAAGCGCACCGGCAGGCCCTGAATGGCCACGTCGTGCACCACCTGGTCATAAGCCCGTTGCAGGAAGGTGGAATAGATGGCGCAGAATGGACGCATGCCCTCCGACGCCAGGCCCGCCGCGAAGGTCACGGCGTGCTGCTCGGCGATGCCAACGTCAAAGATGCGGTTGGGAAACAGCTCGGCGAACTTGTCCAGCCCCGTGCCCGAGGGCATTGCGGCGGTCACCGCCACCACGCGCTCGTCGTCCTTGGCCTCGGCGATCAGCGAGGACGCAAACACCGAGGTGTAGGAGGGGGCGTTCGACGGCGCCTTGGCCTGCGCCCCCGTCACCACGTTGAACTTGTTCACGCCGTGATATTTGTCCGCCGCGCTTTCGGCAGGGGCGTAGCCCTTGCCCTTCTTGGTGGCGACATGCACCAGGATCGGACCCTGTTCGGCGTCGCGCACATTGGCCAGAACGGGGAGCAAATGGTCCAGATTGTGCCCGTCTATCGGGCCCACATAATAAAATCCCAACTCCTCGAACAGCGTGCCACCGGTCAAAAAGCTGCGGGCGAATTCCTCGGTGCGGCGCGCCGGCTCGTGAAAGATCGGCGGCAGCTTGCGGGCGATCGATTTGGCCGTCTCGCGCACCGACAGATAGGCCGGGCCCGACACCAGCCGCGCCAGATAGGCGCTCATGGCCCCGGTGGGCGGGGCAATGGACATGTCGTTGTCGTTGAGAATGACGATCAGGCGTGCATCCATGGCGCCGGCATTGTTCATGGCCTCGTAGGCCATGCCTGCCGACATGGCGCCGTCCCCGATCACGGCGATGACGTTGCGCTTGCTGCCTTGCAGATCCGACGCCACCGCCATGCCCAGCCCGGCGGAAATCGAGGTGGAGGAGTGGCCCGCCCCGAACGGGTCGTAGGCGCTTTCGGCGCGGCGGGTGAAGCCGGATAGGCCGCCTTTTTGCCGCAGGGTCCGGATGCGGTCGCGGCGGCCGGTGAGGATCTTGTGGGGATAGGCCTGGTGGCCCACGTCCCAGATCAGCCGATCATGGGGCGTATCGAATGTAGCGTGGATGGCAACCGTGAGTTCGACCACGCCCAGACCCGCGCCCAGATGCCCCCCGGTCACCGATACGGCGTCGATCATCTCGCTGCGCAATTCGTCGGCCAGCTGGCGCAACTGCTCTCGGCTGAGGCTGCGCAGGGCGGCAGGATCGGCAACGGTATCCAGCAGGGGGGTCTGCGGGGTCTCAGTCAATGTGCTCGTCCTCCCAGGGCTCGCGGCGTTTAACATCCCGTCCGTTCACCCTTTACGGGCGAAAGGCCGGCCTGGACCGCGACCAGATTAGACCAGATGTAAAGAGAGCCTTGGGGCAACGCAACTACAGGATCGTGCTTTCCGCCATGTGCGCCACCCCGCCAACGGCGAATTCGTCAGCACTCAGGCCCACATAGAGACCGGTGCGGAAGGTGTCGGTGGCCCCGTAGATCCCCATTTCCGTGGTGGGATCGAAATCGGCGGTGTCATGCTCGTAAAACACCGCAAAGCGGTCGCTCGCAAGAGTTTCGGGTTGCATGAAAACTTCGGTGACGTGGTCCACATCGGGTGCCACCAGCTCGCCAGCCCGGAACTGCACGATGGATGGACCCGGCAGCGCCCGCACGGCACTGTCAGCCGAGCCGCCGCGATTGGCGAAGGCGTTCCAGGTGTTTTCCATCAGCCCGCGCAGCGTGTCGAATTTGACCTCCCCGCCTAGCGAGGCCATCTGCACCTGTCCGCCCGCCTGCGGGCGTAGGGGCTGCTGGGGTGCCGCCGGGGGGATAGCAGCGGTAGTGGGCGGGCTCATCAGCACGCGCGGCGCGTTAATCGTGCCATTGCGATCGGCCGGCGACACATAGGCCGAGAGCACCTGGGGCGGCTCCTGCTCGGCCTGGCTGGGGCTAATCTGCACGCGCGCGGCCGGAATAGGCGCATCGAGCGCTGCCAGCGCCATCATTGCAGTCTGGGGCGCAGCTTCGGGGGTTGCAGGCGCGCGCTCGGGCCGTGCCAGCGGAATGGGCGCCTCGGCAGCGATGCTGGCCACCTGGAAGGGAATAGTGGCCGGCACGTCCGCGCTCGGCAAATCCTCGGGGCGCATCAGCGGTACGGGGGCGCTGACCGCCACGGCCTGGACGCTGCGCTGGGCCGGCTGCTGCTGAATGGCCGCGGGAGGCGCACTGGCAACCTGCACGGGCTGTCCCTTGTCGCCGCCAAAGATCATGTCGAGAAGATTGTTCCCGCCACCGCCGCCGGCCGGAATGGCGCCGCACGGCACCTGGCGGCATTTTTCCCATTCGGCCTGGGCATATTGGCGGCCGGCCGAAGACAGAGGCTTGCCATCGGTAGGCAGGTGCAGCGTCTTGCCGTCGGGGAAAACCTTGGCCAGCTGCGTGCGCGTCATGCGCGGCCAGGCGCGCACCGTGCCGGTATCGAGGTGCACGAACGGGCTGCCGGAGGTGGGATAATAGCCCACGCCACCCACCTGGTGTTTCATGGCCACGGCCCGCAGCGTATCGAGCGGCACGCCGGGGATGAAGAAATCCATGGCATGGCCCTTGGTATGTTGGGAGTTCTCGGCAACGCCCGAGCTGGACTTGCGCAGCATGGCGTTGGTCGCTGGCGACCGATAGGCCGAAACGATGTGGATGGGCTGGGTGGCCCGCACTTCGTTATAGACCGCCCAGATCAGGTCGAACAGCGCCGGGTCCATCTTGGCCGGCTCGTTGCGGCGCCAGTCTCGCAGGAAGTGGTTGAGCTTGTTGAGCCCGTCCTGGTCCCAGCGGCCATTGCGCTTGTAAACGATCCGGGCCGTCTCCTTGGTGTGCGTGTAATAGAGATAAAGCGAGCGCTCGTCCCCCGCAGCATATGCGGGCGTCGCCAGGGGCGGCACCACAAGGGAAATGGCCACAAGTGTGGTGACGGCCAGCTGCGACAACCGCAGCCAAAATGCTTGTACTGTTTTTGACACGCCCGATTTCGCCCAGTTGCCCAGAGTCGTAATCACGAGACACTAGCAAGTCTTTTATAGGAACTTATTAACGCTAGCCTCGCAACGGCCGTCCCCGACCGTGCAGTCAGCTTTTGATAGAGCCAAATGCCGGCTGAACCAAGGCCATTTCGTAAAGCGGGGGTTAACGACCCACAAACGCAAACGCCCGCGTCGGGGAGAACGCGGGCGCGCAAGGGCCTGAAAACCTGAAGAGAATTCTAAAGTTCGAGCAGCTCGATCAGGCGCTTGTTGTGGCCATAGACGTCGCCATAGGAGCGGATGGTGCCATCTTCGCCCACGCGCAGGGTGAAATAGGCCAGGTGCACCGGCACCTTGTTTTCCAGGTTCACCCAGCGCTCGGCAGGTCCATACATGGCCTCGAGCTTGGTGGCATTCATGTTGGGTTCGAGCCCGAGCAGGGCATCGGCAAATTCCATCGGGTTCTGCACGCGCACGCAGCCATGGCTGTAGGCGCGCTGGGAATTGCCGAACAGCGATTTGGACGGGGTGTCGTGCAGATAGACGTCGTGGCTGTTGGGGAACAGGAACTTGACCGCCCCTAGCGCATTGCTCGGGCCGGGGCGCTGACGGATGCGGAACTGGTTCACGTCGGTGCGGTACCAGTCGACCATGGCGGCATTGACCACCTGACCGCCATAGAGCAGCTCCATGTTCTGGGAATCGAGATAATAGGGATTGGCCGCCAGCTTGGGCGCGATCTCGTTCTTGGCGATCGAGGCCGGCACGTTCCAATAGGGGTTCACCACGATGTGCCGGATCTGGTCCGAAAAGATCGGCGTCTGGTTCTTGGGCGTGCCCACCACCACGCGCGTGGTGTAGGCCACCTCATAGCCGGCATCGTGATCGCCGCGCTCCACATAGAGCCGGAATTCGGGGATGTTGACCAGCACGTGGAAGTTGCCCAGCGTCTCGGGCATCCAGCGCCAGCGCTCCATATTGGCGATAATGTCCTCGCGCGTCGTGGCCGAGCCGCCATTGAGCGCGGCGACCGTTGCCGGACCCACTACGCCATCGGCCTTCAGGCCCAGGCTGTCCTGGAAAGTCATCACGGCCTGGGCCAGCGCCTCGTCATAGACGCTGTCGGAGCCCTGGGGCACTTCCAGCCGCTGGCGTAGCACCGGCACGCGCGGATCGCTCATACCCACCCGCAGCAGCTGGCCCTCGGGTACGGTGACCGGATCGTTGGCCATGCCGTCATGGAACTTGGCGAGAGCGGCCTTGAGCGCCTGGAATTCGCGATGCTTGGGCTCGAGCGCCAGCAGGATCTTGGCCGGGTCCTGGGCATCGGCGAGCTTGACCAGCAGGTCGGCTTCATCGATGCGACGGGGCGTGATGTCGAAATTGGCCGAGACCTGTCGCGGCGCGATGCGCCCGGCATAAATGTGCTGGGCGTAAAGCGCGGTCGCATTGGAGAAGGCGGTTTCGAGCGCTGCCAGCCGTTCGGGGTCTTCGCCCGTGCCGGTAACGGTCAGCGCCTGAGTCAGGTAGTCGCTCGGGCGCAGCCCTTCGAGCTCGGCGTCCTTGAACAGCGCCATGATCTTTTCGGCGGCCGGGGAGAACTTGGTTTGCCCGTCGGCGCCCTGCGTCAGCCAGAGCGGCTCGAAATGGCGCGCGCCATAGAAGAAATAGAGCTTTTGTGCCGCCGCATAGGCACGGCTTTCCTTGCTCGTCCCGTAATAGGCCTGCGAGAGCGAGCCCTTGATGATCTCGGCCAGCCGGCTCTGGGGCGGCGCGATCACCACGCGCGGCACCTCGGTCACCACCGGCGTCTCCTGCGCGAAGCTAGCGTAAGGGGTGCCCAGAGCCAAGGCTCCGGCGGCAAGCAGGCAGGTGACCAGCGACTTCATGTTCAGCTCCACGCGACAGCAGCAATCGGCTAAGTAAAACTTTACCAACTCAACCCTTAACGAGGGCCTTAGCACCCGTTCATTCCCAATTTAGCTCACGCCCACAAATCATCACAACGTGATCTCGGCGGCGTGAGCGAGGGCTGTTGCAGCCCTGCAACGTGGCGCTCAGGCAGCATCGGATTGGCCGTCTTCCAGCCCATATTCGCGCAGCTTGCGATAGAGCGTCGAACGTCCAATCTTGAGGCTGCGCGCCACCTGCGCCATGCGCCCCTTATGGCGGGCCAGTGCAAACACGATGAGGTCGCGCTCGATATCGCTGAGCGCGCGCAGCTCCCCGCTGGGGGCCAGGAAGCGTTCCGCATCGGGAGCCGACCGCGGGACGGGGGGCTCGTCGAGCCCCAGGGGCAGGGGGCGGCTGCCCAGAGCCGGAAACATGTGCGGCCCCACCACGGTGCTCGGGCTCAAGGTGACGGCCCGATGCAGCAGGCGCAAAAGCTGGCGCACATTGCCCGGCCAGGGCCCGGCGCGCAAAAGCGGCAGGACGCTGACGTCCAGCTCCATGCCGTGGCGGCCCCCGTCCGCCGCGAACTGGGCGAGGCCCGCTTGGGCCAGCGCGCCGATGTCCTCGCGCCGGTCCCGCAATGGCGACAAAAAGAGGGGCGCCACCGCGAGGCGATAATAGAGATCTTCCCGAAGCTGCCCGGTGCGCACCAGATGCATCAGCCGGTGCGTGCTGGTGGCAATCAGGCGCGTCTCGAGCCGCTCGGTGCGGTTGGCGCCAGCCAGCCTTACACTGCCGGTTTCAAGCCAGCGCACCAGTTCGACCTGTGCATCGGCATGCAACTGGCCCACCTCATCGATCACCAGCGTGCCGCGCGTTGCGTCCTGCGCTCGCCCGGGGCAGCGCTTGCCGCCCTCGATGGCGCCGAAAAGCCGCCGCACGCCATCCGCCCCGGTCAACTCGGTGCCATTCACGCACACCAGAGCGGCGCCCGCGCACTCCGAGTTCGCATGGATGGCTTGCGCCAGCAGCGTCTTGCCGGTGCCCGTCTCCCCCTCGATCAGGACTGGCAGGGTCGACCGGCTCACTTTACGGGCGCCCGCCAAGGCCTTGAGCAGGAGCGGGTCCTTGCCGATAAGATCGCCGAAATCGGGCAACCCGGCCTGCCGACGTTCCGCCCTCGCCGCCGCCTGCTGCAAACCCGTACGCGCCAGCGTTACGCTCAGCGTGGTGGCCAGCCGCTGCGGGGAGACGGGCTTGACCAGATAATCGAGCGCGCCCAGCGCCAAGGCCGGCAAGGCGGCGTCCTCGGCGCCCGGGGTCGTCAGCGCCACCACGGGCACGCCGATCCCCTCGCGCCGCAGCGCCGACAGAATGCCCAGGCCATCCAGCTCGGGCAGCACGAGGTCGAGCAGCACGGCGCCGAACGTCATCTCGCTGCGCAGGATCGCCAGCGCCTCTGCCCCGGTCTGGGCCGTGACGGTGCGATAGCCGGCGGCATTGGCCATGGCTTGCAGCTGTTCACGGCAGTGCGGGTCGTCTTCGGCGATCAGGATTGCGGGCATGGGCTCGGGGAACAGGCGAATCGGGGCTGGCTTGCTCTTACCCTGAAACCGCGGCGTTAACGGCCCTTTAACGATGTGGGCCGCTTGGCAGGTCCGCGATCGGTGGCTATGGTCGCGCCGCCTGAAACGACCACCCGGAGAGAGCACCATGTCCCCCACCTTTGCCCCCGCAGAGGCCGCGCCGGCTGGACACAACCAGTTCGGCACCTTGCCGGAATGGGACCTGAGCGACCTTTATCCGAGCCCGCAGTCGCCGCAATTGCTGGCCGATCTCGACCGGGCCAAGGCCGAGGCCAAGGCGTTCGAAGCCGACTACAAGGGCAAGCTCGAAGCCATGGCGCGCGAGGGCCGGCTGCTCGAGGCCATGGCGCGCACCGAGGCGCTGGGCGATCTCAGCGGACGCCTGGGCTCGTTCGCCTATCTGCAATATGCGCAAAACACCGCCGACCCCGACCGCGCCAAGTTCCTCGGTGACATCAACCAGGCCCTGACCGATCTTTCGACCAACCTGATTTTCTTTGAACTCGAACTCAACCGTATCCCCGATGACGTGCTCGAATCGGCCTTTGCGGCCGATGCCGCCCTGGCGCGCTACCGCCCCTGGTTCGAGGAATTGCGCAAGGCGCGCCCCTATCAGCTCGAAGATCGGGTCGAGGCGCTGTTTCATGAAAAGTCGGTGACCGGCCAAGCCGCCTGGAACCGGCTGTTCGACGAGACCATGGCGAGCCTGAAATTCGAGGTTAAGGGCGAGACGCTCGGGCTCGAAGGCACCCTGCACCTGCTCTCGGATCGCGCTGCCCAGACGCGCGCCGCCGCCTTTGGCGGGCTGGCTGCGACCCTGGAGCAGAACAAGCGCCTGTTCGCCCAGATCACCAACGTTCTGGCCAAGGACAAGGAAATTTCGGATCGCTGGCGCGGCTATGCCGACATCGCCGATAGCCGGCACCTGGCCAATTCGGTGGAGCGCGAGGTCGTTGATGCGCTCCAGTCGGCCGTCGAGGCCGCCTATCCGCGCCTGTCGCACCGCTATTATGCCATGAAGGCCAAATGGTTCGGCAAGGACCAGCTCGATGCCTGGGACCGCAATGCGCCCCTGCCGGCCAGCGACGAGCGCCTGTTCGATTGGAACAGCGCCAAGTCCACCGTGCTCGAGGCCTATGGCAAGTTCTCGCCGCGTCTGGTCGAAGTGGCCGAGCCGTTCTTTGCAGGCGGCTGGATCGATGCCGGGGTCAAGGAAGGCAAGTCGCCCGGCGCGTTCGCGCACCCCACCGTGCCCAGCGCCCATCCCTATCTGATGCTCAATTATATGGGCCGCTCGCGCGACGTGATGACGCTGGCCCACGAACTGGGCCATGGCGTGCACCAGCGCCTGGCTGCCGAGCAGGGGCCGCTTTTGTCCCAGACGCCGCTGACCCTGGCCGAAACTGCCAGCGTGTTCGGTGAAATGCTCACCTTCCGCTCGTTGCTCGATGCCACCACCGATCCCAAGGCCCGCTTTGCGCTGTTGTCGTCCAAGGTGGAAGACATGCTCAACACGGTGGTGCGGCAAATTGCCTTTTACACCTTCGAGCGGCGCGTGCACACCGCCCGACGGCAGGGTGAATTGCGGCCCGAGGAGATCGACCGGATCTGGCTGGAGGTCTCAACCGAGAGCCTGGGCCCCGCAATCCGGCTCAATCCGGGCTATGAGGTGTTCTGGAGCTACATCCCGCACTTCATTCATTCCCCGTTCTATGTCTACGCCTATGCGTTCGGCGATTGCCTTGTGAACTCGCTATACGCACAGTATGAGAAATCCAGCGCGGGCTTTGCCGAGCGATATTTCGAACTGCTGCGGGCTGGCGGTTCCAAGCATCATTCGGAGCTGTTGCAGCCCTTTGGGCTCGATGCCCGCGACCCCGGCTTCTGGTCCATGGGTCTTTCGATGATCGAAAGGCTAATTGACGAGCTGGATCGAAATCAGCCTGAGTGACACGCGCCCAAGGATAGAGGAATCGATGGCCGTCCAGAAAGAATCGAACTTTGACGTCGATGTGCACGAAAACACCTACCGCCGGTTTCTCACTGTTGTGAAATGGGCCTGCATCAGCGTCGCCATCCTGATGGTCGTGCTCTATTTCGTCGTCCAACCCTGATCGGATCGGCCGCCGCTTCGAGCGGTTGGCCGCAAGGGCTTGTCTTGAAAGGTAAGGTCCGATGAAAATCGCAATCGTGCGCGAACTCGCGGACGCTGAGACGCGCGTGGCCGCGACGCCCGAGACGGTGGGCAAGCTCATCGGCCTGGGCGCCAGCGTGGCGCTGGAAACCGGTGCTGGAGCGCGCTCGCGCATGCTCGATGCCGACTATGCGGCAGCCGGCGCCACCATAGCACCCGATGCAACCAGCGCTCTGGCCGGCGCCGACATCGTGCTCACGGTGCGCCGTCCCGCAGCCGCCGCCCTGGCGGGCGTGGCGCCCGGTGCCCTGGTGATCGGCACCATGGATCCCTATGGCAACGAAGCCGACGTGATGGCGCTGGCCCAGGCCGGCGTCGTGGCCGTGGCCATGGAGTTCATGCCGCGCATCACCCGCGCTCAGGTCATGGATATTCTCTCGAGCCAAGCTAATCTCGCCGGCTATCAGGCCGTGATCGACGCGGCAGCCCAGTTCGACCGCGCCATGCCCATGATGATGACGGCAGCGGGCACCATTCGCCCCGCCAAGGTGTTCGTCATGGGGGCGGGCGTTGCCGGCCTGCAGGCCATCGCCACGGCCAAGCGCCTGGGCGCCGTGGTTTCTGCCACCGACGTGCGGCCCGCCGCCAAGGAGCAGGTGGAATCGCTGGGCGGCAAGTTCATTGCCGTCGAGGACGAGGAATTCAAGCAGGCCGAAACGGCTGGCGGCTATGCCAAGCAGATGTCGGCCGAATACCAGGCCAAGCAGGCGGCCCTGACCGCCAGCCACATCGCCAAGCAGGACATCGTCATCACCACCGCGCTCATTCCGGGCCGCCCGGCGCCCAAGCTGGTGTCGCGCGAAATGGTGGAATCGATGCTTCCCGGTTCGATCATCGTGGACCTGGCTGCCGAGCGTGGCGGCAATGTCGCCCTCACCCAGCCGGGCGAAGTTGTCGAGCACAACGGCGTCAAGATCGTGGGCTATTCCAACGTGCAGGGGCGCATCCCCACCAGTGCCAGCCAGCTCTATGCCCGCAACCTCTTTGCCTTCCTAGAAACCCTGATCGACAAGAAGGCCAAGGTGCTGGCCGTCAATTGGGATGACGAACTGGTCAAGGCCACGGTTCTGACCAAGGACGGCGCGGTGGTTCATCCCAATCTCCAGGCAGCGGTGGCTGCGGCAAGCACGGCCCCGGCGCCGCTCGCCGCTCCCGCGCCGGCCCAGCTCAAGGAAGCGAACTGATGGAAACCACGGCAGAACATGTGGCCGACGTGGCCGCAGTGGTGGGCAGCATCGCCAGCGGCGGTCTGATCGACCCTTTCATCTTCCGCCTTTCGATCTTCGTTCTGGCGATCTTTGTGGGCTATTACGTGGTCTGGTCGGTGACCCCGGCGCTCCATACCCCGCTCATGAGCGTCACCAACGCCATTTCCTCGGTCATCGTGGTGGGCGCCCTGCTCGCGGTGGGTGTGGAACTGGCTGCCGATGCGAACTGGATCTCCAAGGTGTTCGGCTTCATCGCGCTCGTCTTTGCCAGCGTGAACATCTTTGGCGGCTTCCTGGTCACCCAGCGCATGCTGGCGATGTACAAGAGAAAAAGCTAAACGCCGAACGGCTATGCGGGGCAGGGGTGTTCCGCCGGGCAATGGTCGGGGCTTTGTGCGAACGGGGGACGATGGCGGGGTGACCAAGCAGGAGTGGGAAGCGCTGATCGGTGAGTTCATCGCAGGAGCGATGAGCGGGCCGGACTTCGAACGCCGCTTCCTGGATGGGCACAGGCAAACGGTCGAGTTGGGCGAAAGCGTGCCCTATGCGGTCGATCTGCTGTTTTACGAGGTCGATGCCTACTGCCAGGACCCTGCCTTGCGCGGACCCAACGACCTGGACGAAGCGGGTTTGCGCGATGCTGCGCGCCTCCTTCTCCCCCGGATCGACGAGCCTTGGCCGCCCCTGCCGGGCCAGCCTACTAAAGATCAAAATGATGCCAATTTCCGCCGCGCTGCCGCCCGGCTTGGACTGCTGAGGAAGTAAGATGTCCGCCAATCTCGCCGCCGCCCTGTATCTGGTTTCAGGCGTGCTCTTCATCCTCGCCCTGCGAGGCCTCTCCAGCCCCCGTACCGCCCAGTCCGGCAATCGCTTCGGCATGATCGGCATGGGCATTGCGGTGGTAACGACGCTGGCCCTGGCCGGGCCGCGCGACCTGACCAGCTGGGCTCTGATCATCGGAGGCATCGCCATCGGTGGCGGCTTCGGCGCGGTGCTGGCGCGCCGGGTCAAGATGACCGACATGCCCCAGCTGGTTGCCGCCTTCCACTCGCTGGTGGGCCTGGCCGCCGTGTTCGTGGCGGCTGCCGCGCTCTATGCGCCCGAAGCTTTCGGCATCGGCACGCCGGGCCATATCCATGCGCAGGCCATCATCGAAATGAGCCTGGGCGTGGCCATCGGCGCCTTCACCTTTACCGGCTCGGTCATCGCCTTCCTCAAGCTCGATGGCCGCATGTCGGGCAAACCCATCATTCTGCCCAACCGCCACCAGATCAACATCGCCCTGGGCGGCGTGCTGGTGCTGCTGGTGGTGATCTTTGCCATCACCGCCGACCCGCTCTGGTTCTGGCTGATCACCATCGTCGCCCTGGTGCTGGGCGGGCTGATGATCATCCCCATCGGCGGCGCCGACATGCCCGTCGTGGTCTCCATGCTCAATTCCTATTCGGGCTGGGCCGCCGCCGGCATCGGTTTCACCCTGGGCAATACCGCGCTGATCATCACGGGCGCATTGGTGGGCTCGTCGGGTGCCATCCTCTCCTACATCATGTGCAAGGCGATGAACCGCAGCTTCATCTCGGTCATCCTGGGCGGTTTTGGTGGCGACAGCGCCGCCGCTGCCGGGGCGGCGGAAGACGATCGCCCGGTCAAGCAGGGTGCCGCCGACGATGCCGCCTTCCTGATGAAGAATGCCGGCAAGGTCATCATCGTGCCCGGTTACGGCATGGCCGTCGCGCAGGCCCAGCACGCCCTGCGTGAAATGGCCGATGCCCTCAAGGCCAATGGGGTGGAAGTCAAATATGCCATCCACCCCGTCGCCGGCCGTATGCCCGGGCACATGAACGTGCTGCTCGCCGAAGCCAACGTGCCCTATGACGAGGTGTTCGAGCTCGAGGACATCAACTCCGAGTTCGCCCAGGCTGACGTCGCCTTCGTGATCGGCGCCAATGACGTGACCAATCCGGCCGCCAAGACCGACAAGACCTCGCCGATCTACGGCATGCCGGTGCTGAACGTGGAAGATGCCGGCACCGTGCTCTTCATCAAGCGCGGCATGGCCGCCGGGTATGCCGGCGTGCAAAACGAATTGTTCTTCCGCGACAACACCATGATGCTGTTCGGCGACGCCAAGAAGGTCACCGAAGACATCGTCAAGGCCTTCGCTCACTAACGAGCGCCGCTGCCCGATATCGGGCAGCAAACTCCTGCCAAGACGCGCTGGCCCGCCCAGGCGAGCGCGTCAGGCGGCTCCACGTGCAGACACTATCGATGCCAAGGACTTGTGGCTTATGTTTCCTGCATCCCGGTGCTGAGAAACTGGGATGCCCGTGACGTTTCCAGCTTCGGCATCAGCTCGAAGTTCCGCTGCTCGAAAATTCTTTCACCGGTGGAGTTTGGCACGACGTTGATGGCTGTCTTGGCGGTGACGGGGGAAAATACGTCTACCGACGCAGTTCTTGAAGACATTGATTTGCTGGCTCCCTGGCTCACGCAGATTGATCTTGAAAACCTCGACTATTCAGGGACTGTACAGATCGGTGCCCAATGGCAGTTCGGTCATTTTGTCGTGGGTGGCGAATTGCGTGGCACGTTCGGCGAGTTCGGGACTAGCTACTTTGACCGCTGGAGCGACGAAATTTCGGCCACTGACACTGGTCAGTTCGTTGACAACGCTGATCTGGGCGATGGGACCGCCAGAACGGCAGCCATCCGTCCTAATGATCGAGATGGCAGTCCCAACGTAGATTGGACCGGTACGTCTGACTTCGGCCCCGATATTTTTACCGACGTGGTCGATATAGATTTTGAGGGCGTAGTTCATCAGGATAATACCCTCGGCTTCAGCGTTGCATATGACAGCTATTTCGCCCCTGTGGCGCGTATCGGCTTCGCAGCTGACCGTTGGATGTTCTTCGCCATGGGCGGTCCCGCTGTTGCCGAAGTGACGGCATCCACCGCCGCTTCTGTGAGCGAAGATGGGTCGCTTTCTTTCAGTTATGATGAGGCTCTTGACCCGGCGCGTTTCCCCGAGGCTGCCGATACCTACGAGTGGGAAGGCTCCAACACCGAGACCCTGTGGGGTTACACCATCGGTGGCGGTGTCGAATATGCGGCGACTGACAATGCCATTCTGCGCTTCGAAGGCAGCATGACTAATTTCGGCAGCATCTCGGTCACCGGCCAGTCTGCCGACACCGACGCAGAATACGAAGTTACTCAGGACGTGTCGAACTGGGCGCTGTCCACGGGCATCAGCTTCAAGTTCTAATCCGCGCACGGCAGCAACGCCGGCCCTGATTGGCCTCTAAGTCATGCGCCTCCCCGTCTTGAGAAGGGATGGGGAGGCGCTACTGCTTGTATGGATGTGAGCCCCCGCTTGGGTATGCGCGCACGGCGGCAACGGCAGTCGCGAACGCATTGGTTGCAAACTCCGCCGCGGCGGGACTGGTCAACCGCGAATGGTCAGCGATGACGTTGTCGTTGAACGTCGCGCGACTGTAGTAGCGCGCCGTGCCATGGTTGGCACGGTGGCTCGCCAAGTCTTCTCAAAAATGTTGCGGACCCGGGTCTTGCTCACAGCAAGACGATCTTGCAGAAAAGTTCCAAGGAAAGTTCTCACACAAGGGTGTTAACCATGCGGGAACTGTGGCCGGGGTCGGGGCATTTGTTCGCCCATGACCGACCTCAACATGTCATACGGCCCTAGGAGCCTCGATCTTAGTCCCAACCGGCCCAATGGCCTGGGACTGACGATGAGCACACTGCTCCCGATTGCGGCCATGATCATCGTCAATGGCATGTTGAGCCTACTTGCCCCAACCTATGCCATGCCCGATTTTCCGTCCCCGTTCGGCGCGCTCCCGAGTTGGCTGGTCGCAGCGGTTTGGTTCGCCATATATCCGATGTGGGGCGCAGCACGCTGGTACGCATATCAGGCGAGTGCCAAAGGTCGTGTCGTGTCGTGGTGGGTGGTGGCGCTGATCGGCTGGGGCATCGTCTATCCGCTGGTCTTGCCCCATCTCGATGCTTTCTTCGGCACTTGGATCAGCGTTGCCTCGCTGTTTTTGGGCCTCATTACCGGCATCAAGCTGGCGCGGGTCTCCAAGATCGCCTTCTTCCTCGTGTTGCCCTCGCTGCTCTGGATCAGCCTGTCGAGCGCCCTGAGCTTTCTGAGCTTCTCGCAAGGCTGGGCCCCGCCCTTTGGCGCCACCAATTCGCCCGCCCAACAGTAACGGGCTGTTGCATCCCGCAGCGCTTGCAGTTTTTCCGCACCCGGTTCAATGAGGTCAGATCCCTTTCCTCATGAACCGAGTGCTTTTTCGTGACCAGAACTCTCAAGGTCGATCTTTTCACAGACATCGTCTGCCCCTGGTGTCTGGTGGGCTCCGTGCGTCTCGATCAGGCCATTGCGCGCCTGCCGGCCGACATTGCGGTCGAGGTTGAAAACCACCCCTTTCTGCTCGATCCCAACACGCCACCCGAGGGCACCAACGTGCCGGAAATGCTGCGCACCAAATATGGGCGCGATCCGCAGCAAATCTGGGGCCGGCTGCGCGACGAGGCTCGGGCGTCAGGCATCGATCTCGATCCGGCGCGCCAGCCCATGTCCTATCGCACCGATGCGGCCCACACGCTCATCGCGCATGCCAAGCCCAATGGCACCCAACACGCTTTGGCCAATGCCTTGGCCGACGCGCATTTTCTGGAGATCCGCAAGATCGACGACCCAGAAGTTCTTGCCGATATCGCCACGGGCTTTGGCTTTGATCGGGCCGAAGCTTTGGCGCTGGTGACCGATCCGGCCGAGCTCGCCCGTACCCGTCAGCGGGCTCTGGCGGCTGCCCAGCAAGGCATCAGCGGCGTGCCATTCTTCGTGTTCGAGGGCAAATATGGCATGTCGGGCTGCCAGCCCGATGCCCTGTTCGATCGCGCCTTTGCGCTCGCCATGTCTGGCGAGGAAGGGGCCGGCGCAGCATGAAATGGATCAAGCGCATCGCCATCGGGCTCGTTTGCCTGGTGGTTCTGGTCTATGCCGCCGGCATTGCAGGGCTTTATTTCCTGCAGCGCGACTACCAATACAGCCCTTCCGGCGAGATTGTGCCGCTGCAAGACACGAGCCTTGTGGCCCAGGAGATCGCGATCCCGACCGAGGGTGGCGCAATGCTGGCCGGTTGGTATGCGCGCCCGGTCGGCGGCCAGCCGGTCATCCTCTATTACAAGGGCAATAGCGGCAGCTTTTCGGAAGAAAACGAGCGCTATGCGGCCTTCACCCAAGCTGGCTACGGCTTCCTGGCCTTCGACTATCGCGGCTTTCCCGCCACTCCCGGCACCATCACCGAAGCCTCGATCCTGGCCGATTCGCTGGCAGCCTTCGATTGGTTGGCGGCTCAGGGCTACCCCATCGCCATCTGGGGCCGGTCGCTGGGCACGGGGGCGGCTACCTATGTGGCCAGCGAGCGCGATGCGGATGCCTTGCTGCTCGAAAGCCCGTTCCTCTCGGCGGTCAACGTGGCGGCCGAGCGCTACTGGTATGCCCCGGTCTATTGGCTGATGCTGGACACTTTCCGGTCCGACGAGCGCATCGCCCGTGTCACCGAGCCGGTCTTTATCGCCCATGGCACGGCCGACGAAACCATCGGTGTGTCCAATGGCGAGCGGCTCTATGCCTTGGCGCCCAATCCGGCCGAGCTCTGGATCGAGGAGGGGGGCACCCATGGCGATCTCTGGGCGCGCGGCATCTGGGGCAGGGCAGAGCACTTCTTTGAAACTACCGAAGCGGCCAAATGAAAAGGGCGGCCGTCGGGCCGCCCTGCATGCTTCCGAGGCGATGGAGTGCCTAGTAGAGTTCGAGACCGGCAAAGGCCAGCGACAGGTTGACGCCAGTCTGCGCCTGCACCGAAATCGGCTGCAGGGCAAAGCCCCGGCGCGAGCCGCCGATCAGCCAGTTGGCGCCCAGGCCAACACCGAAGGTGGCCTCGCCCGAACCGCCCACATAGGTGCCGGCCAGCGAACGGCGGTCCACCGATACGTTGGAGGCCGAAAACACCAGCCACTCGATCTTGGTGCGGCCGGTGACGCCAATGTCCAGGCCCAGCTTGGTTATGGTGCCGCCATAGACTTCCGGTCGCCTGCCGTCGCGATAAAACACGCAGTCCATGTCTTTCTGCGAGCCGATCAAGAGCCCGATGCCGGCGTGAACGTCACACGACAGGCGGCCCACCTGAACCCTGGACTGGGCCGAAGCGGCGCTGGTCAGAACCACCAGTGCCAGCAGGGCTGCAAGAATTTGCTTCATCTCAACTCATCCCCTTGGGTATTGCGCCGCAATGGCGAAAAGCCCGCCCCGCTCCGCCTGCGGCTTAAATGTCGAACGCGCGGTTATTGCGCCTTTCAACTTTGGCTTGCAAACGAAAAACGCCGCCCAAAAAGGCGGCGTTTAAAACTTTACTAACGAATTATCTCAAAGACTAGGCGCGAGCACGGGCCGGAGCTGCCGGCAAGGAGCCCTCACGCTGGGCACGCTTGCGAGCCAGCTTGCGGGCGCGGCGTACGGCCTCGGCCTTCTGGCGAGCCTTCTTTTCAGAGGGCTTCTCGTAGTAGTTGCGCAGCTTCATTTCACGGAAGACGCCTTCGCGCTGCAGCTTTTTCTTCAGCGCGCGCAGCGCCTGATCAACGTTATTATCGCGAACGACTACTTGCAAAGGTCAACCGCCCTTTCGAAGCTTTATGATGCTGTTGGAGTGAAGCGTGGGGTGTCACAACCCCAGCGCCGACCAGCAATGCCAGTCACCGTTGGAGCGCTGTATAGCGCAAGCCCTGGGGCTTGTCCACACTCTGCAACGCCATTGCGCGTCTAATTGCGCGCAATTGCAGGTCCAACGCGGTTGATATGGCCCATTTTGCGGCCTGGCCGGGCCTCCGCCTTGCCATAAAGCTGCGGCCTGATACCCGTGCCAAGCGACTCAGGCAGGGCTGCGATTTCGTCGCCGATGAGATTGTCCATCGCGACATCGGCCAGGCGCGTCGTGTCGCCCAGCGGCCAGCTGCAGATGGCCCGGATATGCTGCTCGAACTGGTCGGTGACGCAGACCGCCTCGGTCCAGTGGCCCGAATTGTGCACGCGCGGCGCAATCTCGTTGACCAGCAGCGGGTGCTGCGCGCCTTCGGGCAGAACGAAAAATTCGACGCCGAGCACGCCCACATAATCGAGTGCGGTAACGATGGTTTCGGCAGCAGCGACGGCCAGAAGTGCGGTCTCGGGCGCAATGGCGGCCGGCACGGTGCTGGTTTTGAGAATATGGTTCACGTGCAGGTTCTCGGCCGGCTCATAAGCCTTGACGGCGCCTGCGGCATTGCGGGCCACCACTACCGAGATTTCCTTGGTGAACGGCACGAAGGCTTCCAGCACCAAAGGCTTAGGGGAGAGCTCGGCAAAGGCGGTCTCGGCCTCGTCTGCCTGTCGCAGCGTGCGCTGCCCCTTGCCGTCATAGCCCATGCGCGTGGTCTTGAGCACGGCGGGCAGACCGATCTCGGCCAGCGCCGTGTGCAGGCCCACAAGGTCGTGCACGGGCCGATAGGTGGCCACGCCTACCCCAGCCTGGGTCAGAAAGTCTTTCTCGGCCAGCCGATCCTGCGACACGGCGAGAGGACGCGCGCCCGGATGGAGCGGCTTTCGCGCTGCCAGAAACTGCGCGGTCGCGGCCGGCACGTTCTCGAACTCATAGGTGATAACATCCACCGCCGCGGCGAACTGGGCCAGCGCAGCCTCGTCCTCATAAGCCGCCACGGTCTTGCGCGGGGTCACGTCGAAGGCGGGACTGTCGGGGTCAGGGCAATAGATATGGGTCTTCATGCCCAGGCGTGCGGCGGCCAGCGCCAGCATGCGGCCCAGCTGACCACCGCCCAGAATGCCGATCACAGAGCCTTGGGGCAGGGGGGCGTTGTCAGTCATTGTCGGTGGGAAACTCCGCCACGGCGGCGGTCTGGGCGGCCCGGTGATGTTCCAGCCTGTCATCCAGGGCAAAGTCGGACAGCGCCAGCACAGAAGCAGCCAGGAGGGCGGCGTTGGTGGCGCCCGCTTCCCCGATGGCGAGTGTGCCCACGGGCACGCCGGCGGGCATCTGCACGATGGAGAGCAGGCTGTCCTGCCCTGAAAGCGCCTTGGAGCGCACGGGCACGCCGAACACGGGCAGGGTGGTCATGGCCGCGATCATGCCGGGCAGATGCGCCGCGCCGCCCGCTCCGGCGATGATCACCTTGAAGCCGTCGGCCTTGGCGCGGGTGGCAAATTCATACAGCCGGTCGGGCGTGCGATGGGCCGAGATGATGCGCGCTTCATAATCGATCTTGAGCTGATCGAGCATTTCGGCAGCATGGCGCATGGTGGGCCAGTCCGACTGGCTGCCCATGACGATCGCAATCGGTGGCGAAGTGTTCATCGAGCCTTGTCCCCATCAGCCCTTTTCAAAGCGCGCGTGTAGCCCATTGCGGCCTTCCCTTCAAGAACATCGGCTTGACAGCGCGCCATTGCTGGTTCGATATGGCGTTATGTTCGAGATCCGCACCAGCTTTGTGTCATATTATCCGCTCCCCACATAGGAGCGGCTGGGTCGAGACATGATCGAAACAATGCCGCCGCCAGGCGGCATTTTTGTTTCCAGCAAACACGCACCCGCCTCGCGGCTCCAAGCCAAACGAGGACGAGATGCATATCCAGACCAAGATCGATGCAGCGGCCGCCACGCCGGTGGCAGCCCCCAAAACGCACCGAACGCGCCATAGCCTGGGACTGGTCGGGGCGGGAGCCTTCGGGCGCTTCTGCCTGCCGCACCTGGCACCCCATTTCGACGTGGTGGTGGCCGATGCCAGCGAAAATCTCAGCACCATTGCCGCCGAGCACTGGGTGCGGGTGGGCGATCTGGCCGCTGCCGCGCGGGCCGAGATCGTGGTTCTGGCCGTGCCGCTGGGCGCGCTCGAAGCCGTGGCCAAGGCGATCGCCCCGCATTTGCGGCCCGGAGCGCTGGTCATCGACGTCTGTTCGGTCAAGCTCAAGCCGCTCGAAATCTTGCAGCAAACATTGCCGGCCCATGTCACCGTCATCGGCACCCATCCGCTGTTTGGGCCTCAAAGCGGCAAAGCAGGCATTGCTGGTCTCAACCTGGCGGTCTGCGCGCCGCCCAGCCCGTCGCGTCGGCGCCTGATGGCCTTTGCCAACAAGGTACTGGGGCTCAATGCCGTGGCCATGAGCGCCGATGCCCATGATCGGCAGATGGCCCATGTGCAGGGCCTGACCCATCTGGTGGCGCGCACGCTGATGGCCATGGACATGCCCGTCGTCGCCCCGTCTACCGCCACCTATGAGCTGATGCTGGCCATGGTGGAGATGGTGCGCCACGACAGCCCGGATCTGTTCCGGGTCATCACGCAAGAAAATCCCTATGTGCGCGACGTCACCACGCGCTTTGCGCACACGGCGGCGGCGCTGGTGGGTGAGCCGGTTAGGCGATGATGTCGGGCAGGAGCAGGTCTTCGAGCTGCACGATGCGATCCTTGAGCGCCAGCTTGCGCTTCTTGAGACGCTGGATCAGCATCCGGTCGGCCAGGTGCGAGGCCGAAAGTGTCTCGATTGCGGCATCGAGGTCGGCATGCTCCTGCCGTTTGGTGGCCAGTTCGAGCCCCAGCTTGGCATCCTGTTCGGTAGTGATGGGCGGCATGAAAGGCGCAGACCTGAAGGGTTTTCGAGCCCGCTCTGGTTAGCTCATCATGAGCCGATTTGCACCAGCTTTCACAATCGCTCGGGAACGCGTGACAATGTGCGAAAGATTTGTGACGATGTGCGGGTTAACATCCCGAAAGGAGTTGTCATGACGACTGAAGGCCATATCGCTGCTCTCGAGCGGCGGCATCAGGAGCTTGATCGGCGGATCGAGGAGGAAATGGTGCGGATCCAGAAAGACGATTTGCTGGTCACCGCCCTCAAGCGCAAGAAGCTGGAAGTCAAGGACGAGTTGACCAAACTCAAGGTCGCAGCGGAGTAACGCCGCCTTTTCGGTTCACGGGAGATAAAGGCCACGGTTCGCCGCGGCCTTTTTTGTTTGGGTTCAGCCCGCCAGCAGCCCCTGGCTGCCGTCCCAGATCAGCTTGAGCGAGAGCAGAAACACCAGGCCATAAGCGATGGCATAGAAATGGCGCGCGGAAATGCGCCGCACCAGGACGATGCCCACTGCCATCCCCAGGATTGCCACGGGCACCATCAGCGCCGACAGCGTAAGATTGGCGACCGAGAGCTGGCCCAAGAAGAAATAGGGCACCAGCTTGCTCGAATTGACGATGGCGAAAAACCAGGCCGACGTGCCCGCATAGACATTGGGCGGCAGGCGCTGGGGCAGCACGTAGATCTGGAAGGGCGGTCCGCCGGTATGGCTTATAAAGCTGGTGAAGCCCGCCATCGCGCCCCAGAAACGTCCCCAGCCCTTTGAAGGGGGCAACCCCTGGAGCGTCTTGCGCCAGGGGATCAGCGCATCGAGCACGAACAGCAGGGTGATGATGCCCACCATCAAAAGCACGAACGCCCCGCTGACCAGCGACCACAGCACCCAGCCGATCAGCGTGCCCACCATGGCACCGGGCAGCATGAGTTTGAGGTTGCGCCAGTCCACCTCGCGCCGATAGGCGATGAGCCCGATGGCGTCCATCACCAGCAGCACCGGCAGCATCATGCCGGCGGCGGCACGCGGGTCCATCACTTGGGAGAGCAGCGGCACCCCGATGACGCCCAGCGCGCCAAGGAGCCCCGATTTGGACAGCGCCACCACGAACACGGCCAGTGCCGCAACGGCCAGAACGGTCGGATCAAGCATGGATGGCTCTGGCATTGCTTGGGGGAGGGGTAATCACTCGGACCGCTCGGGGGACGGTGTATTTCGGCTTGGGTCGGGGGCGGCGCTGTCGGCCTTGAGCAATTCGTTGAGCGTTTCCACCGACTGGCGCACGAAGCCGATATAGGCCTCCTCGTCATTACGCAGGCCGTAACTGTCGAACAGCAACTTGTTGTCGTGCTCCTCGAAAGCCTCGGCCAGCCGCCGCGCCTCGGGTTCGGAATAGCCCATCAGCATCAGCGCGCGGGCACCCAGCTTGAGGGCGGCGCGGAAGGTCTCGCGCTCGAAGGCATGCACGCCCAGGTCCATCAACTCGTGCACGTGGCTGCGGTCTATGGCGCGGGCAGCGATCATCACATGCGGGAAATGCCGCCGCACCTGCCGCGCAATTTCGGTAATGCGCTCGCGTCCGCCCACCGCCACCACGATCAGCTTGGCCTCGCGCGCTCCGGCGGCATCGAGCAGGTCGAGCCGCCCGCCATCGCCATAAAACACCTTCACTCCGAAGCGGCGCACCGTCTCGATCTGGGCCGGATCGTCGTCGATCAGCGTCATGGCAAAGCCTTGCCCGCGCAGCATGCGCGTCACGATCTGTCCGAACCGCCCATAGCCCAGAACGATGATGCTCTGGGGGTGCGAAATGGCGTCGCTCGCCCGCGCCTTGGGATGCCGATAGAGCCTTGGCGCCACGAAGCGATCAAACACCAGCAGCAGCAGCGGCGTGGTGGCCATCGACAGCGCCACCACCACGGTGAGTAATTCATAATCGTGCACACTCATGGCGCCCGCCGTGCTGGCGAACTGGAGCAGAACGAACGCAAACTCGCCTGCTTGGCTCAGCAGCACCGATACCAGCAGCCGCTCGCCCATTTCCATGCGCCACAGGCTGGTCAGCCCGAACAGCACAGCGATCTTGATCCCGATCAACAGCGCCAGCAGCGCCAGAACGGTTAGCGGTTCGGCCACCACCACCGAAAAGGCGATCGACATGCCCACCGACACGAAGAACAGCCCCAGCAGCAGGCCCTTGAACGGCTCGAGATTGCTCTGCAATTCGTGGCGATATTCGCTGTCGGCCAAAAGCATGCCGCCCAGAAAGGCGCCAAGCGCCGGGGAGAGCCCCACCAGCTGGGTCAAGAGGGCTGCCCCGATCACCAGGGCCAGCCCCAGCGCGGTAAACACTTCGCGCACGCCGCTGGAAGCCACGAACGACATGAACGGGCGCACCAGAAAGCGCGAGGCAATCAGGGTGACGGTGAAGGCGCCGATCACCACCAGGGCGTCCATCCAGCCGGTCGGGCTGGCTTCCACCGCATGCACCACCTCGGCCAGTTCGGCCCGCAGCCCCGTAGACGCCACCGTCATGGTGGCAAGGATCGGGATGGCCGCCAGGATCGGGATCACCGAAATGTCCTGCAACAGCAGCACCGAAAGCGTGGCGCGCCCGGTATTGGTCTTGGTGATCTCGCGCTGCCCCACCGCCTGCATGGCAATGGCGGTGGAGGACATGGCCAGCGCCAGCCCCACGATCAGCGCCGTCGGCCAGGCCAGCCCAATTAGAACGAAAATGCCCATCAGCGCCGCCGCCGTGCCTGCCAGCTGCGCCAGGCCCAGGCCCAGCACCTGATGGCGCATGTGCCACAGCTCGCGCGGCTGCAATTCCAGCCCAATGAGGAACAGCATCATCACCACGCCGAATTCAGAGACGTGCATGATGGTCTCGGTGTCCGACACCAGCGCCAGGCCATAGGGCCCGATCAGGATGCCCGCGCTCAAATAGCCCAGAACGGGCCCTAGCCCGGCAATCTTGGCCACCGGCACCAGCACCACGCTGGCCGCCAGAAGCACGAAAATCGCGAGCAAAAGATTGCTTTCCATCGGGGAGCCGGAAGCTGGGCGCACCAGCGCCAGGTCGGGAAAGGATGATTAGGGACGAAAAAATGGGGCGCTTTGGTGATGCCGGCGCCAAACCAAAAAGCCCGGAACTTGGTGTCCCGGGCTTTTGAAATCCTGCTTACTCGGCCGTCTGGTCCTTGAGCGGCTTGAGCTTGGCGAACACGGATTCGGCGTCGAACTCTTCCTCGTCCTTGCGCCGTTCCTGGGCCATTTCGTCATCGGGCGAGGTGCGGTTGGCGGCGCGCGCCATGGCCTCCTCGGCCGTGAGCAGGGTAGTGCCCTGTTCCACTTCATCGCCGGGTGCGGCGCCCTTGGCGGCGCGCTTGACCTCGAGATCGAGATCGATCTGGCTGCACAGGCCCAAAGTCACGGGATCCATCGCTGTCAGGTTGGCTGTGTTCCAGTGCGAACCCTCGCGCACCGATTCGATGGTGGACTTGGTGGTGCCTACCAGCCGCATGATCTGGGCATCCTTGAGTTCAGGATGGTTGCGCACCAGCCACTTGATGGCATTGGGGCGCTCGTTGCGGCGCGAAATGGGCGTGTAGCGCGGGCCCTTCCGCTTGGCGGCAGCCACGCGCACCTTGGGTTCGCTGAGCTTGAGCCGGTAATTGGGATTGGCTTCCGCGCGGGCGATTTCCTCGCGCGAGAGCTGCCCATTGATCACCGGGTTCACGCCCATGATGCCACCCGCCACGTCGCCATCGGCGATGCCCTGCACCTCGAGCGGATGCAGGCCGCAGAAAGCGGCAATCTGCTCGAACGAGAGTGCGGTATTGTCGACAAGCCAGACGGCGGTGGCCTTCGGCATCAGCAGGGGCGTTGCCATGGATATATCTTCCTTATGGTGCGGCCCGGGATCTTCCGGTCCGCCCCGCCTCTTGCTTCATTGCTGAGGGGGAACTGCCGCCCAATATAGTGAATTGAGCCTTTCGGCGCAATGAATTTGTGACCCCAGGCACTTTATGCAAGGGGTGGCCGGCAGCGGGCCGAGCCGCAGCCGCCCCAGCCAGGATGGGAAACGACGATGGATCTGGACGAACCCAAAAAGCCACGCAGCCACGAACTGGGCATGCCGCTCGATACGCTTTCGGTGGAGGAGTTGAGTGCGCGCATTGGAGTGCTGGAAGCCGAAATCGTGCGGCTCAAGGGTGCCATTGCCAAAAAGCAGGACAGCCGCAACGCCGCCGAGGCCATGTTCAAATTCTGAGCCGAGCCGCGCTCTCCTCGCGCAGCCGTGATGGGACTATGGTTAAGCAGTCTTGTTGCATTAAGTTCAAATTAACCCTTTCGCGTTATGGTCTTTACATCCAGAACGCTTCTGGATTGCAGAGCGGTTCTCCCTCTGTTTGACGCCTCCCTGTGAACTTGCGAGAGCCGTTTCGACGGCTCTTTTTCTTTGCGCGGGACCGGGTGGCGCTTTAAGGGTCTTGCAAGCCTATTGAGCTATTGGTTTGGCACCGCGCGCCAATCGCGCCATCTCACCGCAACGCAAGGCATAAGTGCTTGAACCAGGGCAGCGACAATATGGCGGCCATCTCCATCGGACCACGGCTCATTTCCTCGGGTGGGTTCGACGCGCTCTATCGCGAAGGCATGGGGTTGATCGAAGAGGTGGCGCTTTACCTCGATGGCGAGGGTAGGGCGCAAAGCCGCAGCCTGCCGCGCGAAGCCTCGTTTCTCTATGCCAACGAATCGATGCGCCTCACTACCCGGCTCATGCAGCTGGCCTCCTGGCTGTTGCTGCAGCGTGCGGTCAACGAAGGTGAGCTGAGCGCCGAGAGTGCCCGCTCGGAAAAGGAAAAAGTCCGGTTCTCCGCGACGCCGTCAGATCGCGGCGGCCCCGGCTATTCTGCCCTCCCGGCGGCCCTGCGCGATTACATTGCCAAGGGCGATCGCCTGTTCGAGCGCGTGTTGCAGTTCGATCGCGTCGAGCGGGGGTTGATGCCCGAGCCGGCCAATAGCACGCTCAACGGCGTGGCCGACCAGCTGGCGCGCCTCAAGGCCGCCTTCGGTCGCATGCAGGCCTGACCGCCGCCGCACCAGTTTCAGTTAGAACGCCCAATGAAAAAGCCCGGCTTGTGACCGGGCTTTTTCGCATCTCTTGACTTTGCACTGGAGCCTTAGGCGCCCAGGAAACCCTTGAACTTTTCCTTGAAGCGCGACACGCGGCCGCCACGATCCATGAGCTGGCCCGTGCCGCCCGTCCAAGCCGGATGGGTCTTGGGATCGATGTCGAGCTGCAGCACGTCACCGGGCTTGCCATAGGTCGAGCGGGTTTCGTACTCGGTGCCGTCGGTCATCACCACCTTGATGGTGTGATAGTCGGGATGGATATCTTTCTTCACGGGCATGCCCCTTAAATCAAACGGGCGCCAGCGCGCCCGGAAAGCCAGATTTCACAGTTGGCGCGTTCATAGAGAAAAACCGGGCCCTGCGCAAGGGCGCTCACGATGGTGAGCCTGTGGCACCAAAGCGGTTGCCTCGCTTGGGCCCAGAACCTATATCGGAGGCACTTTGACCCAGATAAACGATCCATCATGAGCCCGTCCAGCGGTCGCGGAGCCGGCAATGCCGGCCGGCGCGGCAGACCCGAGCGGGAGACAACCTCCCTCAATCCGCTGCGGCGGCTATTGCCCTATGTGCTGAACTATCCGGTGCGGCTTGGGCTGACCATGCTGTTCCTGCTGATTTCGGCGATTGCCTCCTTGGCCATTCCGGCCACGGCAGGTGGGCTGATCGACGAGGGGTTCGTCCAGCAGAACCTGGAAAACGTTACGCAATATGGCCTGTTGATCGTCGGTATCGCGCTCGTCATGGCCATCGCCTCGGGCGCGCGGTTTTATTTTGTCTCGGTCATCGGCGAGCGGGTCCTGACCGATCTGCGCCGAGCCGTCTTTTCGCACCTTCTGGTGCTGGACACAGCTTTCTACGATCGGCACCGGGTGGGCGAGCTGACCTCGCGGTTGAGCGGGGATACCGCGACTATTCGCGGTGCCATCGGCTCCACCATGTCCATGGCCATCCGCTCGCTGGTGGTCATCGTGGGCGCGGTGATCATGATGTTCCTCACCAGCCCCACCCTGGCCGTGGGCGTGCTGGTGATTGCGCCCATGATCATCATTCCCATGGTGATTCTGAGTCGCCGCCTGCGGCGCATGTCGCGGCGCACCTCCGATGCCTTGGCCGAAATGTCTGCCATGGCCACCGAATCGCTGGGCGCCACCAAGACGGTCAAATCCTTCGTGCAGGAGCCGATCCAGGCCCGCGAATATGGTGCGCGCGCCGAGGAAAGCTACGAGGCCGAGGTCACTCGGCTGGCTTGGCGTTCGGTGCTGGTGGGGCTGATCATGTTCCTGGCCACCGCGGCGCTGGTGGGCTTGTTGTGGTGGGGTGCTTCGCAGGTCTTTGCCGGCACGGTGACGGCCGGCGAGCTGACCCAGTTCATGATCTATGCGTTGATGGGGTCAAACTCCCTGACCGCCGTGTCGGAAATCTGGGGTTCGCTACAATCGGTTGCGGGGGCCACCGAGCGGCTTGTCGAGATCATCGACACAGTGCCCACCATCGTTTCTCCTGCCGTGCCCCTGGCCCTGCCCAAGCCCCCCCAGGGCACCGTGACGTTCGACAAGGTGAGCTTTGCCTATCAGAACCGGGACGACGACAACGTCATCTCCGATCTCGATTTCACCATCGCACCGGGTGAGACCATAGCGCTGGTGGGACCATCCGGGGCGGGCAAGTCGACAGTATTTGCGCTGGTGCAGCGCTTTTATGACGTCACTTCAGGCGCGATCCGGGTGGATGGCGTAGACATACGCCAGCTCGATCTCTCCGAGCTGCGGCGCCATTTTGCCTATGTGGAACAAGAGCCTACGATTTTTGCCGGCACGGTTGCCGACAATATCCGCTTCGGCAAGCCCGACGCGACGGACGCGGAAGTCGAGGCGGCGGCGCGCGCGGCGCTGGTCCATGACTTCGTGGTCGATCTCGAGCATGGCTATCAATCGGTGGTGGGCGAGCGCGGCGTGATGCTGTCGGGCGGCCAGAAGCAACGCCTGGCGATTGCCCGTGCCCTGCTCAAGGACGCGCCGATTCTGCTGCTCGATGAAGCCACTAGTGCGTTGGACGCTCAGAGCGAGCGGCTGGTGCAACTGGCGCTGGCGCGGCTGATGGAGGGCCGTACCAGCCTGGTCATCGCCCACCGCCTGGCCACCATCCGCGATGCCGATCGGATCCTGGTGCTCGAAAAGGGCCGGCTGATCGACCAGGGTACCCATGACGAGCTCGTGGCCCGAGGCGGCCGCTATGCCGAGCTCGCCCGACTGCAATTTAGGATCGAGGAAGAGCTCGCGGCCGAATAGGCCGCAGCTCTTTCAATGACTTGCCGGAGGTGGGCAGGCCGGAAAGGCCTAGCCCTCGGTGAGTTTGAATTCGATGCGGCGATTGCGACGGAAGGCTTCTTCGCTGTCGCCCGGATCGATGGGGCTGAATTCGCCAAAGCCCGCCGCGATCAGGCGGTTGGGCGAAACCCCTTGTGAAACCAGATATTTGGCGACCGAAATGGCGCGTCCGGCCGAGAGTTCCCAGTTGGAGGGGAACTGGGCATTGGAGATCGGGCGCCGGTCGGTGTGACCATCGATGCGCAACACCCAGTTGATCTCGTCGGGGATTTCCTGCTCGAGCTGCAAAATGGCTTGAGCCAGGCCCTGCAACTCGCCCAAACCGGCCCCGGCAATGTCGGCCTGGCCGGGGTTGAACAGCACTTCGGACTGGAAGACGAACCGGTCCCCGACCACCCTAACATCCGAGCGGCCTTCAAGAATTTCCCGCAGGCGCCCGAAAAAATCGGAGCGGTAGCGCGAGAGGTCCTGAACGCGTTGGGCTAGTGCCAGGTTCAGCCGGCTGCCCAGATCGGCAATGCGGGTGCGCGATTCGGTGTCGCGCTGTTCGGAGGCTTCGAGGGCCTGCTCCAAGGCGCCGATCTGGGTGCGCAGGGCAGCAAGCTGTTGATTTAACAACTGAACCTGTGCTGCGGCTTCCGCCGATATGTCGCGCTCGGCCAGAAGCTCGTCGTTGAGCGCGGTGATCTGGGCGTCCTTGTCGGCCGTGCCCAGGCCGATGCCCGCGACCTGGGCCGAGAGAGCGTCGCGCTCGGATTGGGCGCTCGACAAAGTGGCCGTCAGGGAGGCGATGGTGGATTCCAGATCGGAGGAATTGGCGCGTTCGAGCTGCAAAAGTTCAGTCAATTCAGCAATTTGCGAGTTGAGCCGCGTCAGTGCCGTGTCCTGGCCCATGATCTCCTGATTGAGGAAGAACTGGGCGATGACGAAGGTAGACAGCAGGAACATGAGCACCAGCAGCAGGCTGGTGAGGGCGTCAACGAAGCCGGGCCAGTAATTGGCACGTTCGCGGCGCATGCGGGCGGAGATGGCCATCGGCGCGTCCTGGCTTTGCTCTGTTGGCAGGCAATCTGCGGCTGATTGCCAACACAGTGTTCAACAGATGTTGGTGGCCGTGGAAATCGGCCTAATAATGGCGCTCAGCCTCGTTGCGGGCGACCTGGCGCTGCTGCTCGGCCTCGCCTTCGCGCAGCATCGCCTCCATCAATTCGCGCAGTTTCCGATTGGTCTCGCCCTGCTCGATGATGTGCTGACGCAGATCGTCCTGCTCGGCGCGAATGTGCTTGACCAGCCCATCGATGCCGCGTGCCAGTTCCGCCATGGCGCGAATAGCGTTCTGCGAGGAATTGGAATTCTGCATGGTGTGACCCAGCCGATCGAACATCGAGGCCATGTCGTCGCCCGAGACCCCCAGGCCGTTGGCCTGCATCTGGGTCATGGGATGGTCGAGCTCGGTCATCGAGGTCATCCAGTCTTCCAGATCGGTGTAAAAGGCGTTCTGGGCCTGGCCGGTCTGCAGATCGAGAAAGCCCAACACCAGCGATCCGGTGAGACCGAACAGCGAGGACGAAAAGGCGGTCGACATGCCGCTGAGCGGCGCTGCCAGCCCGTCCTTGAGATTGGCGAACATGTTGCCCGTGTCCGAGCCCGCCGACACATCGAGGCTGTTGATGACGCCGGCGACCGACCCCACGGTTTCGAGCAGGCCGTAGAAGGTGCCCAGCAGGCCCAGGAACACCAGGAGCCCGGTGAGGTAGCGCGACGTATCCTTGGCTTCCTCCAGGCGATTGCCCACGGAATCGAGAATGGAGCGCATGGAAGCCGGGGTGATGACGGCCTCGCCCAGCCGGTCGCGCAGAATGCCGGCCACGGGAGCCAGCAGCACGGGTGCGCGCGTGGCGGTGCTCATGCCGCCTTCCTGCAGGGAGTTGACCCATTTGACCTCCGGGAACAGGCGGATGACCTGCCGGAAGCTCAACAGAATGCCGGTCAAAAGCACGAACAGAATCATGCCGTTGATGAACGGATTGGACCAGAATGCGGTCACTACGAAGGCCGACAGGATGATGCCGACCAAGCCCGCGAGGACCAGGAAGATGATCATCTTGATCAGATAGACGGTGGGCGTCGCCAGGACGTAGGGGTCGTAACGGTCTGTCATCGTGTCACACAGAATCTCCCATCCCCGTCGGCGCAACTCTAAACAGCCAAGCATGGCGTGACAATGGCTAATGCGGTGAAGGGCTTAGGCCTCCGTTGGGATCGGCCAGTGGGCGCGGAGAGCAACCCCCACCCTGACCCTCCCCCTGGCAGGGGGAGGAGAGCGGGGGGAGGGGGTGGTGGTCGGGTTGGGTGCAGTGGGCCGGGTGCCCCTCACCCCGACCCTCTCCCCGGAGGGGCGAGGGGGCCCGACTGTGGAGGCGGTGGGTGCGGCTTTGTTCAGTGCCTTGGAGGGCGCTGACGTTTGGCCAGGCTCGATCTGTTCCTCCCCCTGGTCAGGGGGGAGGCTAGGTGGGGGTGGATGGGCTGGAGGCGACGGTGAGAACACCCCCACCCTGACCCTCCCCATGGCAGGGGGAGCAGAGCGGGGGGAGGGGGTGGCTGGGCGGCCCCGACTTCGCCCCTCACGCCGGAGGGGCGAGGGGCGGTGCGGGTGGCGACCGGTGTTGGCTGCGCGCCAAGCGCGGTGCCGGCAGGGCCTAGCGGACGGGCTTGAGGGCCTTGAGGAGCTGGGCCTGGATCATTTCGTTGCCGGCCACCACTTCGCCGTTCCAGATCGAGCCGGGGGTGCCTGCAAAGTCGGAGACGAAGCCGCCCGCTTCCTTGACCATCAGCAGGCCCGGAGCGACGTCCCAGGGGGAGAGGCGGGCTTCCCACATGCCGTCGAAACGGCCGGCGGCGAGCCAGGCCATGTCGGTGGAGGCCGAGCCGGTGCGGCGGATGCCGGCGACGGCAGGGGAGACGTGGCCGAGCTGGCGCAGGGTGAGGCCGTCGTTTTCCGTGCCGGTGACCTTGATGCCGGTGACGATCACCGCGTCGGCCAGATGCCGGCGGGCCGCCACGCGCAGGCGCTTGCGGTCGTTGAGCCAGGCACCGCCACCCTTTTCGGCGGTGAACAGTTCGTCCATCACCGGATTGTAGATGACCGAGGCCACGATCTCTTCGCCGCGCTGCAGGGCGATGGCGCAGGCGAACATGGGGATCGAGTGCAGGAAGTTGGTGGTGCCGTCGAGCGGATCGATGATCCAGCGATGCTGGCCGTCGGTGCCCGCGACCTCGCCGCCCTCTTCCATCAGGAAGGCATAGGTGGGGCGGGCCTTGCGCAATTCCTCGAACACGATTTGTTCGGCGCGCTTGTCGGCATTGGAGACGAAATCGGCCGGGCCCTTGCGGGACACCTGCAGGTTTTCGACCTCGTTGAAATCGCGGATGAGGCCCTTGCCCGCCTTGACGGCGGCATTGACCATGACGTTGAGGAGCGCGGAACGGGCCATCAGTCGGCCCGCCGCAGATAGGTGGCTTCGGTGGTGTCGACCACGATGCGCTCGCCGGTAGCGATGAAGGGCGGCACCATGACGCGCAGGCCGTTGGAGAGAATGGCGGGCTTGAAGGAATTGGCCGCCGTCTGGCCCTTGACCACCGGATCGGCCTCGGTGACTTCCAGGATGACGTTGGGGGGCAGGCGGATGCCCAGGGGGGTATCTTCGTGCATTTCCACGGTGACCTTCATGCCATCCTGGAGGAACGCGGTGCGCTCGCCCACGAAATCCTTGAGCAACTCGACCTGCTCGTAGCTTTCCTGATCCATGAACACCAGGGAGTCGCCCTGCTCGTAGAGATAGGTAAAGTCGCGGAATTCGAGCTCGACCTGCTCGACCGTTTCGGCGGAACGGAAGCGCTCGTTGAGCTTGGTGCCACCCAGGATGGCCTTGAGCTCGACCTGGGCGTAGGCGCCACCCTTGCCGGGCTTGACGTGATCGACCTTGACCGCAACCCAGAGCCTGTCCTGGTGCATGATGACAAAGCCGGGGCGGATTTCGTTGCCGTTGATCTTGGGCATGTTCGACTTTTTGTGAAAGGGTGGGGGCGCAAAGACAACGCCGAGAGGCGCCGGAGCGCCGCTGAATTGGCCGCTATTTGCCCCAGTTCCGTGCTTTGTTCAAGGGGTGGGGCGGACGAAGGGAACCGGCGCGACCAGGCCCTCGGGCGTGGTGACCTGGCCGGACGGTGTCGGTGCGACCCCCGGCGGAGGCTCGGCGGTGGAGGGCGGCAGCATGGGTGAGGCGCTCGCAGCAGCAGCGCGCGCTGCGGCTCGCGCCGCCGCTTCCTGGGCCGCCAGCGCCGTGGGCGGCATGGAGGGCCAGAAACGCGCCCGCTCCTCGGCATTGGCCAGATCTTCGGGGCGGATCGAAACCAGGAGGCGATCGAGAGTCTGGTCGGTCAGGCCCTGGCGGCGGGCCAGGGCGCGCCACATGGCCGCTTCCTCGAGATTGAGCGACACGCCCTCGCCCACGGCCAGGAGCTTGGCAAGACGGTTCTGGGCCACGGCATTGCCGTTCTCGGCCGCCGTGCGATACCAGCGCACCGCGCCATCGAGATCCTTGGTCACGCCCCGGCCAAGATAGAGCAGGGTGGCATATTCGACCTGGGCATCGGGCAGGCCCTGTTCGGCCGCCAGCGCGATCTGGCGGGCGCCGTCCTCGGGGCTGGGAATGCCCACGGCCCCTTCCAGCAGCATGACGCCATAATCATATTGGGCTTCGGCCAGGCCCGCCGCGGCGGCTTCCTCGAGCAGGGCGGCGGCGCGGCTGAGGCTGGGTTCGGCATAAATGCCTTCCACATGCATCAGCGCCAGATTGTACTTGGCTTCGGGGTGGCCGGCTTCGGCGGCCTTGCGGAACAGCTCGGCAGCGCGCTGGCGATTCTGCGTGACGCCCCGGCCCGAGAGATAGAGCATGCCCAACTCGAAGGTGGCGGTGGTGTCGCCATTGCGGTCGGCCAGTGTGTACCAGCTCGAAGCGCGGTTGAGGTTTTCGGCCACGCCCAGCCCTTGCGCGTAGATTTCGGCGATCAGGGTCTGGGCGGCGGCATCGGCCTGTTCGGCGCGGGGCAGGGCCAGGGCCAGGGCGGTGAGATAGTAGCCACGCTGAAAGGCGCCATAGGCCTCGTCGACCTGCTGGCGCGGGCCGGCCGCGGTGGCGGCCACGCGGGGCGCGCCAGAGGGCATCTGCGCGGGTGCGGCAGAGGCCGGGGTGGCGGCATCGGGTGCGGCAGGGACTGCCGTATCCTGGGGGACAGGGGCCGCATCTGACGCGGCAGGCGCTGCGTCGTTCGGGGTGGCCGGCGTGCCGAAAATGGTGCCGCTGATCGATTCTGCTTCGCGGCGCTGCTGCTCGTCCTGCGCCTGGGCGGGCAGGGCGAGAAGGCTCAGCGCGCAGGCATAGAGCAGGCTTTGCCGTATCATGTTCGCTCCAGGGCCTGGGTGAGCGCGACGAGAGCCGCCACCGGACCCTCGGGCGCCTGCCAGAGCCCCTGACCGATGGCAAAGAACTCGCAGCCACCCGCATCGGCGCTCTGGGCATCGGCCATCGGATCGCTCAGCACGGCGGGGATCTCCATGGTCTCGGCCCACCATTGCGCAGTCTCGCGCATCTCGTCTTCGATAGGGGAGGAAAGCGACCCAAAAAAGACGTAGTCGACGTCGAGCTCGCCCTTGCTCATGGCATCGTGTCGGCCCTCGATGGCGGCGGCGCCCACGATGAACTGGGGGCGCAGCGCGCCGACGGCAGCCTTGAGATCCTTGGGCGGCAGGGGCGCGTGCAGGCCATCGGCCTTGAGGAGCTTGACCAGCCCCGCATCGCCTTCCACGAGCGCTGCGGCGCCAGCCTGCTGAATGACGGGCACCAAGGCCTTGCACAGGCTCTTATAGGCGTTTTCAGCCTGGGCGGCGCGCGGGATCAGCACCGCCGAAACGGGGGCCGCCGCCAGGGTTTGCTCCAAAACGGCAGCAAAGGCGGCATCGGCGTCGGGCGGGCAGATGAGAAAGATTTGGGTGGTCATGGTGCTCTTTGTCGGGGGGCCACTCATTGGCGGCGCATTCTGGCGACAAAAAGGACGCTGGCAAGGGCACAACGCTTGGGAGCGGTGCGCAAAAAAGCTTGAGCGGGCGCAAGCGGGGCGTCCCGGCGCCCGCCCATGAGGGGCAAGGCGCCGGAGAAAGGGTCAGGCGGCCTTGTCGAGCTCGGGCTGCCACTGGCCCAAAGCGGCCAGCGAATTCATGCGGGCACGATGGGTGAAGGCGGCCTGGGCGCGCGGCACATTGCCCTCTTCGCCATTCCAGGCCACCAGCGCTGCGGTCTGTAGGGCGCGGCCATAAGAGAAGGTCAGCGCCCAGGGGAGCGGGCCCATCTGGTTCATGGCCGAGAGATGGGCGGTCGCATCCTCGTCGGACTGGCCGCCCGACAGGAAGGCGATGCCGGGCACCGAAGCGGGGACGCAGGCGCGCAGGGTTTCCACCGTGCGGCGGGCGACTTCTTCGACGCTGGCGCGGTTTTTCGAGCGCACGCCGGGCAGCACCATATTGGGCTTGAGCAGCATGCCGGTGAGATCGACCCCGGCCAGGCGCAGCTCGCTGAACACGGTTTCAAGCGTTTCGGCGGTGACTTCCTGGCAGCGTTCGATGGAGTGATCGCCCGGCTCGCCATCGGCCAGAACTTCGGGCTCGACCACGGGCACGATGCCCGCTTCCTGGCAGTGGATGGCATAGCGCGCCAGAACGTGGGCGTTGGCGCGGATGCCGTTGCGCGAGGGCGCATAATCGGTAATGGCGATGACGCCGCGCCATTTGGCAAAGCCCGCGCCTAGATCGGCATAGTGCTTGAGGCGCTGGCGCAGGCCATCGAGGCCCTCGGTGATCTTTTCGTCGCGGCTGCCGGGCATGGGGAAGGCCCCACGATCGACCTTGATGCCGGGGATGACGTCGGCGGCCTTGAGGATGTCGCGGAAGGGCGTGCCGTCCTGGGCCTTCTGCTCGAGGGTTTCCTCGGTGAGAATGGCGCCGGAGACGTATTTGTCCATCGCCTCGGCGGAGCGGAACAGCATTTCGCGATAGTCGCGCCGGGTTTCGAGCGTAACCGGCAAGCCGATCAGCGCAAAGCGCTTGGCGATGGTGCCTTCCGATTCGTCGGCGGCAAGAATGCCTTTGCCGGGCTCGACCAGCTTGCGGGCGATAGCATTGAGATTGGCCATCAAAGGTTCTGCCTTCGATCTATGTCAGGGAGGCCCTATCCATAGAGCGCCAAGCGCCAGAAAGCGATTAGACCTTGTAACGAGGCCGGAGCGGGGAACCGGGCCTGCAATGGTGCCGTTTTCCCCTTCTTGCAGGCGGGACCGATCAGGCCTTGCGCAGGGCTTCGACGCCGGGGAGGGGCTTGCCCTCCATCCATTCCAGGAACGCGCCGCCGGCGGTCGAGACATAGGTGAAGGCGTCGGTCACCCCGGCATGGGCGAGGGCTGCCACGGTATCCCCGCCACCGGCGACGGAAACCAGCTTGCCGGCCTTGGTGCGCTGGGCCACGTGCTTGGCTACCGCCACTGTGCCGGCATCGAAGGGGGTAAGCTCGAAGGCGCCCAGCGGGCCGTTCCAGACGATGGTGCCAGCCTCGTCGATGGCGCCCATGATGCGCTCGATCGAGGAGGGGCCGACGTCCAGGATCATGCCCTCGTTGTCGATGGCATCGACGCCGTAATGGCGGTGCGGGGCATTGGCGGCAAAGTGCCAGGCCACGTTGGCATCGACGGGCAGGATGATGGCGCAGCGGGCGTGCTCGGCCTTTTCCATGATGCGGCGGGCAGTGTCTGCCAGATCTTTTTCGCACAGCGATTTGCCGACGGCCAGGCCTTGGGCGAAGAGGAAGGTATTGGCCATGCCGCCCCCGATCACCAGGGCCTCGACCTTGGTGACGAGATTTTCCAAGAGGTCGATCTTGGAGGAGACCTTGGCGCCGCCCACCAGCGCAATGACCGGCTTTTTGGGCTGGCCGAGACCCGCCTCGAGCGCGCGCAGCTCTTCCATCATCGCCAGGCCTGCGGCGGCGGGCAAAGCGCGGGCCAGGCCCTCGGTGGAAGCATGGGCGCGATGGGCAGCCGAAAAGGCATCGTTGACATAGACGTCGCCGAGGCTGGCCATGCGCGCGACCAGTTCGGGGTCGTTGGCTTCCTCGCCGGGGTGGAAGCGGGTGTTTTCCAGCACCAGCACCGAACCCTCGGGCGCGCTGTCGATGGCGCGGCTGGCGCGGTCGGTGTCGACCCAATCGGTCTCAACGAACCCCACGGGGCGACCGAGCAGTTCCACGATGGCAGGGATCACCACTTCGAGCGAGAAGGCCGGATCGACCTTGCCCTTGGGGCGGCCGAAATGGGACAGCAAGATCGCCTTGCCGTCCTTCTTGATGATCTCGCGAATGGTGGGGATGATGCGCGCGATGCGGGTGGCATCGGTCACCTCGCCATCGGCCACCGGCACGTTGAGATCGGCGCGCAGGAGCACGCGCTTGCCCGTCAGATCGAGCTCGTCGAGGGTTTTGAACTGGGCGGACATGGCGGTCTCCGGCAAGATTGCAGCGCGAGGAAAACAGGCGAGGTCAGTCGGCCAGCTTGGCCATGTCCTCGTCGCTCATCTCGAAATTGGAATAGACGTTCTGCACGTCGTCGTCGTCTTCGAGCACGCCGATGAGCTTCATGAGCGTGCCGCCCTTTTCGGCATCGACGGGGGTGTTGTTCTGCGGCTTCCAGATGGCCTTGACCGACTCGGGCTCGCCCAGCGCCTTTTCGAGCGCGGCGGCCACTTCGCCCATGCCTTCGAAGCTGGTGTAGATGACGTGCATCTCCTCGTCGGAGACGACGTCGTCGGCACCCGCTTCGATGGCCGCTTCCATCACGGTATCGGCATCGCCGACCTTGGCGGGATAGGTGATTTCGCCGACCCGGTCGAACATGAACGAGACCGAATTGGTTTCGCCCAGGCTGCCGCCGTTTTTCGAGAAGGTGGAGCGCACGTTCGAAGCGGTGCGGTTGCGGTTGTCGGTCAGGGCCTCGACGATGACGGCGACGCCGCCGGGGCCATAGCCCTCGTAGCGGATCTCTTCATAGGCATCGCCTTCACCGCCCAGGGCCTTCTTGATGGCGCGATCGATATTGTCCTTGGGCATGGACTGGGCGCGCGCATTGTTGACGGCCAGGCGCAGGCGCGGATTCATGGTTGGGTCGGGCAGGCCGGTCTTGGCGGCGACGGTGATTTCGCGGGCCAGCTTTGAGAAGAGCTTGGAGCGCATGGCGTCCTGCTTGCCCTTCCGGTGCATGATGTTCTTGAATTGACTGTGGCCGGCCATACGGACTTACCCTTTGCGGCAGGAAGTTGGATTTGGGCTGGGTTATAGGCAAGCGCCGGGCGCTTGTGAAGCGGCTCAAAAGTCGGGGATGGCCTGGGTGATGGTGCCCCCGATGCGCACCGGCATGACGCGGGCGGCCAGGCCCGTCTTGGGATCGGTCTCCACCGCCACCCCGCACAGGCTGGCTTCGCCCTCGGCGGGGGTGAAGCGGCCCTGGGGGATGCCGGTGAGGAAGCGGTTGAGCGGCTCGTCGGTTTCCACCCCGATCACGGAGTCATAATCCCCGCACATGCCGGCATCCGACATCAGCGCCGTGCCGCCCTTGAGGATGCGGTGATCGCTGGTGGGGATGTGTGTGTGGGTGCCCACTACCAGCGTGGCCTTGCCATCCAGGAAATGGCCCATGGCCTGGATTTCCGAGGTCGCCTCGGTGTGAAAATCGAGCACGATGGCATCGGCCTGCTCGCCCAAGGGACAGGCGGCAATGGCCGCTTCCACGGCGCGGAAGGGATCGTCGACCGGGTTCATGAACACCCGGCCCTGGGCCTGGACGACCAGAACGCGGTGGCCGTTGCGCCCTTCCACCAGATTGGCGCCGCGCCCTGGGGCGCCGGGGGCGAAATTGATGGGACGTAACAGGCTGGGTTCGCGGCCGATAAAGCTCTGGGTGTCGCGCTGATCGAAGGCGTGGTCGCCCAGCGTCACCACGTCGGCGCCTGCCGCGCGCAGCTCGGCAAAGTGCGGCTCGGTGAGGCCGCGGCCATGGCTGGCATTTTCGCCGTTGACGATGACGAAATCGAAGCGGTGGCGGGTGATCAGCTCGGGCAGGCGTTCGGTGACGGCGTCCCGGCCGGAGCGGCCCACGACATCACCCAGAAACAACAGACGCATGAACGGGGTCCAGGATGGGAAGGGAGAAAAAACCGGCTTCGGTCACGATGCCCTCGAGCGGCAGGTCGTGGTCCTCGCGGGGGAGACTAGCAAATTTCTGGGCAGCAAAGCCCAGGCCGATGCGGCGCACCGAGGCCGGCAGGGCGGCCAAGGTGCGATCGTAATAGCCCCCGCCATAGCCCAGCCGCGTGCCGTGATCGTCAAAACCCAGGAGTGGAAGCAGTATCAGTGTAGGTGTGACACTGGGTGCTTCGGGGCCGGGCGCCAGGGCGCCGAAACCGGCGGGGTGCAGGGGCGCGCCTGGCTGCCAGAGGCGAAACTGCAAGGGCTGATCGGGGCCGATGACGACAGGCAGCGCCAGGCCGTGCCCGGACCCATGCAGCGCCGCCATCAGGGGCTGGGTATCGAGCTCGTCGCGCAGCGGCCAATAGGAGGCAACCAGATCGTCGCGCGTGAGGCCAGGCAGGGCCAGGACATGCGCGGCGATGGCCAGGGCAGCGGCCTGGCGCTGGGATGCGCCCAGAGCGGCACGGCGGCGGCGCGCCTCAAGGCGCAGGGATGACTTGGTGGGCAGCACAGGCAACGTCAATAAGGGCCCCGCAAGGTCTGGCCCGAGGGCGCATCGACGTAGCGCGAGAGCGGCGCCCGCCGGAATTTTGTGCCGCCCTGGCCGTGGGACAATGATCCCGGGAACCTACTTACGTAGGTGGGCGCCGTGTGTCCGGACCCACGGGTCCGGTCAGGGACAGCTCCCTTCAGGATCGATAAGGCCCCGGGGAATGAATGATCCAACACGCACCGGGCAGCGCTCCCTATATAGGCGTTCAAAGAGGGCGCGCAAAGGCCAATTCAATTGGCATCGCCGCGCCAGTCGCTGCGGGCGTGAAAAATGTTGAGCACTACAACGTCGCCGTCCTCGACGACGTAGGAAATCAGGTGCGAACCCATCCTGTGCATGCGCACCTTGGGCTCGATTTCATGGCGCTCGGGAGCCCTGAACGGGTGGATCGCCAGGGCTTCGAACTGGTCCACCAGCCGGTTGAAGTAATCGACGGCACGGGCCTGTCCATACTCTCGCACCCCGTACTCATAGATTTCGAAGAGATCCTGGCGCGCGTCTCGCGTCAGCCTGAACGCCATGTCAGCGCCCCGCGAGACGAGCCTGGGCAGCGGCGAGCAGGTCTTGGGCCGGGGTGTCCGACAGGCCGCTGGCGAGGCTGCGCGTGGTACGCTCCTGCACGTAAGCGATCTTGTCGGCCCGCTCCTGGTCCCGGCGGATGAGGTCGCGGACATAGTCGCTGGCATTGCTGTAGCGGCCGGTCTCGGCCTGGGCTTCCACCCAGGCTTTCATCTGGTCGGGCAGGGAAATGTTCATCGTGGCCATGGCGGTCTCCGCGCTGCTGAGCCAAGATAGGATTTTGGCAAAGATTGTCAAACTGGCCCGCCACAGTTCCGTCATTTGACCGGGTGGCGCGCAGATGCCAGCCTTGGGTGACCTTGACGTTGAAGGATGCTCACCCTGGCTCGCCTTGTCGCGCTTCTGCTAGTTGCCCTGATGCTGGTGCAGGCGCCGCTCGTGGCGCGGGCGCAGGAGGCACAGACAGAACGCGTGTGCCATGGCCTGGTGAACGATTTCGGGCGGGTGCGTTCCGTTTGTATTTCCCAGGACCGGTTCTTTGCGGATACCTGCCGGGCCATCGGCACCTTCGCGCGGCACTGGGCGCTGCCCGAGGCGTTTCTGGCGCGGCTGATCTGGCAGGAAAGCCGGTTCGATCCGCAGGCCTTGAGCCATGCCGGGGCGCAGGGCATTGCCCAGTTCATGCCGGCCACGGCCCGGCTGCGCCAGCTCGACGATGCCTTCCAGCCGGCGGCGGCGCTGGCCAAATCGGCCGAGTACCTGGCCTACCTCGCCGATCGCTTCGGCAATCTGGGGCTGGCGGCTGCCGCCTATAATGGCGGGGAGGGGCGGGTGTCGCGCTGGCTGGGCGGGCAGGGCGGTCTGCCGGGGGAAACCCGCAACTATGTGGAAATCATCACCGGGCGCTCGGCCGAAGGCTGGCGGCAGGACGATGCCGAGCCGCTCGATTACACGCTGCAAGAGGGTGTGGACTTCGAGGCCGGGTGCCGCGAGATGGTCAAGAGCCGCCCCATGCCCGAACTCGACCGCACGCCGGCCACCTGGCACCCCTGGGGTGTGCTGATCGCGCAGAATTTTTCCGATGCCACGGCCCGCTCGCGCTTCGAGCGGGTCAAGAGCCAGCATGGGCAGATCCTGGGCGGCGAGGAGCTGATGCTGCTCTCGGTGCGCAACCCCAGCTTCGGGCGGCGCCTGCGCTATTCGGCCCAGGTGGGGCGCGACAGCCGGGGGGAGGCCGAAACGCTGTGCGAGGCGTTGCGCCGGGCAGGCGCCAACTGCGTGGTGGTCAAGAACTGAGCGCACCCGCTCAGTTCTGGGCTTCGCTCTGCTGGCCGGTCTCGTCGATGGCGGTGGCGATGGCTTCGAGCTTGCGGGCGGCTTCGGCCATGCGGCGGGCGAAGCGGGCTTCGAGTTCTTCCGATTCCTTGTGCATGGCCTGGCCGGCCAGGGTGAGCTTTTCGATGTCGCGCTCGAGCTTTGCGATGGTGCGCTTGGTTTCGCCCAGCTCGTCGAGCACGGCAATGCCGGCCATCACCACCAGGCGATTGTCGCCGATCTCGCCGAACTGGCCCTTGAAGCCCTCGATCTGCTGGTTGAACTGATCGACCAGGCCGCGCAGATAATCTTCCTGCCCCTCCTCGCAGGCGAGGCGGAAGCGGCGGCCGTTGATTTCGACATTGACCTCGGGCATGGGCCCCTCCTATCGCGCCAGCACGCCGCGCACGGTTTCCATGGCCTCGACCAGGCGCACCGAGACTTCGTGGGCGCTGTCGTCGAGCCGCTTGGCGCGGGCTGAGGCCTTGTCGAGCTCGCCGGACAGGCGCGTGCGCTCGGCCATCAGCTTGCGGGTGTCGGCCTCGATGCGGTTGAGTGCGCGGGTGCGGGAATTGAGGCTGCGCATGGAGGCTTCCAAGCGCGCCATGGCCCGCTCGAAGCGGATGCTGGCCGCCTCGTAATCGTCTTCGGTTCTGCTTTCGCTCAAGGCTGCAACCCTCAGGATCCAGAAGGAGATCGTTCCACGGCGTCAGCCATGAGTTTAGCAGGCCCGATGGGGCTCTGGCCAGCGCCGGGGCAGTGAGATTGACAGCACAGGCGAACCTGTTATGGCTCACCCCCTCATAGACGGCGCGCGCGCGAAGGGCGCCGGAAATCTTTCGGGTTTGCACAAAAAGCCCAGCGTGGGGGACCAATGATGACCGAGACCAGGCAACACGACGACATGGCCAATGCGATCCGCTCGCTGGCCATGGATGCGGTCGAAAAGGCCAATTCGGGCCATCCGGGCCTGCCCATGGGCGCCGCCGACATCGCCACGGTGCTGTTTACCCGCGTGATGAAGTTCGACCCCACCGATGCCTGGTGGCCCGACCGCGACCGCTTCGTGCTCTCGGCCGGCCACGGCTCGATGCTGCTCTATGCCTCGCTCTATCTTTTGGGCTACGAGGACATGTCGATCGACCAGATCAAGATGTTCCGCCAGCTCAATTCCAAGACGGCCGGGCACCCCGAATATCACTTCGCGCAAGGCATCGAGACCACCACCGGCCCCCTGGGCCAGGGGCTTGGCAACGCCGTGGGCATGGCGATCGCCGAGGCCAAGCTGGCCGCCGAATTCGGCACCGAGCTGGTGGATCATCACACCTGGGTGCTGGCCGGCGACGGCTGCCTGATGGAAGGCATTTCCCAGGAAGTGATTTCGCTGGCCGGGCACCTCAAGCTCAACAAGCTCACCGTGATCTGGGACGATAACGGCATCACCATCGACGGCAAGGTGTCCAACGCCGACTCCACCGACCAGCTGGCGCGGTTCCAGGCTTCGGGCTGGCATACGATCGCGGTGGACGGGCACGACCAGGACGCGCTGGAGGCGGCGCTCCTGGCGGCCAAGGCCAGCGACAAGCCCACCCTGATCGCGGCCAAGACCACCATTGGCTATGGCGCGCCCAAAAAGGCCGGGACGGCCGGCGTGCACGGCTCGCCGCTGGGCGCCGAGGAACTGGCCGCTGCCAAGGCGGCGCTGGGGATCACCTATCCGGCCTTCGAAATTCCGGCCGAGACGCTGAGCGCCTGGCGCGCCGCGGGCACCCGCTCGCAAAACCTGCGCGGGGAGTGGTATGCGCGGCTGGCCGCGTCCGACAAGCGCTCCGAGTTCGAGCGCCGCACCAAGGGCGAACTGCCCGTGGCCTATCGCGAGGCGGTGGACGCGTTCAAGCGCAAGCTGGCCGAGGAAAAGCCCAAGGTTGCGACCCGCAAGTCGAGCCAGAACGCGCTCGAGGTGATCAATGGCGTGGTGCCCGAGACGCTGGGCGGCTCGGCGGACCTCACCGGCTCGAACAACACCAACACCTCCCAGACCAAGCCCTTCACCGCTGTCGATCACACCGGGCGCTACATGCATTACGGCATTCGCGAGCACGGCATGGCCGCGGCCATGAACGGAATTGCGCTGCACAAGGGGCTGATCCCCTATGGCGGCACCTTCCTGGTGTTCACCGACTATGCCCGCCCCTCGATCCGGCTTTCGGCCCTGATGGGGCAGCGCGTGATCTATGTGATGACCCACGATTCGATCGGGCTGGGCGAAGACGGCCCGACCCACCAGCCGGTGGAGCATCTGAGCGCCCTGCGCGCCATTCCCAACCTGCTGGTGCTGCGCCCGGCGGACGCCACCGAAGCGCTCGAATGCTGGCAGATCGCGCTCGAGACCGATACGCGCCCCTCGATCCTGGCGCTGAGCCGGCAGAACCTGCCCGCCGTGCGTACCGAATATCGCATGGACAACCTCTCGGCGCGCGGCGCCTATGTGGTGGCCGGCAAGGACGATGCCGATGCGGTGATCTTTGCCACCGGCTCGGAAGTGGCGATCGCCATGGCGGCGCTGCCGCTTCTGGAAGAAAAGGGCATTTCGGGCCGCGTGGTCTCGGTGCCCTCCATCGAGCTGTTCTTCGAACAATCGGACGAATATCGCGCCGAGATCATGGGCCGCGCCAAGGCGCGGGTGGCCGTGGAAGCGGGCATCGACATGAGCTGGGGCAAGATCCTGGGCGACAAGGGCCGGTTCGTGGGCATGAGCAATTTCGGTGCCTCGGGCCCGATCGACGAACTCTACGAGTTCTTCGGCATTACGCCCAAGGCCGTGGTTGAAGCCGTGACGGCGCAGTTGTAAACGAGGCCCATCCTTCCTCCTCGCTTTCCCTCCAAAGGAGCATTCCATGGCAGTTCGCGTCGCCATCAACGGCTTTGGCCGTATCGGCCGCAACGTCCTGCGCGCCATCATCGAGAGCGGCCGCACCGATATCGAAGTGGTGGCCATCAACGATCTGGGGCCGGTGGAAACCAATGCCCACCTGATCCGCTTCGACAGCGTGCATGGCCGCTTTCCCGGCACCGTGACGGTGGCCGGCGACACCATCGATGTGGGCCGCGGCCCGATCACGGTGACTGCCGTGCGCAATCCCGCCGAACTGCCGCACGCCGCCATGGGCGTGGACATCGTGCTCGAATGCACCGGCATCTTCACGTCAAAGGAAAAGGCTTCGGCCCATCTGGCGGCCGGCGCCAAGAAGGTGCTGGTTTCGGCCCCCGCCGATGGCGCGGACCTGACCGTGGTCTATGGCATCAACCACGACCAGCTGACCAAGGACCACGTGGTGGTGTCCAACGCCTCGTGCACCACCAACTGCCTGGCCCCGCTCGCCGCCGTGCTGCATGACACGGTGGGGATCGAAAAAGGCATGATGACCACGATCCACTCCTATACCGGCGACCAGCCGACGCTGGACACCATGCACAAGGATCTCTATCGCGGCCGCGCCGCGGCGCTGTCGCAGATCCCGACCTCGACGGGTGCGGCCAAGGCCATCGGCCTGGTGCTGCCCGCGCTCAAGGGCAAGCTGGACGGCATTTCGGTGCGCGTGCCCACCCCCAACGTGTCGCTGGTGGACTTCAAGTTCATCGCCCAGCGCAACACCAGCGTGGACGAGATCAACGCCGCCGTGCGGGCTGCCGCGGAGGGCAAGCTCAAGGGCATTCTGGGCTTTACCACCCAGCCCAACGTGTCGATCGACTTCAACCACGACCCCCATTCCTCCACCGTGGCGCTGGACCAGACCAAGGTGATGGACGGCAATTTCGTGTCGGTCCTGTCCTGGTACGACAATGAATGGGGCTTTTCCAACCGCATGTGCGACACCGCCGTGGCGCTGGGCAAGACGCTCTGAGCGCCGCTCGCGGCGTTTGACGGATCGGACTGGGCGCTGCCGCAAGGTGGCGCCCATCGTGTTTTCGGCATCGAAACGCCGCGATGCCATCATGCGTCTTGATCGCATGAGCCAAACAGGCCGGCGCTGAAATGGCACGAGGAGTAAGGCAATGAGCGCCTTGACCATCTGGACCTATGACTGGGTGCCGCCCGGACCGCGCGGCTTCGTGCGCGACCTGCGGCTGCGCTGGGCCTGCGAGGAAGCGGGCCTGGCCTATCGGATCGAGACGGTGCCGTTCGAGGGGCGCGAGACCAATCATCTGGCACGCCAGCCCTTCGGACAGGTGCCGTTTCTCGACGATGGCGAGGTCAAGATCTTCGAAAGCGGGGCGGGGCTGCTGCACCTGGCAGGCAAGAGCGAAGTGCTGATGCCTACCGATCCGGCCGGCGCCGCCGAGACGCTGCAATGGACGATTGCCGCGCTCAACTCCATCGAGATGGTTGCAGTGCCCTGGTGGTTTCTGACCATCAGCGGCGATCAGGACAACCAGCTGAGCGGTTGGCTGGCGGGGCGCCTCAAGCACCTTGAAGATATCCTGAGCACACGCGAATGGCTGGCCGGCGGGCGCTTCACGGTAGCCGATCTGCTGATGGCCGACGTGCTGCGCGTCAAGCAGGTGCGCGCCTTTGGCGACCGGCCCGCCAGCGAGGCCTTCGTGCGGCGCCTCACCGACCGGCCCGCCTTCAAGAAGGCGCAGGCCGACCAGATGGCGTTTTTCGAGGCCGCCGACGCCAGTCGAGCCGGGTAGGGTCGCTGAGGCGAAAAACCGGGCCTAGTGCAGCATCATGCTGGCGCCGGGCCCGCCGCCGGGGGGCGGGCTATCGGACATGACGATGCGGTTGCGGCCCGATTGCTTGGCCAGATAAAGCCGGCCATCGGCCTGCTGATAGAGCTGGGCATAGGGCACCGAGCCCTCGAACACGGCGCCGCCAATGCTGATCGAAAGCTCTTGTTGCTGGCCGCGCGGCGCGAACGGCACGGACAGCACCCCCGCCCGGATGCGCTCGGCCACCAGTTCGGCCTGGCCGGCATCGAGATCGGGCAGAAAGATGCCGAATTCCTCGCCGCCAAGCCGTCCCACCAGATCGGAGCCGCGCAGCTGCGCCTTGATGGCCCCGGCAATCAGCCGCAGCGCCTCGTCGCCCCGATCATGGCCGAAGCGATCGTTGATGGTTTTGAAGTGGTCGGCATCGACGACAAGAAAGGCACCGCGCCTGGACTTGCCGCCCTGACGCACCTCGGTGAGATAGGCATCGACCAGCATGGTGAAGGCGCCCCGGTTGAGCACCAGGGTGAGGCTGTCGGTGGAGGCCAGTATGCTCATCTTGTGATGGGCGATGGCCAGCTCGCGCATTTTGGAGAAGACGAAGAAGAAGGTGGGAATGCCGATGGCGAGCGGCACCATGATGTCGAACACGATGGCGCGCTGGCGCTCGGCCTCGTCGAGCAGCATGAAATTGAAACTGTCCAGATAGAGCGCGGCGGCAACGCACCCCAACGGCCCCAGCACGGTCCAGGCCAACACCCGGCCCCAGCCCAGCGCCGAAAAATCGGTTATGCCCTTGTGTGAATTCATGCCTTCTCCCGTATCCCCTATGCGTGCTAGGCGCAAAAGTTGACGACCAAGTTTACAATCGCGGTCAATTTTTACGGCGCCGCTGTGGCGCGGCTACATCGCCCGGCAAATTTGTTTTTGCTTTGTTCACCCCTCCCGGCTAGGGTTCGGCCACGACCAGCAGGGTTATAGGCATGAGCGAAACGGTGAGGATATTGGGGATAGACCCAGGGTTGCGACGCACCGGCTGGGGTGTGATCGAGAGCCAGGGCAACCGCTTGCGGTTCGTTGCCGCCGGGGTGTTGACCCCGCCCATCACCGATGCGCTGCCGGTGCGGCTGGTGGGTCTGTTCGAAGGGGTTTCGGACCTGATCCGCCGCTTTGCGCCCGATGAAGCGGCGGTTGAGGAAACCTTCGTCAATGCCGGGCCGCGCTCGGCGCTGCAACTGGGCCAGGCGCGCGGCGTGGTGCTGATGACGCCGGCCTCGTTCGGCCTGCCGGTGGGCGAATATTCGGCCAATCTGGTGAAGAAATCGGTGGTTGGCACCGGCCATGCCGACAAGGAGCAGATCCAGCTCATGGTCAAGACGCTTTTGCCCATGGCGGACGTGAAGGGCGCGGACGCCGCCGATGCGCTGGCGATTGCCATCTGCCACGCCCATCATCGCAGCTATCGCAAGCTGGCGGCCAGCCCATGATCGGCAAGCTCAAGGGCGTGATCGACACGCTGGCAGACGACCACGTGCTGATCGATGTGGGCGGGGTGTGCTACCTCGCCTTCTGCTCGGCGCGCACACTACGGGCGTTGCCCAAGGTGGGCGAGGCGGCGGTGCTGTTCGTGGAAATGGTGGTGCGCGAAGACCTGATCCGGCTTTATGGCTTTGCCACCCAGGGCGAGAAGGGCTGGTTCCACCTTCTGGCCAGCGTGCAGGGCGTGGGCTCGCGGCTGGCGCTGTCGATCCTGTCGACGCTGAGCCCCTCCGAGCTGTCGAGCGCCATCGCCCTAGGCGACAAGGCCATGATCGGGCGGGCCAATGGCGTAGGGCCCAAACTGGCATTGCGCGTGGTGACCGAACTCAAGGGCAAGGCGCCCGAGCTGGGCGCGGCCGAGCCGGGCGTTCTGGGCCTGCAGACGGCGCTGGGCGAAGGCATGGCGCCGACCAATGTGGCCGATGCGGTTTCCGCGCTGGTCAATCTGGGCTATGCCCAGGCCCAGGCCTCGGCCGCCCTGGCACGGGTCGTGGCCCGCGAAGGCGATGGCGTGGCGACCGAAAAGCTGATCCGGCTGGGCCTGCGGGAGCTGAGCAGTTGAGGGGGCGAAGCCCAAAGGACCAGCAATGCGGGCACGACGGGGTCGAGATAGGCAGCGCAAAGGCCTTGTGAGGATGGAAGCGGGATATTGAGCACTTTGACTTCGGCCAGTGCCGGGCGCGACGATGCGCTCGATGTGAGCCTCAGGCCGTCCGGCTTCGCCGATTTCGTGGGCCAGGCCGCCGCGCGTGCCAATCTGGAGGTATTCATCCAGGCGGCGCGCCAGCGCCAGGCTGCGCTCGACCACGTGCTGTTCGTGGGCCCGCCGGGCCTGGGCAAGACCACGCTGGCCCAGATCATTTCGCGCGAGCTGGGGGTGGGATTTCGGTCGACCTCCGGCCCGGTGATCGCCAAGGCGGGCGATCTGGCGGCGCTGTTGACCAATCTGGAAGATCGGGACGTTCTGTTCATCGACGAGATCCACCGGCTCAACCCGGCGGTGGAGGAGATCCTCTATCCGGCCATGGAGGATTTCCAGCTCGACCTGATCATCGGCGAGGGGCCGGCGGCGCGGTCGGTGAAGATCGATCTGGCGCGGTTCACCCTGGTGGGCGCCACTACGCGCGCGGGGCTGTTGACCACGCCGCTGCGCGACCGGTTCGGCATTCCCGTGCGGCTCAACTTCTATACGCCACAGGAGCTGGTGCTGATCGTGGAGCGCGGCGCGCGGTTGCTGGGTGCGGCCATGACGCGGGATGGGGCGATGGAAATCGCGCGGCGCTCGCGCGGCACGCCCCGCATTGCCGGGCGGCTGTTGCGCCGGGTGACCGATTTTGCCCTGGTGGACGATGCCGCCACCATCACGGCGACGGTGGCCGACAAGGCGCTGCTGCGGCTCGACGTGGACGCGCGCGGGCTCGACATGCTCGACCGGCGCTATTTGCAGACCATCGCCAATTTTTACGGCGGGGGGCCGGTGGGGATCGAAACCATCGCGGCGGCTTTGAGCGAGCCGCGCGACGCCATCGAGGAAATCGTGGAGCCCTATCTCATCCAGCAGGGCTTCATCCAGCGCACCCCGCGCGGGCGCATGCTGACCGCGATTGCCTTCCAGCATCTGGGCCTGAGCGTGCCGCAGGGCTTTGTGGGCCAGCAGGCCAGCCTGTTCGAGGAGCCCGAAGCGGAGTGAGCGGGCATACGCTGAGCGTTCGGGTCTACTACGAGGACACCGATTTTTCGGGCAATGTCTACCATGCCGCCTATCTCAAGTTCATGGAGCGCGGGCGTACCGAGTTTCTGCGGGCCGGGGGCGTGCATCACTCGGAGCTGGCCGGGCAGGGCGTGGCGTTCGCGGTGCGGCGCATGGTGCTCGATTTCGTCGCGGCGGCGCGGATCGATGACGAGCTGACGGTTTTGACCGCAGTGACGGGGGTGACCGGGGCGCGGCTGACGCTGGCCCAGGAGGTGCGGCGGGGGACGCAGCTGCTGGTTGGGGCCGAGGTCGTGGTGGCGGCGATCCGGCTCGATGGGAGGGCGACGCGCTTGCCGGGGGCGGTGGTGGCGCTGGCGGGGCGCTGAAGGGGCGGGGCGAGGAGGGAAGAGCCCCCACCTTGATCCTCCCCCGGGGCGGGGGAGGTGACGACTGCGGGGGTAGGGGTTTTCCGGGGTAGGGCAAGTTGGCGCCGATCTGTTCCTCCCCCTGGCGAGGGGGAGGTTAGGTGGGGGTGGATGGCGATACGTTTTGGGTGAAGGCCCCACCCAAACGACGGGCGGGCTGAGACAACCAGCACCGCTCACCGGGATGTGCACATCTCCGAGCGCCGTACCGTACGTTACGGTACGGTTTTTTGTTGCCGTGCTGCGATGATGGCGGTATGGGAGGGTGAGGAAAGGCGCCGCTGGGCGCATCAGGACACATCCGGGGGAGAACCATGCCCGCTTACCGTTCCCGCACTACCACCCATGGCCGCAACATGGCCGGCGCGCGCGGCCTGTGGCGTGCCACGGGCATGAAGGATGGCGATTTCGGCAAGCCGATCATCGCCGTGGTCAATTCCTTCACCCAGTTCGTGCCCGGGCATGTGCACCTCAAAGATCTCGGGCAGCTGGTGGCGCGCGAGATCGAGGCGGCCGGCGGCGTGGCCAAGGAATTCAACACCATCGCGGTGGATGACGGCATCGCCATGGGCCATGACGGCATGCTCTATTCGCTGCCCAGCCGCGAGATCATCGCCGACAGCGTGGAATATATGGTCAACGCGCATTGCGCCGACGCCATGGTGTGCATTTCCAACTGCGACAAGATCACCCCGGGCATGCTGAACGCAGCCATGCGGCTCAACATTCCCGTGGTGTTCGTGTCGGGCGGGCCGATGGAAGCGGGCAAGGCCATGCTCAAGGGCAAGCTGCAGGCGCTCGACCTGGTCGATGCCATGGTGGCAGCCGCCGACGATGCCTATAGCGACGCCGAAATCGCCACCATCGAAGAGGCGGCGTGCCCCACTTGCGGGTCGTGCTCGGGCATGTTCACCGCCAATTCGATGAATTGCCTGACCGAAGCGCTGGGGCTGAGCCTGCCCGGCAACGGCTCGACGCTGGCTACCCATTCGGATCGCAAGCGGCTGTTCCAGGAAGCGGGCCACCTGATCGTGGACCTGGCGCGGCGCTATTACGAGCAGGACGACGAAACGGTGCTGCCGCGCGCCATCGCCACCAAGGCGGCGTTCGAGAACGCCATGGCGCTCGACATCGCCATGGGCGGCTCGACCAACACCGTGCTGCACATTCTGGCGGCCGCCCATGAGGGTGGGGTGGATTTCACCATGGACGACATCGACCGGCTGAGCCGCAAGGTGCCGGTTCTGTGCAAGGTGGCTCCCGCCAAGCAGGACGTGCACATGGAGGACGTGCACCGGGCCGGCGGCATCATGTCGATCCTGGGCCAGCTCGACCGGGCCAACCTGATCAATCGCGACGAAGGCACCATCCACACCGCCACCTTGGGCGACGCGCTGGACCGCTGGGACATTTCGCGCACCAATTCGGAAAGCGTGCGCCAGTTCTTCATGGCCGCCCCAGGCGGGGTGCGCACCACGCAGGCCTTTTCCCAATCCAACCGCTGGACCGAGCTCGACCTCGACAGGCGCGATGGCGCCATCCGCTCGGCCGAACATCCCTTCTCCAAGGATGGCGGGCTGGCCGTGCTCAAGGGCAATGTGGCGCTCGATGGCTGCATCGTGAAGACGGCGGGCGTGGACGAATCCATCCTGGTGTTTTCAGGCCCCGCGCGCGTGTTCGAAAGCCAGGATGCGGCGGTCAAGGCGCTGTTGTCCAACCACATCAAGGCCGGCGACGTGCTGGTGATCCGCTATGAAGGCCCCAAGGGCGGGCCGGGCATGCAGGAAATGCTCTATCCCACGAGCTACCTCAAATCCAAGGGCCTGGGAAAGGCCTGCGCGCTGATCACCGACGGGCGCTTTTCGGGCGGCACCTCGGGGCTTTCGATCGGCCACGTTTCGCCCGAGGCGGCGCAGGGCGGAGCCATCGGGCTGGTGCGTGAAGGCGACATGATCGACATCGACATTCCGGGCCGCAGCATCAGCCTGCGCGTGTCCGATGCCGAACTGGCCCAGCGCCGCGCCGAGCAGGACCGGCTGGGCTGGAAGCCGGCCGCGCCGCGCAAGCGCAACGTGACCACCGCGCTCAAGGCCTATGCCGCCTTCGCCTCCTCGGCCGACAAGGGCGCGGTACGGGTGTTGCCCGAAGTCGAATAAGTGGTTGGCTCAGTGTTGAAACGGCGAGGGGACGCAATGCGTCCCCTTCGCTTTTTGGGCGCTGACACCGGCCGAATTTGCGATCGGCCCAAGCTTTTCCGGCGCTAAGGCGTCTCATCCTTGTTTGGATGACGGATGGCAGGGCCGATGGGGTTGGAAGGCGCCAATGCAGGGCGGCTGCCCACGAACACGTGAAGCGGTGGAATTGCTTTGTTAACCAATGATTGACCATAAGGGTCGTGTTGGCGAGAGCGGTGCGTCGTGGCTAACGGCCTGCGGCGCAATTCTCTTAAATTTGACAAATTCCAACCCCATCGGACCACACGGCTTGCTGGCGGTTCCGGGGGCCCTGTCACAAGGACTTACGCATGGAAGTTATGGATGCCGCGGGCGCTGCGGCGACCCACGCCGACCTTTCGATCTGGGGCTTGTTCTGGCAGGCCGACCTTGTGGTCAAGACCGTCATGCTGGGCCTGGTCGCCGCCTCGGTGTGGACCTGGGCCATCGTGGTGGACAAGACCATGCTGTTCAACCGCGTGCGGCGCGAAATGAACAGGTTCGAGAAGGTGTTCTGGTCGGGCCAGTCGCTCGAGGAACTCTACCAGCAGATGGCGCAACGCCAGACCACCGGGCAGGCCGCCGTATTCGTGGCCGCCATGAAGGAATGGAAGCGCAGCCACGAGCAGAATGCCAGCTCCTTCATCGGCATGCAGGCGCGGCTCGACAAGGTGCTGGACTTGGCCATTTCGCGCGAAGCCGACACGCTGGAGAAAAATCTCGGCTTTCTGGCCACGGTGGGCTCGGCGGCGCCCTTTATCGGCCTTTTTGGTACGGTATGGGGCATCATGAACGCCTTCACCGCCATCGCCGCCTCCTCGAGCACCAATCTGGCCGTGGTGGCCGGCCCCATTGCCGAGGCCCTGTTTGCCACCGCCATTGGCCTGGTCGCCGCCATTCCGGCGGTGATCGCCTACAACAAGCTCTCGGCCGATGCCAACAAGCTCTCGGCGCGGCTGGAAGGCTTTGCCGACGAATTTTCCACCATTTTGTCCCGACAGCTCGAAGCGCGAGGCCACTAGATGGGCATGGCAGTAGCAGGCGGGGGCGGCAGAGGCGGCGGTCGCCGCGGCCGGCGTCGCGGCGGCAAAGGCCCCATGAGCGAGATCAACGTCACGCCCCTGGTGGACGTGATGCTGGTGCTGCTCATCGTGTTCATGGTGGCCGCGCCCATGATGACGGCCGGCGTGCCCATCGATCTGCCCCAGTCCCAGGCCAATGCGCTCAATTCCGAGCAGCAGCCGGTGACCGTGTCGGTGACGCCGGACGGGCAGGTCTATGTCGGGGAAGACGTCGTGCCGCTCGAAGAGCTGGTGGCGCGCATCAGCACGCTGACCACCAACGGCACGGAAGACCGCATCTTCCTGCGCGGGGACACCACGGCCAATTATGGACAGGTCATGCAAGTGATGGGTGTGCTTTCAGCGGCCGGCTATGGCCGGATCGGGCTGATCACCCAGCAGGCTCAGGAAGGCAACTAGCCGATGCGGCTGGGCGTCACCGTTTCGTTTCTGGGGCACGTGGCCCTGCTGGCGCTGGGGCTGGTGAGCCTTGGCGCGCGCCCGCTCGAGCCCGAAACGGTGGATTCCATCGCCGTCGACCTGATCCCCATCGAGGCGTTTTCCAACATCCGGGCCGGATCGCTGGAAAGCCAGGTGCTCGAGACCGAGACTCCCTCGATCGTGGATACCGAGACCCCGGCCGAGCTAGGCCAGCGCACCGGCAATACCCAGGAAGACCAGGTGCGCCCGCAGGAAACCGAGACGGCCACCCCCGTACCGGTGACCAATACGGCGCCCGAGGAAGTGCCGGAGCCGACGCCCGAGCCGACCCCACAACCTACGCCCGAACCGCCGCCGCCCCCGCCGCCGGCGCCCGAACCCACGCCCGCTCCGGTGCCCTTGGCTGCGCCTCCGGCGCCGGCGCCCGCACCGGCCCCCGAGCCGACGCCCGAACCCGAGGCGGCGCCCGAACCCGTGCCCGAGCCCGTACTGGCAGCAGAGCCGACCCCGGCCGCCGAGCCCCAGGAGGTGGCGCCGCGCCCGGTGACGCGCGTGGCCGCGCTCGACGAGGCACGCGCCCAGTTCCAGCGGCGCCAGCAGCAGCAGGCCGCCGCCGCGCAGCAGGAGCGCGAGGCTGCCGAACGGGCCGAACGCGAGCGGCGCGAACGCGAAGAGCGCGAGCGGGCCCAGGCCGAAGCCCGTCGCCAGCAGCAACAGCAACAGCAGACGGCGGCCCGCGAGGCCGACGACATTTCCCAGATCATCAACAACGAGCAATCGCGCGGGGCTGTGACCGGGCAGGGCGGCCAGCAGACGCTGGGCCGCCAGGACGGCACGGCGGCGCGGCTGACGCGCTCGGAACTCGATGGCCTGACCAGCCAGATGAAGAGCTGCTGGAACCTGTTGCCCAGCGAGATCGATTCCGGGCTGAGCGTGCGCCTGCTGGTGAGCCTCAATTCGGACGGCTCGGTGTCGGGCACGCCCCAGATTACCGAGCAGGACGGCTCGGCCATCGGGCGCTCGATTGCGCGCGCGGCGCAGCGCGCGGTGGTCAGCTGCGGGCCGTATCGGCTGGCAGCGGAAAAATATGACGAATGGCGGCAGATCGACGTGTTGTTCAACGCAAGCGATCTTTGAGGAACCGACTGGCCAGGAGGCCGATCATGGAGACCAAGATGAACCTTCTCACGCGCCGCACGGCGCTTAAAATGGGACTGGCGGGGGCGGGCCTGGCGGCTGCCACCAACCCCGCGTCGGCCCTGGTGCAGATCGTGGTGTCGGGTGCAAATTTCGTGCCCCTCCCGATCGCCATCCCTGATTTCGCCTCGTCCGACCCCCAGTTCGGCAAGGACGTCGCCGATATCGTGCGGGCCAATCTGCGGCGCTCGGGCCTGTTTGCCCCGCTCGACCCGGCGGCCCTGCCGCAGCGCGTGGGCGATGTGGCCGCGACGCCTGATTTCGCCGCCTGGCGCGGGGTCAACGTCGATGCGCTGGTGATGGGGCAGGTGGAGCGTGGCGGCCAGATTCAGTCTTCGGTGCGCGTGTGGGACACCCAGGCCGGCCAGCAGGTGACGGGCAAGGCGCTGAGCGCCGATCCCAACAGCTGGCGGCGCATTGCCCATATCGTGTCGGACGCGATCTATGAGTCGCTGGCCGGCGAGACGGGCTATTTCGACACCCGCGTCGTCTATGTGGCCGAGAGCGGCCCCAAGGCCAATCGCGTCAAGCGCCTGGCGATCATGGACCAGGACGGGGCCAATCCGCAGTATCTGACCGCTGGGCGGTCGCTGGCGCTGACCCCGCGCTTTTCGCCCAATAACGACCTGCTCACCTATATGAATTTCGACCAGGGCAATCCGCAGGTCTATCTGTTGCAGCTCTCCACCGGCCAGCAGCAGCGCGTGGGCGCCTTCGGGCAGATGACCTTTGCGCCGCGTTTCTCGCCCGACGGGCGGCGGATCGCGTTCTCGGTGGAGCAGAACGGGGCCACCAACATCTATGCCATGGATATCGGGGGCACCCAGCCTACCCAGCTCACCAGCGGCGCGGCCATCGACACCTCGCCCTCCTATTCGCCCGATGGCAGCCGCATCGTGTTCGAATCCGATCGTGGCGGCAGCCAGCAGATCTATGTGATGGGCGCGGGTGGGGGTGGCGCGCAGCGCATCAGCTATGGCCAGGGCAGCTATTCGACCCCGGTCTGGTCGCCCAAGGGCGACATGATCGCCTTCACCAAGCAGTCGAGCGGGGAATTCCAGATCGGCATCATGCAGCCCGACGGCTCGGGCGAGCGCGTCTTGATTTCGAGCTACCATGCGGAGGGCCCGACCTGGGCGCCCAACGGCCGGGTGATCATGTTCTTCCGCGATCCGGGCGGCAATGACGGCCCGCGGCTCTATTCGATCGACATCTGGGGCCGCAACGAGCAGCAGATCCCCACCGAAAGCTTTGCCTCCGATCCGGCCTGGTCGCCGCTGCTGGCGTAAGCTTCCGGGCCGCCAAGGCCTTAACCATGCTGGGAAATTGTGCGCTGGCGGCGCGGGGCAGACACCCCGCGCCGCTGTTGCATTATGGCCACGCCTGGCAAAAACCCCGGATTCCGGCCACATTGGCGCCAGAAACCCCGCGTTAACCCTGTTTGCCAACGCGGCCTTAAGATAACGCGCAGTAAAAAAACATCCACGAATTGGATTTTCAGGAGACTATCCGGATGCGTTCTGTAACGCCCCTATTCAACCTGCTGCGCGGCGCCGCGCTCGTCTTGCTCCTGGTTGCGGTGGCGGCCTGTTCGCGCACGCCGGTGACGGGCGTGGGCAATCTGGGCCCCGGCGGCGGTGCCCCCGGCAGCCAGCAGGAATTTCTGGTGACCGTGGGTGATCGCGTGTTCTTTACCGTGGATTCCTCGGTGCTGACCTCCGAAGCCCAGGCGACGCTGGACAAGCAGGCCGCCTGGCTCAATCGCTACACCAATTACCGCATCCTGATCGAAGGCCATGCCGACGAACGCGGCACGCGCGAATACAACATCGCGCTGGGCGCCCGCCGCGGCTCGGCCGTGGTCAACTATCTCGTCAGCCGGGGCGTGAGCGCGCAGCGCATCACCAGCCAGTCCTTCGGCAAGGAGCGCCCGGTGGCCATCTGCAACGACATCTCGTGCTGGAGCCAGAACCGCCGCGCCGTGACGGTGGTTCAGTAGGCTAGAGGTGCCTCCTCGCCCGCTGTGGTGAGGGGTGCTGATCAATACAAGAGCGCCGGGAGCCATCCGATCTGGCCCCGGCGCTTTCTTTTGACCAAATTTCTTCCATAATCATCTTGCCGAAAGGTGCCGCCGACGCGGCGAGCAACGGAGACTGCGATGATGGACCACAAAATGAAGCGGCATAGGCATTTGCCCGCCGTGTTCGCCCTGGCGCTGGCCGGTGGCCTCAGCGCCCCGGCGCTGGTGAGCGCGGGTGCACCCGATGCCGACCAGACCACCCTGAGCCGGCTCGAAGTGCAGGCCGGCGTGCTGGGCGCCCAGATTGCCGCCATGGGCACGGCGCTCGACGGGCTGGTGCCCGCCCCGCGCGCGGCCGAGCCGGCGCGCATCGAAATGGCCCAGAGCCAGGACGTGGCGCAGCTGTCGGTGCGCCTGCAGGCGCTCGAGGAGCAATTGCGCACCATGACCGGGCAGATGGAGGGCCTGACCTTTCAGATGACGCAACTGCAGACGCTGGTGGAGCGCATGCAGGAAGACACCGATTTCCGCTTCCAGGCGCTGGAAGGCGGTGCTGGGGGAAAAACTGAGGCGGCAACTCAACCCGGGGGCGTGATGCCGTCCGGAGAGTTGCCGCAGAGCCAAGCCCCTGCCGCGTCCGAAGGTCCGGTGCAGGACCTGCCGCCGGGCGACATGCCCATGGACGGCGCCGGTCCCGATACGCTGGGTGCGCCCATGCATGGCGAGGCGGTGCCCCCCACGGGGCCCGCCCAGCCCTTCGAGATTCCGGCCAATGCCGAGCCGCTGCTGACCCAGGGCGATCTGGACCAGCAATTGCCCGCGCCCGTGGCGCTGGGCGCCGATGGCTTGCCGCAGAGCCGCGACCCCGCGCTCAATGGCGGCGTGCCGCAGCCGCTGGGCACGCTGAGCGAAACCGACCTCGCCAATCTGGGCACCGGGCGGCCGCTCGATCTGAGCTATGATCCGGGCAATGTGGTCAACGACGCCGATGCCGACGCTCAATATGCGGCCGGGTTCGATGCGGTGGCCCGGGGCGATTATCAGTTCGCGCAGGACCAGTTCTCCCAATTCATCGCCCTTTATCCCAACCATCCCAATGCGCCGGACGCCACCAACTGGCTGGGCGAGGCGCTGTTGCAGAACGGCTCGTATGACGAGGCCGCCGACGTGCTGCTCACGGGCTTCCAGAACTATCCCGAATCTCCGCGCGCGCCCGACATGCTGTTCAAGCTCGGCATCGCTTTGGCCGGGGCCGGGGAGACCGACACGGCCTGCCGTACCTTCGGGGAGGTGGCCAAGCGTTATCCGCAAGTGCCGCCCGCCTTCGCCGAGCGGCTGACCCAGGAGCGCTCCAAGGCCGGCTGCGCATGAGGCAGGGCGCGCCGGACCGGCTCGACCCGGACCGGCTGCTACACCCGCTCGCGGATTACAAAAGCATCGGCCTTGCCGTTTCGGGCGGGGCCGACAGCCTGGCGCTGCTGCTGCTGGTCAAGCGCTGGATCACCGATCGGGCCGGGGCCCCCGCCGTCTTTGTCTACAGCGTCGATCACCGCCTGCGGCCCCACGCTGCCGCCGAGGCGGACATGGTGGCGCGGCTGGCCACCGGCTTGGGCTTTGCGGCGCGGATTCTGATCTGGGAGGGTGACAAGCCGCAGACCGGCATACAGGCCGCCGCGCGGGCGGCGCGCTACCGGCTGATCGCGCGGGCGATGGCAGCGGATGGGGCCCAGGTGCTGCTGACCGCCCACCACAGCCACGACCAGGCCGAAACCGTGTTGATGCGCATGGCCCATGGCAGCGGCGTGAACGGGCTGGGCGGTATGCGCGCCTTTGCCGAACACGAGGCGGGCATTACCCTGTTTCGCCCGCTGCTGGACGTCGAACCCCAGGCCCTGCGCGCCGTGGTGGCCGACGCTGGATTGGTGCCCGCCAGCGACCCGTCTAATGACGACACGCACTATGAGCGCGTGCGCTGGCGTGCGCTGTTGCCCCATCTCGCGGAAGTGGGGTTGACTGCACAAGGCCTGGGCCGGATGGCGCGACGGCTCGACGAGGTCGATGCGGCGCTGACGGCCTTGGCCAGGGACGCCATTGCGACCGGGGTGGTGTTCGAACCGCTGGGCGGGGCACGGCTGGCGCGGGCCTGGCTGGCCGAGCGCCCCGTGGCGCTGGCCCAGCGCATTCTCTCGGTGCTGCTGCAAACCGTCGGTGGCGGGACGTCGAGCGCCATGCTGGAGGCCACCGAAACGCTGGCTGCTTCCGTGCTGGACGGGGACAGGCTGCGTACCCAGACCTTGCGCGGGGTGCTGATCGCGCAAAAGGGCGACCAGATCGTGTTGCGCCGCGAGCCCTGGCGGAAGGACCCGCCCCGCCTGCTGCTGGCCGGTGGCACACAAGGGCGGTGGGACAATCGCTTCGACATCGCCGTGCCGCCGGGCCCTCCGGCACAGGTGACGGCCGCCGATCTCAGTGTCGAGGCGGCGCGGCTTCTGCTCGGTTCCGGGATCCCCGTAGACGCCATAAGTTTGGCCACCGCACCGCTGGTGCGGGGGGCGACGGGGCAGGTTTTGGCGCTGGGCACGCGCAGCGTTGCGGCGGGGGTAAGCGTGGTGCCGATCCTGCCGGCGCGGCGCGCTGAACCTTAGAGCCGCCCAAAGCGTATTAACCCTGGCGCGTGACAAAGCCGTCGCGCGCCGATGAAAGGCTGGTCAAGGCGCCCTTGTATCGCCCAAATGACGGCCCTACATTCGCTGCACATGCCGGCCCGCACCGGCCGGTACCCAGGACAGGTTTGATGAACGCCAATTTCCGCAACTTCGCCATCTGGATCGTCATACTTTTCATGCTGTTAGGCCTGTTCCAGGTCTTCCAGACTTCCACCCGATCCATTTCGGTCGCGGACAAGAGCTATAGCCAGTTCGTCACCGACGTCGATGCGGGCAATGTGACCTCCGTGACGATCACCGACAACATCGTTTCCGGCACGCTGCGGGACGGCACGCGGTTTGAAACCGTGATGCCCGCCGGCGCCGAAGTGATCAGCCGCCTCGAAGAGCGCGGCGTGCAGATCACCGCCCGGGCCCAGGAATCGAGCCCCTTCTGGTCGATCCTGCTTTCGAGCTGGCTGCCCTTCCTCGTGATCATCGGCGTCTGGTTCTTCTTCATACGCCAGATGCAGGGCGGGGGCCGCGGCGGCGCGATGGGCTTTGGCAAGTCGCGCGCCAAGCTTCTGACCGAGACGCATGGCAAGGTGACGTTCGAGGACGTGGCCGGCGTGGACGAAGCCAAGCAGGACCTCGAGGAAATCGTGGAATTCCTGCGCGATCCGGGCAAGTTCCAGCGCCTGGGCGGCCGCATTCCGCGCGGCGTGCTGCTGGTTGGCCCGCCGGGCACCGGTAAGACTTTGCTGGCCCGTTCGGTTGCCGGCGAAGCCAATGTGCCGTTCTTTACGATTTCGGGTTCCGACTTCGTGGAAATGTTCGTGGGCGTTGGCGCCAGCCGCGTGCGCGACATGTTCGAGCAGGCCAAGAAGAACGCCCCGTGCATCATCTTCATCGACGAAATCGACGCCGTGGGCCGCCATCGTGGTGCCGGTCTGGGCGGCGGGAATGACGAGCGCGAGCAGACGCTGAACCAGCTGCTGGTGGAAATGGACGGGTTCGAGGCCAATGAAGGCATCATCCTGATCGCAGCCACCAACCGCCCCGACGTGCTCGACCCCGCGCTGCTGCGTCCGGGCCGTTTCGACCGGCAGGTCGTGGTGCCCAATCCCGACGTGATGGGTCGCGAGCGTATCTTGAAGGTGCATGTGCGCAAGGTGCCGCTGGCGCCCGACGTGGACCTCAAGGTCTTGGCCCGCGGCACGCCCGGCTTTTCAGGCGCCGACCTGATGAACCTGGTCAACGAAGGCGCGCTCCTGGCGGCGCGGCGCAATAAGCGCTTCGTCACCATGGCCGAGTTCGAAGACGCCAAGGACAAGCTGATGATGGGTGCCGAGCGCCGTACGCTGGCCCTGTCGGACGAAGAAAAGCGCCTGACCGCCTATCACGAAGCCGGCCATGCCCTGCTGGCGATCAAGATGGAGGCTTCCGACCCAATCCATAAGGCCACCATCATTCCGCGTGGCCGCGCGTTGGGCATGGTGATGCGCCTGCCCGAGAAGGACCAGGTGTCGCTGACCCGCCGCAAGTGCTACGCCGATCTGGCCGTGGCCATGGGTGGTCGCGTGGCCGAAGAAGAGATCTTCGGCTACGAAAAGGTGACCTCGGGTGCTTCTGCCGACATCAAGATGGCAACGGGCCTGGCCCGCGCCATGGCGACCGAGTTCGGCATGTCGGACAAGCTGGGCCCGCTGCTTTACGGCGACAACCAGGATGAGGTGTTCCTGGGCCGTTCGATGATGCAGCGTTCCACCCATCTGTCGGACGAGACGCAGAAGCTGGTCGACAGCGAGGTCAAGCGCTTCGTGGAAGAAGGCTACGGCACCGCCCAGAAGGTGATCCGCGAGAACATCGACGACCTGCATACCATCGCCAAGGCGCTGCTCGAATATGAGACGCTGACCGGCGACGAAATCCGGGGTCTGATGGACGGCAACATGCCTGTGCGTGAAACCGAAGCGGACGCCGCACCCAAGTCCTCGGCCGTGCCGAGCGCCGGCAAGGCACCGCGCAAGCGCCCGGACGCCACGCCCGATGGCGATCTGGAACCCCAGCCGGGCAATTAAGGCTTGGACGGGATGCCGCATTACGAAAGGTCGCCTCAGGGCGGCCTTTTTTTGTGCCGCGCCGTGGCAGATGCATCGCAAACGATCATGATCCTGCCGCCGATGCGGTATAGAGATCTCAACCAATTGCTTTAAGGACTGGCATAAGATCGGCCGGACGACATCCGAGGCGTGGCTAGCGCGCCTGACCCGATCGATTGGCATGGGGGACCAGATGACACGCAAGTTTTTCGGCACGGACGGTATTCGGGGCCTGGCCAATGGCAACAAGCTGACCCCGGAACTGGCCATGAAAGTGGGCATGGCCGCCGGGCTGATGTTCGTGCGCGGCGATCACCGCAACCGGGTGGTGATCGGCAAGGATACGCGCCGCTCGGGCTATATGATCGAGAACGCGCTGACGGCAGGGTTTACGGCGGTGGGCATGGACGTCTATCTGCTCGGGCCGATGCCGACGCCGGCGGTGGCCATGCTGACGCGCTCGCTGCGCGCCGATCTGGGCGTGATGATCTCGGCCTCGCACAACCCCTATGACGACAATGGCATCAAGCTGTTCCGGCCCGATGGCTTCAAGCTCTCCGATGCGGTGGAAATCGAGATCGAGGCGCTGATGCAGAGCGATCTGACGCCGCGCTTCGTGCAGGGCCGCGAGATCGGGCGCGCCTATCGCGACGAGGAAGCGCGCACGCGCTACATCGAATATGCCAAGCGCACCCTGCCGCGAAACCTCGATTTCACCGGGCTGCGGGTGGTGATCGACTGCGCCAATGGCGCGGCCTACAAGGTGGCCCCGCTGGCGCTGTGGGAGCTGGGCGCGGAGGTGTTTCCCATTGGGGTGGAGCCCGATGGCTTCAACATCAACGATAAGGTCGGCTCGACTGCCCCGGAAGCGGTGGCCGCCAAGGTCAAGGAATTGCGCGCCGATATCGGCATTGCCGTGGATGGCGACGCAGACCGCGTGATCATCGTGGACGAGAAGGGCGAAGTGGTCGACGGCGACCAGTTCATGGCCGTGATCGCCCAATCCTGGCACCGGCGCGGGCAGTTGCAGGGCGGGGGCCTTGTGGCCACCATCATGTCCAATCTGGGCCTGGAGCGCTATCTGACCGAGCTGGGGCTGACGCTTGAGCGCACCCAGGTGGGCGACCGCTATGTGCTGGAAGCCATGCGCGCCAAGGGCTTCAACGTCGGCGGCGAGCAATCGGGCCACATGATCTTCACCGATTTCACCACGACGGGCGACGGGCTGGTGGCCGCGCTGCAATTGCTGGCCGTGCTCAAGGAAGAAGGCCGCCCGGTTTCCGAAGTGTGCCGGCGCTTCGAGCGGGTGCCGCAAATGCTCAAGAGCGTGAAGTTCAAATCGGGCAAGCCGCTCGACAACAAGCTGGTGCAGGAGGCCATTGCCGAAGGCCGGGCGCGGCTGGGCGTGGGCGGGCGGCTGGTGGTGCGCGCTTCGGGCACCGAGCCGGTGATTCGCGTGATGGGCGAAGGCGATGACGAGGCGCTGATCGCCGCGGTGGTCAACGACATCACCATCGCCATCGGGCAAGTGGCCGCTTAAGCTTTCGTAAATAAGTCCGGCAGGACCGACGGGCGCTCCCAATTTCTGGGGCGCCCGTTTTGTATTTAATGGCGCTTAAAGACGGCGCGCGGCCTTGTCGGGCCGTTGACGGCGAGATCAGGGTTAAAGCTTAGGGTTAAGTCGCCCTTAAGAAAGCCGGCGTAATTTGGGGCTACTCCCAACTGGATGAGCCAGCCTAAAGGACTATTTAGATGCGCAAGACCATTGCCGCCGCCGCTCTTGGGCTGGCCGTCATTGCCTCGGCCGCCGTGCAGGCCGCCGACATGCCTTCCTATCCCCCGATCGACATACCCCCCGTCGACTATGGCCTGGGCGGCTCCTTCTATCTGCGCGGCAGCCTGGCGGTGAACGGCATGTGGAGCAAGGACAGCACCTATCTGGACTGCCCCGATAGCTGCGACGGGCCGCTGCCGGTGGTCGATGACGTGGTGGAAAACGGCTATGGCTACAGCTTCGGCGCCGGCTTCGGCTATGAGACCGGCGACGGCCTTCGGGCCGACGTGACGCTGGATTATCTGCAGAACGAGGGCGTGGAAACCGAGGCCGGCTATCGGCTGAAGCTGCGCTCGACACTGGCGCTGGCCAACTTCTACTACGACTTCCCGCTGGGCGGCTACAGCTCGGCGGCCGGCGGGTTCGGCGCCTATGTGGGCGCGGGCCTGGGCTTTGCCCATAACCGCGTCGAGGAAGAGGGTGGGGCGGCTCCCGGACCGGACGGCAAGACCTTCACCGCTGCCGGCGCGCTGATGGCTGGCGTTACCTATGACATGGGCCCCATCGTGGGCGATCTGGGCTGGCGCGGCATCTATATGCCGCAGATCTCCAATGGCGAAGCGGCACTGACCCCGCCTGCGATCTCGCCCTATTATTACAACGACAATTTCATCCACGAGCTGCGCGGCACGCTGCGCTATCGCCTGCAGTAGGCGCGACGGACTGCCAATGAGAACGGCCCCGCCTCTGGCGGGGCCGTTTGCGTTTGGGGGGGGCTTACAGGCTCAAGAACGAAAACGGGCGGGGGTTGCGCCCCCGCCCGCACGACGATGCAGAGATGCTATCCCTTCGAGCTTAGAACCGCAGGGCCTTGGCCTGGCGGACGCCATCGAGGGTGGCGATCTGCTTGAGCTGGTCTTCGGTCAAGGTGCCGTCGATCGAGACCAGGGCGATGGCATCGGAACCCACATCGGCGCGACCGAGGTTGAAGTTGGCGATGTTGATGCCCTGCTGGCCCAGAAGCGTGCCCAGGCGGCCGATATGGCCGGGCTTGTCCTCATTGGTGACGTAGATCATGGACGGCGACAGCTCGGCCTCCATGTTGATGCCCTTGACCTGGATGATGCGCGGCTTGCCATTGGCAAACACGGTGCCGGCCACGCTGCGCTCCTGGCGTTCGGTGATGACGGTGAGGCGGATGTAGTTTTCGTAGGCGCCCTGCTGGGTGCGGTTGACCGTCTCGATCTGGATGCCGCGCTCCTTGGCGATGACCGGGGCGGAAACCATGTTGATGTCGGCCAGAAGCGGCTTGAGCACGCCGGTGACGGCGGCGGCCGTCATCGGGCGGGTGTTGAGCTGGGCGACCGGGCCTTCATACTCGATGCGGATGCCCTTGATCGAGGTTTCGGTCAGCTGGCCGGCAAACGAGCCCAAGGCCTCGGCGAGCTTGATGAAGGGGGTGAGGCGCGGAGCCTCTTCGGCCGAAATCGAGGGGAAGTTCAGCGCGTTGGAGATCTCGCCGGTCATCAGATAGGCCGAGATCTGCTCGGCGACCTGCAGCGCGACGTTTTCCTGCGCTTCGGTGGTGGAAGCGCCCAGATGCGGCGTGCAGATGACGTTGGGCAGGCCAAAGAGCGGGTTGTCGACGGCGGGTTCCTCGAGGAACACGTCGAGCGCGGCGCCGGCCACCTTGCCGGACTTGAGCGCATCGGCGAGGGCGGCTTCATCGATGAGGCCGCCACGGGCGCAATTGATGATGCGGACCCCGTCCTTCATCTTGGCGATGGCTTCGGCCGAGATGATGTTGCGGGTGGCATCGATCAGCGGGGTGTGGAGCGTAATGAAGTCGGCGCGGGCGAAGAGCTCGTCCAGCTCGACCTTTTCCACCCCGATCTCGACGGCGCGTTCGGGCGACAGGAACGGATCGAAGGCGATGACCTTCATGCGCAGGCCCTGGGCCCGGTCGGCGACGATGGAGCCGATATTGCCCGCCCCGATGATGCCCAGCGTCTTGCTGGTGACCTCGACGCCCATGAAGCGGTTCTTTTCCCACTTGCTGGCGCGCGTGGAGGCATCGGCTTCGGGGATCTGGCGGGCCAGCGACAGCATGAGCGAAATGGCATGCTCGGCCGTGGTGATGGAATTGCCGAAGGGCGTGTTCATCACGATGATGCCCTTGGCGGTGGCCGCCGGAATGTCGACATTGTCCACGCCGATGCCGGCGCGGCCGATGACCTTGAGATTGGTGGCCGCCGCGATGATCTTTTCGGTCACCTTGGTGGCCGAGCGGATGGCCAGGCCGTCATATTGGCCGATGACTTCGAGCAGCTTGTCCTTGTCCTTGCCCAGATCGGGCAGGTAGTCGACCTCGACGCCATTGTCCTTGAAGATCTGGACGGCGGTCTTGCTGAGCTTGTCGGAAACCAGAACCTTGGGCATCAGAGCCCTCCTTGAAAACTTGTGGGCGTAACGATCCGGCCCGCAGGGCGCATGGGCGCGCCAGATTGGCGCGGCCGATGCTTGCGCCGCCCCCGGGACAGGGGCGGGCCGGATGATCAAAGCGAGCGGGGCCGGGCCTTAGGCGGCAGCGGCGGTCAGCGCGGCCTTTTCCTGGGCGAAGGCGAAATCGAGCCAGGGCAGGAGCGCTTCGACGTCGGAGGTTTCCACCGTCGAGCCGGTCCAGATGCGCAGGCCCGTGGGGGCATCGCGATAGGCGCCGATGTCATAGGCCACGCCCGCCTTGTCCAGACGGCTGACCATGGCCTTGGCCACGCCAGCCTGCTGTTCGGCATTGAGCGCGGGATCGGCGATCACCAGGCACACCGAGGTGTTGGAGCGCGTGGCGGGGTCCTTGGCGAGGAACTCGACCCAGTCGGTGCGCGCAACCCAATCGGCCACGGCCTTGAAATTGGCATCGGCGCGCGCCTGGAGCCCGGCCAGGCCACCGGCCTGCATGCCCCAATCCATCGCATCGACGGCATCTTCCACGCAGAGCATGGAGACGGTGTTGATGGTGGCGCCCTCGAAGATTTCCCCGATCAGCTTGCCGCCCTTGGTGAGGCGGAAAATCTTGGGCAGGGGACGATCGGGCTTGTAGGTTTCGAGCCGCTCGACCGCGCGGGGCGAGAGGATAAGAATGCCGTGGGCCGCTTCACCGCCCAGCGCCTTCTGCCAGGAGAAGGTGACGACGTCGAGCTTGGCAAAATCGAGGTTTTGGGCAAAGGCGGCCGAGGTGGCGTCGCAAATGGTGAGGCCCTGCCGTTCGGCGGCGATCCAGTCGGCATTGGGGACGCGGACGCCCGAGGTGGTACCATTCCAGGTGAAGACCACGTCGCGGTCGAAATCGACGGTGGAGAGGTCGGGCAGCTCGCCATAGGGCGCCTTGAGCACGCGCACATCGTCGAGCTTGAGCTGCTTTTGCACGTCGGTGACCCAGCCTTCGCCAAAGCTTTCCCAGGCCAGCATGTCCACGCCGCGCGCGCCCAGCGCCGACCACATGAACATTTCCACCGCGCCGGTATCGGAAGCGGGCACGATGCCGATGAGATAATCGGAGGGAACCTGCAGAAGCTCGCGGGTCAGATCGATGGCGCGCTGGATGCGGGCCTTTGCGGGCTTGGAGCGGTGCGACCGGCCCACGAGCGCGGATGCCAGCGCTTCAACCGTCCACCCGGGACGCTTGGCACAAGGACCAGACGAGAAATTCGGATTGGCCGGTTTTACCGCCGGCGCGGTCAGGGGCATATCAGCCATGGCGACCCTCCCAGGTCGAAAGTCTTGCGTTAGGGCAAGATGTCCTGAGGCCGTGATTACTCCTTTGCCCCAACCCGCGCAAGCCCATTGTGGGGCGGGCGGAGCGGAACGGGTGAGTGCGCGAAGCGTTGTCGGCTCGCCCCTTGCGGGGACAGCAACCGGACACGCAACTCACGGTGTTTCAAGATTCTTGCCATCATCGGATCAGGCCCCACGGCCACCTATGCGCTAAAGCACCTGACGGCGGAGCCGGGGAGCCTCGATATCCTGGTGCTCGAAGCGGGGGCCAAGGCCGGACCGGGCATGCCCTATGCGCGGGCCCATAACGGCCCGCAAATGCTGGCCAATATCGCCTCGATCGAAATCCCGCCTTTGACCCGGACGCTGGTGGAGTGGCTCGAAAGCCAGAGCGACGCGCAATTGGCGCGTCTGGAGGTGGAGCGCGACGCCATTTCGGAGCGCGCCTTTTATCCGCGCATCGTGCTGGGCGCCTATTTTGCCGCCGAGTTCAAGGCGCTGTGCGCCCAGGCGCGGACGCTTGGCCACAGGGTAAGCGTGGAAACCGGGCAGCGGGTGCTCGATATCGTGCCCCGGATCGGGGGCTTCGAACTCAAGCTCGAAGACGCGCAGGGGGTGCGCTGGTGCCATGCCGATGGGGTGATCGTGGCCACCGGACATCGGCACAAGGCCAGCAAGGGCAATCAGGGGCCGGTCTATCGCTCGCCCTATCCCACCCGTGCGCTGCGGCTGGGGCGGCAGCATAGCGCCGGCATCATCGGCTCGTCGCTAAGCGCCATCGATGCGGTGATCGCCCTGGCCCAGCGTCATGGGAGCTTCGAGACCGAAGGGCGCCGCCTGGTCTATCGGCCCAAGGGCGAGCCGATTGCCTTGACCATGCTGTCGCGCAAGGGGCTGTTGCCGGAGGCCGATTTCTATTACCCCATCCCCGAGGCCCCGCTGGAGATCTTCAGCGACGATGCGGTGCTGGAGCTGGTCCAGCACGGCAAGACCGGCCTTCTGGCGCGAGCGGTGGCGCTGTTCAAGCGCCAGCTGATGGCCGACGATCCGGGGTTTTTGGCGACGCTGGGGCTGAAACGGCTGACACCGGAAGGGTTTTGCCGGGCCTATTTCGAGATGCGGGGCCAGCAAGAGGCGCTGGTGCATGCCAAGGCCAATCTGGCCGAGGCCAAGCGCAACCACCGCAAGCGCCATACGGTGAAATGGCGTTATACGCTGATGCGGGCCCATGAGGTGTTCTCAACGCTGGTGCCCTATCTCAACACGCCCGATTTGCAGCGCTTTCATAAGACGCTCAAGCCGGTGTTTGCCGATGCCTATGGCTGTGTCCCGCACGCCTCGATCGCGCGGTTGCTGGCGCTGGCCGATGCGGGGTGTCTCGGCGTGGTGGCGCTGAGCAATCGCAAGGTGGTGCGCAAGGGCAGCGGCTTTGGCCTCAAGCGCACGGAACTGGCGTTTGAAACCCTGATCGATGCGCGCGGCCAGCAGGCGATGACCGTATCCGAGCTTGGCTTCAAGCGCCTGGCCGAGGCGATGCTGGATGCCGACCCCTATCGAAAGAACCGGCACAGCCGGGCCCACAACGATTACCGGCTGCCGCTCAAGCCGCGGTTGAGCCGCAACATCTTCTGCCTGGCGCTGCCGGCCATGCTCAAGCGCTATCCCTTTGCGCAAGGGCTGGTCTCGTCCGATCATTTCGGCCACGCCGTGGCGCAAAGCCTGTTGGCGGCGCATGCCGAGACGGCACGGCCGCTGGTGGTGGCGGGCTGAGCGGGTTCAGCCCTGCGGGCGGCGGCGGGCGGCCCACTCGGCCAGCCCGATGCCGCCAATGATCAGCAGCGCCGCCAGATAGTGATAGCCCTGGAGCTGTTCGCCCAGGAACAGCACCGATCCCACCGTGCCGAAGACGGGGATGAGGTTGTGGCTGGGCGCGGCGCGGTTGGGGCCGACCAGCTCGACGCCGCGAGCATAAAAAATCTGGCTGAACATCGAGGGCAGGGTGGCCACATAGACGATGACCAGCCACACCCGGGGTGAGGCGTGAGCGAGCGTGGCGAACTGGCCAAGACCGCCGCCGAACATGGCCAGCATCACCAGCGCTGTGAGCGCGGCACCGGTGAAGGCCACGGCCATGAAGCTCATGATGTGGACTTTGGGGCGGTATTTGAGCGCGAGCGTATAGGCCGTGTAGGTGAGACAGGCCAGGATGATCAGCCCATCGCCCACATTGACGTCGAGCGTCAGCAGCCGGGTGGGATCGCCATGGGTGGCAGTCAGCACCACACCCAGAATGGCCACGATGACGCCGATGATCTGAATGATGCTGGCGCGCACCTTGAAGATGATGAAGTTGGCCGCCAGAATCAGCATGGGCAGCGAGCCCTGCTCGATGGCCGAATTGACCGCCGTGGTGTAATTCAGCCCCAGATACAGAAAGCCGTTGAACAGCGCATAGCCCAGCGCGCCAAAGCCCATCAGCAGCAGCCAGTGGCGCCGGATCTGGGGCCAGTCGGCACGCAGGAAGCGCCAGGCAAAGGGCAATATGAACAAGGTGGCGCCCACGCAGCGCGCGGCGAGCAGCAAGAATGGGTCGATTTCCCCGACCACCAGCTTGCCCACCACCAGATTGCCGCCCCAGAACAGGGGCGCCAGCACCAGCAGCAGATAGGGTTGATCGAGCAATTGCGCGGCAAAGCCGCGTTTTTGAGTGTCGAGCGGCTTTGTCATCGTGCAACAGTGATGTAAGGACAGTCGGACTTAGCAGGAATTGGGCCGCGATCAAACCATTGCGCGGCCGGCAGCAAGGTCCAGTGAGAGAGGGTGGGGCGCATGGCGCCGCGCCCCTGGTATCGCGCCTATCCTTGAGGAAGAAATTTAATGGCAAACGTCGTGGTCGTCGGCTCGCAATGGGGCGACGAGGGCAAAGGCAAGATCGTGGACTGGCTTTCCGAGCGCGCCGATGTGGTGGTGCGCTATCAGGGGGGGCACAATGCCGGCCATACGCTCGTCATCGACGGGACCAGCTACAAGCTGTCGCTGCTGCCTTCGGGCGTGGTGCGCGGCAAGCTCAGCGTCATCGGCAACGGCGTGGTGGTGGACCCGCACCACTTCGTGACGGAGATCGACAAGTTGCGCGCCCAAGGCGTGCAGATTTCGCCCGAAACGCTCCGTGTCGCGGAAAATGCGCCGCTGATTTTGTCGCTGCACCGCGAACTCGATGCCATTCGCGAAAATGCCAATTCGGGCCTCAAGATCGGCACCACCAAGCGCGGCATCGGCCCGGCCTATGAAGACAAGGTCGGCCGCCGCGCGATTCGGGTAGGCGATCTGGCCGAACCCGAGACGCTGATGCCCAAGGTCGAGCGCCTGCTCAACCACCACAATGCCCTGCGGCGCGGCATGGGGCTCGAGGAATTGAGCGCCCAGGTGCTCTATGACGAGCTGATGGCGGTGGCCGATACCATCCTGCCCTATATCGACCAGGTGTGGCGCCTGCTCGACGAGCGCCGCCGCAATGGCGCCAGGATCCTGTTCGAGGGTGCTCAGGGTGCACTGCTGGACAATGACCACGGCACCTATCCGTTCGTGACCTCGTCCAACACCGTGGCAGGGCAGGCGGCCGCCGGTTCGGGCCTGGGGCCGATGGCGGTGGGCTATGTGCTGGGCATTACCAAGGCCTATACGACGCGGGTGGGGGAGGGGCCGTTTCCCACCGAAGACCATGGGGAAGTAGGCAACTTCCTGGGGACGCGCGGCCATGAATTTGGTACGGTGACCGGGCGCAAGCGTCGGTGCGGCTGGTTCGACGCGGTGCTGGTGAAGCAGACTGTCAAGACCTCGGGCATATCGGGGATCGCATTGACCAAGCTGGACGTGCTGGACGGACTGGAAGAGATCAAGGTGTGCGTCGGCTACGAGCTCGACGGATCACGAATTGATTATCTGCCTGCCTCAATGGGGGCACAAGCCCGCATTAAGCCGATCTATGAGACGCTGGAGGGATGGTCGGAAACAACTGCGGGGGCAAGGAGCTGGGCCGAATTGCCCGCTCAGGCCATCAAGTATGTCCGGTACATTGAAGAGCTGATCGGCGCGCCCGTGGCCATGCTGTCCACCAGCCCGGAGCGCCTCGATACCATACTGGTGCATGACCCGTTCCAAGACTGAGATTTTTTCGCTACAAAGATCTCGGCGCATTGTGAGTATGACTAGCGAATGGCGGATTACAAAGAGCTGATACGCCGGGCTATCGAAGCCCTGCCGGAAAACAACGGCGCGGCGCGCCGCGGGGTCTACGAGAAGGCCCGGGCCGCCCTGGTCAATCAGTTGCGGGCGATCAATCCGCCCTTGCCCGCGCGCGACATCACTCAGCACCGGCTCAACCTGGAGGATTGCATCCGCCAGGTGGAGCAGGAAGCTACCGACCAGATGCTGAGCGGGCTCAAGCAGGGCGAGGATCGCACCCCGCGCCTGCCGCCGCGCCCCCAGCCGCAACCCCCGCGCGTGACCCGCGAGGCGGCCCCCCAGCCGCCCGCCGTGCGTCCGGCCAACGACCATGCCCCCGTGCCGATCGCGCCGCCGGCCAAGAAGGCCGCCGAGCCGGTCAAGCTGGTGGAGACGCGCGCCAAGCCCAAGCCTGCTCCCGGCTCGATCGAAGAGATTATCGCCGAGGCGCAGCGCGCCAGCGACGAAGCTGAGAACAAGCCCGTGGCTCCGCCCCAGCCCGAGCCGGCCCCGCGCCAGCCCGCGCCGGTGCAGCAGCGGCCCGAGCCGGAACCGGTGCGCGAGGCGCCCGTGGAGGCGCGTGCGCCCAAGCCCGAGCCGCGCCTGGTGGCTGCCTTCCCCAGCCGCAGCGAACGCAACAAGCCCGCAGCCGTGCCGCCCCCGGCGCCCGAACCGGTGGCCCAGCCCAAGCCGGCGGCCGCGCGGCGCGACCCCATGACCGTGCCCAAGCCGGCCGATCCGTTCCGGCCGCGTCCGGTAGAGCCCAAGCGCGCCGCTGCCGCCGTGGAAACGGTGCGCGCCGTGATCGAGGACGATCTGCGTCCCACCGGCACCGATGCGGCTCCGCGCGCCGAGTTGGCGCGTCCGATGTTCACGCCGCGCCAGATGGCCGCCGAAGCGATCGACTATGAGGACGAGGCCGTGGCGCCCGCGCTTTCGAGCGTGCGCGAGGTGGAGGTGGAAGACCGCCACCCCCAATACGAGCCCGAAGACAATGCCCAGGACGCCATCGACCGCGCCATAGCCGCGCTCGACCGTGAAGCACGCGGTGAGCCGGTGGACGAGGAGTTCGACCCCTATACCGCGCCGCTGGCGCCCGAGCCGCAACTGGCTCCCGCCCAGCGCAACGGCTTTGATGCCGCCTCGCTGAAAAAGCAGGCCTTTGCCGCCGTGGGGCGCAAGGATGGCGGCCCGGCGCCAAAGCGCGAGACGCAGCGCGAGGCCCCGCCTTTCGTTGCGCCCGTGGCCGACGACGAGGACGAAGACGAGGCGCCCCTGATCGGGCGGCGCGATAGCGCCATTCCGCCCGCCAAGCGCGAGCGCTCGATCTTTTCGCGGGGCGACAAGCCCGAACGCAAGCCCTCCAAGCGTGAGAAGGTGGCCAAGGCCCGGCGCGGCTCAGGCACGGCTCTCGATGCCAGTTTCCCGCGTTCGGCCATGGAAGCGGAACGCGGCAGCAATGCGCTGACCATCTTCCTGCTCGTGGCGGCCTTCCTGCTGGTGGGCGCGGGCGGCGGGGCCTTCTGGGCCTGGCGCGAAGGCTATCTCAATCTCGATTCCATGTTCGGCGGCGGGCCGGCGGTGGTGGAACAGGCTTCGACCGCTGCCAGCACCCAGCGCGCCCCGGCCGCCCAAGTGGCAGCCAATGCCGAGCCGCAGGCCGCTACGGGCGGGCCGCTGATGCCAGCCACGCCTTCGACCACGGCCCCTACGGCGGCTGCGGCCGACCTCAAGACCGAGGAACGCCTGGGGGCAGTGACCAATCCGGCGGCCGGCACCGCGCTCGAAGCGGTGAGCCCGCCAAGCCTGGACCTGCCCGGCGCCGCCTCGCAGGATCGCCTGCCCTTCGCCCAGCCACCCGCACCGGGTGCGCAGGCGCTGGCCACGCCGCAAGTGCCGGGAGCCGGGGTGCAGCTGGGTAGCCAATCGCTGCTGCTGGAGGCCTCAGACGATGGGCGCACCGGCGCGGTGCCGTTCTCCGGCACCGTTGATTGGAGTCGGGGCACCGACGAGGCCGGCGAACCGACGCTGGTGGGCAAGGCCAGCATTCCGGCACGCAACCTGACCGTGGACGTGCTGATCCGGAAAAATTCCGATCCCGGCCTGCCGGCCAGCCATCTGATGGAAGTCAATTTCGGGGTGAGCGACACCTTCGTGGGCGGCGCGATCGCGGGCCTGCCCGGCGTGCTGCTCAAGAATGAGGAATTGGTGCAGGGCACGCCGCTGGTGGGCGCCTCGGCGCGCATCGTGGGCAATTCCTTCCTGTTCGCGCTCAGCTCGGCCAGTGCCGATCTAAACACCAATGCCGGCCTGCTGACGAGCCGCAAATGGATGGATTTGGCCATCATCTACGCCACGGGCAAGCGCGCCATCATCACGCTGGAAAAGGACGACAGTGCGCAGAGCCTGTTTGCCGACGTGTTCCAGGCTTGGGGCACGCCCACGACGGCGTCCACCAACTAAGCCGCAAGCCATAGCGTCAAAGGATTTGAAAGGCGGACCCTGGGGTCCGCCTTTTTGCTGTCAGGGTGCGGCCACCAGGTGCCCGTCGGCCAGCGCCAAATGGCGGGCGGCCAGGGCACTGATATCCTCGGGGTCGTGACTGACCAGTATCGTGTGCCAGCCGCGCGACCGCGTCAAAGCCTTGACCAGGGCGCGGGCTTCGGTGCGGGTTTGGGGATCGAGCGCGGCGAAGGGTTCGTCGAGCAGCAGGATGGGCCGATCGCGCAGCAGCGTGCGGGCCAGAGCCACGCGCTGCTTTTGCCCACCCGACAGGGTGCCGGCACGCTGCGGGGCCATGCCGGCAAGACCCACTTCGGCCAGCGCTGCGGCAACCTTTGCGTCGCGTTCGGTCCGGGGCAGGCGCGAAGGCAGGCCCAGGGCGACATTGCGCCCGGCGCTTAAATGCTCGAACAGCAGCTCCGATTGCAGGAGGATGGAGACGGGCCGGCGCTCGGGCGGCAGGGGCACCAGATCGGTGCCATCGAGCGCCATGGTGCCGGACATGGGCGACAGGAAACCTGCGATCAGATCGAGGAGCGTTGATTTGCCCGCGCCGCTGCGTCCGGAAATGCCCACGATCTCGCCTGGCGCGACGGTGAGGTCGAAGCGATAGGCGGCCCGGCCGGGATGGGCATAGGCGATGGCCTCAAGCACGAGCATGGCCGAGCCTTTCGATCAAGGGTGGCAGGAGAGCGAAGGCCGCGACGGTCAGCACCAGCAAAATGGCGGCGATGGAGGCGGCATCGTCGCTGCGATAGCTGCCCAGCGCGCGATACATCAACAGCGGCAGGGTGGAGAACTGCTCGGTGCCGAACATGGCGATGACGCCCAGATCGCCCAGCGAGAAGCAGAAGGCGATGGCCAGCACCACGCCGATATCGCGGGTAAGCAGCGGCCATTCGATGGCGCGCCATTGAGTTACGCCTGATATCCCTAGCGAGCGGATGAGCCGCCCGCGCGTGCGCACCAGGGCTTCGACGGCGGGGCCGAGCGTGGCCAGCGCAAAGGGCAGAGCCAGCAGGGCATTGGCAATAACCACCACTACGGGCGCGGCACTGGGCACGGCAAGGCCCAGATGGCGCACGATGAGGAAAAAGCCCAGCGCCAGCACCACGGCGGGCACGGCCAGATAGATGAAGGCGGGCAGGCTGAGACCCAGCCGCAGCAGCGGATGGGCGGCCGTGGCGCGCCCCAGCGTCAGGCCGAGCCCGAGCGCGAGGGTGAGCAGGGCACTGACGGTGCCCAGCGACAGGCTGGCCCAGAGCGCATTCCAGAAGGCGGCGCGGCCCAGCGTATGCAGCAGACCCGGACCGAAGCCTCCCGTAAGCACGGCGAGCAGAGGCAGGGCAAAGCCCAGCGTGCCCAGGCCCAGGATCAGCATGGCCAGAAGGCGCGTTGGCCCGTGCTCGGGCCAGAGCTGGAGGGCGCGGGTTTCCAGGCGCCCCGGCATGGGGGTGCGTGCGGCGGTCAGCGCGATGACGACGCTGCAGATGGCCAATTGCACCAGTGCCAGCCGCACGGCCGAATCGAGGTCGAAATCGAGCCGCACGGCCGAGTAGATGGCAACTTCCAGGGTCTGGTTGGCAGGGCCCCCGCCCAGCATGAGCACGATGGGAAAGCTGGTGAAGGCCAGAAGGAAGATGACCGCCGCCAGGCCGGGCAGCGAGGGAGCGAGCGCGGGCCAGTCGACCAGCCCGAAGCGTTGCCAGGGCGACAGACCCAGGCTTTGCGCCAGTTTGAGGCGCGCGGGGGGCAGGGCATCGAGCCGGGAGAGAATGATGCGGGCCGCAAAGGCGCCATCGAGAATGACGTGCGCGGCGAGGATGCCGCCCAGGCCGAAGATTGGCCCGACCAGGGGTTGGCCGAAGATCGCATGGCCCAATCCGTTGATCCAGCCGTTGCGGCCCCAGACGGTGATGAGCCCGAAGGCCACCACCATGCCGGGAGTGACGAGAGCGGAAGAAAACAGCCCCACCAGCAAGGAGCGGCCGGGAAAACGCAGGCGGTTGAGCGACCAGGCCAGGGCCGTGCCCACCAGCAGCGACAGCACGGTGGTGAGGGCGGCCTGAACGCCCGTCATGCGCAAAAGATCGGGAATGTCGACGCCTGCGGCATCGGGATTGCCCATGCCGGCGGCCAGGATGGACCAGAAGATCAGCGCGATCAGCCCGGCCACGCCCAGGGAGATGCCCACCCCGGCGGCAAGCCGGAGCGGGCGGGGCGGCAGGACGCGCGCCTCAGCGGATGGCGGCAAGGGCTTCCTCGATCCAGGCCGCCTGGTTGGCAGTGATGGTCGCTTCATCGAGCGACAGCACCTTTGCGGGCTGCGGCTGGGCGGTGAAGGCTGCGGGCAGGGCATCACCCAGCTCGATCACCGGATACATCCAGTTGGTGACGGGCAGGATGGCCTGCGCCTCGGGCGAGACCAGATAGGTCAGGAACTCTTCGGCCAGCTGCTTCTTCTGGCTCGAGGCCAGAATGCCGGCGACCTCGACCTGGGCAAAGTGCCCCTCCTCGAACAGCGCCGCGCGGAAGCTGTCATCACCTTCGGACACGGCGTGATAGGCCGGGGAGGTGGTGTAGGACATGGCCATGTCGGCCTCGCCTTCCAAAAACAGCGAATAGGCCTCGGACCAGCCGCGCGTGACGGTGAGGATGTGGGGAGCAAGGCCGGCCCAGATCTCGGCGGCGCGGTCGCCATAGGCGGCTTTGATCCAGAGCAGGTGCCCCAGGCCGGGGGTGTCGGAACGCGGATCCTGGATGACGATCTTGAAATCGTCGGGCAGGGCGATCAGCTCCTCGAAGCTTTTGGGCGGATTGGGCACCAGATCGGCATCGTAGACATAGGAGAAATAGCCGTAGTCGAAGGGCACGAACTGCTTGTCGGTCCATGCGAACGGCAGAGCCAAGGCGCTGAGATCGGTGGTGTGATCGGCAAAGAGCCCGGTGGCGCGGGCCTGGCCGGCGGTGGCGGTATCGAGCCCCAGGACGATGTCGGCAGGGGTGGTTTCGCCCTCGAGCTGCACGCGGCGCAGCGGCAATTCGGTGGCCACGAAATCGAGCACGCAGCCGCACTGGGCTTCGAACCCGGCCTTGAGCTGGGGGCCGGGGCCCCATTCGGCGGTGAAGCTGTCATAGGTGTAGACGGTGAGCGTGGGCGTGTCCTGCGCACTTGCCGCAGAGGCGGCAAAGGTGGCGAGGACCGCAAGCGCGAGGCGGGCGGATCCGAACATGGGTCATTCCCTTCGGTTGCGGCCATGGCTATGAAGGGGATGTCAATGGGGACGCCCGAGCGGGCGCCTTGCCATCTCGAACTTCCTCCGCCAGCATGACCTGGTTCAGGTTCAATGGGTAACTCTCAGCTCCGCTTATGCGGAACACCCCAGCGAGACGGGCTGAACTTAGTGAAGGGTGCGACCCGGTGCAAGAGCTAACGCAAGATCGGGGTGCGGCGCCCGTGCTCGCCTTTTCGACGCCTTTGCTGCTGGTGGGCGGGGGTAGCGTGGACGTTGGCCTGTTGCAGGCCTTGGCACAGCGGGGCATGGCGGTGGTGGGCGTCGATAGCGGCGCCGATACGGTACGCGCCGCCGGCATCATGCCCGACGCCATCGTGGGCGATCTCGATTCGCTGGCCGACCCGACGAGCTGGCCGGCAAGCGTTCCGGTGCTGGGCGTGGCCGAACAGCAGAGCATCGATTTTGAAAAGGCCCTCTATGCGACCAGCGCGCCGGTGACGCTGGCGCTGGGGATGACCGGGGGACGGTTCGACCACACCCTGGCGGCGCTCGATGCCATCATCCGGCATGCCCATGGCCGCGCCATCATCGTGGTGGACGAGGCCGACGTGGCGCTGGCGGTGAGCGGAGACGTGAAGTTTGCGCCGGGGCAGGGGGCACGGGTTTCAGTCCACCCGCTCCAGCCGGTGCGATTTGCGCGCTCGCAAGGGCTGCGCTGGGCCCTGGACGGGCTGACGCTGGCGGCGGGCGTGCGGACGGGCACCTCCAACCTTGCCACCAGCGATGTCATTGCAATCGAGCCCGGTCCTGGTGAGGCCGGGCTCTATCTGCTGATTTTAGGACGTGAGCATTTGGACGGGCTGATCGCCCTGGCACTGGCGCGGGCCGGGGCTGCGCCCGGCCCGTGAGCGGCTAACCGGGCATGGCCAGGATCTTGTCGATGCGATGGCCATCCATGTCCACCACCTCGAAGCGCCAACCAAAAGCTTCCACGCTTTCGCCGGTCTTGGGCAGGTGCTTGAGTTCGGCGATCAGCATGCCCGCCATGGTGTGATAATCGCGCATGGCGGGAAACTGCACGCCCAGGCGCTCGCCCACTTCGTCGGCGGGCATGGCGCCCGAGACCAGCCAGCTGCCGTCGCCGCGCCGCACCAGATGCTCGCTGTCGGTATCAACATTGACGCTGATCACCCCGGTAATGGCTTCGAGCACGTCGGCGGGGGTAACCACGCCCTGGAAATGGCCGTATTCGTCATGCACCAGCGCCATGGGCACTTCGGCCTCGCGCAGCGTGTCGAGCACGTCGAGCGCATCCATGGTTTCGGGAATGATGGGGGCCTGGTGCATATAGCGGCGCACGTTGAGCGGCTTGCCGGTGAGCAGCGCCGCCAGCAGCTCGCGCGACTGCACAACGCCGATCATGTCCTCGGTGGAGGTTTCGGCAACGGGCAGGCGCGAATGTTCGGATTTGCTGAGCAGCGCGCGCACTTCCTCTTCGCTGTCGGTGAGGCTGATCCAGTCGACCTCGGTGCGCGGGGTCATCAGCGATTCCACCTTGCGGTCGGAGAGGCGCAAGACGCCGCCGATCATGCGGCGCTCGTCATCCTCGATGACGCCGGCGGCCTCGGCTTCGGCCACCAGGGTCTTGATCTCTTCTTCGGTGACCGCGTTATCCGCCAGAGCGGACTGCCCCATCAGGTGAAAGATCAACCGGCTGGAGGCATCGAGCAGCCAGACGACCGGTGCGCCGATGCGCGAGAGCATCTTCATGGCTGGGGCAACCATGCAGGCAATGGCTTCGGGATTGCGCAGCGCCAACTGCTTGGGCACCAGTTCGCCCACCACTACCGAAAAGAAAGTGATGATGGAAATGACGATGGCATAGCCCAGGGGCTCGGCCACGAAAGCGGTTACACCCCAGGCTTCGAGCTGGAGAGTGAGCATGCCGCCCAGAGCTGCGCCCGAGAAGGCGCCGGCCAGGATGCCGACCAGCGTGATGCCGATCTGGACCGTCGACAGGAACTTGCCGGGGTCTTCGGCAAGCGAGAGCGCGGACTTGGCGCCGCGCTTGTTCTGGTTGATGAGGTTCTTGAGGCGTTGCTTGCGCGAGGAAACGATCGCGAGTTCGGACAGAGCGAAAATGCCGTTGATGACGATCAGAACGGCAGCGATGGTGAGTTCGAACATGGGGTTCGGAGGTCAGGCAGTGTGCCTGGTCCGGGTCTCCTGGCTGTGAAAGGGACGCAGATATTCGCCGATCGGATGGAAGAGGTCAAACCTCTTCCATCTCACGACCACGGGCTGCGTCCTTGACGGCCTCTTGCACCTTCTCGAAGGCACGGACTTCGATCTGGCGGATACGCTCGCGCGAAACCGAATATTGCTGGGCCAGCTCTTCGAGCGTTGCGGGCTCTTCCTGCAGGCGGCGGGCCCGGAAAATGGCGCGTTCGCGCTCGTTGAGCACGTCCATGGCATTGGTCAAAAGACCCATGCGCTCGTCATATTCCTCGCTCTCGCCCAGAACGGTCTCCTGGTCGGGCGTATCGTCCACCAGCCAGTCCTGCCACTCGGAGGCACCCTCGTCGGCGCGCATGGGCGCGTTGAGCGAAGCGTCGCCGGTGAGGCGCTGGTTCATCGACACCACGTCGTCTTCGGTGACGTTGAGCGTGGTGGCGATGTGCTTGATCTGGTCGGGATGCAGCGCCCCGTCATCGAGGGCCGCGATCTGGCCCTTGACCTTGCGCAGGTTGAAAAACAGCCGCTTCTGGGCTGCGGTGGTGCCGATCTTGACCAGCGACCAGGAGCGCAGAACGTATTCCTGGATGGCGGCACGGATCCACCACATGGCGTAGGTGGCGAGCCGGAAGCCCTTTTCGGGCTCAAAGCGCTTGACCGCGTGCATCAGGCCGACATTGCCCTCGGAAATGACTTCCGAAATCGGCAGGCCATAGCCGCGATAGCCCATAGCGATCTTGGCCACCAGGCGTAGATGCGAGGTGATCAGACGCTGGGCGGCTTCGGGATCGGCATGTTCCTTATAACGCTTGGCGAGCATGAACTCTTCATCGGGGGCCAGCATGGGAAACTTGCGGATCTCCTGCAAGTAGCGGCTGAGGCCATGTTCCGACGTGAGGACAGGCAGATTAGTTTGGGCCATCGTGGTCCCCCTTTTCCCCCTTCACGGGCAGATATGCCGTCTCCATCCGTTACGGCACAGAGACAGGCGCAGATCGTAATATAGGTCGGATTCCGACTTTGATAAGGCCTGTGCAATGAGGGACAACGTGCGGCCGCCGAGTTAAGTTTCCAACGCCATAACCGGTTAGCGCGCATAAGCCAGGTCGTAGGGCACGAGGGCCTCTTCGAACGCGGCGAGGTCGGGCGGCAAGGGCGCGGCAAAGCGCATTTCCTCATGCGTTCCAGGATGTTCAAAGCCTAGCTCGGCGGCGTGCAGGGCCTGCCGACCCAGCCCGTTGATGATCTGGGCCAGGTCCTGGGGCAGCCGGTTGACCTTGGTGGCATAGCCCGGCGCATAGACCGGATCGGCCACCAGCGGGTGCCCGATATGGGTCATGTGCACGCGAATTTGATGGGTGCGGCCGGTCTCGAGCTGGCAGGTGAGGCGCGAAATGGTCCAGCCCTCGGCCCCGAAGCGCTGCTCGGTGCGATAGTGGGTGATGGCCTCGCGCCCGTCGCGGCGCACCTGCTGCTTGAGGCGATTGTTCTGGTCGCGCCCCAGGGGGGCATCGATGGTACCGCGCGCCGATTGCGTGGTGCCCCAGGCAAAGGCGGTATAGGCGCGATGCAGCGGCCCGGTGCGGCCATGGTCGGCGAACTGGGCGGCCAGGCCCTTGAGGGTGGCTTCGTTCTTGGCCGCGACCATGACGCCGGAGGTGTCGCGGTCCAGCCGGTGGACGATGCCGGGGCGCTTGACGCCGCCAATGCCCACCAGCGAGGGCCCGCAATGGTAGATCAGGGCATTGACCAGCGTGCCATTGGGCGAGCCGGGGGCGGGATGGACCACCATGCCCACCGGCTTGTCGATGACGATCAGGTCTTCGTCTTCGTAAAGGATCGAAAGCGGAATGTTTTCGGGCTGCGGATCGGGGTCTTCGGGCGGGGGCGCGAGCAGGGTCAGCGCCTCGCCGGGTTTGACGCGGTATTTGGGCTCCCCTATGGTCGCCCCGCCCGAGGAGACGGCACCGCCAAGGATCAGATCCTTGATCCGGTTGCGGCTCAGCTCCGGGATTTGCCCTGCGAGCACTGCATCGAGCCGGCCACCCGCCAGTTCGGGAGTGACCGTGACCTGATATTCGACGTCTTGATCGGTGTGATCCTGCATGAGCGATCCTCAACCTTCTGCTGCCAGTGAGCCTCAGGAACTGACGCCGGAGGCGCGCGCCATCCTGAAACGGGCGCGGCGCTCCTTCGGCTTTTCGTTGGGGCTGCTCTTGCTGGGCTTTATCGCCATCGGCGCGGCTCTTGTCTATCGCGCAACGCGCGATGCCCCGCCCCAGGAGGTGATTTACGCCACCGACGCGCTGCGGCTGCCCCAAGGGGCACAGGTGGTGTCCGCCATTGCCTCGGGGGGCACGGTGACGGTGACCTATACGCTGGGCCCGGCCACCCAGGTGCGGCTGTTCTCGGGCGAAACCGGCGCCATGCTGCGCCAGTTCGACCTGGTGTTCGAGTAAGAGAGCCTCACGCCTGGGCCGCCAAGCCGGGATGGAAGGTGACAACGTCGCCACCGAGCGGGTGGGGCCCCGACCAGTGCTGTGGCGCAAACAGCGCCTGGCTCAGATCGCGGCCGAGCGCGGCAGGCGTCATCATCTTGGTGGGACGGGCATTGCATTCGAGCACCACGGGCACGCCGTCGGACTTGAGCATGAAATCGAAGGACAGAAAGCCCGAGGCTTCCATGCCGGCGATGAGCTTGGCGGTGGCTTCCGCGACCGCCGGCAAGTCGCAATAGCGCGCCGCAAGCGCGGCGCCGGTGCTCATGGGGGGCTTTAACGCCTCTGCGGTCAGGACGTGGACCTGGCGACCATCGCGAGCCACTGCGCAACTCATCACCGGCGCGCCTTCAATCAACTCCTGGGCCTCGATCTCGTGAGACCAGGCGCGCCAGCCGATCCCCAAGAGCGCTTCCGCCAGGCGCACAAGGGGGCGTGGCTTGAGCGCGCGATAGGCTTTGGCTGCGTCCTGGGGCGACCGGGCAACAAGTGTGGCCTGGCCAGCGGTGCCAGACGCGCACTTGATCACGCAGCTTCCGCCCAGCTCCTGGCACGCGGCCTGAGCCTGCGCAGGCGAGGTGAGCGGAATAGTCCGGGGTGTGGCCAGCCCCAATTGGCGTGCCAAGGCAAGGATAGCCGGTTTGGTTACTCGCCTGTCCCAGTCATCTAGCCGCCCCAGAGTATGGGCCAAGGTGTCGCGCAAGGCCAGCGCCGCGGGTGTGCGGGTGAGCGTGGGGATGATGCGGCCCAGCGCCACGACGCCGTTTTCGTTGCACGGCACGATCCAGTCGGGCGCAACGCGCGCGTGCGCAGCGATCAGATCACGGCGGATCAGGAATAACTGGCTGCTCGAACGCAGGAAGGCGCGGTTGGCAGCGGGCACTTCGGCATGGGCGAGCGCCTTGGGGCGGGCGAGGGAAAAGACGTCGGCGCCGCCCTCGGCAAAGGCATTCAGAAAACGCGGCGCGGTGGGGCTGCGGGTATCAAGGCACATAAGCAGCACGCGGGGCCGCTGTAGTGCCCGGTTATGGGAGGTCATCGGCGCGATCTTGCGGACAGCCGCTGCCGATCCTGCCGGCCGCCCGTTTTCGGGTCAGGCCGAGGTCTGCTTTCGGGCGTCCGGTTCGCCTTCTGCCATGATTGTCTCGCCCTGTGCAAACTGCTGTACGCGATCGAACAGGCTCTGGGGGGCCGGATCGCGTGGGGCGGCATAGACCAGCTCGGCAACCCCCGAGGCGATGTCGATCAGGGCCGTACGCATGGCCTGGGGCTGGGCGCGATCGGTGTTCCAGTCTGCCGCGATGACGCGTTCCAGGCGCTTGACCTTGGACTGGACGCCAGCAAGCCGATCGTCGCGCCCCATCTCTTCGGCGAGCGAGCCGATTTCGCGGTGCGAGGGCTCGCCACCGGCTTGATCCAGCAGCGCGCTGAGGCGGCTTTCGGCATTGGCCAGCCGGGCTTCGGCAGCCGCCAGGGCCGAACCGGCGGTGAGGGCCGCATCGGAGGCGGGAGTCCGGCTGCCCAAGGCCGTGGGCGCATCGGTCTTGCCGCTCTGGAGCTGGGCGATCAGTGCGCGAGCCTGGTTTTCGAGAAACCCGGTGCGGCGCTGCTCGACGGCCAGGGCTGCGGCCAGCTCGTCGATATCGTGGGCATAGTCGCCAGTGAGCTCGAGCCCCTCGATATGGGGCGGGCGATACTGGCTGGGATAGCCGGTGTCGCGCGCCGCCTCGAGATCCGCCAGGGTGGTGGCCAGCTCGCGCTCACGGGCGCGCAGGCGCTGGGCCAGTTCGGCGCTTTCGCGCTCGACCTCGAGGATACGCTTGCGGGCCTCGGCCTCGCGGGCTTCGATGTCGCGCACCACGCTCTGGTGCTGTTCGCGCTCGTTCTTGAGCACGGCCAGCTCGGTGCGCTTGCGGTTGATGTCGCCCAGCTGGTCGGCCACGCGCTTGCGCAGCGATTCCACCGTCATTTCGAGCTTGCGGGTGGAGAGGGCGAACTGGGCGCGCAGTTGGTCCTTGTCGGCGGCAAACTCGGAGACCGACATGGGCGTGGCCGCCTCGATGCGCTTTTTGGTGAGCCGCACGGCCCGACGCCAGACTGCCGGCATGATCATCAGGCAGAGCAGCGCGGCGCAGAGCGCTCCGAGCGCAAAAAACATGATGGTCTCGATGGTCATGCCAACTCCCGCCGGTCCCTGCGACCACCGCCCGCGATCGGGTGCCGGTCCTAACCCGTCATGGTTACCTGGGCAACGCGTCCGTTACCCGTTCGAGCCTGAAACGGGCACCTGCCCAAATGGATGCGCCAGCGCGCATCGCTTCCAGCCTCACGCTTTAGCGCAAGTTTCTAGCAGGGTCATCTGAACCGGACATGAAAAAGGGGCGCAGCGAGGCGCCCCGGCAACACTTTGTGCTGAACGATCGCCCGGTGCGGTCAGAAGGGGTTCCAGGTGGGCTCGGAGGTGAATTTGAGATAGCCCACATTGACGCCCAGCCGGGCCCCGACGCCCGAGCGGATGGGGACCATGACCACGTCCTGGCGCTTCATGACGGTCATGCCCAGCCCACCCACGACATAGGCCGAACCATCCACGCCCGGATAGCGGCCGAAAATGTCCTGCACGGCGTTGAGCGAATAGACCAGCATCATGACCTTGGAGCCATCTCCGCCGACATCGAGCCCCAGGCTGGGGCCCTGCCAGTAGAGCGGCACTTCGCCGGCATTGCGGGTATACATGGTGCCCTCACCATAGCGCGCCCCGGCAAAGAAGGCGCCGCCCGCTTCCTCGCCCAGCACATAGGCATTGGGCAGGCCGAACTGGCTGATGGCGCGTTCGACCACCGAGGCCAGGCCCTGGGCCACCGAGCCGAAAAAGGCACTGCCGCGGTCCACCAGCTCGTCGGCAGAGAACGTGTCGGACACGCTCTGGGCCTGGGCGGTGGCCGGCATGACGGCCAGCCCGATCATGAGGATGAGGCTCGTGACGAGACGCTTGATCATGATGGCGCGCTCCTTGCGCTTGAGTGCTGCCGCGACGTTTACCAAGGGCTCACCCAAGGAGCCTAGATTGGCCGCCGGACCGTCCAGCCCTAGGGGCCAATCACGGCGATGATGCGACGAATTGGTAAACAAATCTTAACCATAGCCCTGGTGACGCTGGCCTTTGGTACGACCGGCGCGCTGGCCCAGGGGGCAGGCGCAAACATCGTGACGACCATCGTCACCGATCCGTTCACGGGGGTGGCGATCAGCGGTTACGATCCGGTGAGCTATTTCACCGAGCCCGAGCCCGTGCTGGGATCGCCCCAGTTCGAGCTGGCCTGGTCCGGGGTGCCCTGGTATTTCGCCAATGCGGCCAATCGCGCGGCGTTCGAGGCGGCCCCCCAGGTCTATGCGCCCCAGTTCGGCGGCCATGGTACCATGAGCCTGGCGCGGGGCTATCTCTCGGATGGCAATCCGCGCCTTTATTCGGTGACGGCCAAGCGGCTCTACCTGTTTTATTCGGTGGGCAACCGCGAGGCCTTCGCGCTCGATCCGCGCGCCGCGATCGAGGCGGCGCAAAAGCATTGGGCCGAGCTGTCGGCTCGATTGCTGACGCGCTGAGACGGCAATTTTATTGCGCTCCAGCTTGCCAAGCGCGCATTTAACGGGCGGTTTTGTCTACAATGGCGCGGCGTGATTCGTGTCTGTTTGTGTGAGTGGAGAATTTGCATGGTCGATCTGATTGAGTTGGGCGCCAACGACTTGGCCGCCATGCTGTGCAGCCGGGTCTGCCACGATCTGATCAACCCGGTGGGCGCGATCAATGCCGGTCTCGAAGTGCTTGCCGACCCCAAGCAATCTGCCATGCACGAAGGGGCCAACGACCTGATCGTGGGTTCGGCTCGCCAGGCTTCGGCCAAGCTCGAATATGCGCGCCTGGCCTTCGGCGCCTCGTCGGCCGCCGGCACCGATTTCGACACGCGCGAATGCGAGCGCGTCGCCAAGCTGTTCTTTGCCAACGAGAAGTCAGATCTCGATTGGGCGGTGACGCCCATGATGCTGCCCAAGAACAAAGCCAAGCTGCTCATGAACATGCTGCTGATCTGCGCCATGGGCGTGCCGCGCGGCGGGCTGGTGCGCGTGATGGTGGAAGGCGCGCCGGGCATGGAGAATTTCCGCATCGTGGGCAAGGGACCCAAGGTGCTGATCCCCTCCAAGGTGGAAGGGCTGATCTCGGGCGCCCCTGAAGAGGGGGTGGACGCCCGCGGCATTCAGCCCTTCTATACCGGTCTTTTGGCGCGCATGACCTCTATGGGCCTTGCCATTGCCATCGAAGGCGACGAATTGGTGTTCACGGCCCAGCCGGTGTCCTGACCGCTGGCCCTATTAACCACTCCTTTCGCGTTCTGGGGCAAACTGGACAGGGGGTGAACGGCGTCGGGGGACGTGGCGATGAGATCATGCCTGGTGGTGGACGACTCCAGCGTGGTGCGCAAGGTGGCTCGGCGCATCATCGAGGACATGGATTTCATTGTTGACGAGGCCGAGGACGGCCAGGAAGCCTTCGACAAATGCCGGCAGGAAATGCCCGATGCCATTCTGCTCGACTGGTCGATGCCGATCATGAGCGGCATCGAGTTCCTGCGGCTGTTGCGGGGCTTCGTGGGCGGTGAAAAGCCCAAGGTGATCTTTTGCACCACCGAGAACGATATCGGGCAGATCGCCATGGCGCTGAAGTCGGGCGCCACCGACTACATGATGAAACCGTTCGACCGCGACATCCTGGAAGCCAAGTTCCACGCGCTGGGCTATGAGCAGCCCAGCCGGCCCGACGGTTCGGAAACGGTTGGCTCAAGCTACTGATTTCAAGCGGTAATCCGAAGGTGGGCGAGGGTCCGGGCTTCGCCTCGGGCCTGAGGCGGACGCCTCGGCGTCAGGCGAACCCTGAGTGCTGCCGGGTGGGCTGGCGCGTGTCGGGAATTTGCGCAAAGAAAAACCCCGTGCCAGGAGGGGAGCACGGGGCTTTCCAGGTCCGCCGCAACAGCGAGCCTAACGGGAATTTCAGGCGCTTTCCGAGAACATCTGGCTCTCGTCGGGCTCGCGCAGCACATAGCCGCGGCCCCAGACGGTCTCGATATAGTTCTTGCCGCCGGTGGCCACGGACAGCTTTTTGCGCAGCTTGCAGATGAAAACGTCGATGATCTTGAGCTCGGGCTCGTCCATGCCGCCATAGAGGTGGTTGAGGAACATTTCCTTGGTGAGCGTGGTGCCCTTGCGCAGCGAGAGCAGCTCGAGCATCTGGTATTCCTTGCCCGTCAAATGCACGCGCTGGGTCATGACCTCGACGGTCTTGGTGTCCAGGTTCACGGTCAGCTCACCGGTCTGGATCACGGACTGGGCGTGGCCCTTGGAGCGGCGCACGATGGCGTGGATGCGGGCGACCAACTCGTCCTTGTGGAACGGCTTGGTCATGTAGTCGTCGGCGCCAAAGCCCAGGCCGCGCACCTTGTCCTCGATGCCCGCCAGACCCGACAGGATCAGAATGGGCGTCTGCACCTTGGCCACGCGCAAGGTGCGCAACACCTCATAACCGCTCATATCGGGCAGGTTCAGGTCGAGCAGGATGATGTCGTAGTCGTAAAGCTTGCCCAGGTCGACGCCTTCTTCGCCCAGGTCGGTCGTATAGACGTTGAAGCTCTCCGACTTGAGCATCAGCTCGATGCTCTGCGCCGTCGCGCTGTCGTCCTCGATCAAGAGTACACGCATGCCGTTCCCCTTTTAGTCGGTTCCTGCTGGAACTGGCGCGACGCCGCAAAAGCGCCGCTACCCTTTACAGATCCCTACTGGATATGACTCAAACCTAAGCCCAATTAGTTAACAAAGTTTAATTCGTTTCCGCAATATGCAATCGGCCGTAAGGAGAAAAATATATAACTCATTGATTTTCATAGGATTTTTGACGAATTTTTTCTTAAGAAAATGGTTTAAGAAGCCGCGCTATGCGACTCTGGCAACTTGGCGATTTGAATGGGGTTCAAGGAGCAAATATGGCGGCCAAAGCGGTGCGATGGCGGTACTCCAAGCCTCTTGATATCCTAACGATCTTAAATTTGGGTTACCCATGATTCGTTCTGCCGCTCCGGTCAAGTGCAAAGGAGCACATTCTTGAAAGCGCTGATCGCCTCGCTCGACCGACTGGACGCGGTGGAGACTTTCGGACGCGTCAAGACCGTGCAGGGCCTGCTGATCGAGGTGGTGGGACCCGTGCGCCAGTTGCGCGTGGGCGCGCGCGTGCGCATCGATCTGGGCGCCGGCAGGACGCTGATGGCCGAGATCATCGGCTTTCGCGACGATCATGCCCTGTGCCTGCCCTTCGGGCCCGTAACGGGGGTGAGGTTGGGGTGCCAGGCGGTGTTCGAGGGTCATGACGGGGCCGTCTATCCTTCCAATGACTTCCTGGGCCGGGTGGTCAACGCCAATGGCGAGCCCATCGACGGCAAGGGGCCGATTGCCCGGGGCGCCGCCCCTTATGCGCTCAAGGCGCAGCCGCTGCCGGCCCATGAACGGGCCCGCGTAGGAGCCCCGATAGACCTTGGCGTGCGCGTGCTCAATACCTTCACCACCATGTGCGATGGCCAGCGCATGGGGATCTTTGCCGGCTCGGGCGTGGGCAAGTCGGTGCTGATGTCCATGCTGGCCACCAATGCGGCCACCGACGTGGCGGTGATCGGGCTGATCGGCGAGCGCGGCCGCGAGGTGCAGGAATTCATCACCGAATATCTGGGCGAGGCGGGGATGGCGCGCGCCGTGGTGGTGGTGGCCACCTCCGACGAGGCGGCGCTGCTGCGGCGGCAGGCGGCCTATCTCACCATGGCGCTGTCGGAATTTTTCCGCGACCAGGGGCGCAACGTGCTGTGCATGATGGACAGCCTCACCCGCTTTGCCCAGGCCCAGCGCGAGATCGGGCTGTCGATCGGCGAGCCGCCCACGGCCAAGGGCTATCCGCCCACCGTGTTCACCGAATTGCCGGCCTTGCTGGAAAGAGCAGGGCCGGGCTTGAAGGCCAGCGGTTCCGTTACCGGACTCTTTACCGTTTTGGTTGAAGGTGATGATCACAATGAGCCTATCGCGGATGCCGTGCGCGGCATTCTTGACGGGCACATCGTAATGGAGCGTGCCATTGCCGAACGGGGCCGTTACCCCGCCGTCAACGTGCTCCGGTCCATATCGCGCACCATGCCTGGGTGTGTGCCGGCGCAGATGCGTCCGGTTCTGGCCAAGGCGCGCGAACTGCTGTCGGTTTACGCCGATATGGAGGAACTGATCCGGCTGGGGGCTTACCGGAAAGGATCGGATCCGGATGTGGACCGTGCGATCGCCATGAACCCGGTGCTGGAGGCGTTCCTGAGCCAGCAGCGGGAAGACGTGACGACGATTGGGGAAGGCTATGAACGCCTTACCGCAATCATCGACCAGGCGGGCGTGTCGGTCCGGACTTGATGGGGTAAGGAGTACAAGTCGTGAAATCGCGCAGCGACAGCCTGATCAGGCTGAAGAAGTTCCAGGTCGATGAAAAGCGACGCCAGGTGGTGCAGATCGAGATGATGGTCGCCGATTTCGAGCGCATGGCGACCGAACTCGACCAGCAGATCGAGTACGAGCACCAAAAGACCGGCATCGCCGACGCGGCGCATTTTGCCTACTCTACCTTCGCAAAGGCGGCGAAAACACGGCGGGACAATCTGTTGGCCTCGGCGCGCGACATGCGCGACAAGCTCGAGGTCGCCCAGGATGGCTTGGCCGAAGCCGTGGAAGATCTCAAGAAGGTCGAACTGCTCGACCAGCGCGAGACCCAGCGGGAGCTGGGGGAACAGGCCAAGGCCGAACAGGCGATGTATGACGATCTGGGCCGGCTGCGTCGGCAGCGTTGAGCCCGCGCCCTTGGCCGCTTGAATCCGTTCGAGCACCGGCTTGGGGACCGTTCCCGGTCATGGTGCAGCACCCGACCCACCAATGCAAAAGGCCCGCCGAAGCGGGCCTTTCGTTTTTGACAGTGTCAGCCGTTACGGGGTGACGACCATGCGCTGGGTGTCGCGCTCGGTGGTGTAGGTGTCGGTGTTGAACTCGGGCTGGGCCTCGAGCTGTTCCTGCGTGGTGTTGAGGAACAGGTAGCGGTTATTGTTGGCATCGATCGAGAAGTTCAGGTTCTCGAACCCGATGGCAACCGGCTTGGCGCCCAGGCCCAGGAAACCGCCGACGTCCACGATCACAGCGTCGATTTCGCCACCTTCGTTGAGCACGAAATCGCTGATGGTGCCGATGTTTTCGTCGTTGATGCCGTAGACGGTGGTGCCTTCGAGCTCATCGGCCGTCAGGGTCGTCTCGTCGAACTCCGTCAGGGTCGAGCGGTCGAGGGCGGTCGGCATGGCTTCCTGATCGGGAGCGGCGGCATTGTCCGTCACCACCGGGGCAGGGGTCATGGTATCGACCGGAGCCGGGGTCATCGCATTGCCAGCCGGAGCCATGGCGTTGCCGGCCGGGGCCATGGCATCGTCTTCCACCCAAACGAAGTCGGGAGCAGCTTCAAGAGCTTCACGGGTGGTGGGGAGCACCCAACGCTCGGTGTTGTCGGTAGCCACGGTCCATTCGAGATTGTCGAAGGAGACCGCGACGGTCTTTTCGCCAATGCCCAGGAAACCACCCACGCCCACGATCACGGCTTCGATCTGGCCGTCATTGCCCACGATCAGGTCGTTGACGTTACCAACGGTCTCGGCATCGTCGGCGGCCGAGGAATAGATGGTGGCGCCAATGATTTCGGAAGCGCGGCTGTCATCGTCCATGGCAGTATAGCCGGCCGACAGGTCAAAGCCCATCGCATCGTCGTTGGCCATGGCGCCTGCCGGAGCGGCAGCGTCGGCCGGCGCAGCCGGGGTCATCGGAGCGGCGGGAGCCGCGGGGGCCATGGGTGCTGCGGGAGCGGCAGCGGGTGCCTCGGGGGCAGCAGGAGCGGGCGCCGCCGGGGTCATGGGAGCGGCAGGCGCTGCGGGCGTAGCAGGCGCGGTCTGAGCCATGGCGCCGGTCGAGAGCAGGGCGGCCAAGGCAGTAGTAGTCAAGAGCACGCGGATCATAGTATCCTCCGAGGGTTCGTCGTTATTGATGAGCAGGGCTGTGCAGGGCAACGCTTCGCGGTCGGGGCCCTGCGCGGCCCTTGATGTTGCGATAACGCCACGAGTGCGCCATCGTTCCCACATTCCCGTGAGCGCGATCCAATTAGCGCGGCAAACTGCGTGGGCGTGATAGAAAATGTTCTTTAAATCAGAGGTTTGGCTGCAGACAGCAGGGATTTGACCTGCGCGCGGTCCAAAATGGCGTACGGTCCGATAGCCACGCCGCAGTTTATTTTTTGGAAAGGGCGGGGGCGACGGAGGGGCCGGCCCTTGGCAAATGGCGGGCGCCGGAGGCGGAGCGGGTCGCATCGGGTGCGGCACCCCACGAGCAAGGCAAGGTGCGGTGGCGCATTGGCCACAGGGTTGGATCGAGGGGGCATGGCCCCCTCTGCCGGGGTCAGTTCCGGGGTGCGTTGATCACCTGCCGGATGAATTCGAGCTTTTCGATCACCGGGGGCGCGAGCACGAACGGATAGGCATCGGGCTGGCCGACGGCGCGATTGAGGTTGTTGAGCAGCGAGGCCAGCGGCACCCAATGGTCGATCAGCTCCTGCGCATGGGTGGTGCGATAGGGGCTGAAATCCATTGAGGTGGTGAGCTCGCCGCTCTGATCGACCTTGGGGCGCGTGCGCACGCCAAAGGCTGAAGCCATCTCGACGGTGTCGACCAGATGCAGGTAATGCGCCCAGGTCTCGGCGAAATCTTCCCATGGGTGCATGGTGGCATAAGCGGAGATGAACCGGCCCTGCCAGCCTTCGGGCGCGCCCTGAGCATAGTGGCGGTCCAGCGCTTCCTGATAGCTGGCACGCTCGTCGCCGAAGAGCGCACGGAAGCTGTCGAGCATGGGACCGCCGGGGCCCACCAGCAGGTCCCAATAATGATGGCCGATCTCGTGGCGGAAATGGCCCAGCAGCGTGCGATAGGGTTCGTTGAGCTGGGTGCGGCGATATTCGCGCGCCGCATCGTCGGCCTCGGCCAGAGCGATGGTGATGATGCCGTTGTCGTGCCCCGTCATCACCGTGGTGGTAGCGGCCGCTTCGGACAGGAAGCGAAAGCTCAGGCCGTGCTGGGGGTCCTGGTTGCGGGTGGCGAGCGGCAGGTTTAGGCGCAACAGCGAATAGAACAGACGCTTTTTGGCGCGCTCAATGGTCTGCCACTGGCGCAGCGCATCGGGCTGATCGAGCGGCGGGATGGTCTCGTTATGCCGGCAGGCGGTGCAGAACGGGTCGCCGCCCGGATTGTAGTCCACCAGCCAGTTGCAAGCCGCGTGCTCTGCATTGGCGCAATAGAGAAAGGCGCGCTCGGGAAGATGGGGCGCGTGCCAGGCGCCGTTGTCGCCCTGCTCGAGCGAGACCATGGCATTGGCATCAGCCACATAGCCCAGGGCATGGCCGCATTGCTCACACACCACGTTTTCAAAGTAGATGGTGTGGCCGCAGTGATCGCAGGCAAAGAGCTTCATTTGGGGGTCGGTCTCGTGGAGAAGGATGGCCAGTAATGCGGCCATCCCGATTGGGTTCCCCCGTGGGCTCGCCGGGTCCGTGGACTCTAGCGGTCGGGGCTGGCCATGATCTCCCACAGGTGCCCGTCAGGGTCCTTGAAATAGCCGGCATAGCCCCATTCGCTGCCTTCGCCCGCCTGATGGACCGAGCCGCCCGCTTCCACGGCGCGGGCCAGGATCTCGTCGACCTCGGCAGGGGTGCGAGCGGTGTGGCTGAACACCAGTTCGGCGCCATGGGCGACGGGGTTCTCGACCCGCGCCGACTGGGCGAGCAGGGGGCGCGGCAGCAGCACCAGCGACATGCGATCGTCCAGAAAAAAGGCGATGTGATCGTCGCCCACCGCGATCTGGTCTTCGGGCAGATCGAGCATGTGGTGGTAAAAGGCAGCGGCGCGCTCGAGATCGTCGACGCCGATGGTGATGATGTTGATCTTGGGCTTCAAGCCTCAAACGCTCCCTACGGTCTTGAGGCGCACGCGGGGGTGGACCTCGTTCTGGCTCATGACCACGGTCTGCGGCCTGAAACGCTCGATGATGGCACGGACATGCGGCCTGATCGAGGGGGAGGTGATCAACACCGGCAATTCCCCCATCTGGGCCGCGTTTTCGAAGGCGGTCTGCACGCCCACGATGAATTGCTGGAGCCGGGACGGCGCCATGGCCAGGTGCCGGCCTTCGCCTTCGCCCACCATGGCCTCGGCGAAATCGCGCTCCCAAGTGTGCGAGAGAGTTATGAGCGGCAGATTGCCATCGGGCCCCAGATTGGCGGCGCAGAGCTGGCGGGCCATGCGGCTGCGCACATGCTCGGTGATGGTCTGGATGGAACGGCCATTGCCGGCGATCTCGGCGATGCCTTCCAGAATGGTGGGCAGGTCACGGATCGACACGCGCTCGGACAGCAGCGATTGCAGCACGCGCTGGATGCCCGAAACCGAGATCTGGCCCGGCACGATGTCTTCGAGCAGCTTTTGCTGCTCCTTGGTGAGGCCCTGGAGCAGGGCCTGCACGTTGGCGTAGCTCAACAGGTCGGCAACATTGGCCTTGAGCACCTCGGTCAGGTGCGTGGAGATGACCGTGGAGGGATCGATGATCGAATAGCCCTTGAGCTCGGCCTCGTCGCGCAGGGCCGGCTCGATCCAGGTGGCGGGCAGCCCGAAGGTGGGCTCGGTGGTGTGGTGGCCGGGCAGGGTGATGCGCGCGCCCATGGGGTCCATCACCATCAGCTGGCTGGCAAAGATCTGGCCCTTGCCCGCTTCCACTTCCTTGATCTTGACCAGGTAGGAATTGGGATCGAGCTGCATGTTGTCCAGAATGCGCACGGGCGGCATGATGAAGCCCAGATCGGTGGCAAGCTGGCGGCGCAGGGCCTTGATCTGCTCGGTCAGCCGGTCCGAACCGCTATCGTCTTCCTTGACGAGGCTGAGCAGGCCATAGCCGAGTTCGAGCTTGAGCTCGTCGATCTTGAGGCTGTCGGTGATCGGCTCTTCGGCGGGCGGGGGCTGGGTGGCGATCTTCTCGGCCACTTGGGCGGCCTTGGCCTGCACCAGGGCCAGGGCGTTGCGGCGTTGCGCTCCAAAGGCCAGATAGCCCACGCCACCGGCCAGGGCGATGAAGGGCAGGAACGGCATGCCGGGCAAGAAGGCCAGCAACCCCACCACGGCCGCCGACATGCCCAAGGCGCGCGGATAGGAGGTGAACTGGATGGCCAGCGCCTTGTCGGCGCTGCCCAGCACGCCAGCCTTGGATACCAATAGGCCTGCGGCGGTGGAAACGATCAGCGATGGGATTTGCGAGACGAGGCCATCGCCTACGGTCAGGAGCGTGTAGTTGTTGGCCGCTTCCTGGAAGCTCAGCCCCTCCTGCATCATGCCGATGATCAGCCCGCCAATGATGTTGATGAAGGTGATGAGCAGGCCCGCAATGGCGTCGCCGCGTACGAATTTGGAGGCGCCGTCCATATTGCCGAAAAAGGCGCTTTCGGCCTCGAGCGTTTCGCGGCGCTTCTTGGCAGTGGTTTCATCGATCAGACCGGCGGACAAATCGGCATCGATGGCCATCTGCTTGCCGGGCATGGCATCGAGATTGAAGCGTGCCGCCACTTCGGCAATGCGGCCCGAGCCCTTGGTGATGACCACGAAATTGACGATGATCAGAATGGCAAAGACGATGACGCCGATGATGAAATTGCCGCGCATCACGAAATTGCCGAAGGCTTCGATGACGTGGCCGGCGGCCGCCGTGCCGTTATGGCCGTTTTCCAGAATGAGGCGGGTTGTGGCGAGATTGAGTGCCAGCCGCATCATGGCCGCGATCAGCAGCACGGTGGGAAAGGACGAGAATTCCAGCGGCGTCTGGATAAACAGCGCCGTCATCAGGATCAGCACGGAAAAGACGATCGAGATCGCCAGGAGCATGTCGAGCAGCAAAGGCGGCATCGGCAGGATCAGGACGACGATGATGCCCATGATGCCGACAGCCAGAAGGATATCGGTGGACCGGGCGAGATCGGTCAGGTTCCGGAGCGTGGGAAGTTTGAAGCCGGGAGTGGGCGAAGACAGATCGGCCATGGGTTAGCACGCTCTCCGGCCGCGAGGCGGGGATGCAGGACAGGCCATCAAGGGCCAGGGGCAGGCGGGGTGGACGAGGCTCACGCCACGGACCGCTGTTCGCCCGGCATGGGAATGGCCAGGCCCTCGTCGGCATATTGGTTGAGCTTGTTGCGCAACGTGCGGATGGAGATGCCCAGGATGTTGGCCGCATGGGTGCGGTTGCCCAAGACATGGTCGAGCGTATCGAGAATGAGGTCGCGCTCCACATCGGCAACCGTGCGGCCCACGAGGCTCCGGGCAGTCGCCTCGGCGGTGCGGGCGGCCTGATCGGCGACCGAGGCGGTGGCGGTCGTTTGGCCCAACCCGGTGCCGTCCGGCATGGCGATGGCATCGGGTTCGATAATTTCGCCCGCCGCCAGCAGCACGGCGCGGTGGAGGGTGTTTTCCAGTTCGCGCACATTGCCCGGCCAGGGCGCGCGGGCCAGCGCTTCGCGCGCGGCCAGCGACAGGGCGCGGGGGCCAACTCCATTGGCCTTGGCGTATTTGGCCACGAAATGGTCCGACAGGGCCACGATGTCGCCGGGGCGTTCGCGCAAGGGGGGTAACTTGAGATTGACCACGTTGAGCCGGAACAGCAGATCCTCGCGGAAGCTGCCCTGGCGCACGGCGTCGCCCAGATTGCGGTTGGAGGTGGCCAGGATCCGGATATCGACCGGCACCGGCTTGGTGCCGCCCACGCGGTCGATCACGCGCTCCTGGATGGCGCGCAGCAGCTTGGCCTGCAGGCGCACGTCCATTTCCGAGATTTCATCGAGCAGCAGCGTGCCGCCATTGGCTTCCTCGAACTTGCCGATGCGGCGGGCCACGGCGCCGGTGAAGGCGCCCTTTTCGTGCCCGAACAGCTCGCTTTCGAGCAATTGCTCGGGGATGGCGGCGCAGTTGATGGAGATGAACGGCTTGCCGGCGCGGCGCGAGCGGCCATGGAGATATTTGGCCATCACCTCCTTGCCGGTGCCGCTTTCGCCCGTGATCAGCACCGAGGCCTCGGAAGGGGCGACCTGATCGGCCAGTCTGACGACGCGGGCCATAGCCGGATCGCGGAACAGGAAGTCGCTCGAATCGCGGGCCACGGCGGCGATGACGGCCGCGATCAGCTCGGCATCGGGGGGCAGGGGGATGTATTCCTTGGCGCCGGCGCGGATGGCGTTGACGGCGGCGGCCGCATTGGTTTCGGTCCCGCAGGCGACTACGGGAATGACGATGCGCTCGGCATCGAGCGCGCCGATCAGGGCCGGAATGTCGATCATGACGTCGACCAGCAACAGATCAGCACCGCGCCCGGCGCGTAGCGAGGCCAGGGCAATGGCAATGGATTCGGCGTGCGCCACCTTGGCGCCGCCTTCCATGGCGAGCTTGGTGGCGGTGGTGAGCTGGCCTTCCAGGGCTCCGATGATCAACAGACGCATGCGCGTGCTCCTTACGAGGCCTTGACGATTTCAGTCATGGTGACGCCGAGCCGATCTTCGACCAGAACGATCTCGCCGCGCGCCACCAGCCGGTGATTGACATAGATTTCGATGGCTTCCCCGACCTGGCGGTCGAGTTCCACGATGGTGCCCACATCGAGCTTGAGCAGGCTCGACACCGGCATCTTGGTACGACCCAAAACCACCGAGACGCGGACGGGAACGTCGAAGACCGCCTCGAGATCGGCAGCGGTCTTGTCGCCGGAGAGATCGGGCCCCTCCTGACTGTCGCCAGCCATGTCTTCAAACGATAGCGGGCCGGTGCTCATGAGTGGGTCTCCGTTGCGGCGCCCGGCATGCGGGCCGCCAGATAGTCGGCAATCAGGGTGTCGATGGCATAATGGACCTGGTGCAGATCGCGCTCGAGGCCACCATCGGCCCATTCGATCCGGCCATCGCCCAGCGCGCGGTCGGGATCGGGCATGACCACCAGGCGCCCGGTAAAGCCCGCCGCGCCCAGGGCGGCGCCGGCGCTGGCCTCAAGGCCCGGTGCCAGGTCGGGATGGCAGCGCACCACCAGATGGGGGACGCGGTTGAGCGTGGAGAGCGATTCCTCGATCAGGGCCATCAGCTCGGCTTGCGGCTGGCGCGCAAGAAGCGCCGGGCAGAGCTTGCGCGCCACGGTGACGGCGAGCTCGACGGCATCGGCGACCAGTTCGGCGCGCTGGTCATCGGCCGTGGCCAGCAACTGGGCGGCAGTCTGGGCCAGGCGATCGGCGGCAGCGCGCTGGGCCTGGGCGGCCTTTGCGACGGCGCCGTGCTGGCCCTGGCTGACGCCTTCGGCATGGCCGGCCTGGCGCGCGTCCTCGATGAGGGCGGCAATGGCAGCATCGGACAGGCCGCCCTGGGGCGCGGGGGCGGGCGCCAGATCGAGATCGAAGGTGAAGCGGGCGGGGCTGACGGCCATGGATCAAGCCACCATCTGTTCGTCGGCCTTGCCCTTGGCGATGATGATCTCACCGCGCGCGGCCAGGTCCTTGGCCAGGCTCACCATGCGGCTCTGGGCGTCGTCGACGTCCTTGAGGCGCACGGGGCCCATGGCTTCCATGTCATCGCGCAGGTTCTTGGCCGAGCGGGCCGACATATTGGAAAAGAAGAACTCCTTGGCCTGCTCGTTGGCGCCCTTGAGGGCGAGCGCCAGGTCCTTTTTCTCCATCTTTTGCAAAAGGGTCTGGATGGCGGATGCTTCGAGGCGGGTGAGGTCGTCGAAGGTGAACATCAGGGCCTTGATGCGGTCGGCCGCATCGCGATTGCTGTCTTCGAGCCCGGTGATGAAGCGCGCCTCGGTCTGGCGATCGAAGGCGTTGAAGATTTCGGCCATCTGCTCGTGGCTGTCGCGGCGCTTGGACGTGGAAAGGGTGGACATGAATTCGGTGCGCAGCGTGTTCTCGATCTTTTCGAGAATTTCCTTCTGCACCGGATCGAGGCCCAGCATGCGCTGCACCACGTCGATGGCGAGCTCCTGGGGCAGCACGGCCAGCACGCGGGCGGCGTGATCGGTGGCAATCTTGGAGAGCACCACCGCGATGGTCTGGGGGTATTCGTTCTTGAGATAGTTGGCGAGCACGTCTTCCTGGACGTTGGAGAGCTTCTCCCACATGTTGCGGCCCGCCGGCCCGCGGATCTCTTCCATGATGGCATCAACCCGGTCGGCGGGCAGGAAGGACGACAGCAGCCGCTCGGTGGTGTCGGTATTGCCCGCAATCGAGCCGGCCGATGAGATGTTGGTGACAAATTCCACCAGCAGCTCGTCGAGCATGGCCTGGGTGATGGCGCCCAGCCGCGACATGGCGCGCGAGAGGGCGCGGATTTCGGTTTCATCGAGTTCCGACCAGATGGCCTTGCCGAAATCGGGGCCGAGCGCCAGGAGCAGTACGGCGGCCTTTTCCTCGCCGTTCAGCCGCCGCTGATTGGCCTTGCCGCCAATGGTGAGCTGGCGCGGTGCGGTGGTGGGGGTATCGCTGGGGGCCATGGGCTAAGCTGCGCTGTTGAGCCAGTCGCGCACGATGGTGGCGGCCTGCTTGGGATTTTCTTCGATCAGCGACCCGACGGTCTTGATGGTCTGGAACTGGGCCTCGCCCAGGGACCGGGCGTGCTCCATCCAGGCGCTGGACGGCTGGCCGGGGGCGGGACCGGGCTGTTCGACCACGGCGGGGAGGGTGTCGATCTCGGCGCTGGGGGGCAGGGCCAGCGGCGCCGGCTCGGGGGCCATGACGCGCCCGATCAGCGGACGCAGCACGAAAAACACCAGCGCCAGACCGATGACGAGGGTCACCAGCATCTGGGCCCAGTTGATCAGGTCGTCGCGGGTGAAATCGAGCAGGCCGGGTGCCTCGGTGCCGAGCGGCTGCAGGTCGGGGCGTTCGGCGAACTGCATGTTGACCACTTCCACCGTGTCCCCGCGGGCCTGATCAAAGCCCACGGCCGAGCGCACCAGCGCGCGGATCTGCTCGATCTGGTCGGGGCTGCGCGGCTGATAGGTGGCATTGCCATTGGCGTCGGTGACGTAGCTGCCATCCACCACCACGGCGACCGAGAGGCGCTTGACGGCACCCGCCTCGGTCACCTCGGTCTGGGTGACGCGCGAGATTTCGTAGTTGATGGTCTCTTCGGTGCTGTTGTTGAGCTCGGAATTGAGCCCGTCGGCAGTGGCGCTATTGGCGGGCAGCTGGTTGCTGACGCTGACCTGGCCGGCCGAAATGCCGCCATTGGTGGCGTTTTCGGTTTCGCGCGTCTGGGTGGAGCGCACCACCTGGCTGTCGGGATCGAAGGTTTCGGAGGTGCGGGTGAGGCGGTTGAGATCGAGTTCGGCGCTGACCTGCACGCGGGCGCGGCCGTTGCCCAGCACGTTGGCCAGCATGTCTTCCACCCGCCCGCGCAACCGGCCCTCGACGCCCAGAACGCGCTCTTCGATGGAATTGGCCATCAGGCCCTGCTCGTCGCCAGTGCCCGAGGCCAAGAGGCGCCCGGCATCGTCCACGATGGAGACGCGGTTGACGGCCAGCCCTTCGATGGCCGAGGCGACCAGTTGCTGGATGGCGCGGATTTCCCCGCTGGAGAGCTCGCCGCGCACCGAGAGCACGATGGAGGCGGAGGGGTCCTTGCGCTCGCGGCGGAACAGTTCGCGCTCGGGCAGCACCAGATGCACCCGCGCGCTGCGGATGCGGGCCAGCGAAGTGATGGTGCGGGCCAACTCGCCTTCCAGCGCGCGCACATTGTTGATGTTTTGCACAAAGCTCGTGGCGCCGAGCGTGGATTGCTGGTCGAAGATCTCGTAGCCGACCTGGCCGCGGGTGGGCAGGCCGTCCTGGGCCAGGGTCATGCGGGTGGTGGTGATCTGGTCGCGCGGCACCATGATGGTATCGCCTTCGCCCCGGATTTCATGGGCCATGCCCATGGCCTGCAGTTCGGTGACGATGGCCGAGGAGTCTTCGAGCGACAGGCCCGTGTAGAGCGGGGCCATTTGCGGTGTGGTGGCGCGGAAGATGAGAAAGGCGAAGAACCCCAGCATCACCACCGCGACCACGCCCATCGCAGCGACCCGGGCAAGGCCCAGCCGGTTCAGAAACTGCGTGAGAGTGTTCAAGCTAACCCCGACATCTGGTGCGTGCCGGCAGACGATAGCGAGCCCCCGCGACCATCCCCGTTAGGCAAAAATTACCGAGTGGATGGTAAACGATGTCTTAACGGACTGTTGCAGAATGCAATTTGGGCTGCAGGTTTTGCCGCCTCATGGGAGGCCAAACACGCAAAAAGCCCGCTCCACCGGGGCGGAGCGGGCTCATAAATGTTTTGCGGACGGCCTGGGCTCAGCTTTCGCGGTAGTGCTGAATCCAGGTTGTGCGCAGTCCGGCAAGGCCATGCTTGTCGATGGCGGCCTGCCAGTTGAGGAACTCGTCCACGCTCAACGTGTAGCGCTCGCAGGCTTCCTCAAGGCTCAAAAGCCCGCCGCGTACCGCCGCGACGACTTCAGCCTTACGTCTAATGACCCAGCGCCGAGTATTCTTCGGCGGGAGGTCTGCGATCGTGAGCGGACTTCCGTCCGGTCCGATTACGTACTTTACGCGTGGGCGCATCTGTACGGTCATTTTACTCTCATACTCAACCTGACCATATGCCAGTAAAGCTAGCCCGCTCAGGCTTAAGATTTGCCTAAAGGGAAACTTACAGGTGGTTAAAAGGTCGAAGTATAAGTCCTAAGAAGGCTTAGGAAATTCCCGCTAGGAGCCTTGGCTCACCGCCGTGACGCTGGACAGGCTCACCCGGGCGCTGCCCACCAGGAGGACCGGCTCGGAACCCGAGAGGTCCACCCCCGTCACCTTCCCGCTGGTCTGGGTGGTTACGGGCACGTAGGCGCCCGCGCTGTTACGCGCATCGATGGTGATCCCGAAGCTGCCTGACTGATAGCGCTGGCCGTCGCTGCCCACCCCGTCCCACACGAAGGCGCCTTCCCCGGCCGCCAGCGCGCCGGTCTCGGTATAAACCACCTTGCCCTCGGCATCCTTGATGGTGATCGAGACGGCCTCGGCATCGCCCGCCAGGTTGAAGCCCCAGCTGGCCTTGCCCTCGATCAGCTCGGTCTTGACGCCCGAGGCGGTGACTGACTTGCCGATGAAACTGACCGCATTGGTGGTGGCGCTGGACTGATTGGACAGCATCAGCGCTTCGAGAAACTCGTTGGTCTTGAGCTGTTGCTCGACCGAGGTGAATTGCACCAGCTGGCTGGTGAACTGGTTGGTGTCGAGCGGATCGAGCGGGTTCTGGTTGCGCAATTGCGTGGTGAGCAATTGCAGGAAGGTGTCGAAATTTTCCGCGATCGAGGTGCGCGAGGAGGCGAGCGAGGAAGTCGACCCGGTGTTTGCGACGCCGCTGACGGCCATGGCTGACTCCTTAGACGAAGAGGTTGATGCCGCCCGGCGAAGCCAGGCCGCGATAGAGCGTTACCGAGGGGGTCGGATCGGTTCCCGACCCGGCCGCACCGATGGCGCCGCCTTTGGCTCCCTTGTGGGGCTGGTGGCCCGACCAGGCATCGCGCTGATGCTGCTTGAGGGAGAATTCGAGATTGGTCTTGCCCGCATCGAGCCCGGCCTGGGCCAGAGCGCGTTCGAGCGCCCGCTGGTCGCGCTGCATCAGGTCCAGGGTTTCGACTTTTTCTACGCTGAGACGGGCATGCACGTTGCCGGCGCCATCGATGTCCATGCGCACGTCGATGCGGCCCATTTCAGGCGGATCGAGCCGGATTTCGAAGCGGTTGATCCCGTTCTGCACCTGGCGGGCGATTTCGAACGCCACCTGGGGCACCACCGCCTGGGCGGGCGGGGCGAGATAAGGCGCGCGCACGGCCTGGGCGGTGCCGGCAGGCGCGGTTTCGATGCGGAACTGAGGCAGGGCCTGGGGCGCGTCAGGGGCAGCATCGGTGCCGGTGCTGGCCCGGGCGGCAAGCTCGGCCAGATCGGGCGGTGCGGATTTGGCGGCGGGGGCGTCCGCAGGGGCTTCGGCCTTGAGCTTTGGCGGGGTGACAAGGTCCGGCTTGGCGGCCGGGGCGGCGCCTTGAGGTTCACCCGTCGTCGTGCCGCCCAATAACGAATTAGGCGAGACAGCGAGCGGGGTGGCCTTGGGGTCGGGCAGGGTAAAGCCCAATTGCGCCAGTTGCTCGTTGGAAAAGGCCTTGGTCTGGAGGGATTTTGCGACGTCGCGCAGTTGCGTGAGCAGGTGCGGGTCGAGGGCATCGGCAAGCGCTTCGCCCATGGCGCCGAGCCTGGCGCCCAGATCCTTGGCGGCCAGGAGCGGCTCGGCCGCCGCTGCGCCGGTGCCGGGCTGGAGTTTGGCCAGGGCCTGCTGGAGCGTTTCGAGCACGCCGGCCAGCGCTTCGAGCAGTTCAGGGTCAGGCTGGCCGTCCTGGGCCTGCAGAGCCTCGAGCAGCCCATCGAGCGTTGGCGCAAGGCTTTCGCCCGGCTGCTGGGCGGCGCCGCTAAGATTGACCACGAGATTGGCGAAGGGGGAGGGCGCTGCGGCCTGCCCCTGGACGAGGCCTGCAAATGCCTCTTCGAGGCTGGGCGGGTCCTGCAGCAGGGTCATGAACTGCGCAAAGCCCTCGCTTGCCTTGGCGACAGCATTGGCGCCGCCGGGGCTGGGCAGGGGAGGGGGCGCGGCAATGGACAAAGGCAGGGGCACCAGGGCCTCGCAATGCAGGAGATGACTATTGCCTTCACTCATGCAAGCCCCTTGCCAAGTGCCTGAGGCCTGCAAAGGCGGGGCTTTTGCGGCTAGCGGGTCACGGCCGCCAGGCCGGAGCGGCAATTTCTGCCGGGGCGGGACAGATATTGCCGACGGGGGCGGTTGGCTCTATAGGAGGCCATCCGCTGGCCCTTGACCCCAACCGGATGAGAAAGATGCTGAACTCGCTTGATATCGCCAAGCGCCCCCAGGACACGCGCGTCGTCGTCGCGATGTCGGGCGGCGTGGACAGTTCCGTAGTGGCCGGGCTTCTGGCCCGCCAAGGCTATGACGTGGTGGGCGTAACGCTCCAGCTCTACGATCATGGCGAGGCCACCCATCGCAAGGGGGCCTGCTGCGCGGGCGCCGACATTCACGATGCGCGCCGCGTTGCCGCCGCCATCGGCATTCCCCACTACGTGCTCGACTATGAGGCGCGGTTCAAGGAAAAGGTCATCGACCCCTTTGCGCAGAGCTATGCGCTGGGCGAAACGCCCGTGCCTTGCATTTCCTGCAACCAGACGGTCAAGTTCGAGGACCTGATGGAGGTGGCGCGCGATCTGGGCGCTGACGTTCTGGCGACGGGCCATTACGTGCAGTCGCGCCTGGTCGATGGGCACCGCCAGCTGTTGCGGCCGGTCGACAGTGAACGCGACCAGACCTATTTCCTGTTTGCTACCACCCAGGACCAGCTTGATTTCCTGCGCTTTCCGCTGGGCGGGCTGGGCAAGGCCGAAGTGCGCGAGATGGCGCGCGCGATGGGGCTGGTGGTAGCTGAAAAGCACGACAGCCAGGACATCTGCTTTGTGCCGCAGGGCAAATATGCCGACGTTATCCGCCGCATGCATCCCGAAATCGTGGCCAAGGGCGAGATCGTGCATCTCGATGGCCGCGTGCTGGGCCAGCATGAGGGGATCATCAATTACACCATCGGGCAGCGCAAGGGCCTGGGCATTGCCGCCAGCGAACCGCTCTATGTGGTCAAGCTCGAGCACAAGACCGGCCGCGTGATCGTGGGCCCGCGCGAGGCGCTCAAGACCCATACGGTGCGCCTGCGCGACGTCAACTGGCTGGGCGAGGCGCCGCTGGCGCAGATGGTGGCCGGCAACGGCATGCCGGTGGAAGCCAAAGTGCGATCCACGCGGGCACCCCAGCAGGGCGTGCTGAGCCTGGTCGACGGGCAGGTCTATGTGACGCTGATCACCGGCGAATACGGCATTTCGCCGGGCCAGGCCTGCGTGTTTTATGCCGACGACAGCCAGACCGCGCAGGTTCTGGGCGGCGGTTTCATCGCCGAGGCGGTGCCCCAGGCGCTGGTGGCCTGAGGGCCGCGCGCCAGCCCACGAAATAATTCCACTTTCCCGCCCAAGGAGATTGGCCGGGGCCGCGTCATAGTTTCATGATGCGTGACCCTGGCTTTCACATCCTGGCGGCAAGAGTGGACATACCGATCGATATCAACAGTTTGGTGGTGCGCGCCCAAGCGGGCGACCGGCAGGCCTTCAGCGCCTTGATCGAGCGCCATTACGACATGATCTTTCGCACGGCCATGAAATGGGCCGGGCACCGATCCGACGCCGAGGACGTGGCGCAGGAGGTGTGCATCAAGCTTGCCACCGCGCTCAAGAGCTTCGATGGCCGCTCAGCCTTTTCGAGCTGGCTCTATCGCATCACGCTCAACGCGGTGCGCGATTTGCAGCGCACCCGCATGCGGGGCAACCGCAAGGAGGCCGCGCTGGCGCTGGTCTCCACCGAAGAAATTCCACCCGACCAGGAAGACACCGCCACCGCCAATGCGCTTTGGCGCCTGGTGCGCGGCCTGCCCGACAAGCAGCGCGATGCGGTGCTTTTGGTCTATGCCGAAGATTTGAGTCACGCCCAGGCCGGGGAGATCATGGGGTGCAAGGAGGCGACCGTCTCCTGGCACATCCATGAGGCCAAGAAGACTCTCAAGGGGCTCTTGTGAGTAAGGTCACCATGACAAACGATCCGTTCGACGCCCTCAAGGCGACATCGCTGCCCCAGCCTTCCCAGGCCGCCAAGGCGCGTGCCCTCAAGCTGAGCCTTGCCGCTTTCGACCAGGCGCAGGCCGAAGCCTTCCACACGCCGCAGGCGGCAAAGCCTGCCGGTTGGCGCGGGTTTCTGGCTGGCTTGCGCGGCAGTTGGGGACCCAATGTGCGCATTCCCATCGGCACGGTGGCTGCAGCCCTGCTGCTGATGCCGCTGGGCTACCAGCTCTACACCTCCACCGCGATCAGCCCGGTGGGCGAGGTGGTGATGCAGCGTGCCCCGGCAAGCCCGGCCATGCCGGTGGCGCCCGCCAGTCCGCCGGCCCCTGCGGAAGCCGAGGCACCGCCCCCGGCCGCCGATGCGCTGACGCAAGCGGAAACCGCTATGGCTCCGGCCCCTATGGCGCCCAGCGTCATGGCCCCGCAGCGGATGATGGCACCCGCCGGGGCTGCATCGCGCATGCAGACCATGGCCAGGCCCGCCGCACCCAGCACCATGCTGGCCCAGCCCAGTGGCGACAGCTTTACCGCGTTTGACGAGCAGCGGCTCAAGGTGGCGGCGCAAGACCCGGTCTCGACCTTTTCGGTCGATGTCGACACGGCCAGCTATGCCTATGTGCGCCGCACGCTCGAGCAGGGCAATCTGCCCAATCCCGATGCCGTGCGCATAGAGGAGATGCTGAACTATTTCCCCTATGACTACGCTGCCCCCACCAGCGCACAGGAGCCCTTCGCCACCACCATTGCGGTCTATCCCACGCCGTGGAACGCTCAGACGCAGATCCTGCAGATCGGCATCAAGGGCTTCACGCCGTCGCAAGCGGAGCCACGGGCCAACAATCTGACCTTCCTGATCGACACCTCCGGATCGATGGACGAAGCCGACAAGCTGCCGCTGCTCAAGCGCGCCTTCGGGCTGCTCGTCGAGCAGCTGGACGCCGACGACACGGTCTCGATCGTCACCTATGCCGGTTCGGCCGGCGCGGTGCTGGAGCCCACGTCGGGAGCCCAAAAGGCCAAGATCCTGGCGGCGCTCGATCAGCTGGCCGCCGGTGGCGGCACGGCGGGGTCCCAGGGGATCGAGCTGGCCTATCGGCTTAATGCTGAGGCCCAGAGCCAGGGCAGCAATAACCGGGTGATCCTGGCCACCGATGGCGATTTCAACATCGGCATCGCCGAACCCAGGGCACTGGAGGACTTCATCCGCACCAGGCGCGACCGGGGCATTGCGCTCTCGGTGCTGGGTTTTGGCCAGGGCAATCTCGACGATGCGACCATGCAGGCGCTGGCCCAGACCGGCAATGGCAATGCCGCCTATATCGACAGCCTGAGCGAAGCGCGCAAAGTGCTGGTGGAGGAAGCCGGCGCGACGCTGCAGACCATCGCCCAGGACGTCAAGATCCAGGTGGAGTTCAACCCAGCCAGGGTCGCTGAGTATCGGCTGATTGGCTACGAAACCCGGGCGCTCAACCGCGAGGATTTCAACAACGACCGGGTGGATGCCGGCGATGTGGGGGCAGGGCACACCGTGACCGCGCTCTATGAGATCACCCCGGTGGGGTCGGGGGCCGCGTTGGTCGAGCCGTTGCGCTATGGCCCAGCTGCTCAACCGGCCGACGCCACTGGCGATGAACTGGCCTTCGTACGGCTGCGCTACAAGCTGCCGGGACAGGACCAGAGTTCGCTGCTGGCCGTGCCGGTGGGGACAGACGACGTGGTTGCCGATTTCGCCGATGCGGCGCCCGACTTCCGCTTTGCCGCCGCCGTCGCCGCCTTCGGGCAGAAACTGCGCGGGAGCGTCTATGGTGGCGAACTGGACTACCCGGCTATCGCCTCCATCGCCCAGGCCGCACGCGGCGAGGATGCCTCGGGCTATCGCAGCGAATTCATCTCTCTCGTCAGGCTTGCAGAGAGTCTGAGCCCGGCCCGCCCCGACGGGTCAGACCCCCTCTGCTCGGCACCTTCGGAGGCGACCTGCCCCTGATCGGCAGGCCGTCGGCACCCGAAGGTGCTCTCCCGGATGCCGCGTTGGCCCCATAAGGCCGGCGCGGCATCCTCGCGTCTCACAAGCGGTTGAAACCCAAGATTTTATGCTGCGTTGACGCTCGTTGTGCATTACACCCTGTACTCGAACAAACAGGGAACGACCCGTGACCCAACTGACCTTGCAGCGCAAGCTGGCGATACTGAGCGATGCGGCAAAGTACGATGCGTCCTGCGCCTCCTCTGGCACCGTCAAGCGCTCGAGCGCCGGCACAGGGGGCATTGGCTCGACCGAGGGCAGCGGCATTTGCCACTCCTATGCGCCGGACGGGCGCTGCATTTCGCTGCTGAAAATCCTGATGACCAATTTCTGCGTCTATGACTGCAGCTATTGCGTCAACCGCTCCTCCTCCAACGTGCCGCGCGCGCGGTTTTCGGCTGAGGAGGTGATTGCGCTCACCCTCAACTTCTACAAGCGCAACTATATCGAAGGGCTGTTCCTGTCCTCGGGCATCATCCGCTCGCCCGATTATACCATGGAGGAAATGGTGCGTGTGGCCCGGGGCCTGCGCACCGACAACAAGTTCGGCGGCTATATCCACCTCAAGGTCATCCCCAATGCCGCGCCAGAATTGCTGGCCGAAGCAGGGCGCTATGCCGATCGGCTCTCGACCAATATCGAGTTGCCCACCGATGTGAGCCTCGCCGATTTCGCGCCCGAAAAGAAACCGGCCGAGATTCGCACTGCCATGGCGCGCATCCAGAGCGTGCGCGACGCCGCCCAGCCCGAGGGCAAGAGCAAGGCCAAGCCCAAGAGTTTCGCTCCGGCCGGGCAATCGACGCAAATGATCGTGGGTGCCGATGGGGCCGACGATGCAGTCATTCTCAAACGCAGCGCCTCGCTGTATTCGGGCTATGGCCTCAAGCGCGTTTACTATTCGGCGTTTTCGCCCATTCCCGATGCCAGCTCGAAACTGCCGCTCAAGCCGCCCCCGCTGATGCGCGAGCATCGGCTCTACCAAGCCGATTGGCTGATCCGGTTCTACGGCTTTGCCGTGCCCGAAATCGTGGCGGGTGGGGAAGGGGGGCTGCTCGACCTCGCCATCGACCCCAAGCTCGCCTGGGCCCTCAAGCACCGCGACGATTTCCCGGTCGATGTCAACCGCGCCCCGCGCGAGCTGCTGTTGCGGGTGCCCGGGCTGGGCACCAAGGGGGTGGACAAGATCCTGGTTGCCCGCCGCCATCACCGGCTGCGGCTGGAGGATCTGGCACGCATGGTGGGCTCGGTGGAAAAGCTCAGGCCCTTCGTGGTGGCCGCCGATTGGACCCCGGGCGGGCTGGTGGACGACGCCAAGCTGCGCAGCCGTCTCATGCCAGCACCCCAGCAACTGAGCCTGTTCTGATGGTGACGGTGAGCCTGAGCTCGGTCAACGATTTCGAGGCGTGGCGCCAGGCCGCCCGCGGCCTGCTGCGTGCCGGAGTGCGGCCGCAGGAGGTGATCTGGGCCGATCCGGCCCAGCCTGCCGATCTGTTCGACAACCAGGCCTGGTCCCCATCGGTCCCGGCCACGCAGACCCCGGCAGGGGTAGTATCGCCCAAATTCATCGAACTGGCGCGCACCGCAATCTGTCACGCCGATCCCGAGCGCTTTGGCCTGCTGTACCGGCTGCTTTGGCGGCTGCAGAAGGATCGCAACCTGCTCTCCGTGCTCTCGGACGTGGACGTGGCGCAATTGGCCCGGCGCGTCAGCGCGGTGCGCCGCGATGCGCACAAGATGACTGCCTTTGTACGCTTTCGGACCATTGCCGATGCGGATGGGCAGGAACGCTTCGCGGCCTGGTTCGAGCCCGACCATTACATCCTGGAGCGGACGGCACCGTTCTTCTGCCGGAGGTTCGACGGCATGGAATGGGCCATCGTCACGCCCTATCGCTCCGCCTTCTGGGACAAATCCGTGCTCCGCTTCGGCCCGGGCGGCAACAAGGCCGACGTGCCGTCCGAGGACGCCATGGAGGCGGCCTGGAAGACCTATTACGCCTCGATCTTCAACCCCGCCCGGCTCAAAGTGGCAATGATGCAATCGGAGATGCCCAAGAAATACTGGCGCAACCTGCCCGAGGCCGAACTCATTGCTCCCCTCATCAGCGGTGCCAAGCAAGCGGAGCAGGAGATGATCCAACGTCAGGCCAGCCAGCCCCCGGCCCGCCATATGCGCCAGGAAGCCCGGCGCGAACCTGTCGCCGAGACTGCCGAGATCGCATCGCTTCAAGAGGCGCGCGAGGCCATCCATGGGTGTCGGCGCTGCCCCCTCTATGAACACGCGACACAGGCCGTGTTCGGGGAAGGGCCGAAGGACGCCACCATCATGGTGGTGGGCGAGCAGCCCGGCGACCAGGAGGACCTGGCGGGCAGGCCCTTCGTGGGACCGGCCGGCCAGGTGTTCGATGCGGCTATCGAGGCAGCCGGCATCGACCGGCGCTCGGTCTATGTCACCAATGCGGTCAAGCATTTCAAATTCGAGCCACGCGGCAAGCGCCGCATTCACCAGAAGCCCAGTAGCGGTGAGATTACCGCCTGCCGCTTCTGGCTGGACCTCGAACGGCGTGAGGTCAAACCCCGGATCGTAGTTGCCATGGGCGCTACTGCTGCCCAGGCGGTGCTGGGCCGAACCGTGACCATCTCCAAAACGCGCGGCGAACCCATCGCGCTCGAGGATGGCAGCACGCTGTTCGTCACCGTGCACCCGTCCTATCTGCTGCGCCTGCCCGACAGGGAGCTGGCGGCCGTGGAGCGGGAACGCTTCGTGGCTGACCTCGCGAGAGTGCGCATCGCGGAGGCAGCGCTCAAAAAACAGGCCTAAAGAGGCCGTATCGGGCCGCTTTGGGCGCTATTTTGAAGATAACCATGTCAGATCAATCACTTACGAGATTTTTCATTTGGTTGTCATTTTTTGGATTGACGGTTTTGGGGGTGCTATCTATAACCCGGCCATCGCTTCGGCGGCGCGGAAATGCGGCGGCGGGGCGGTGGTTAA
>Ga0182739_1000183_pt1 | contig 109656 bp, 97 predicted proteins | sample eDN5th30CBELigBY_FD_128873 | JGI IMG/M metagenome (GOLD analysis project Ga0182739, IMG submission 128873) | Enriched backyard soil microbial communities from Emeryville, California, USA - eDNA 5th pass 30_C BE-Lig BY (version 2) (version 2) | ecosystem: Environmental > Terrestrial > Soil >...
CCATTAGAGTAACAGCCGCAGCGACTTCCGGTTTTTCCTCAACCGTAATTAGCGGCCCGTCCGCCGCGGGCTTCAGCCACAGCGTCTCCGCCCCAATGCCATGCTGCTGCAGCGTTTGCAGCAGAAACTGCTCCAATGCCGGCTTATTGCTGCTGGCCTCATCCACAAAGGCGATCAGCGTTGGCCCTGCCCCGCTGAGCGCTGCTCCAAGCGCGCCGTAATCGACGGCTCGCTCCAATATTTCCGTCATGCCGGGAATGAGCGCTGCACGGTATGGCTGGTGCAGCCGATCCTGCATGGCACGACGGATCATCTCAAGCTCGCCGCTGGAGAGTGCCGCGACGAGCAGCGAGCTGCGGCCGATGTTAAATACGGCGTCGGCCATACTGACCTGCGAAGGCAGTGCATGGCGCGCCTTCTCCGTCTCCAGCTGAAACGAAGGGATAGCGACAAGCGCCTCAAGTTTGGATGGGGGAGCAAGCTTCACATGATCCGCTCGTATCCCGTCCCATGCGGAAACAACAATGCCGCCGAACAACGATGCACCTACATTGTCCGGATGGCCTTCCAGCTCAGTAGCGATTTGAAACAGTTGATCGTCTGATAAAGGACTGCTGATTAGCGCATTGGCCGCTGCCAACGCTCCAACAATTGCCGAAGCGCTGCTGCCTAAACCGCGTGCCAAAGGAATGTCGCTGTACATGGAAATCGAAAGCTCGGGAATATGAACGCCCGCTTCCTTAAAGACCCGCTGAGCGACCTTATAGATTAGATTGCTTTTATCGTTTGGCAAACCGTTCATGCCTTCGCCATAAAGGTTGAATTCCGTCTGGTCAGCCTCACTCATCTCAATCCATGCATATAGTGATAATGCCATGCCGAGCGAATCAAAGCCTGGCCCAAGATTAGCGGTGCTTGCAGGTATTTTGACAATAACAGTACGATTGCGATAGTTATTATTCACGACAGATTAAACTCCCAACTTCATTGGTGTCACGCTGTTCGATTGTGCAAACCGAACAGCGCTTACTTCTACTCTCAGCCCTCGACTCGATACACGCTTTTCACTTCACGAATGACATTGAGCGCATCGAATTCGGCGATAACCTTATGGATTGCCGCTTTGTTCGCATCATGCGTAATGACTGTAATTTCAGCATCGCTGCTAAGCTCGGTCGGCTGCTGAAGCACCGATTGCAGGCTTACCTCATGATCAGCGAATACTTGTGTAATCTTCGCAAGAACGCCTGCGCGGTCGGCCACATGAAGAAGCAAAAAGTACTTGGAGGAAATTTGCTCATCTGTTTTCAGCTTCTTTTCATTGTAGACAAGAGCGCTTTGCTTGCCGTTCACGCCGAGCTTCAAATTTTTAACTACCGCAACAAGATCGGCTACAATAGATGTAGCTGTCGGCAGCTCGCCTGCACCTGCGCCGTAGAACATCGTCTCGCCTACCGCTTCTCCATGCACGTACACTGCATTAAATACGCCGTTCACTGATGCGATTGGATGAGAGTGCTTCACCATCGTCGGCTCAACGCCAACACTGATCAGATCATCCTGACGCTCAGCGATGCCAAGCAGCTTCACCTCGTAGCCAAGTCGCTTCGCATACAAGATATCCTCCTTGCTTACTGAGGAAATTCCCTTCACGGATACGTCCTGAAGCTCAACATTTGTATGGAAACCAAGCGTTGCCAGAATCGTCATCTTACGCGCGGCATCAAGCCCCTCCACATCAGAGGTTGGATCTGCTTCTGCATAGCCCAGCTCCTGCGCTTCCTTCAGCACGTCGCTGTATGCGGCGCCTTCTTGACTCATTTTGGTCAAAATATAATTAGTCGTTCCGTTCACAATGCCCATAATCTTCGTGATGCGATCAGATGAGAAGCCTTCGACAAGCGTGCGAAGGATCGGAATGCCGCCGGCAACGCTAGCCTCATAAAGCACGTCACAGCCGTTCTCTTTCGCCTTGGAGAGAATCTCTGCTCCATGCAGCGCCATTAGATCCTTATTAGCGGTAACGATATGCTTGCCCAGCGATAACGCCTCAAAAATATACTCCTTCGTTCCGGCAATACCGCCCATTACTTCAATGATGACGTCAATCTCCGGATGGCGTACGACTTCCCAAGGATCCTCAGTCAGCTTGCTGGAATCTATGGATATGCTGCGTGCTTTGCTTATGTTCTTAACGAGCACCTTCTCTATAATGATCGGCGACCCAACCTGTCTCTGCAGATCCTCTTGATGTCCCTCTACGATTCGTACTACGCCTGTTCCTACTGTGCCCAAACCGAGCAGCCCTACTTTAATTGCTTTCATATGCGACCTCCATCTATTTCTCAATATTTAATCTAGCCCTGCGCTATTACCGTCGCCTTGCGTACGCCGGCTTGATTCCGTAGAAGCTCCAGCAGCGATGATAACTCACCAGAAAGCTGGGAAACATCCACAGAAATGACGACATTCGCGAAGCCCTGCAAAGGAATCGACTGATTCATCGCAAGAACATTGCCCTCAAGACTCGCAACCAACCCAAGCACATTGGAAAGCACACCCGAACGATGCTCCAAATCCAATGCAATCGTCGCAATCCGTTCTCGCTCCAGCTCATTCATAGCGTAAACACCGTCTTTATACTTATAAAAAGCGCTTCTGCTAAGACCTGCGCGTTCTACCGCTTCATGTACGGTAGCCGCTTCCCCTCTGCTTAGCATTTCCTTCACTTGAATCGTCTTCAGGATCGCTTCAGGAAGGAGTTCCTCCCGAACGACATAATAGCGCTCTGTCACAATGCGTCCTCCCTGCAAAGACATTTGTTCACCTATAGTGGACATTATATACAATTATGCGCTGCAGAGCAATAGGTATCAGCGAACAAGGCGAACCGGCTGTCGCCGTCCTTTGGCGGCGCTGCGCGTTTCGTTCCGGGAAATATAGGATAGTATAACGAAAAAATATTTGCTGTATTTAAAAAAGAGCTCCTGACGGAGCCCTCTGCAAGTTATCATCATTTTATCTATTCGGGTCATAATCGCTGCCCTCGAAAAATTCGAAGGAATAGTTGCCGATTTGAACATAGTCGCCATCCTTGGCACCCATTTTGCGAAGCTCGGCATCTACGCCAATGTTACGGAGCATTCGCGCAAAGCGCATATAAGAATCATAAGAATTAAGGCTCATTCGCTTCATATAGCGCTCAATGCTGTCGCTTTCGATAACGAATACCTCATCCTCCTTATGGATATTATACGTAAATTCATCACGCTTTTTGAACTTGTATACTTTGCGCTCTTGAACATCCTTCACTTCCTCAACTACAACCTCGTCAGGCACAGTCTCCAGTACATCCGCCGCTTTGTAAAGCAGCTCCTGAACACCTTGTCTCGTCAAAGAAGAGATTGGCAGTATCTGATATTCCTTATCGCCGCGAACAGCATCCAGCTGTTCCTTGAATAGCTCCAAATTATCGGCGGCTTCCGGCATGTCCATTTTATTGGCCGCAATGATTTGAGGTCGATTTGCGAGCTTCTCGTTGTAGAGCACGAGCTCTTCATTGATCTTTACCCAATCCTCGAAAGGGTCGCGTCCCTCAGTTCCAGCCATATCAATGACATGAATAATAACTCTAGTCCGTTCAACATGGCGAAGAAAATCATGCCCAAGCCCGACGCCTTCATGCGCACCTTCAATTAACCCAGGCAGGTCGGCCATGACAAAGCTGCGGCCGTCGCCCACTTCAACGACACCCAGATTAGGTGTAATCGTCGTAAAATGATAAGCGCCGATCTTCGGCTTTGCGCCGGACACAACCGACAGCAGAGTGGACTTGCCTACACTCGGAAAACCAACTAAACCAACATCAGCCATAACCTTGAGCTCGAGCAAAATCCAGCGCTCTTCGCCCTCTTCGCCCTTCTCCGCTATATCTGGAGCAGGGTTGCTGATTGTCGCGAAACGTGTATTCCCCCGACCTCCGCGGCCACCTCTGGCAACGATAACCTTCTGACCGTGACGTGTCATATCCGCTATAATGTCGCCGCTCTCTTCATCAATAATGACCGTCCCCGGCGGGATACGCACAATTGTATCATCCGCACTTGCGCCATGCATATTTTTAACCTTGCCGCGTTCACCGCGATTGCCTTTAAAATGACGCTGATAGCGGAAGTCCATAAGCGTGCGGAGCCCTTCATCCACTTGAAAAATAAGATCTCCGCCATTGCCGCCATCGCCGCCGGCAGGACCTCCCTCCGGTACATACTTCTCACGTCGGTATGATACAATACCGTCCCCGCCGTCTCCGCCTTTTACAAATATTTTCGCCTTATCGACAAACATTTCGTTCCTCCTGTTATACGCGCATATCCGCTCTTAGCTGCAATAGCGTTGCGTTATCATCGCTGTTCGAGCCGACCTTACGCCATAGCGCGCCTTCCAACTGCCCTTTTATTTTTTGTTTCCATTGCTCTTTATTAACGAACTCGCCTTCATAATAGAATGAGGCATACACCGCTTCTTCATCCGCCGACAGCTCTAGGCGAAGTACAGCTGGATTGCCATAATCAGGCTTGACAGCAAATCGATACGTATTAATCGTCTGAATTAACGTTTGCGCAATACGCTCGTGATCGACCTCATATTTATCCAAGTAGACCTCGCCATGAATAATGACCTTAAGCTCAAGCGTATTCGTAACGGTGCGAAACGATTGTATAAAGCTAATTAAAGAAGGAAGGCCCAGCCTGGAAATACTGCTCTCATTGGCCATGCGCTCTCTTATTTTATCCACATACTCTATCGTTTTATCCTGCTTCTGCAGACGAATATAGCCATATAGCACCTGCAAATCATTCATCCAGTCATGTCGATGATGATTGAGCGTTCGAGATGCGAGCGCCTGCATCGATTCAATCGTGCGCGTCAGTCTTTCTTCTTGCTGCTTTCGGTCTGCTCTTATCCAGTAAGCCGCTATGGCAGCCATCCATAGAAGCAAAATGATTAGCAGCCATTTATGCTCAGGCCATAGAAGCGCAGCTGCAAATGGTAGCAGCACCGACCCAGCCGCAAAATATTTCATCGTTGCTGTACGTTCCATAGCATTTACTGCCTCCTCCAATTTCCTAGCTTATCCAGTATAACACGCTCTTGTCCCATGCGTCACCCAGCAATCCCCACCGTTTTCGTCGGTCTGAAATATAAAAAAAACCGGTCTGGCATGCAGACCGGTTTTTTTTATATTTCACCGCGAAACGCGACTGCCGTTAAAGGACGGCGTCAGCCGTTATCGCTTGTCTTAAGCTTCGACTGCTGCAGCTACCGGAGCAACTTCAACTGGGTATACGCTCACTTTTTTGCGATCGCGTCCCCAACGTTCGAACTTCACTACGCCTTCTACTTTCGCGAACAGCGTATCGTCCTTGCCGATGCCCACGTTAGTGCCAGGGTGAATCTTTGTACCGCGTTGACGGAACAAAATGCTTCCAGCGGAAACGACTTGACCGTCAGCACGCTTAGCGCCAAGGCGCTTCGACTGCGAGTCACGTCCGTTCTTTGTGGAACCTACACCTTTCTTCGAAGCGAAGAGTTGAAGATTCAGTTTCAACATCGTATTGTCCTCCTTCTCAAAGGATTTGCTTCTACAGACGAGACTAGCTCTCTGCAGATAAATCATGAATTACGACATGCTTGCCGTAAGATTGTGCAATAGTGTCGAGCATAACAATCATGGATTCCAGCAGCAGCTGCATGCGACCGTCTGCTTCTTCGTCTGGCAGCCGCGGAATATCCGAGGACAACCATCCATTCTTCATAACAGCCGGAAGCTCCAGACCTGCCAGCTTCTCAATTGCGTTAACCGTGCCAACCGATATGGCCGATACGCCGGCACAGACAATATCTTTGCCAGCCTTCGCATATTTCGCATGTCCTTGGACTGCGAATGACGTTATGCGCCGATCAGCGCCATCTCGTTCGATCGTAACCGAAATCATCCTATAGCCCTATTACGCTTGGATTTTCTCGATTGTTACTTTAGTGAACGGCTGACGATGACCTTGCTTACGACGGTAGTTCTTTTTGGCTTTGTATTTGTATACGATGATCTTTTGACCTTTGCCTTGCTTCTCGACTTTGCCGGAAACAGTAGCGCCGGAAACAACTGGAGCTCCAGTTACAAGACCGTCACCTTTGGATACTGCCAGAACACGATCAAAAGTTACAGAATCGCCTTCATTATTGTCCAATTTCTCGATGTAGATTACATCGCCTTCTTGAACCTTGTATTGCTTGCCGCCAGTTTCGATAATTGCGAACATAGTTGGTGCACCTCCTTAATTGTCGAAGACTCGCCTAATCCAGGTGGCATGCAGCAATTGCCGCGCGCGCTTAAATACCCGATCGGAGCGGTACCTGCATGAATGAAGTACCATACCTCAAACATACACCAAAACATCTTATCATATTGGGCGACCGAGTTCAATACCCCGTCCCAAAATTTAAATGCTTCCGGCTTTTTTTACGGGTCATTTCAAGCAAGCCTAGCTTCGTCCAGCCTACGATTGTGCACTTCGTATGATCAAGTCTCGTATTTTCAATAAGCCGTTCCATTATTTGAGTCCGATGCTCCTCAAGCTCCATATCGATAAAATCAACAATAATGATTCCGCCTGCATCTCGGATACGCAGCAGTCTGGCAATCTCGTCAGCCGCCTCCAAATTTGTATGGAAAACTGTCGCTTCCAGGTCGGTAGTCCCTACATACTTGCCTGTATTGACGTCTATTACGGTAAGCGCCTCCGTATGCTCCCATATTAAGTAACCGCCGTTCTTCAACGGAATGCTTCGCTGCAATGCACGTTCGAGCTGCTCCTCCACCCGAAATGACTCCAGTATGACAACCTTGCTGTCTGAAGGTTTATACAGCTTCAATGAGCTCAGCTGCTTTGGAGCAATAACACCCAGTATCGCAGCAGCATCCTTGTAGCATGCAGCATCATCGATCCATATCTCATCGCAATCAACCGTCAGTTTATCACGCAAAACGCGCTGCAGCAGCTCCGCTCCTGAATACAGCATTACCGGCGCCCTGCTGTCCTCGCTGCTCGTTACAATGCTTGCCCACAGCTCCCGCTGCCGTTCTACATCAGCCGCTAAAGAACCGATCTGCTCGCCGACAGCCGCTGTTCGCATAATTATGCCTTCTTCGCCGCGTCGCAGCCTCTCGCCAGCCGCCTTCAGCCTTGCTCTTTCCTGCTCGTCCACTTTTTTCGATACGGCTAAATAATCTGCATGGGGCATATAAACAAGATATCTGCCCGGCAACGAAATATGTGTAGTTACTTTAGCGCCCTTCGTACCCATTGGCTCTTTCATCAGTTGAACGATTAATTCCTGTCCAGGCTTAACGAGCTCCCCTATCGAGGGCTTAGGCGAAGGCTGTTTTTCAAGATGAGGATGCAACAGATCATCCCGGTACAAAAAAGCATTCTTGGACAGGCCTATATCGATGAAGGCCGCTTCCATGCCGGGGAGCACATTGACGACTCTTCCTTTGTAAAAGCTGCCAACCATTCCTGAAGCTTGTGGACGCTCTGCATAATAATCAACAAGCACACCGTTCTGAAGGATAGCCATCTGCAGCAGATCGTTTTGCATATGTATGATCATTTGCTTCATCTGTCTGTTCACATCCTATAGGCTTTTTGTCTATTTTACTCGAAAAGCTCGCATACTGCACGGTGCGGATTTCGATTAGACAAAACACTGTCCACTATTTTTTGTTCAGGCAGCAAGCTCAGCGTCCCAGCTTCCGGTTCTGCAATATAAATAACGTGATAGCTTTCCTTGTAAAACAATCTAGCTACCGACCAAATCGTTTGCTTGCTGTTCACTATGATCGGAGTCGCAAGCTTGCCCGTTTTCATTACCCGCTCCATCAATCGTTCACGATGCATGAGGAATCGATAAAAGATAAAGGGCAGATGACGGCTGTTCGTCCAATTCGTCATGAACAAGAACAGACCGACGATGCAGACATTCAATTGAATGCCTTGACCATAAAGCAGCCAAGGCATAAGAGAACCGATCACCATCGACATGCTCAGCAATAGACTTAGCCGTGTAGTCCACATCAACACTTTATAATAGTTCAAAAATCTATACAGCAATGCCTGCAAAAGCTTTCCTCCGTCGAGCGGGTGAATGGGCAATAAATTGAACAAACCGATCATAATATTCGCCTGAATGACATACACTGCCCAGCTGTACTCCCATATGCCAAGCTTGCCGCAGCCCCACGCCGCCAGTGCCATCCACAAGTTCTGCAGCGGACCGGCAATGGCAACCCAGGCTTCCTCCCAGGAAGGGACGCCTCCCGCATCCTCAACCTCCACCACTCCGCCGAAGGGAAGCAGCTTTACTTCTCTTATGGTCCAACCGAAGCTTTTCGCCATAAAGAGATGTCCCAGCTCATGTATGAATACAATGCCGAACAGCGTCATTATTTCGATGAAATATCCCGTTGCGATCGAGGCAAGCATAACAACAATAAATAAAGGATGGATGCTCCAGCTAATCCCCCGCCATTTAATCAATCGGAATCACACCCAGGGGATCTACATATACGCCGTCCTGCTTCACCGCGAAAAACAGAAGTGCCGTTTCGCTTTCAGCGCTTCCAGTCTCCTGCAAAAAGCCGATAGGATCTCCTGCTTGAACCCAGTCATCCGTCTTCACTGTTATATCCCCAAGCTTGCCGTAAATCGTGACACGCTTGTCCGCATGCTGAATAACAATCGATGCGCTGCTATCATTGCGTTCTGCGATCAGCACTCGCCCCTCTTCAGCCGCCAGTACCTGCTGAGAAGGCTCACCAGCCAGCTCCACACCGTTCAGCAGCTCTGCGAAGGTGCGCACCAGCGCTCCGTCCTCTAGCGGAGACATAACCGGCAAGCGGATTTTCCCGTCAGCGCCAACCGCTTCTCCCTTATTTTGCTGAAATATAGGAATGAAAGAAGGAGCTCCTGCGAAGTAATCCTTATACCATGAGGCCGCTGCGGTAAAGTCAAGCTCCTCTGTCATCGCATGCTTGACTAGCGCTTGTCCAGCTGTCGTCCATTTATTATCATATTGATAAAGCAGCCATATCGCGGAAAATACAATCATCGATATGAGCAGCTTCCAGCGTAAATCCTTGGTAAAGCTGCTCTTGCGGGGCGGTGAAGGAAGCTTGTCTTTTGACGGCAGCGCTCGCTTCACATAGCTTCCGCTTTGATCCCAGCTTCGTTCCTCATCCCAGCCGGCCCATCGGTTTGGATCGCTTTTCCAAGCTTTCTCGGGATCAAGCTCTCTTGCCGGCGCCTTTAGCTCCTTATCCGAAAGGCGTACGGTCTGCTCGGTCTGTTCGGTCTGCTGCTCATATGCAGCAGCGCTTCGTTCCTGCAAAGCTTTTATTTTTTGCTCGCGACGCTGCTTCACACTGTTTTTCGTACTCATTCATTCATCCTCCCGCCCCTATACCCGAATAAGGTTTGTTCTGCTATTCCATTCTATGAGCAGGAAAGGACAAGTATGACCCGTGAGCATGCAGCCAAGAACAAACACTAAACGTCTTTGTATTAGGACATCGTTTCACTGTGAGCTCTAAGTATATATAGTGTGAAACAATAATGAAAAAGAGCCGTTCACTCTGTGCACTAATGCTCAGAAGAACCGCTCTCTTATAGTTGTTAATTATCTGCCAGCTCATACTTCTCTTGATGAGACTTAATGCTGAATACTAGCCCGATACATAGCATATTCAGCAGCAAGGATGAGCCGCCATAGCTAATGAACGGCAGCGTAATGCCCGTAATAGGCATTATTCCAATCATCATGCCGACATTTTGGAACACTTGGAACACGAACATGGATACGATGCCGATGACGATATACGCTGCTTTTCGATCATAGCATTGAAAGGCGATAACGATCATCCGATAAATAAGCAGAAAATAAAGCAATAGAAGTACCGCGGCGCCTGTAAAGCCAAACTCTTCGCCAATGACTACGAAGATGGAATCCGAATACGGATAAGGAATAAAGCCGCCGTTTTTCATATCGCCTTGCAAATAACCGTCCCCGCTCAATCCGCCTGAGCCTATCGCTATTTTGGCGTTGACTGCTTGATGACTTTCATCTGACGTTGCTGTTTCCGGATGAACAAAAGTATTTATCCGTTGATACCAATGCAGCTTATCTTGATCGATCAAATATTGTTTAATCTCTGCGTTAAACACATTGAACAGCGTTAAGAACAAGACAATTCCAGCTACCAGTGTACCCAGACCAATCAATACATGCGTATACTTCACATTGCCGATCCAGAGCATGCCCAGCAGAATGACCAGATATATAATCGCGTTGCCGAGGTCTGGCTGAATCATCACAAGCGCAAACGGCAAAAAAACAAATGCGCCTATCGGGAGCAAATCCTTGGAGAATGAGAGCTTGTCGCCCTGCCTCCGCCCCATTAAATAGGCAATGCCAATAATTAATAATATTTTGACAAACTCCGCAGGCTGAAATAAAAATCCGCCGGGAAGCTTGAACCATCCACGTGCGTTATTAATAACAGCTCCAAAGAAATAGACAAGTATAAGCAGCGTAACGCCAATTCCATACAAGGCATGCCAGCTTTTCAATACGATTCGATAATCGAATAAAGTAGCTCCTGCAATAACCAAAAAACCAGCAGCATAATAGACAAGCTGCCTGATATCGCTGCCTCCATATTTGGTTCCGACAGTAGCGCTATGCACAACGACTACGCTCATAATCATGAGGAGCACTAGAATGCCTAGTATTCCCCAATCCATTTTTTTCAGTTTATTGAGCACTGAGCAATCATCCTATTCCAAGAAACTTCCTAAATCGCTTGAATGCCCCGTCCTTCTCATCCAATTGCATTAACGGAACCATATCCCCAACAATTCTGCGGCCTATATTGCGGTAAGCAATCGCTGCTCTCGAAGCAGGATTCATAACCGTTGGCTCTCCAGTATTAGCTGCGCTAATAACTTTCTCATCATCAGGTACGATACCTACTAAATCAATAGCGAGCACTCCGCAAATTTCATCGATATCAAGCATTTCACCGCTTTTGACCATATTTTGACGAATACGGTTAATGACAAGCTTAGCCGGTATTTTCGACTGTTCGAGCAGGCCGATCACACGGTCAGCGTCCCTAACAGCGGAATTTTCCGGCGTTGTCACGACAATCGCGCGGTCTGCGCCTGCTATTGCATTGCGAAACCCTTGTTCAATGCCTGCCGGACAGTCAATAATGACATAATCATGCTCCTTCTTCAATTCCAGCACAATATCCCTTACCTGATCAGGGGTAACCGCATCTTTATCCTTAGTCTGCGCAGCAGGCAGCATATAGAGCTCATCAAAGCGTTTATCCTTAATAAGAGCCTGCCCAAGGCGGCAACGGCCAGAAGTCACATCAACCAGATCATAAATGATCCTATTCTCAAGGCCCATAACTACATCTAAGTTACGCAAGCCGATATCCGTATCGACAAGGCATACCTTCTTACCGAGCAGAGCTAATGCTGTCCCTATGTTGGCAGTCGTCGTCGTTTTGCCGACGCCGCCTTTTCCCGATGTGATAACGATCGCTTCTCCCATGATACGCACTCCTTATTTAAACATGATCGAATGATGGCGGATACGATGAAGCTGTGACAGCTTGTCGATTTGCATTTGCCCTTCTGTCAAAAAAGCGAATTCCATCGCTGCATCCTCGCTCATCCATTCCTCAGGCGGTCTGCTGATCACCTCAGCGATGCGCAGTTGTGTAGGACGCATTAACGATGCGGCGATAACGGAATCTTGTCTGCCTAGCAGACCTGCATGAGCGACGCCTCTCAAAGCGCCTAATATAAAAATATTGCCGGTGCACAACACAGCGCCTCCGGGATTCACGTCGCCGATCAGCAGCAGATCGCCGTCATATTGAACGATCTGGCCAGATCGAACAATGGTAGTCAATACATGCGGTTGGCGATCTTTCGAACCTTGCCCCTCAGCTGGCGGATCAGCTTCAATCGATTGAAGCATTAAGTTACCCTGCGATCGTATAACCGCTTTAATCTGTTCTTTATCTTCATCGCTGGTTTGGCGAGCCCCAAGCTTGACATTGACGTGAACAAGCGGTCCGGTCAATAGCTGCTGATGCGTTTTCTCCAGCTTATATTTCAATTCCTCCAAAAGATCATCGAACGAGCACTGGTCGTCGAGAAGGAACACCAGACCTTCTTTAACGCCTTTAATGATAATATGCTGTTTCTCGGTCAAGTCCGTCCCTCCCCAAACAACATAATTCTTGATGCACAACCCGAATTCCTGCCATAGTCGATGATTTTAATGACTATTCCTCTTCCTGATCTGCATTCCCTTGCAAACCGGCCTCAAACAATCTTCTTAAAGGCACGTAAAACGTCAGCGCGAAAGCTACCTGCAAAAACAGACTCGGCAGTATATATTCCAGCACAGCCCATGCATAGGTCTCGTTCGTAATTCGAAAAATACGATATATAAAATATAGCGCTGTATCGTATAGCAGACACGCCATCCCTACGATGGACAGAGCCATTAATAATGTAGCTCGCCGGCGTTCAAACAAAATACCTGCCAGATAGCCGATCAACCCCATCATAAACGTGTGCGGACCGAGCATATGACCGTAATAGACAATATCCTGCAGCAGTCCAAACCCTGCGCCAAGCATTAACGCACGATGCCGCCCGCTGTACATAGAAGCAAATATGACGACCACGAATACGAAATGAGGAATGATTCGACCGCCATAGCCTGAAGGTATAAGCCAAGGAAGCAATGAGCCCTCCATCACGAACAGCAGCAGCATGATCAGGATAATCCTATTCATACTCATTGCTGCGGTTCCTCCAATTCAGCCTGCTGAACGACGAACACCTCGGTCAAATGATCAAAGCTTGCAGCCAGCTTGACAGAAGCAACATAGGTCAGGCCATAATCTCCGACCTTCTTCGATTCAACAGTACCGACAACCAAACCGCGCGGATATACATTGCCCAGCCCAGAAGTAATAACGGTATCACCAACTGTCATCGGGTCGTTCTCGTCAATTTTTGTCATCGTTATGCGATCGATTTCCGAATTGTAGCTGCTTAAAATACCGAATGATTCATTCTCGCGGCCCATGATCGTAACAGCAATCGAGTTGAAGGTTGGCGAAATTTCATTAAGCTCTGTAATCGGGGTTACCGTCGCTGTTAAAGGTGTTACTGAACTCACTAAACCGATCAATCCGTCAACGGTAGTTACCGCCATATCCTTCTTGATCCCATTAAGCGAGCCTAAATTAATATTCATAGACCGATTGTTCGCATCATTACTGACAGAAATGACTTGAGCAATTAAATAATTATAATTGTATAATGCCTTTTGTCTTTCGGTAAAAGACAATGCTTGCTGTAATCTTTCATTTTCCTTCTTTATGAAATTGTAATCGATTTTATCACGCGTATATGCAGCGGCAGTCAGTCGTAACTGCTCGTTTTCTTCGTAAATCTCCCGCAGCCCTCGAATATCTTCAAACAAGCCCGCTATAAAGCCAGCGGGCTTGTAGATCCATTGCTGCACATAAATGACCGAATCCTTAATAAAGTTCTCAGGCATCGTTAATTTTTTGCGATCACTCAGCGAGTAGCCAATGACTGCAATAAACAATATGAAACCGATCATAAGCATAAAAACAAGCTTATTACGCATCAGCTTAAACAGTTCGATCACCTGCTTTGTTCATGTCCATTCCCCTTTTGGACGGTTATTAACGTTTCGAACGCGTTACGGAACTGCCTCTTTGCTTAAAGAGGTGAATATGATCTAAAGAACGGCCCGTTCCTATAGCTACGCAATCGAGCGGATTATCCGCAACGATAACAGGCATTCCTGTCTCACGCTGCAGAAGCTTGTCCAGGTTCCGAAGCAGCGCTCCTCCGCCAGTCAGTACAATCCCTCGATCCATAATATCAGCGGACAGCTCGGGCGGACATTTCTCAAGCGTTACTTTTACGGCATCAACAATGGAATTCACGGTATCCGTCAATGCATCCGTAATTTCATCCGATGTAATAGCCAAAGTTTTCGGCAGACCCGTCACAAGATCGCGCCCGCGAATTTCTGTCGATTCATGCGTGTCCAGCGGAAGGGCTGAACCGATATCCATCTTCAGTTGTTCAGAAGTACGCTCCCCAATCATTAGATTATAGGTGCGCTTAATATATTGAATAACCGCTTCATCCATATCATCGCCAGCTACCCGAATCGAACGGCTTGTAACGATGCCTCCCAATGAAATGACGGCAACCTCCGTAGTGCCTCCGCCGATATCGACTACCATACTGCCGGTCGGCTCCCATACCGGAAGATCAGCACCAATGGCTGCAGCAAAAGGCTCCTCGATCGTGAATGCTTCACGAGCGCCCGCCTGCTTGGCCGCATCTTCAACCGCCCGCTTCTCAACCGCGGTTATGCCTGAAGGCACACAAATCATAACATTAGGATGCTGTGGAAAAATAGACTTTTGCTTCTGGGCGGACCGAATAAAATATTTAATCATCGTAGCTGTCGTTTCAAAATCAGCTATAACGCCGTCCTTCATCGGTCTGACAGCACGAATGTTGCCCGGTGTTCTGCCGATCATTTTCTTAGCCTGCTCGCCTACTGCTTCTATTGTTTTCGTGTCCGTGCGAATAGCAACAACTGACGGTTCTCTCACGACGATACCTTTTCCTTTAATATATACCAGCGTATTCGCTGTACCTAAATCGATTCCCAAATCCTTCGTAAAGCTACCAAACATATTGCTGCTCCCTTCTAAACTTGCACATAAGGTTTATTATATTACATCTGTCCTCGTTCCTTCAAACTCACAAATTTGCCGTCGCCAATGATTAGATGATCCAGCACTTCAATTCCAACGAGTTCGCCAGCCTGCACTAATCTTTTCGTTAACGAAATATCCTCGGGACTAGGTGTCGGATCCCCGCTAGGATGATTGTGAGCGCATATGATGGAGGCGCTGCTTCGCTGAATCGCTGAGCGAAACACCTCTCTCGGATGCACCAGTGACGCATTAAGGGTGCCAACCGACAGCGTTTCCCGGGCAATAATATGATTTTTCGTGTTCAGGAACAAACAAACGAAATGCTCTTTTTTCAAGTAGCGAAGCTCATCCATGACATAATCTGCCGCATCCTTAGGTCTGCGGACAACGATAGCATCACCCAGACTGCTTCGCGTAATCCTCCTGCCCAGCTCAATTCCTGCCCGAAGCTGGACAGCTTTTGCCGGACCTATTCCATGAATGGCGGTTAGTTGCTCCATGCTCATATCCATCAAGTTGCGCAGCGACCCGCATTCCTTCATAATCGCTCCTGCTAAATGCACGGCTGATTGCCGTTTTGTACCTGTACGCAGTAAAATTGCAAGCAATTCTGTATGGCTCAAAGCCTCTGCCCCATATCGCATCATGCGCTCTCTTGGACGTTCATCATGGGGGACATCACGCAATACCATATAACGTGACTCCATGTTCCATCCCCGCCTTCATATTAAAGGTTAGTATTCCAAATTTTCATTATTTCTTCAAAAAATCTGAATTTCAAATTGGGCAAGCATATCTGCCAGCAGTGATAGGGGCAGTCCAACGACATTGAAATAGCAGCCTTCTATCCGCTCCACAATCGTTGCTCCAAGTCCTTGAATCCCGTAGGCTCCGGCCTTGTCATTCGGCTCGCCTGTTGCGACATATCTGTTAATCTGATCCTCGCTAAGCGACTTCATTTGCACTTTAGTGACGCGATGCGCCGACAGCTCATAGCCGTCAGAGCTGCGAATTAAAGCCACGCCGGAATAGACCTCATGAGTCCGTCCTTGCAATCGCAGCAGCATCGACTTCGCGTCTGCCTCATCCTTCGGCTTGCCGAGCACTTCGCCATCCAGCACAACAATCGTGTCCGCTCCTAGCACCAGCGATACGCTATCTTCCTCCATGCGTTCAATCGCCGCTCTAGCTTTGCGAAGACTAAGCTGTTCAACGATTTCAGCTGGCTTCCAGCTAGTATCCACCAATTCATCCACGTCTGTAGAAAAAATAATAACCGGCAAGGAATGGTTAAGTGATGCGACCAGTTCCTTCCGGCGCGGTGACGATGAAGCCAGTACTAGACGGCTTATCGATTGGCTCATATCCTCTAATTTATCCATGCGCTCTAGTTGCTCCTCACCAAGCATTTGCCATTTTAAAGCAATTATATCATGTCCTGCGATAAATCCATATAGCGGCAATGGCGCCAATAATGCTGAATAAGCTAATTTTGAGATCAAATGTCAAATCAAAGCTTAATACGAATAAATCAATCGATGGGGACCACGTCGCTGTTATCGGTTTTGTTAGAAATGAGATTCCTGGGACAGCCGACAGCCATTCTGCGACAAGCGCGCCTGCTAATAAGCCAAGTAATATAAATAAAAATAGCACCCAACCGTTCTTCTTCATCTGCAACGCCTCTCGCTAAATGTCATCGTCTATTCGTTATTGGAAAAATGCTCACTTGTATTCATTATTATACGCAGGTTATATTCTGTTTACAATGCGCTTATAGTCTCAAACCATTCTTTTTGTATTAAGATAGCTTCCATTAACGCTGTCTGTGATGACCATAAGGAATCGAGAGATGGCCGATTATTATATTCCGTGAGCGCTTTCGCCGCCCCATCAATCGAAGCCATAATAGATTCTAGACGCTCATAGCCCGTATCATCCTTGGACATCGCCTGCAATAGATGATCTGCGGTCTCACCCCAGCGTTCATATTTTAATTGCCAGGCTTCCGCCGCCGCTGTGCTAAGCGAGGAAAGCGTACTTTGCTCTAGCTGGGCAAGTGCAAGATTGTCTAACGTTTCTACAAGCTCAGCCGTTTGCTCAAAAAACTGCTGGGCTTCCTTCTCATCTCCTGAAAAAGGAAGGCTTTGAGGGGCTGGGACAGTTATTTCTTTAATATACAACTCTAAATCAGTCAACTGATTCGTTATTAATTTCGCCCTATTCCGATCACCGGCCACTCCTGCGTAGACTCGATAGCCTTGCTCAGTCTTCATAGACGCAGCAGCAGCCCCTTTGCTAGAAAGCTGTGCTAAAGCGGCATCCCGGCCCTCTGTATTGCTGAATACGCCGTACTGAACAAAGTAATAAGTTTGCTCCAGTCCTGTCAGATTGATTGTGGTATCAGCACCTGCAGCAGGCAAGGAAGATTGATCTTCACCTAAGGCCGCGTTAGTATTCTCACCACTCGGGACAGTCACGATATCGCTGCCTGATGCGGGAACCGAATCAATATTGGCAACATCGTTGTTTTTGAATGTGCTTCCCGTAAAAAGAGCAAGCAAAATATAACCAAATAGAGCTCCTGTGGCTAATGCTCCGGCTACTGTTAACCCCACATTCAACCACGAAGGGGACTTAGACTTACGTCTGTATACTTGTTGAAAGCTGCGTTCTGACTCGACATCTTCCTCAATAAGCAGCTCATTTTGATCAAGTTCAGGAAGTGAATAGTCTGCATCTATTAAATCCGGGAGCTCGTCCTCAACTGCTGGTTCCGAAAATAATGAAGAAAGCTCTGCCGGTTGATTTTCTTTTATCCTTGAATGTGTATATTCCTCAGAGCGATGCTGCTTGCCTTGCTTGCTGCTAGTAGAATCAGTGTCGCGAATAAGCTCCTCAAGCGCGCTAATATCATCTTGAAAAGGGCTATGCCAAGGGTTCAGCTCTTGCATAATCATTGAATCATCGTTTCGATGCAGAGGAACGACCTTATCCGAAGCTGAATCAGACACTTTATTTTTGCTGGATGGCTGCTGAAGCTCGCTGCGGCTTGTCTGAGTGCGTCCACTTTGATCAAAACGATACGTAATGCGATTGCTTTGTTTCATGTTAATCTCTCCTTGTCACATTCATCAGACTGAACGATGGTTTCCAGAACTGTATACGGCCAATCCCGCATTGTAGTACAAGACCTGCAAGTCCGTCTCATATCTCTAGTAAAATTCTATGAATGATTTAAGAGATTTATACCAAAAAAGAAGAAGCTTTCTCGCTCTGCTATATCAATATTTCAATTGCTCCACTTAAATGCTAGGTTCTGTTTTCATCGTTTGAACTTGCCTCTTCTCTTGTCTGAACTTGCCTCTTAGTTATTTAACGGTAAAGCATTCCTTTAAAAACGATTGGGTTACGAGAAATAGCTGTATAGGCGAAAAACCTTCCTCTATAATCTGCATTTTCAGTTTGGCAGCTTAATTACCTAGGATTTAAAAGTATAGATTACCGCTAATACCTACTAAACCTAGCAGCCGTCTAGATTAGGAGTAGAAATTTCCGTTGGAAGCCAACCTCCTCCGGCTAGCTTTATGTTCAACATTAATCGACCGACAGGCTGCTGCAAGAGCGATAATCGACGGTGGAGCGTGGTGGGCAGGCGTTATAGTAACTGTAAGGGCGAAATTCGATGTTGGAGTAACGAATACTTTTGGTGGGCGACCGACAGGCTGCTGCAAGAGCGATAATCGACGGTGGAGCGTGGTGGGCAGGCGTTATAGTAACTGTAAGGGCGAAAAGCGATGTTGGAGTTAATAAAAATATGCAAAAAGCGGTCCCTTCGATTTATATCGAAGCGAGACCGCTTTAACAATGCTCTATTTTAGAAAGCTAATCATACTCGTTATGCCTGCAACGACTTAATGAGCGAATCGGCGACTTTCCATATATCGCCCGCACCCATCGTAATAACAAGGTCATTCGGCTTAACCCTCTCCTGCAAGTAAGCGATAACCTCTTCCTTCGTCGGGATATACTTTGTCGATTCATTGCTGTTAACCTGAATAAGCTCCACTAGCTTACTCGATGAAACGCCTTCAATCTGCTTTTCACCAGTCGGCGAATAAATGTCGGTAATGATAACCTCATCCGCCTCGGAAAAGGCACGACTGAACTGTTCAAACAGGAAAAAAGTGCGTGTATACCGCTGCGGTTGGAACACGGCAATGATCCGCTTACCAGTCGCCTTCGCCGCACTTATGGTAGCTTGTATTTCAGTTGGATGATGCGCGTAATCATCAATGACAAGAATATCATTTACCTCGCCGAGCACCTGGAAACGACGTTTTGCACCTCTGAACAGCGCGATTGCCGCTGCCACCTGATCAAATGGAAGCCCTGCTTCCAGACAAGTAATAACGGTAGCAAGCGCATTGTAAACGTTATGCTTTCCAGGCACAGACAATCCGATCTCTCCTATTGGAGAACCATCCTTCGTTAAAGTAAAGGTTACCTTGCGGTCGCCAAGCACGATGCTCTCAGCTTTATACTGGGCATCCTCCGAAATACCGTAGGTAATAAGACCAGAAGAATCACCGCCGCCCTCGTATACGCGAGGCAGCAGCTCTCTAACCGTCTCATCATCCGTACATACAATCGCTCGACCGCCAGCCTTCACCTGCTGCAGAAATTGTACATAGGCAGACTTCAGCTTGCCAAAGTCACCATCATAATTTTCTAAATGATCCGGCTCTATATTTGTTACAATGGCAATGGTCGGATGATAGTGAAGGAAAGAGCCGTCGCTTTCGTCTGCCTCAGCTACAACATACTCCCCTTTGCCAGCCTTCGCATTTGTTCCCACATTGACAATTTCGCCGCCTATGATATAGGTCGGATCGATATGGCAAGTTTCCATTACCAGCGCGATCATCGAGGACGTTGTCGTCTTTCCGTGCGCACCCGCTACAGCGATGCCTTTGCCAGTATTCATGAGCCTAGCTAGCATCTGTGAACGATGAAGCACCGGGATACGCAATTCCTCGGCTGCCATTCTCTCTACATTGTCCTTAGGCAGTGCAGTAGAATATACAACGAGATCTGCGCCCTTGACATGCTCAGGCTGATGCCCAATGTATATAGATGCGCCTTTCGCTGCAAGCTTCTCCGTTAATTCTTGACGCGCAACATCGGAGCCGGTAACCTTATAGCCCATTTCAAGCATAACGCGAGCAATTGCGCTCATGCCGTAGCCGCCAATTCCGATGAAATGAACATGTTCTGCCGTATTCAAGGACGGTTCACCAACCTTTTTCAGAATTCGAGTTGTACAACATACGGGAGCGAACATCGGCTATTAGATATAGCGTGCCTGTCACAACCCCAAGGTCTGTATTCCCGGTTAACTTCTTCAATTTTATTAATGCCTTCTGCCAGTCTGGCTCGACAATAAGCTCAAATGCAGACTTTCCGCGCAATTGCTCAGCTAAATCAGCAAGCGATGAAGCATCCTTCTTCGAGCGATAATCAGGCTCGGTCATAATTATCGTATCCACTATTGGCAGTATATGCTTGAGGACATCCTGATGATTCTTATTCTCTATCATCCCCATCATAAGATGAAGCTTTTCATATTTATAGGTGCTTTTCAACGCCTTAACAAGCGCTTCTGCTCCCTCTGGATTGTGTGCGCCATCTAACAAAATACGCGGCGCTCTTGATACCATCTCTAATCTTCCCGGCCAAGCTGCGGAGCGCAATCCCTCCTGAAGCTGCTCCTCATCCACCATTAAAGCAGCATACTGGCGAAGAACTTCAAGCGCCATTACAGCTGCCGCCGCATTTGTCCGCTGGTGCTCGCCATTCAACGTAATCGTAAGCGATTCTAGAGATCGGAATGTGCCGTCGAATCGGAAGGTTTGCTCATCCTCCCGAACATCAAGCGCGGTTTCTGAAAATTGCTCTCCCAGCAAGTACAGCGTGCTCTTTCGCTCCTTCGCTGTACGCTTAATCACTTCTACCGCTTCTGGCTGCGTTACGGCGCTGACGACAGGTATGCCTGGCTTTATAATGCCGGCTTTTTCCTCTGCTACCGCTGTAATCGTATCGCCTAATCGATCCATATGATCATGCCCGATGTTAGTTATAACTGAAATAACAGGATAGACAATATTCGTCACATCCATTCTTCCCCCAAGACCAGTCTCCCAAACGACATAATCAGGAAAAGTGACCTTCGCAAAATAAAGGATAGCCAGCGCTGTTGACACCTCGAACATCGTTGGCGAACCAAGCTCTGTCTTGGCTATCGCATCAACATGCGGCTTCAGCTCATTAGCGAGCCTCAGCAAATCTTCCTCAGTAATATCCTCGCCGTTATATTGAAAGCGATTAGTGAATTTCGTAATATAAGGCGATGTAAATGTGCCTGTGTCATAACCGCACTTAATAAGGGCGCTCGTTAAGTAAGCACAGGTAGAGCCTTTTCCGTTCGTACCCGCAACGTGAATAAATTTCAATCGGCGATGCGGATTGCCTAGCAGCTCCATCAGCTGCTCGATTCGCTCAAGACCAGGGCGAATTCCGAAAGGAATTAGCCCTGTTATCCATTCTACCGCTTCGCTGTATGTTTCGAACGGCTGCTGTTCCAGCCGCTGTAGTTGATCTGCCATCATTCAAACCCTTCTTCCTTCCAGCAATTTAACCGCGAAGCTCCGCAATTCTTGCCAGCACCTTGTCGCGTTTCTCCGCGTAGTCAGCCATTTTTTCTTTTTCCTCTTCAATAACGCGTGCAGGCGCTTTGGCGACGAAGCCAGCATTGCTCAGCTTCTTCTCGACGCGCTCAACCTCACTGTTCAAATGCTGAATCTCTTTCTCCAGACGGGCAATCTCTTGCGAAATATCGATTAATCCTGCCAGCGGCAAATAAAGCTCGGCTCCGGTAACAATGGCCGTCATTGCCTTATCTGGAGCGCTGACCGCAAGTCCGGTTTCCAACAGCGAGGTACCGCAGAAGCGTTTCAAAAATTCTTCATTACGTTCCAAAATAGCAGCCTCCGCTTCGCCGGACGGCTTAATGAGAAGCTCAATTTTTTTGCTCATCGGAACGTTAACTTCTGCACGAATGTTACGCACAGCTCGGATCGCATCCATCAACAGTTCCATTTCTTTAACGGCATCCGGCGCTTCAAGCGCAGCGTCATATACCGGCCATGCTGCAAGCGTGATGGTGTCGCCTACATGAGGCAGATGCTGCCAAATCTCTTCACTGATGAAAGGCATGAAGGGGTGAATTAAGCGCTGCGTGCGATCCAGCACATAGGCAAGCACAGATTGCGTCGCTTTTTTGGCCCCTTCATCCGTGCCCCAAAGATTAAGTTTAGCGAACTCAATGTACCAGTCGCAAAGATCATCCCAAATGAAGTTGTATAGAAGTCGGCCTGTTTCGCCAAAATCATAGCTGTCAATAAGTCGGGTTACATCGCGAACCGTCTCGTTCAGCCTGTGTAAAATCCAACGATCAGCCGTTCCCAGTTCGGTTTGAATATTAATATCGGAAGCTTCAACGCCTTCAAGATTCATTAAGGCAAAGCGTGAAGCATTCCAAATCTTATTGGCAAAATTACGCGCCTGTTCAACCTTCTCCAGACGGAAGCGCAAGTCCTGACCTGGCGTGCTGCCCGTAGAGATCATAAACCGCATAGCATCCGCGCCATATTGCTCAATAACCTCAAGAGGATCAACGCCGTTGCCGAGCGACTTAGACATTTTGCGGCCTTCTGCGTCTCTTACGAGACCGTGCATCAGCACATCCTTAAACGGAATTTCATCCGTGAACTCAAGTGCGGTAAAGATCATCCGCGCAACCCAGAAATAAATAATGTCATAGCCGGTTACAAGCAGACTCGTAGGGTAGTAACGCTTCAAATCATCCGTTTCATTCGGCCAACCAAGCGTTGAGAACGGCCATAGCGCCGAGCTGAACCAAGTATCCAACACATCCTCGTCCTGGCGCAATTCATGACTGCCGCATGCCGAACATGCAGTCAGATCCGTGCGGGAGACATGCATCTCGCCGCAGCTGTCGCAATACCATGCTGGAATACGGTGACCCCACCATAGCTGACGAGAGATGCACCAGTCGCGTACATTCTCAATCCACTGCAAATATGTTCTCTCGAATCGATCCGGCACGAAATGAACGCCTTCAGCTGATTTTTGCTTTGCGATAGCCGCGTCTGCAAGCGGCTGCATATCTACAAACCATTGCGTAGACAAGTAAGGCTCTACGACAGCGCCGCTGCGCTCGCTATGGCCGACTTGATGCACGTGATCCTCAATAAGCGTGCATACCCCTTGCTCCTGCAAATCCTTTACTAGCTGCTTGCGGCAATCGAAGCGGTCCATTCCTTTATACGGTCCTGCTTCCTCATTCATCTTGCCGTTCTCATTCATAACGATAATTTGCGGCAATTGATGACGAAGTCCTACCTCAAAGTCATTCGGGTCATGCGCAGGTGTAATCTTAACAGCTCCGGAACCGAACTCCTTTTCGACATATTCGTCGCCCACAATCGGAATTTCACGGCCGACAACAGGAAGCACGATCATTCGACCGATTAGATGCTTATAGCGGTCATCCTCTGGATGAACAGCTACCGCTGTATCGCCCAGCATCGTCTCTGGACGCGTAGTCGCAACCGTAATAGTGCCGGAGCCATCCTTTAACGGATATTGCAAATGGTAGAGATGACCGTTAACCTCTTTATGCTCAACCTCGATATCTGACAGCGCCGTGCGCGCAGCCGGATCCCAGTTAATTATTTTTTTGCCTCGATAAATAAGCCCTTTTTCATAGAACTGGACGAACACCTCGCGAACAGCTTGAGACAAGCCTTCATCCAGCGTAAAACGCTCCCTCGAATAATCGAGCGAAAGCCCCATCTTCGCCCATTGCGAGCGAATCGTACCGGCATACTCTTCCTTCCACTCCCATACCTTCTCTAAAAACGCTTCGCGTCCAAGATCATAACGTGAAATCCCTTGCTCGCGCAGCTTTGATTCCACTCTAGTCTGAGTAGCAATCCCCGCATGATCCGTTCCCGGCAGCCATAGTGCGTCATAGCCCTGCATACGCTTCGTACGAATCATGATGTCCTGCAGCGTAAAATCGAGAGCATGGCCAATATGCAGCATGCCCGTCACATTCGGAGGGGGAATTACAATCGTATAGGGCTCTGCATTCGGACGCTTCCCAGCTTCAAAGAAGTTGCCCTTCATCCAATAATCGTACCACTTTTGTTCTGCTGCCTTCGGGTCATAAGTTGTTGGCATCGCAATGTCTTGCTTTTCTGACATTCTATCCATCCTCCACAAATTCATATAAAATGCAAAAAAGCCTTTCGTCCTCTGCAATAAAGGACGAAAGGCTATGCTTCCGCGGTACCACCTTTGTTCCATGCTAGCTATGACAGCATGCATGGCACTTCAACAGATAACGGCTGCAGCCGGCTTGACTTATACAGAGCTAGCGCTCGTGCTTCAATCAAGCAACTCCGGGGCGACCCGTACCAGTCTATCCTGCGGAACCTCACAGCCAGTCGGTTCCACTCTCTGAAGGCTTCACTGCGTACTATTCCCCATCAAGGTCATTAACAACTATACCGTTAATCATACAATTGTTACGGTCTAGAGTCAACCCGGAACTATGGGATATAGATCAGCTGTCCTTCTGTTACATCCGAATCGCTTAAACGATTATGAATAGCCAGTTCTTTAGCATTTTTACTGTATCTTAGAGCGATCAATTCGAGCGTCTCATCCTTCTGAACGATACACATTCTAATTTTGCGGAATTCACTTTCATCTGAGCCCTTGTTAATAAACAGCCGCTGCCATTCAATATCATCACCCGATGCTTGCTCAGCAGCCTTCGCTTGCTCAACAGCATGCTCCTCCGCCGCAACCTGCTCGGCTGCTTGGCGAGCAGCTTGCTCGCGTTTGCTCGATTGAAGCAAGGATACGAAACCAATCGGATTTTGTTCATCAATAGGATTGCTCTCTTTGCTCTGGAAAGCGACGCGCAAAGGCACCGGCTCTAGCGGTTGGAGCGATGACTGAAGCGACTCGTCTTCCTCAGCTGCATCCAGCTCTTCCAAATACGGCTCGGCTGCTATACCGCTGACTGAACTTTCCTGCTGCTGAACATCCGTCTCAGGTCGAAACGACACCGGCTCATACGCAGACTCTGACAATTGCTCCGATTCTGGCCCCGCTGCTGGCTGCGGTTCGAACTTGCTTTCCACTACTGCTGGCTGCGGCTCATATTTACTTACCGCTGCTAGTTCCGGTTCGGGCCTGCTTTCCACCGAAGGCTGCGCTTCAAGCAACGTACTCGATTCCGATACTCGTTCCTGCGCTTCTGCTTGCATTGAATCGATAATAGGCTGCGCCTGCTCAGCGGAATGAGTGAATGTCCTATCAGCAATACTATCGTTTACTGTATCTGTCTCTCGATGAGACTCCTGTACCTTCAATGGCTCATTCACGGCATTCACGGCAGCAGTCTCGAACCCCTCCGTATAAACTGAGCCGCTCACAAAGTAAGGCTGTTGTTCCAGCTCCGGCAACGGTATGAATTCCTCTGCTGGCGGATCAGGCGGAGCTTCACGCTGATGAACGGCTGTAAAAGGCTCTCCGCGCCACGCTCCTTCATTCTCATCAGCAGTTTCGACTGTAATGCCGTGCAGAGAGAGCACCCCTGTAATATTAAGTGTTCTTGCTGACAGTAAATCAACATCAAAGTTATCGATTTCGATTGAGATATCGTCCAGCCGAGTGACACGATTCATAGGCAGCGTAATTTCAACCGGAATCCAATGTTCTAGATTCAGCGGCGCTTCCGCCGTATTTTGCCCGCGGTAGACACCAGTTAACAATAGCTGGCCTTTAAGGACCGCATGCTCGCCTTGATCCAATACCTGGATCCGAGGGACAAGCTCAATTTCCTCCAGCTCATGAATACCTGTAACGTCATCAGGCAGATGAATGCGCTCGTACACATCAAATCGCAACCCGTTCGTTCCTTCAGACACGCCTATGTCCTCCCTTCTTGTAATGAATGCTTGGTTTCCTATTCATTCACTACTTATCTATATGGCAGGTTAGGTCATGGCATGACTAACTTTTTGAGGCGAGACCGAGAGCTTGGACAAGCTCATGAAGCCAGTCCGGCCATGGGGCGTCTATCGACAGCCATTCACCGCTCCAAGGCTGTTGGAAGATCAATTTTTCCCCGTGCAGCGCTTGATGTCTCAGCAGCTTATTGCTGCCGCCGTACAGTGTATCGCCAACAAGGGGACAGCCTGCTGCGCTCATATGGACACGAATCTGATGTGTTCTCCCTGTTTCCAGCTTTAGTCGGAGCAATGAATAGTTTCGGTTGGCAGCAGCAGTTTCGTAATGAGTTACCGCATGCTCACCGCCTTCATATACTCTTCTGCGAGATTTATGATGACGGTCCTTGCCGATCGGTTTATTAATCATTCCAGATTGAGGACGAATTTGCCCTTGTACAACTGCAACATACTGCCGATCGATCGCCTTCACACGCATCGCTTCATCCAGCTTCCACTGGGCAAAATCATTTTTTGCATACAGCACCGGACCCGACGTTTCATCATCCAATCGATGAATATGCCGAACAGGTAATGGATCTCCCTGCTGGAGCAAGTGCCGTGCTGCCGCTTCATCCAGCGTTCCTCGCTGTCCTGCGTAGGATTCATGCACCGGCATGCCTGATGGCTTGTTCACAACGAGACAGAAATGGTCCTCATACAGCACATTCGGCTGTTCATGAACCGCCATGCCGACAGAAAGCTTCGCCTTGCGATATAGAGGATCCTTATCTGGGTCAACCGCAGGGAATGCCTGCAGCTGCAGCTTTGTCCCTTCCCACCGAATGCCGCCAACCGAGAATAACCGATTTATCCACTTCCCCGGCAAAAAGGAACAGGCCAGCAGCCATTGCCGCACCTCATGCGGATGACTGCCAGCCTTCGGCTGCGGAGGATGTCCGACTTCCCTTACGGGAGCGTCGGTGTTGTCGCTCTTAAGCAGCAGGGAAAGCTGCTGCTCTTCAAGCTCAAGCCACTCGCCATTTCGGCTGACGGCTTGCAAATGTGTTTGTTCCATACTTAAGCAGCCTCCCGCGAATCGTCTACAGACGGCTTAAAGCCAGCTCATGCGCTGCAATAGTTATATCGATCGCCTCGTCATCATGAGAAGCCGAAACGAACATACCTTCGAATTGTGAAGGGGCTATATTAATGCCCAAATCAAGCATCGCTGCAAAATAGGCTTTAAACCGCTCCAAATCGGATTGTTTCGCTGTCTCGTAGTTGATTACATGAATATCCGTAAAAAATGGGCATACCATCGAGCCCACTCGATTGATCGTCGCTGCAATGCCGTGCTTGCTTGTATTTTCCTCAAAGCCGCGCTGAAGCTTTACTGCTTGCCGCTCCAGCTGCTCATAGGTTTCCGGCGTCAGCAGCTTCAGTGTTGTGTAGCCCGCAACCATAGCAAGAGGATTTCCAGACAATGTACCCGCTTGATAAATCGGACCTGATGGCGCTATTTGCTCCATCAGCTCACGCTTGCCGCCATACGCTCCTACCGGCAAGCCGCCGCCAATTACCTTGCCGAAGCAAGTTAAATCCGGCGTAACGCCGTACAGCCCTTGCGCGCAATTATAGTGAACGCGGAAGCCTGTCATCACTTCATCAAAAATAAGAATCGTACCGTATTGCTCCGTTACCTCGCGCAGTCCTTCTAGAAACCCAGGAAGAGGAGGAACTACCCCCATATTGCCTGCAATCGGCTCAACAATGACGCAAGCGAGCTGCTCCCCAAACTTCTCAAAAGCAAGCTTTACCGATTCTAGGTCATTATAGGGAACTGTAATCGTATTGGATGCGACCTGTTCAGGCACGCCCGGACTGTCCGGTAAACCCAAAGTCGCCACGCCAGAGCCCGCTTTAATAAGCAAGCTGTCTGAATGTCCGTGATAGGAACCTTCAAATTTTAAAATTTTATCTCTCTTCGTATAACCGCGAGCAAGACGAATTGCGCTCATAGTCGCTTCTGTGCCGGAATTAACCATCCTGACAATATCAACAGAAGGCACACGGGTCACTACAAGCTCTGCCATCATCGTCTCCAGCTCGGTTGGCGCACCAAAGCTGGTGCCCTTTTCCGCTGTGCGTATAATCGCATCGATAACCTCAGGATGCGCATGGCCTAGTATAAGCGGTCCCCATGAACCGACATAATCAATATAGCTGTTGCCATCGATGTCGTAGATGCGGCATCCTTCGCCACGATCTATGTATACGGGGTTTAAGCCTACTGACTTAAAAGCCCGTACAGGACTATTAACGCCGCCCGGCAACACTTCCTTCGCTTTCGCGAAAGCCTCGATGGATTTCAAATTATTCGAAATGCGTGAACGATTGCTCATTGCTTATTCCTCCCCGCGCAGCCAACGAGCCGCATCCTTCGCATGATAAGTAATAATCATATCCGCGCCTGCACGTTTCATGCTCAGCAAAATTTCCGATACAATCGCACGTTCATCAATCCAGCCATTCGCTGCGGCAGCTTTCACCATTGCGTACTCGCCGCTCACATTATAAGCGACAAGCGGCAAATCGAATTGCTCTTTAAGCAGTCTAACCACATCCAAAAAAGCAAGTGCCGGCTTAACCATAAGCATGTCGGCGCCTTCCGCAACATCGGCTTCAGCTTCGCGCAGCGCTTCCCTTACATTAGCAGGATCCATTTGATAGGTTTTTCGATCACCAAATTGCGGCGCGGAATTGGCAGCTTCGCGGAAAGGTCCATAGAAGGCTGATGAATATTTCACTGAGTAAGACATTATCGGAATGTGCTCAAAGCCCGCATCGTCCAGTCCATCGCGAATGGCCAACACGAAACCGTCCATCATATTCGAAGGCGCAATTATATCTGCGCCTGCTTGCGCCTGCGATACCGCCGTCTGTACAAGAAGATCCAAGGAAGAATCATTTTCTACATCCGCATGTCCTGTATGCTCGTCCACATGAACAATGCCGCAATGGCCGTGGTCTGTAAACTGGCATAGACAAGTATCCGCTACAACCAGAAGCTCTGGAGCCCACCCTTTAATTGCGCGTATAGCTTGCTGAACAATGCCGTTATCTGAATATGCAGAAGTACCTACAGAATCCTTCTCCTCAGGCAAGCCGAATACGATTACCGCCTTAATTCCCGCTGCGACCGTCTCACGGATTTCCTCCTCTAGACGATCAAGCGAAAAGCGGTACACGCCCGGCATAGACGATATCTCTTCCTTGATATTCATGCCTTGCTTCACGTACACAGGCGAAATAAAATCATCGGCGCTCAGCGATGTTTCTCTCACTAAGCTGCGAAGCGCAGCCGTTCTGCGCAATCTGCGATTTCTAACTGTTGGAAAACTCATTCTATGTTCATCCTCCTTACCGGCTCTCACTGCCGACTTGAACTCTTCTAGCCGCTTCATACTCCATCATGCTTTGCAGCATATCCTGAAGCGTAGACCGCTCTGGCTCTACAGTTACCTTCAGACCGGCTTGCTCTGCCGTTGCTGTCGTTAGCGGTCCAATGCTAGCGACCGGTATGCCGTATAAATGCTCAGCAGGATTTTCTATCCCATTCCGCTTTAGAACTTCTATCAGATTCATTACTGTCGAGGAGCTTGTAAAAGTGATCATATGAATTTCTTTATTTCGTATCCATTCCATCGCTAGCTCGTCATGGTTATTTGCGAGCACGGTCTCATACACGTCGACTTCAACCGGGTGTAAGCCTGCGGCCGTTAATTCCTCTGGAAGCACCTTTCTCGCTAAGTCACCACGGGGCAGCAGTACGCGTTCACCGGCCGTAAGCTTGCCTTTAAGCGACTCCAACAATCCCTCTGCATGAAACTTCTCTGGCAAATGCGAGACAGTCAAGCCGCGCTCCTCCAGCGCTTCCGCAGTCTTCGAGCCGACGGCGGCGATTTTCGCGCCATGAAATCTTCTGACGTCAATTCGAAGTCTGCGCAGCCAGCGGAAGAAATATTCGACGCCGTTCACGCTCGTGAACATGATCCAATGATATTGCTCCGCCGCATCAAGCGCTTCCTGCAGCTTATGAACTGCATCAGGCGCCGTAGGCTCGCGCACTTCAATAACCGGAAATTCACACGGCTCGCCGCCGAGCGATTCTATCTGATCCGCCAGCTCACTTGCTTGCGCCCTTGATCGGGTAACAAGTATGCGCATGCCGAACAGCGGCTTTTGCTCATACCACTTCAGCTTATCGCGCTGCAGCACGACGTCGCCTACAACAATTACAGCCGGCGGCTTAAAATCCGCTTCCTTAACAATTCGCTCGATAGATTCCAACGTTCCGACTATCGTCCGCTGCTCTACTCTCGTGCCCCAGCGAATGAGCGCTATCGGTGTATCTGCTCGTCTTCCATGGCGAATTAACTGCTCGGCGATATAGCCGATTTTGGCAACTCCCATTAAAAAAATCAAAGTGCCTGTGGCATTAGTCACTTTATCCCACAGGATCGATTTATCCAGCTTGTCCGGGCTTTCATGGCCAGTAATAATAGATAACGAGGAAGCCAAGTCTCGATGAGTAACTGGAATGCCCGCATAAGCAGGCACTGCAATGGCAGACGTTATGCCCGGCACAATCTCGAACTCTATCCCATGCTCCGCAAGCAGCCCTGCTTCTTCTCCAACACGTCCAAATATGGTCGGGTCTCCGCCCTTCAAGCGAGTCACCGTCTTGCCCGCCAGCGCCAGCTCTACAAGCAGCTTATTGATCTCCTCTTGCTTCATCGTATGACGGTCAGGAAGCTTGCCAACATAAATTTTCTGAACGTCCGGCCTCAAGTTAATCAATAATCGAGGACTTGCCAGTCGATCATAGACTACAACATCGCTTTGCTTTAAGCATTCCAATCCTCTTACAGTAATCAGTTTAGGATCTCCCGGCCCTGCTCCGACTAAATATACCTTCCCCTTTATCACTTGTTATCCCCCAATTTCAGCCAGTATGCGATCCGCTCCGCGTTCAATCAACTGCTCTGCGACCTCACGGCCAAGCTGTTCCGGATGAGTGCCGCGGCGTTGTTCCTTAAGCAGCACCTTCCCATCAGGTGAGCCGACAATCCCCGTAAGCTCGAGCAGCGGTTCTCCTCCACCCTGCTCACCAGCGACAAGCACCGCATGCGCGCCGATAGGCACCTGACAGCCGCCGTTAAGCGTACCGAGGAAGCTGCGCTCTGCTCTTACCGCCAGCTCGGTATCATCATCATTCAACAGCTTCAGCAGATGTCTGACTCCTTCATCATTTTCGCGGCATTCAATGCCCAAAGCGCCTTGTCCAACTGCAGGAACACATACATCTTCAGGAATGTATGCGGAGACTCGATCCTCCCAGCCCATTCTCTTCAAGCCGGCCGAGGCGAGCACAACGGCATCCAGACCTTCCGTCTCCAGCTTGCGTATCCGAGAATCAATATTGCCGCGAATCGACTCCAGCTTCAAATCCGGTCTTGCCGCTTGCAGCTGACAAGCACGGCGCAGACTGCTTGTACCGACACGAGCGCCTTCGGGCAGATCAGCAAGACTGCTGCCGCTTAGCATAACTAAGCAATCTCTAGCATCTACTCGCTTAGGTATAGCGCCGTTCATTAAGCCTTCCGGAAGCTGGTACGGCATGTCCTTCATGCTATGTACGGCGAGGTCGATTTCTCCGTCAATCAGCGCTTGCTCAATCTCTTTAACAAATAAGCCCTTGCCTCCTACCTTTGACAATGTAACATCGAGTATTCGATCGCCCTTCGTCACAATTTTGCGAATTTCAAAGCTGTAGTTCAAGCCATTCTCCTCGCTGATCCGCTTCAATTGATCGATTACTTGACCCGTTTGTGTCAGTGCCAGCGCACTTTGCCTCGTTCCTACAACAATGACTCTCTCGCTTATTTTATCTGCACTCATTATTAAAGCCTCCTGTCAATACGATGAAGCAAGCTGGAAAGCCACTCACCGAGATCATTAAAACCAGTTGTATGTAAATCATTGACGTCGCACCGTTCTTGCTTGGCAGCCGTATTCACATCCTCTGCAGCCAGTCGCAGCAAAGCCTCGAGCTTCCCTCCGGTCTCACCGCCGAGCGTCTCATAAGCCAGCCTTCTTAATTGGCCAAGCCTAGCTGTCAAATCCACATAGCTCTCGGCATATTGCTCCTCCAGCTCCCGCTTTATAATAGCCGACAACGCTGGACTTTCCCCCGATGCTGTAACCGCAAGGAGCAAATGACCTCGACGGACGACTGAAGGTGTAATAAAATCGCCGCTGCGCCCGTCATCCGTTAACTGTACTAATGCGCCAAAGCGCTCGCCGTCATCTGCGATAAAGCGATTCGCAGCCTTATTATTAGTGGCTGCGAATATGAGTGTTGCTGCGCGCGCATCCTCTTCCCTGTATTCCCTACAGATCAGCTCAATAATCCCTTTTTCCGCGAGCCTGTTTATGTAGTCTGACGCCGCAGGGGCAATAACCGTAATCCGATCCGCGCCAGCTTCAAGAAGACCTCGCAGCTTCCGCTCAGCTATCTTTCCGCCGCCGGCAATGACGCAGCGCTTCCCTCGCAGCTGCAGCATCGCAGCATAATAGCCTTGTTCCACCGACAGCCCACCTCCTGGCGCCTCCTTCTCATTGTATCAATGAAAGGAAGAATAGTAATTACTGAACAGATTAACAAGCAGCAGCGCAAAGCTTAGCATGTACAGTCGAGCAAGCTGCAATCCTGGACGTTTCAACGTCGATCTTTGATAAATATAAATAAAGAAAGCAACTAACGTCGCAAAGGAGCTGATAACCTTCAAATCCAGCAGCAGCTCAAGCCTTCCTTCCACAATTAGAGAGATGACTGCGATCGATAAAGACATTGCCAATAAAGGGACGCCAATTATAACAGCTCTAGCGGTCCACTGATCAAGTGTATCCAGACTTGGCAGCCGTCTTACGATGCTGGACCAGCGTTTTTCCTTCAAGCGATTATGCAAGAACAAATACATCCCAGAAAATACAGCCCCGACAGTCAATGCAGCATACGCACACAACACAAGACTAATATGTACGTACAGCAGCTCTTGAGTAGCCTCCCATACAGCTAAGGATTCCGACTCTTGCCGAGTATACAAGTTAAGCGCAAATACCGCGAAGCCGATAACATTAATAAAAAAGATGAAAAAGTTAATTTTAAAAAAACGGCTGATTACAAGCGATATCGTAATTAACAGCCATGAGAACGCTAACCAATATTCATAAAGAATAACATGATTATTCTGGTTATAAGCAATTATGCTTTCTGTTAAGTAGCAAGATTGCAGCAACCAAACAAAAACAAGCAGCCCTGTTCCTGTCCGCTCTAGTCTCCGACTCTCATTCATAAAGTCAGAAAAATAAAACAGAAGGCTCAGGGCGTACACATAAAGTATCGCATCTTGCATCCAATTTTGCGTTACCATAGCGCCTCCACATCGCGGCCCTTAAGCAATTGTCATAAGCGGCACTCTACTAATGCTGCGGGCGCCAATGCTGCAGCTGCTGCATGGTTATTTTGTGATTTTTTCTGTAACGCCGCAGCAGAATCCGTTGCCGCTTTAAGCTCTGCTTGCCGATTTTTCGCAAGCTCATCCTCAAGCGCAAACAACTTAACGAATGAGTCCATCGCTTCGTCGGCGCGCTTCTCGCCAGCCATTTCCTTAATATGCATAATAGGGTCCTGCATTAATTGATTAACAATGCTCTTTGTTAGCTTTCGAATCACTTTAAGCTCATGCTCATCCAACCCAGGCAGCTTGTTGCTTAAGCTCTCCATCGTTTCCTGATGGATTGTCGAGGCCTTAGTCTGTAAAGCACGGATTAGCGGAACGACGCCAAGCGTTCGGTACCACTGCTCATATTGTTCAATTTCTTCTCCGATGACGGACTCAATCTTAACAGCTTCCTTGCGGCGCTGTTCCATGTTACTCTCTACAATGCCTTCCAGATCATCTATATCATACAGGAACACATTGTCTACCGCTGCAATCGTTGGGTCCAAGTCACGCGGAACAGCGATATCAATCATAAACAACGGTTTAGACTTACGTTGCTTCATTGCTTCCGCTACTTGAGCACGTGTAAATATGAATGACTGCGCTCCTGTGGAGCTGATAATTATATCTACATCCTTGAGCTTGCTTTCGGCATCCTCCATCGAAAGAGCGACGCCGTTGAATTTATCGGCAAGCTTCAAGGCGCGTTCATAGGTTCTGTTCACGACTAGAACTTGCTCAGCACCATTCGCATAGAGATGCTTTGCTGTTAATTCGCCAGTCTCTCCGGCTCCAATAATCATAACCGTCTTTTTATTGAATTGGCCAAAAATTTGCTTTCCGAGCTCTACAGCGGCATAGCTGACAGATACCGCAGACTCACCAATCGTTGTCTCTGTATGCGCGCGCTTCGCCATCGTCAAAGCTTGCTTGAACAATCTATTGAATAGCGTCCCCGTCGTCTTCTGCTGCTGAGCAAGAAGAAAAGCGTCTCTCACCTGACCTAAAATTTGCGTTTCGCCGATTACCATTGAATCCAAACCGCTTGTTACGCGGAAGAGGTGTTCAATCGCTTTGCTGTCTTCATGCATATATAAATGGTTCGTAAATTGCGTTCTTGGCAAGCCGAACCATTGCTCCATAAAGCTTCTTACGTAATGACCGCAAATGTCATGACGATCAACAACAGCGTATATTTCCGTTCGATTGCAGGTAGCTACAATGACACATTCCATGATGCTCTTCATCTGTAGAAGCTGCTTTAATGCTCCCGGCAATTCCTGTTCTGAGAATGTAAACCGCTCTCTGACTTCTACGGGAGCCGTGCGATAGTTCAGTCCTACGCTGATAATGTGCATGTAAATTCACCTGCCTCCTTCTTCTAAGCTCTGCCCTTTGATATAGCAATATTATAGCATAGTTCGACAATCAGAAATTGTTCATTTATGAATAATATTTGAAATCACTCTCTCTATTATTCCCCGCCTATGCAAAGAAATAACCATGGATAGCTCCATGGTTATTTCCGCGTTATTCAAATTGTAATGAGCTTCTAAACAAGCTCGATTTGTTTCATAATCGGTTCTTCAACCTGCAACTCGCCCATGCCTCGCACAAGCTTCTTCGCATGTGTCGCTGTTGGTTTCAAAACAGCAAGCATATGATCGATCGCAAGCTGCGGATCCACAGTTTCGCCGCAAGTATAGCAATCAAGCGCGGCAAATCCTCTCTCAGGATACGTATGAATCGAGAGGTGACTCTCCGACAGCAGTACAAGCACCGTTGCGCCTTGAGGATCAAATTGCTTCGATTGTACAGATAATACAGTAGCACCGCAGCTTTCAGCAGCTTCCACCATTTGAGCCTGCAAAAATTCAGCATTGTTCAAAAGCTCAAAATCTACACCCCAAGTATCAACAGCAACGTGCCTTCCGAAAGTTGAATATTCCATCTTCCGGTTCCCCCTTCCTAGGAATAAAATGTTTGAAAAATTTCATCCGCTAGGACCTACGTCATTCACTTCTCGAGGGATTAATCTCTCGTAACATAGTCATGTCCTGAGTGAATCCTGGTTCCTATTTTATTGTGCTGAGCTATCTGCTCAACGAGAATAAAAATAACATCTATCCGAGATAAATGCAATACTTTTTGGCTAAATAATTTATTAACAAAAAAAAGAAGCCGGGATGCCGGCTTCTTTTTCTTAAAAAACCATAAACTCTGCAGGGCTTTATGCTTCCAAAACGAACAATTGCTTCGTTAATTGCGCCAGCCTTTCATCGATTCGCATAATTTCATCCGCATTAGCGGTCTGGTTGCGCAAATCAAGCAGTTCATTCACTCCGTGATTGATCAAACCAATCTCACGTTCAACGAGGCGACTGCGGAATATCCGCTCCAGCTCTCCTACCGTATCCTTATATTGGAATACGAGACGCTCGCCATTTGCCGTACGTTCGATGATTCGGTTCACAAAACCGTTGTTATAATGATAGATCATCGTATAATTGCTGTAAATACGGTTGACGATCGCGCTGCCCTTGAAAGCAGATACTGCTTTGCGCATAGCATTTGTCAGCCTTGGACCTACAAGGCGGCAAGTAAGCATACAAACATAGAAGCCATGCTGACGTTCGAACGTCATGCGGACTTCTTCCTTCCCTGCTACGTCTTCGAGCACAAGCTCTTGGCTTCCGTTATCAAGCACTAGCACCTGCTGGTGAATTTGCTGCTCTTCAAACATTCGCACAAATCGAGCCATCTCGTCTTTCGTTAATTGCAGTTTGGCATTGACATACTCTGTGGCTAGCCGCTTAGCCATAAAAATCTCCTCAATTCTTTGAACTTGCATCTCACCGCGAGTCGAAACCTGAAGCCTATAGCCGGCAACAGCCCGCTTGTGTTTACCCTTACGTATATTATACGTGATCACAGTCAATTATTCCTGTCAACGGATCGTTAAATTCCTGCGTATTCTCGAAAAAAACGGAGGAATCCTCGAGGATTACAGCATTTCATACGATATCCTCTTCTTTTTTCTCTATGTTCCTGCACTTTCTGCCTTTGTTGCAATGAATTCATTTATTGTATCCCATAACTGTTCACGGCCAAGCCCTGTTTCGGATGAGAATAAAACGACTGGATCCCTCGGGTCGGCCTCCAGTGTCGTTTTAATTGCTTTAACATGCTTATCCCATTTTGAACGTGGTATTTTATCCGCTTTTGTCGCTACTATACAGGTTGGTATATTATAATGCTTCAACCAATGGTACATAAGCTGATCATCCTTGGATGGCTCATGGCGAACGTCAATAACGAGCAGCTGCAGCGTTAGCTCCGCACGGTCGCGTATGTACGTTTCGATCATTTCACCGAATTGCTCCCGCTGCGTTTTAGACACCTTGGCATAGCCGTACCCTGGAAAATCTACCAGATAAATTGAATCATTCACACGATAATAGTTTAATTGCTGGGTTTTACCAGGCTGCGAGCTTGTCCTAGCCAGATTTTTGCGTAATATCATCTTATTTATGAGTGAGGATTTCCCGACATTCGAACGCCCTGCCAGAGCAATCTCTGGCAAGGCGTCGATCGGATATTGATGCGGCTTGACCGCGCTTATAATAAATTCCGCGTTAGTAATTTTCATTTTTTCTTCATACCTGCTTTCTTCTTACGTTTCAGCAATCGCTTCGGATTTCGACGGAAGTAAAGCGTGCTGAAGCACTTCATCCATATGCGCGACCGGCACAAACTCCATCTCGTCCCGCACGCTGTCCGGTATATCGCGAAGATCGCGCTCATTATCCTTCGGAAGCAGCACTTTTTTAATGCCTGCTCGGTGAGCGGCTAATGACTTCTCCTTCAATCCCCCGATCGGCAGCACGCGTCCGCGAAGCGTAATTTCGCCGGTCATTGCTACTTCCTTGGAAACATACTGATTCGTTAACGCCGAAATAAGCGCCGTTGCGATCGTTATGCCTGCCGACGGTCCATCCTTAGGTATCGCGCCTTCTGGAATATGAATATGGATATCGTTCTTCTCATGGAACGAAGAGTCAATACCGAGCTCAAGCGCTCTCGAACGTGTAAAGCTGAAGGCCGCTTGGGCCGATTCCTTCATCACGTCACCAAGCTTACCGGTTAGCGTCAGCTTGCCCTTGCCCGGCATTACGGTTACCTCAATGACGAGCGTATCACCGCCTACCTCTGTCCAAGCAAGCCCCGTAACAGCGCCGATCTGATTTTCCGTCTCCGCCAAGCCATAGCGGAATTTAGCCGGTCCGAGCCATTCCTTCAACAGCTCGTCAGTGACCGTTATTCCTTCTCCGTCATCGCTAGCAACAAACTGCTTCGCTGCCTTGCGGCATACAGCGGCAATCTGTTGTTCCAGGTTCCGAACGCCCGCTTCCCGCGTATATTCACGAATTAGCTTCAGCATTGTGTCATCTGACATCGTAAGCTTATCATCCGGCAATCCATGGCTCTTCTTCTGTTTCGTCAGAAGATAGCGCATGGCGATTTGCAGTTTTTCCAATTCGGTGTAGCCAGGAATGTACAGAACCTCCATCCGGTCTAACAGCGGCCTGGGAATATTATGCATCCCATTGGCTGTCGTAACGAACATGACGTCTGACAAATCAAAAGGAGCCTCAATGAAATGATCGCTGAACGTGCTGTTCTGCTCTGGATCGAGCACCTCTAGCAGCGCCGATGCAGGGTCGCCTCGGAAATCGCTGGCCATTTTGTCGATCTCGTCAAGCAAGAATACCGGATTCCGTGAACCTGCGGTCTTCATCCCTTGAATAATGCGCCCAGGCATCGCGCCGACATAAGTCCGGCGATGACCTCGAATCTCGGCTTCATCTCTGACACCGCCGAGCGATATGCGCACAAACTTGCGACCAAGCGACTTCGCAATAGATCGAGCCAGCGAGGTTTTGCCGACACCTGGAGGTCCTACTAAGCACAATATCGGTCCCTTTAGCTTCTTAACGAGCTTCTGCACAGCTAAATATTCCAGCACTCTTTCCTTCGGCTTCTCCAAGCCGTAATGATCATCATTTAATATTTCCTCGGCTTTGGAAAGATCAAGATCATCCTCCGTAATGCTGCTCCAAGGCAAAGATAGCATCCAATCGATATAATTGCGAATAACGCCGCCCTCAGCAGAAGAGGCTGGCATCTTCTCAAGACGGTCAATCTCTTTCTCAACGCGCTCCTTGACGCTGTCTGGCACGCCTGCCTCCTCCAGCGATTTGCGCAGCTCCTCTACCTCGCTTGCACGCCCTTCTTTCTCGCCAAGCTCCTTCTGAATCGCCTTCATCTGCTCGCGCAAATAATATTCCTTCTGCGTCTTCTCCATTTGCTTCTTCACGCGCTGGCTAATTTTACGTTCAAGCTCCAGCACCTCGCGCTCGTTATTGAGCAAATCGAGCAGCTTCTCCAACCGCTTGCCGACATCAATCGTTTCCAAAATCTCCTGCTTATCCTTAATCTTAAGCGAGAGATGGCTTGATATGACATCCGCCAAACGCCCTGGATCATCAATGTCGGACACGGCCGCATACGTTTCAGGCGTTACCTTCTTCGACAGCGAGATATAATGCTCGAATTGATTCAGAACCGAGCGCATTAGCGCGTCTACCTCAGGATCATCGTTATCGCTCTCGGGAAGCTCATTAACAGATACTTCATAGAACTCCTCATTTGACAAATAGTCGACAATTTCAGCACGTACTTCGCCTTCAACAAGAACCCGTATCGTTCCGTTAGGCAGCTTAAGCATCTGCCTTACTTTCGCGATCGTCCCGACCTTGTAAATGTCCTCTTCCGTCGGATCTTCAATATTTACCTCAGATTGCGAGCACAACAATATTTTATGGTCCGCCACCATCGCATGCTCAAGCGCACGTACTGACTTATCCCTTCCCACATCAAGGTGAAGCACCATGCTGGGATATACGAGCAGCCCTCTTAAAGGGAGCAAGGGCAGCGAACGACTTTTCGTACGATTGGGTCCCATTCCAGCACCTCCAAATGTTAGCATCTACCCCATAATATCATTCAGCGGATTCAGCCTGCAAATAGGGTACGCTCGGAGCAGCAAAAATTTCTCTGCCAAACGACGCCTTCGCCGTCTCCAGAAGCGATTCGATTTGCGGGAAAACATGCTTAAAGACTTCCTCTATCCGTTCAACCGGGATTACCTCTAGGCCGTCAAGGTCCGCAAAAATAGCTTGCCAATTTTCTTGTGGAATGATTACAACTTTTGCGCCCGCTTGAAATGCAGCCTCCACTTTTGCCAATACGCCTCCAACCGGCTTCACATTACCGTGAATTCCCACTTCACCGGTCATCGCCAGCTTATTATCGATTGGTATTCCTTTAATCGCCGATGTGATCGCAGCAGCCATTGCAACACCTGCCGATGGACCGTCGATCGGTGTGCCGCCAGGAAAATTGATGTGGAGATCGTAATCCTGAGGATTCAAGCCTATGCGCCGAAGCACCGTGAGTACATTTTCAACTGAGCCTTTAGCCATGCTTTTTCGTCTCAGCGTTCTGGATCCTCCTCCAAGCTCCTCCTCATCAACAACACCGGTAATTGTAAAATGTCCGCAGCCCGCGGCTGCAGCAATTGCGCTTACCTCTATTTCCAGCAGCGTTCCCATGTTCGGACCATAAACTGCAAGACCGTTCACAAAGCCAATCTGCGGGGCGTCCGGCACCTTGCGATCTGGTCGCGGCGGTATTTGACTGCTATTGACAACCCATTCGATATCAGCTGGCGTGATGCTGTCTCTTTTTTCTGACATCGCAACACCAGCTGCCAGTTGAATGACATTAACCGCTTCGCGTCCGTTCGTCGCATATTTTTTAACGACTTCTATCGCATTCGGACATGGCGGATAACCGATTTTTTTAACCGCATTCTCAGCTACAAGACCAATTTCGTTGGCCAATAGCGGACGAAAAAACACTTCCATGCAGCGGGAGCGTATTGCTGGCGGAATTTCCTGTGGAGAACGCGTCGTCGCTCCGACAAGACGGAAATCTGCAGGCAAGCCATTTTGAAAAATGTCATGAATATATAAAGGTATATTCACATCCTCGGAATTGTAGTAGGCGCTCTCAAGAAAGACCTTGCGATCCTCCAGCACCTTCAGCAGCTTATTCATTTGGACAGGATGCAGTTCGCCTATCTCATCGATAAAGAGAATGCCGCCATGCGCTTTCGTCACCGCCCCAGGCTTAGGCTGCGGAATTCCCGCAACACCCATTGCACCGGCTCCTTGATAGATAGGATCATGCACGGAGCCGATTAATGGATCGGCAATACCGCGTTCATCGAAACGCGCTGTCGTCGCATCAATCTCTGTAAACTTTGCTTCTGGCAAAAATGGCGAGTAGCTGTTTTTTTTCGCTTCTTCCAATACTACGCGAGCCGCCGCTGTTTTGCCTACTCCAGGCGGACCGTAAATAATGACATGCTGCGGGTTAGCGCTGCACAAAGCTGCCTTAAGCGCGCGCAGACCGTCACGTTGGCCGACAATGTCATCCATCGTTTGCGGTCTCGTCTTCTCAGCCAGCGGCTTCGTAAGCGACACCGACCGCAGCTTGCGCAGCTTATCCATCTCCTTGCGTGACTCCTTATCAACCGCTGAGCGATTTGTTTTCTGGTTGCGCAGCAAATTCCAGAAATACAGGCCAATGACTACCGCAAAAAACACTTGAATTAACATCAGTACAAAGCTTACATTCATTTTTCTCCGCCCCTTTCTTCCGACAGCGCCGTATTGCCTGAGCATTTACGGCGAAATGTACATGTATAGGATAGTATTGCCTTTTGGGGGGATGAATAATCATGAGCGGGGGGGAGATGGCGTGAGAGGATATTGGCGGGATGGGCGATGAGGTAGCGATACGCTGAGGGTTATGAGATACGTGGGGAGTAGGAGGTGGCTCTGCGAGTATGAGGACGCGATACGCTGCGAGGGCGATGATCGTGGGATCGGGTGCGACGCTGCGAGGATGATACAGGGCTATGAGGTAGAGATACGCTGCGAGGATGATGAGTGCTTCCACCTGTATTCCAACCAAGTTGCTTATTATTATATTTAAAGGTTGCAACTCGGTTGAAAAAACAGGACGTAAACTTTCCAGCATCTCATCTCCCTCGTTTCTTTTTACTACTTCTATGTTTCATCTACATGTTTGAATTTATTAATCCATTGAGAAGCAATAATATTTTCCGTTTCTATATCAATGAGCTGAATTTCAATAGCTTGTGTATTTGTTATAGCGTCTTGGAGGCTAGAGATGTCTACATGTTCCTCTAAAGTTTCTATGTTATTGCCTCCTTGAAAAGTTTCATTTGGTATCAATGTTACCTCTGTAGGTTCTGTTGAATTATACGATGGGTATTCTTTTACCCCAAAGTATTCATGTAATATTTTATGATGGAAAATATATTTAATATAGAAGGGTCCTACATTTTCTTTCGAATGATTAATAATTCGGTATTCGAAACTAAGTAAGTCTTTAGCATCTAATTCTACAATAGTTACTTTTGTGTATTTCTGATCGATTGTAATGCTATCGTTATTTTCATTGGAGCAGCCTACTAATCCTAATATTAACAAGGTTGTTATGACTACGATGATTTTCTTAATCATGCAATACCCACCTTTTTTGTTCACTGGGTTCATTGTTTCCGCCTCGACCTCGTTTTCCTCACTATACGTTCTTTTAAAGGGTACGACAACCTTTACGTTAAGGCATGCTGGTAAGCTTACCATTCCAACAACCTAACTTTGCTAGGCGTGTAACGAAGATTAACAACGCTATACTTAGTTTTTCAGTGAATAATGGATTCTTACGAAGATTTGATAGCTTATTGAACCAAAAGAGAGAACCTAAAAAATCCTGACTATACCAATTAGCATTGATATTCTTCGTTAGATTTTTGAAATGATCAGTATTCTGCAAATAAGGTTAATTTTCTTCATAGATCAATTAAAACACACAATCGACCGGAATCTAGCGCCGCTTACAGCACTGTCAAAGCGTTGGGCTTATACGAGCGACTTTTGGCGCTCAAAATTCACTTCCCTCTTGCCAACTTCATCTTGCTGTAGTAAGGTAGTGGTAATTTCATAACATAACCGACCGGGTGCTTGAGGAATCAGGCTGAGATTGCAGCTACACTGCTGCTGACCGTTGATCTGAACTGGATAATACCAGCGTAGAGAGTAAGGTTACAATTGATGTTGCTAAGTCTTGTCTTAAGAAGGCTGTGTTTTTTCTTGGGAGCAAGCGCTGCTGCTGTAGTGCAGATGCAACGAACTGTATTCTCTCCGTCTGTGTGCCAGGCGGTTTTTTTTATGGGAAAAATAGCTGCGAACAGCTGCCAAAAAAAAATTGGGGGAGAACAAAATGAAAAACATGAAGTTTACAGATGTGTTTTTAGCAATTATGGTTGGTATTGTATTCGGGGTCATTATGAAGTTTTGGGATGACTTGTATACGGTCGTGAAGCCTCTGCTTCCAACATTAAGACAATTAATTTACGGCATGTGGTTTATGGCTGGTCCGTTTGCCTTTTTGCTCATTCGTAAACCAGGCGTAGCTTTATTAGCTAGTATAGCTGGAGCATCTTTGTCAGGCTTTCTGTCGCCCGGCGGCGTCGGTTTACAAGTACTCATGTACGGCACCTTTCAAGGCCTTGCAGCGGAAATCGTGTTTGCAGCATTTCGATACAAAAGATACGGCATTGCTGTTGCAGGCTTAGCGGGTGTTTTGTCCTGTGCTGCAAGCTTAGGTCTGGATTTAATTTATGGATACGCGGATTTAGAAACATGGGCTTTAATTGTAAAATACGGCTTACGCGTTATCAGCGCATTTATATTCACTGGAATTTTTGCCTACGGAATCATTAAAGCACTAGAAAAGACAGGCATTACGACCATGATTCGCCCTGTATCGAAAGATGAATATAAAGCGCTTGATTAGCGCCTTTGCATTTGTCCAATTGCAGCCAGAGAGAAGGAGGAAGCGAAATGCACATTCATGGGTTGCGCATGAAGTTTCCCGGCGAGCCAGACCTACAATTCAAGGATTTTAATTTAACGATAGACCATGGCGAAAAAGTACTGCTCATCGGCCCCAGCGGCTGCGGAAAATCAACGCTTCTCCAGCTGTTAAGCGGGCTTATGCCTCATTCCATAGAAGTGCCAATGAAGGCTGAGTCCATTCAATATCCATCTTCATGGGGATTTGTTTTTCAAGATCCTGACACGCAGTTTTGTATGTCTTATGCCGACGAGGAGCTTGCCTTTGTGCTTGAAAATAAAGGCGTTCCGCATCAAGAAATGGAGTCGCTCATAAAACAAGCGCTAGCTCGAGTTGGACTTGAGCTTGACCCTATTCATACGCCTATCCATAGCTTGTCGCAAGGGATGAAGCAGCGTTTAGCATTAGCGTCCGTGTTGCTGCTTGATCCGGATGTGTTGTTTCTGGATGAGCCATCCGCTCTGCTTGACCCAGAAGGAAAGGAACAAATATGGCATGCTGTCAAGCAAAATGCCGTTGGCAAAACGATCGTTATCGTTGAGCATCAAATCGAGCCGATTGCGAACTGGGTTGATCGTGTTATTTTGTTTAACCATGAGTGCCAAGTCATAGCAGATGGCAAGCCGGATCTTATATTTTCCGAGCATCATGACAAGCTTGTGGAATACGGGCTCTGGTATCCTGAGGTTTGGTCAGACTATACCTCGACGCCTGCTTATCGGGACATCGTTGAACGCAGAACACATGAGGCTTCCAGCTACGGGCAGTCAGCAGATTTACTTGTAAAGCTAGATAGCTTTGCGGGACTTCGCGGGAATAAAGAAAAAATTAAAGTTGATAAAGCAAATATATCAGAGGGTTCTTGGATAGCAATTACGGGGCAAAATGGCGCCGGAAAAAGCACATTGCTGCTATCTCTTATGCAGCTGCTGGCAACGACAGGCGGCTATGAATTGTTTGGCGTGCCTGTCCCGCCTAAAGGGCGGAAAACATCGCTTCCGCAAGGAGTTTCCTTCGTCTTTCAAAATCCGGAGCTGCAATTTATAACAGACCGGGTAGATGAAGAAGTAGCGTATTCTCTGAAACGCGCGGCTCAATTAGGCTCGCAGCCTGTTAAGCGAAAGCAGATGAACAATGCAGCTTCTTCCCCTATAGCTGAATGCGAGTCGATTCAAAATGAAGTCCATCGCCTGCTGTCGAGGTTTAAGCTGGATCATATCACACATCGTCACCCTTATCATCTTTCCGTAGGCCAGAAGCGCCGACTAAGCGTAGCTGCCGCATTATTGCCAGGGACACGCTTGTTGCTCCTGGATGAACCAACCTTCGGGCAGGATGCACGCAACACATTTGCGATGCTGGAGTGGCTGGAGCAGCTGCGTCAGGAAGGAATTACAATCGTCATGGTCACCCATGATCTGCAGATTACTAAGTATTTTGCAACCGAGGAGTGGGTTGTGGATAATGGTCAGCTAGTTTCTACTAACAGAATGAGGGGGGAAGCCCATGCCGACATGGACCGCATGGTTTACACCCGCTAAAGAAACATGGCTTTATCGGCTTCATCCCGCTCTTAAACTGCTGCTTATCGCCTTGTTGATGATTATCGTTTTTTTTCAACGAAACATTGTATTTACGGTCGCACAGCTCCTGCTATTTTCAACATTATTATTCAGCTTAAGCGGATATCCGCTCCGTAAACTATTATTATTGATTGCCCCTTTCGTCTTATCAGCAATATCTACTTTTATCACCTTGCTTCTGTTTGGTAAAGGTACAACGATCTGGTGGCAATGGGGTCTTATGAAAATATCGGCGGAGAGCTTTAATGCCGGCTTAATCCTTGGATTGAAGTCAATCGTTGTCGGTACAATGAGCTTGACGCTTATGCTGACTACAAGGCCGGTGGAGCTTTTTTATGCTTTGATGCAGCAGTTCCGCTTCCCTCCAAAATACGCATACAGCTTTATTGCGTCACTTCGGCTGATTCCATTTATAGTGGAGGAGTGGCAAATAAGAAACCATGCGTTACAGGTCAGAGGAGTTGAATTGCGATTCGGGTGGAAAGGAATCATTCATAGATTGCGCATGTATTTTGTGCCGATAATGGCGCAAAGCATACGCCGTGCACAGCGAGTTGCGACAGCTATGGAAGCTAAGCGGTTTCAAATACACGCCAAGCGTACCTATTACTACATGACCAGTTACTCTAGTCTTGATAGATGGTTCGCTGCACTTCTCGTCTGCGCATCACTGCTGTGCTTATGGGCGGCAATATTATTATAGGTTGATGAAAATGGAACAAGCAAAAGAACCTTCAAATCCACACAAAGCGGAGATGAAGGTTCTTTGTTACCCAACCATAATATAGGCTTAGCCTCACGTACCTCGCACACTGACAGTTGCCCTTTTCCGCCCAACCGAAACTATGCGTTGACTGCTAGTTGTGCATGCTTTTAGTCATGTGATGCCACTAACTAACAAAGTTCAGCTTGTAACGGTAAAGCCTTCCCTTAAAAAATGCTAGGTTGTCTTTTATAGAGATTTAGGAGAAATATCTTCCCTTGCATCCGAGAACTATCGAAATTTTATGCGAAACATAGAAATTAGCGGTCGGTTTTTCCTTTAAATGATACCAACGCCTAACTCCCCCTATTTTAGGGGAACATTTTTCCGCTATATAGAAACCAATCGAACTCGAGCTAGAAGAAACCTATTTCCATTAAACGGCTGAACTTCAAAAGCCACAATCTCCCGCGATGGGATTAGGCGTAGAATGACGTAGTTATGTCTAACCATGCGTGGTTAGTACATGATTAGTACATGGTTAGTACATGATTAGTGCATGGTTAGTGCGTGATTACGCGTGTGTGTGCTGTTTGCGTCCAGGGATCTCGCCCGTAGCTTCAAACACACGGACAATCTCATCTATTTCCTTCTTCAGCTCGTTCAACAGCTCCGCTTCTGGAACCTTGCGGATCATCTCGCCATAGCGGAACAGCATCCCTTCGCCGCGAGCGCCTGCGATACCGATATCAGCTTCGCGCGCTTCGCCAGGACCGTTAACTGCACAGCCTAGAACAGATACCTTGATCGGTACTTTTATTTTCGAAATATATTCCTCAACCTCATTAGCGATAGAGAATAGATCGATATCAAGACGACCGCAGGTCGGACATGATACGAGCGTTGCCGCATTCGTAATCAATCCGAAGGTTTTGAGCAGCTCCCGCGCCACCTTAACCTCTTCTACCGGGTCCGCGCTTAAGCTGATTCGAACCGTATTGCCAATGCCCATCGCCAGCAAAGCACCGATGCCCGCTGAGCTCTTGATCGTACCGGTATGCAGTGTGCCCGCTTCCGTAATACCGAGATGAAGCGGATATTTAATTTTCTCCGCTGCCATAGAATAAGCCGCAATAGCCATAGGTACGTCTGATGCCTTTAAGGAAACGATAATATCGTGGAAGTCGAGCTCCTCTAGTATACCGATATGGAACAAAGCGCTCTCTACCATAGCTTCCGGTGTCGGATACCCGTATTTCTCCAGTAGATGGTTTTCCAACGAACCCGCATTAACGCCGATTCGAATCGGAATGCCGCGTTCCTTGCAGGCCTTAACTACTGCTTCAACCTTTTCGCGTCTGCCAATATTGCCTGGATTAATACGGACCTTGTCAATACCGTTCTCGATAGCGGAAAGCGCTAAGCGATAGTCGAAATGAATATCCGCAACGAGCGGAATATGAATCCGTTTCTTTATTTCTTTAATAGCGTCAGCAGCCTCTTTATTATTAACGGTAACGCGGACGATCTGACAGCCAGCTTCCTCTAAGCGCAAAATTTCCGCCACTGTCGCTTCCACATCTGCTGTCTTAGTCGTACACATACTCTGAATGATCACTTCATTGCTTCCGCCAATCGTTAGATTGCCGACCTTGACGGGAACCGTATCTTGACGTAAATACATTCATTAACCTCTCCCATGAACGTCAAATTCCACCCTGGCCATACCGGCAAAGCCGCACAGCAAGGGTGGATTTCATGACGGTTATTAAGCACTTTCTTCTTTCTTCTTGCTTTTCTTCGATGTCAGCTCAGGCAAGACCTTCTCATTCACAGCCTGCTCCGTAATGACGCAGCTGTTCACATCCTCACGGGATGGCGCCTCATACATCACTTCCAGCATAATTCCTTCGATGATCGCACGAAGTCCGCGGGCTCCCGTATTGCGCTTGATCGCTTCCTTAGCAATTGCCTCCAGAGCTGCCGGCTCGAAATCGAGCTTCACATTATCCATTTCCAGCAGTTTCTGATATTGCTTCACAAGGGCGTTCTTAGGCTCTGTCAAAATACGTACGAGCGCTGGCTCATCAAGCGGCTCAAGCGTCGAAATAACAGGCAGACGGCCTACAAACTCCGGAATAAGTCCGAATTTAAGCAGATCCTCAGGCAATACCATCGAGAGGTATTCCCCAGCCTTCAAATCCTTTTGCGTATCGAGAGCAGAATTGAAGCCGATGACCTTTTTGCCAATCCGGCGCTTAATCAAGCTCTCCAGCCCGTCGAATGCTCCGCCGCAGATGAACAGAATATTCGTAGTATCGATCTGAATGAACTCTTGATGCGGATGCTTGCGTCCGCCTTGCGGAGGAACTGAAGCAACCGTGCCTTCCAATATTTTCAGCAGCGCTTGCTGCACGCCTTCACCCGAAACATCACGGGTAATCGAAGGGTTCTCAGACTTGCGCGCGACTTTGTCAATCTCATCGATATAAATAATGCCGCGCTCCGCTTTTTCCACATCATAATCCGCTGCCTGTATAAGCTTCAGCAAAATATTTTCAACGTCTTCTCCGACATAGCCGGCTTCCGTCAACGATGTAGCGTCAGCGATCGCAAAAGGAACATTCAAAATTTTGGCCATTGTTTGCGCCAGCAAAGTTTTACCAGAGCCTGTCGGACCAAGCAGCAAAATATTGCTCTTCGCCAACTCAACGTCCTCAATTTTGCTCTGCGAGTTAATACGCTTGTAATGATTGTAAACCGCTACAGAAAGCGATTTTTTAGCGAATTCTTGACCTATGACATAGGAATCCAAAATCGCGCGAATTTCTTGCGGTTTCGGAATATCCTTCATGTCGAGCTCTTCTTCGCTGCCAAGCTCCTCTTCCACAATCTCCGTGCAAAGCTCGATGCACTCATCGCATATATATACACCAGGACCGGCTACTAGCTTGCGTACCTGCTCCTGCGACTTGCCGCAGAAGGAACACTTCAGTTGGCCCTTCTCATCATTGAATTTGTACATGGAATCACCCCTTCAAATAAATCATTACGATACCGGAGATGTAATGACCTTGTCAATCAAACCGTAAGCAAGCGCTTCTTCCGCGCTCATGAAGTAGTCGCGGTCCGTATCGCGATCGATCTTATCATAAGGCTGACCAGTACGATCAACATAGATCTGGTTAAGCTTCTGCTTCGTCTTCAAAATCCAATCCGCATGGATTTTAATATCCGTCGCTTGACCGCGAACGCCGCCGAGCGGCTGATGGATCATAACCTCTGCATTTGGAAGCGCGAAGCGTTTCCCCTTCGCTCCTGCAGTGAGCAGCAACGACCCCATGCTTGCCGCCATCCCCATACATATCGTGGAGACATCGGGCTTAATATATTGCATCGTATCAAAAATCCCCATTCCAGCCGTTACAGATCCGCCCGGAGAGTTAATGTATAGATGAATGTCCTTCTCAGGATCGTCGGCCGCCAGAAACAGCAGCTGCGCTATAACAGAGTTTGCTACATCATCATCTATTGCGCTTCCTAGAAAAATGATGCGGTCCTTCAACAAGCGGGAATAAATATCGTAAGAACGCTCCCCGCGATTCGTTTGTTCAACTACGATCGGTACTAGATTCATGCGACCAACCTCTTTTCGTTTATGGCTTTGATTACTACCTTATTGTATCATGTCATCGTATTGATGTCATTTTTCCAATCCATACAGTATACGAAGACACCTCTTGCTTATGTACTCGTTTTCCAGTGAAATATAAGTCCAGTACGGCACAGGCTCATACTGAACTTATATTTTAAAATAAGGCACGTATTCAACGTGCCTTATTTCGTGAAATCCTATTCAGTTCAACAGCATTCGATTATTAAGCCGTTTTGCTGTTGTCAAGCAGGAAGTTAATTGTTTTGCGAAGCGAAATATCTTCCTTCAAGTTCTCGATGTTGCCGTTGCGAGTAAAGATGTCGCGAAGCTCCTCAACCGGACGGTTATAGGATTTCGACAATTTTTCCAGCTCTTCCGCAACATCCTCATCGGATACCGCGATGCCTTCTGCCTTAGCGATAGCTTCCAGCACTAGGTTGTTGCGAACACGCTTCTCAGCATCTGAACGCATTTGGCCACGCAGTGCTTCTTCATCTTGACCGGAGAATTGGTAGTAAAGATCCATGTTCATACCTTGCATTTTAAGACGGTTCTCAAAATCCTTCAGCATGAAGTCTGTTTCAGTAACGACCATCGACTCTGGGATTTCAAACTCAGCTGCTGCGGTAGCTGCGTCAACAATCGCGATTTCACGGGCTTGCTGCGCTTCTTGCTCTTTGCGTTCCTTCAGCTTGCTGGATAGATCAGCTTTGAATTCGTCTAGTGTATCGAACTCGCTGACGTCTTTTGCGAACTCATCGTCTAGAGCAGGAAGGCTCTTACGCTTAATTTCATGAAGCTTAACTTTGAAAACAGCTTGTTTTCCTGCAAGATTTTCAGCATGGTAGCTCTCAGGGAATGTTACTTCAACATCCTTGAAGTCCCCGATATTCATACCAACAACTTGCTCTTCAAAGCCAGGGATAAAGGAGCCGGAGCCCAGCTCCAGCGAATAACGCTCGCTTTGGCCGCCTTCGAATTGCTCGCCGTCAACATAACCGTCGAAATCAATAACAGTTACGTCGCCATTCTCAGCTGCGCCGTCTTCAACAACAGTAAGCTCTGCATGACGTTGCTGCAAGCGATCAAGCTCAGCCGCAATTTCTTCTTCAGTAACTTCAGCGGATACAGCCTCAACCTCAAGGCCTTTATATTCACCAAGCTTAACTTCAGGCTTTACGAATACTTTAGCTTTGAATTTGAAGGATTCGCCTTTAGCGAATTGCTCAACGTCAATCTCAGGACGATCAACCGGCTGCAGGTCATGCTCTTTAATAGCTTCCGAGTATGCTTCTGGCAGCAATATATCGATGGCATCCTGATACAGGCTTTCAACGCCGAAACGGGATTCGAACATGCTACGTGGAACTTTGCCTTTACGGAATCCAGGCACGTTAACTTGCTTAACGACCTTTTTAAATGCTTGATCAAGTGCTTCTGTTACTTTTTCTGCTTCAACTTCAACCTCGATGGAAACGAGGTTATTGTCTATTTTTTCCCATGTTGCTTTCATTTTATGCTTTCCCCTCCAAAAATGCTCCTGCATTACTAGTTTTCACGTTTCATAAACCATTCTATTATAATAAAGATGGACAAGCAATTCAAGGCTTAGCTTAATCTTCTTCAGTATGCTGCAAAAGCGCTACTTGACGCAAGGCTTTTCCTGCTTGCTCATATTTAAAACGCTTTGATTCCGTTATACCATATACTTCGCGTATATCATCATCATCAGCCTGTCCGTAGACTGTAAGCTGTACAGTCAAATGAAGAGCTGCCGCAAAACAATCAATCATATCTTCGTCCTGAAGCATCCATTGATAGGGAGCCGCGCCATATAAAAACTGTAAGCTTTCTTTCCATATTTCCCTTGAAAAATGAAGAAGTGTCGGATCCTCACGCTCCATCACCCGCTCGGTCCGTTCAATAATGCTCGTCACCGATTCAGGGAATTCCTGCAAGGACAAAGGTGTATCCTCAATAATCAGCTCCGTTTCGTCACCAAGGCGCTCTAACACTATTTTCCCTGTAACGCCTCTTCTGCGCAGCGTCTGCAGGCCTCTAAATTGCAGCACTGGATGAAGATTATCATGAAGCAGCCACTGCCGGATAGTCTCCTCCGCCTCTTCTGATTCGATATAAACCGCCCGCTCTAAAGCGAGCAGCTGCTGATCGATCATTGGGTGATTTTGCATTATGTACAGCACTTGCTTAACGTAAGCTTCGTCTTGCTCTACCGGACGCAAAGCTTCAGCACGTAAGCTCGCTTCCTCTTCCTCATCATCAGGTCCTTCCTCTGCATTGTGCCCGTTCAGATCAGCCATCTCCAGCCAGGACAGCAAATTACGCCATTCCTCGTAGAATCGCTCAGCTTCGCCTTGGCAATGGATTAGAAACTCCAGCAGCTCCTTAGCTTCCTTGTACCGCTCAGATTCAAGCATAGTCGTCAGTTGAATTTGATAATGATCGAGCATTTTAGGAAATAAATATATATTATCCTTATTTTCATTGAATTGATCGTTTGCGTTTGTAATAGTACCACCGCCTCTGCTGCACCTGAATAAGCTATATAATGCTTGCGAAAAATTATATCATTTTCATGGATGATGTGAAACTTTTCTGCATTTCTATGCTCTTGATGTTCATTTCTATACTCTATTTATCGTATATTACGCAATAAATAATAATAAGTTTTACGGATAAGTTTTTTTCATAAAAACCTTGCAATTCACATTGCTCCCATGCTATAGTATGTCTTACGCGTCCCAGTAGCTCAGTTGGATAGAGCACTCGCCTTCTAAGCGAGTTGTCGGGGGTTCGAATCCCTCCTGGGACGCCATTAGATTACGATACTTTACGATTGAACGATATAGAGAAAGCCTCAAAACCCTGTAGCATCAAGGGATTTGGGGCTTTTTTGCGTTCTCCGCAAAGACAAGCGAATAAGAATGTTTGCTCGCACACTAAACCAACATACGTCCTTAATGCAATGGAAATAATATTATTTTTTCTAGGTTATATTAAGCTAAAAGGAGTGATATGATGCATACCGTTTGGAAAGGTGCAATTAGCTTTGGCTTAGTTCATGTGCCGGTGAAGATGCATGCGGCTACAGAAGATAAAGATATTCATTTTAGACAGCTTCATAAGGAATGCAGCATGCCGATTGGATATGAAAAACGATGCCCGCATTGCGATAAAGAAGTTAAAGCTGAAGATATTGTAAAGGGGTATGAGTACGAAAAGAATAAATACGTAATTATTAAGGAAGATGAGCTCGAAGCCATTAAGCCGGAATCTGCGCGCACAATTAAAATATTGGATTTTGTCGATCTGGCGGACATCGATCCCATTTATTATGAAAAGCCGTACTACTTATCCCCAGACATGGCTGGAGCTGGAGCGTATACGTTGCTAATGGAGGCAATAAAACAGACTGGCAAGATAGGTATCGCTAAAATAAACATACGCAGCAAAAGCAACCTGGCAGCTATACGTGTCGTTGATAACTGTTTATGCTTGGAAACTATGCATTTTCCTGACGAGATAAGAGCTATAAATCAAGTTCCTAATTTGCCGCAGTCAACTGATGTGAATGAAAAAGAATTAGAGATGGCTAAAACTCTAGTTGAACATTTAAGCGAAAAATTTGAACCGACAAAATATACAGATGATTACCGCATTGCGTTGTACGAGCTTATTGAGCAAAAAATTGCTGGGGAGAGCCTAGATATAGTTGATGCACCTGCTGCTGCAGCTAAAACAAATGTTATTGATTTAATGGCAGCTCTAAAAGCAAGCATCGAAGCTGCTAAGCCGCCGGCTCCGACCAAAAGAAAAAGACCAGCTAAAAAATCTACCGAAAAAATATCATGATGGATCCATACCTCCGTCCCGATTATTCGTGCCCGACTTTATCTGCCTATTGTGCGATGGTAAAGGCTGTAGATTAGAATTTTTATAATTGTCGTGGGTATGCTAATCGTAGTAAATGAAGGAGGAGGCTGCTATGGCTAACAATGATGATTTTCTCGATGAACAAACAAAGCAATTCACCGATCTCGCAACAGTGGAATCTCAGCGCAATGATTTAATTGCAGAAGAATTTCCCGAAGGCCCCTATGGATCACCTGTCAATGCTAAGCTTGGCAAAAGCACGCCTTGGCGTATGGATCAACGGCCTCCAAATGCATTTGATTATGAGAATCGTACGCTGCATGCAGGTATGGAACGCGAATACCCGGATGATCAAGGACAAGGCGATGCAGCCACGGAAACCTTCGACGGGGGTTACGATGAGTAATCCAAAATAAGCTGACAGCTGCAGCACAGTTTCGATCTCTCATGAAAATAGAGCAACAGGGATGTCCGGCCATTCCCCCGAGCATCCCTGTTGCTATTTATCAATTGTTTATTCAATAAACGAAAACAGCTTCTCGCATTTCTCCTCAGTCAACTCACCGCTGTTATCGAATATGAGGATCGATGAAGCCGGAATATCCCAATTTATTTGCGGGACAAAATCAACACGCTTCTCGAATTCACCCCAATTGTCCAGCTTCCATTGGTCGCGCTCTGTCTTGCGGTCTATAATTCGTTGACGTTGCAGCTCCATATCTTGAAGTGTTACAACGATAACTCGCGTATCTACTTGTTCCTTTGTCAGGCCGGAAGCGGCTATTACATCTTCCAGCCACTGCTTATTTTTAAGCTCAGCCGTAAATGGCGAGATCATAAACACATTTTGTCCGGCTGCAAGATTCTCAATGCAAATATCCTTCGTCGTGTCATATTCTAGATCTCGCAAACTTTCTTTATAAAAATGTGAGTCGCGATCTCTTGTATCAAGTCCCTGCATCGCTAAAATCGCCTCTACAAACCTTCCTCCAACCGTATCACGGTCTAGAAAAGCAGCCGGAATTCGCTCAGACAGCTTCCTCGCAACAGTAGTTTTTCCTGTACCAGCAACGCCAACGAAAAATATAAGTTTTTGCACGAAAATAGGCCTCCACATTTTTTTGAAAATTATAGCATCTTTTCACGCTTTAGCCTATCACAATACTACAAAATATTCATTCGCATTACATGGTTTTTAGTCTCATCCGTGCCGCAGGCATAAATTAATGAATAAATCTTTTTCAACAGATGGTCGCTGTTGCCATTCATTTCAAGATCATTGGAAGATTTGAAAGGCGATAACGGAAAATGTAAAGACGCTTCGTCGTCCGAGCTCGCGTATTGTTTAAACAGGCTACGCAGCTCTGCGACCTGATTCTCATTAGCATCAATAACAAGCTCATATGCTGCCGCTTGCTGGTCCTCTAATATTTGTCCTGCTTGTACAGACACATAATAGCGCTTGCGCGGCTCGCCGCTTGTGTGTGAGTCAACCATTGCATACTCATACCTTTCTGTTTGTACTTTTTTCTGCTAGTTGCAGTCTGCTTTAGCATCCCATAGGGACAGACATTTTATTACACATAATGCATATAACTGTTATTACCGCAGCAAGAGTCCAGCAATAGAAGGGAATGAGAGCAATGTGTGGAATTACAGGCTGGATCAATTGGGATGAGAATCTGACAAGGCAGTCCGACAGCTTGGAGAAAATGACGGAAACATTGGCGCCGAGAGGACCTGATGCTGCAGGCACATGGATCTCGCCGCAATGCGCTCTTGGTCATCGGCGGCTCGCAGTCATCGACCCAGAGAATGGCGCTCAACCGATGATTCGCTTTAATGATGATGACAAATATGTCATTGTCTATAACGGAGAACTATATAACGCACCTGAGCTGCGCAAGGAGCTAGAGCAACGCGGACGACGTTTTACTACTACCTGCGATACTGAAGTGCTGTTAGTGGCGTACATGGAATGGGGCAAAAGCTGCTTAGACCGATTTAACGGTATATTTGCCTTTGCTATTTGGAATGTCGAGGAACAAGAGCTTTTTCTAGCTCGTGACCGATTAGGCGTCAAGCCTCTTTTTTACAGTACCATTAACGGATTGTTTCTATTCGGCTCTGAGCAAAAGGCTATACTTGCGCATCCAGCTGTGCCGGCTTCCGTAGGCGAAGATGGGCTTGCCGAGCTATTTATACTAGGCCCAGCGCGAACGCCTGGTCATGGGGTCTACAACCATATTAAGGAGCTGCGGCCAGGTCAATGTATGATCGTTAATCCAAACGGTATACGGACGATCACCTATTGGGCGCTGGAAAGCCGAACCCATGAGCAAGATGCGGGGCAAACCGCCGAGCATGTCCGCGAGCTGCTTCAGGATACTGTCGAACGCCAGCTTATATCGGACGTGCCTGTATGCACGCTGCTGTCGGGCGGACTGGATTCCAGTGCGCTCACAGCCATTGCCGCTCGTTATTATGAGCAAAATAATCAAGGCCAAGTCCATACCTTCTCGGTCGATTACCGGGACAATGATAAGCATTTCGAAGCGCATGCATTCCAGCCGAACAGTGACGCGCCCTGGATTGAACGAATGACTACTTATCTCGATACTGTTCATCACCCGATCCAATTCGACACGCCTGAACTTGCTGACGCCTTATACGATGCCGTATTGGCGCGAGATTTGCCAGGGATGGCGGATATCGATGCTTCACTGCTGTTGTTTTGTAAAGAAATTAAAAAGGAAGCAACCGTCGCTATATCTGGAGAAGCAGCCGATGAAATATTCGGCGGATACCCTTGGTTCCACCGCGAGGAAGCGCTGCAGGCGTCCACCTTCCCATGGTCGCTCGCTTCCGCTATGCGCGCCGAGCTGCTAGCGCCCGATATAGCGGCACGCATCAAGCCTTTAGATTATGTGAACGACCGTTACGCCGAGGCTGTTGCCGAGGTGCCGCATCTGGAGGGCGAATCGTCTAGTATGAAGCGGATGCGGCAAATGTCATATATGAACATAACAAGGTTCATGCCAACCCTCCTTGATCGAAAGGATCGAATGAGCATGGCTGCAGGCTTGGAAGTGAGAGTTCCCTTCTGTGATCACAGGCTTGTTCAGTATGTGTGGAACATTCCTTGGGAAATCAAAACGGCTGGCGATCGCGAGAAAGGCATCCTTCGCCAATCACTGCAAGGTATTCTTCCAACAGATGTGCTTACTCGAAAGAAGAGCCCTTATCCTAAAACGCATAATCCAAATTATTTGACCGCGGTGCGCAAGCTGCTCATGGATGTGCTGGACGATCAAAGCTCGCCGCTGCTCCCTCTTATCAATGTCCCAAAAATTAAAGAGCTGGCCCAATCGACGACAGCCAGCTCCAACACGCCGTGGTTCGGTCAGCTAATGTCGGGTCCACAGTTGTTTGCTTACTTGTATCAGACTCATGTATGGCTGAAAAAATATAAGGTTACGCTTGATCTTTAACGCAAAGAAGCTGCCCGGATGATAGGTTCGTTCGGGCAGCTTCTTTGTATTTTTATTTCATGCTAGACTCATTCATTCTCGCTTAGCTTCTTCACGAGCTTGCGAAGCGCTTCACCGCGATGGCTGATCTCGCCTTTTTCGCTTGTTGTCAGCTCCGCGATCCCTCGATTCATGCCGCTTAACCAGAACAACGGATCATAGCCAAAGCCTCCCGTGCCATGCGGTTTGTCGGTAATATAGCCGTCTACGGTTCCCTCTACCTCTAAAAACTGTCCAGTGGCTGGATCATATAAAGCCAACGCGCACACAAATTGTGCAGGACTAAGCAGCACGCTTCCATCGGGAAGTCTGTCGAGTCCCTCATCCTTAACCGCTTGCGACAGCTCCTTAAGCAGCTTGGCATTATTAGATTCATCCGTTGCATTGTCGCCTGAATAACGTGCAGAATAAACGCCAGGATCGCCGTTCAGCGCTTGCACGCGCAAGCCGGAGTCATCAGCGAGCACAGGAACGCCAAGCGTGTCGCCAGCTGTCTTCGCTTTAATTCGCGCGTTCGCCGCGAAAGTATCTCCATCCTCAACGATATCGCCAATCTGCGGATACTCGAGCAAGCTTGAAGTCTTCTTGCCGAGTAAACTGAGCGAATGTGCAAACTCTCTTGCTTTGCCAGCATTTTTCGTTGCAATGACTATCGTGTCCGCTAGCTCGGATAACGTTAACGCCATCTCACTCAACCCCTATTCTCTCGCCTAGCGCTCCCAGTGTTTCTCTTTGCTTCTGTATCAACTGAGCGATTCCTTCCTCTGCATATTGCAGCAAACCGTTCAGCTCTTCACGGGAGAATGGTGCGTCCTCGCCTGTACCCTGCACCTCTACGAACTTACCCCCGCCGGTCATTACCACATTCATATCGACCTTCGCTTTGGAGTCCTCTTCATAATTTAAGTCGAGCAAAAGCTGCTCGCCTATTACACCCACACTGACGGATGCTAAATAATCAGTAATCGGATATTTTGCAAATTTATGATTTTGCGACAGCTTATGTACAGCCAGGGAAAGTGCAATAAACGCTCCTGTAATGGAAGTCGTTCTAGTTCCTCCATCCGCTTGTATAACGTCACAGTCCAATGTGATCGTGCGTTCTCCAAGCGCATGCAGATCAACTACAGAGCGCAGCGCACGACCGATTAGACGTTGTATTTCCATCGTGCGGCCCGTCAGCTTCCCTTTCGCCGATTCTCTTATGTTGCGGCTGTGCGTCGCTCTCGGAAGCATCGAATATTCCGCCGTAATCCAGCCCTTGCCCTGCCCTTTCATAAAAGGCGGTACCCGTTCCTCTACGCTGGCCGTGCAAATCACCTTCGTGTCGCCAACCTCGATAAGCACAGAGCCTTCCGCATGCTTATTCACGCCTGTTGTTATTGTTATCGGCCTCAGCTCATTAGTCTGCCGTCTATCAATTCGCATAAATGTCCTCCTGGATCCTTGTCGTCATTATATTAAGCAGTTTATTCTACAACCGTTATTATTTTACCAAAGTCGCAATAGAAAAGCATCCACACACGCTCGCCCAAACACACAAAAGCAGCCCCGACGCCGCCTTACGGCTGCACAGAGCTGCTTATCAGCAGTCAACTTATACGTAGTGACATGCTACAAAATGCTCATTTCCAACATCACGATACTCTGGAATCTGCTGCTTGCAAAGATCTGTCGCCATTGGACAGCGGGTATGGAACTTGCATCCGCTCGGCGGATTCGCAGGACTTGGAATATCGCCTTGAAGCACGATTCTTTCCCGTTTCAAGGTTGGATCCGGTATCGGAATAGCAGACATTAATGCCTTTGTATACGGATGAAGCGGATTACTGAATAGCTCTTCCTTCTTCGCTTGTTCCACCATAGAGCCTAAATACATAACGCCAACGCGATCGCATAAATGCTCTACGACACTCAAATCATGCGAGATGAATAAGTAGGTGAGCTGCTTGTCACGCTGCAAATCGCTGAGCAAATTAATAATTTGCGCTTGAATCGATACATCCAATGCAGATACTGGCTCATCAGCGACGACGAATTCCGGATTCATAATAAGCGCGCGCGCTATGCCAATCCGTTGGCGTTGCCCGCCTGAGAACTCATGCGGGTAGCGGTCATATTGATAAGGAGCCAAGCCGCATATATTCATCGTTTCCAGCACGCGCTCACGCACAATCTTCGGATTTGTAACACCGTGATCGAACAATGCCTCGCCAATTGCGTGACCGATTCGGATACGCGGATTCAAGGAGCTGAACGGATCCTGGAATACGATCTGAAGCTTTGGCCGAAGCCTGCGCAGCTCTTCCTTAGCAATGCTATGAAGATCCTGGCCTTTAAACAGTACCGTACCTTCCGTCTTATCCGTTAACCGCAGTATGGTACGGCCGATCGTGCTTTTCCCGCAGCCAGATTCGCCAACCAGTCCGAAGGATTCGCCTTTATGGATACGGAATGAGATATCATCAACCGCTTTGACATGACCAACTGTACGTTGAAATACGCCGCCGGTTATCGGAAAGTATTTCTTTAAATGATCTACCTGAACTAAGACTTCGCTCAAAGTACTTCCCTCTCTTCCTCATACAACCAGCAGGCTGATTTATGCTCCGCATTGTCATGCGCTCGAAATGGCGGCGCCTTGACTTTGCAAATATCCATGCAGGACTCACAGCGGTCGTGGAAATGACAGTTATTGCCCAGCTCAATTGGATTCGGCACTTGGCCTGGAATCGAGTAAAGCCTCTCTTGGACTTGATTAATGATTGGCTTTGCTTTCAGCAAGCCCTTCGTATAGGGATGCTGCGGATTTTTGAACAGCTCCAGCACCGGAGCTTCTTCAATAACCTTGCCTGCGTACATAACGACAACATAATCAGCCATTTCGGCCACTACGCCAAGATCATGCGTTATAAGCATAATCGACGTATTGAGCTGTTTCTTAATGTCACGCATAAGGTCAAGAATTTGAGCTTGAATCGTTACGTCGAGCGCCGTTGTCGGCTCGTCCGCAATGAGAAGCTTAGGATCGCAGCTAAGTGCGATTGCGATCATAATGCGCTGTCTCATCCCGCCGCTAAGCTCATGTGGATAGGAGTCGAATATTTTTTCCGCACGCGGTATGCCGACCATATTAATGAGCTCAATCGCCCGTTTCTTCGCCGTTTTACGATCCATCAGCATATGCAGGATCAAAGGCTCGCTAATCTGTTCGCCAATTGTTAATACCGGATTAAGCGAGGACATCGGCTCTTGGAAAATCATCGAAATTTCCTTGCCGCGAATGAGCGATAAATCTCTCTTGCTCAGCTTAAGGAGATCTCGGTCCTCGAACAGAATCTGACCCCCAACAATTTTGCCTGGAGGCGATTCAATTAACCCCATCAAGGACATGGCTGTAACACTTTTCCCGCAGCCTGACTCACCGACTACGCATAATGTTTCGCCTTCCCGAATCTTGAAGCTTACATTGTTTACTGCCTTAACCGTTCCGGCAGGCGTTTGAAAGTGGGTCTCCAAATTGCGAAACTCTACTAAGTCTTTTGCCATATTGCATCTCCCATCTTGAAGATATCGGCGCTTGTATGAACCGATGTTGTTCAAGGAAGCAGCATTAGCTGCGTGTATCCATTATATAAAGCTTATTTTTTCGTTTTAGGATCCATCGCATCGCGAAGTCCGTCACCAATAAGATTAATCGCAACCGTAGTGATCAGAATACACATGCCCGGAGGTATCCATAGCCATGGGCGCTTGCCAAAGTCAATCAAATTATTCGCTGCGGAAATCATATTGCCCCAAGATGGCGTAGGAGGAATAACTCCGACTCCAAGGAAGCTCAGTGCTGACTCAGACAAAATCGCGCCAGCAACGCCAAGAGTAGCCGTAACGATAATAACTGGAATCGTGTTCGGCAGCAGATGCCTAAATATTTTGCGTCTGTCCTTCAAGCCAAGCGCCTCTGTTGCTTGCATAAACTCCTGTTCGCGAAGCGTCAGCATCTGTCCGCGCACCAGCCTTGCAATAGTAGTCCAGTTCAGCACTCCGATAATCAGCATCAAGAACCAGATACGCTGATTAGGCTCTACCCCCAAATCGGATAACACAACCCCCATAATAATAAGGATAGGCAAGCTTGGCAGCGCCATGAAAATATCAGCGACACGCATAATGACGGTATCGACCTTTTTGCCATAGAAGCCCGCAAAAGCGCCTAATGAACAGCCAATAATAACAGAGATAATGGTTGCAACTAGACCTACTAAAAGCGAGATTCGGCCAGCAAGCATCATGCGCAGCAATATATCACGGCCGAGCTTGTCCGTACCAAGCCAATAGCTCGTATTAGGCGACAAATTTTTGTCTTTCAAACTATAGTCAAGAACGCCATACGGCGATAAAAAAGGACCGATAAAGCAAATCAAAAACATTAAAGCAATTATTATAGTTCCAATTACCGCTAAACGATTTCTCGCAAACCGGCGCCAGGCCGTCTTCCAAGGCGAGTCAATTGCTTTAGGTCGATAATCTGTATTCTCAGTTATAGGGCTAGCACTAGCAGACAAAGCAATCTCCTCCTACTTTAACCGAATTCTAGGGTCTGCAATTCCATAGAGCACATCAGCCAGCAAATTGCCCAATAAGGTCAGCAAAGCTAGAAAGATTGTAAATCCTAGCATAAATGGATAATCTCTCATATTGATGGAATTAAGATAAACATGACCAATACCAGGCCAAGCAAATATTTGTTCCATAATCATTGCGCCGCCGAATAGTCCTGGCAATTCAAACCCAAGCAACGTAATAGCAGGAATCATCGCATTCCTGAAGGCATGCTTAAAAATAACGGTACGTTCTTTAAGACCTTTAGCCCGTGCAGTACGAATGTAATCCTGACGGATTACTTCCAGCATACTAGTTCTGAAATAACGAGCCAAGCCGCCGATAGATAACATCGTGAGTACGACAATCGGCAATATACTATGCTCTACAACATCCCAAATATAAGTCCATGTACCACCCTTTAGGCCTGCTGTGGTCATGCCTCCGACCGGTAAGAGCTTGAGATCGAGAGCGAACCATTTGATGAGCAGGAGGCCAATGAAGAAGGATGGGAGCGACATACAAATAAATACGGCAAGTGTAATTAATTTATCTAATAAGGAGTATTGAAATTTTGCTGAGAACACGCCGGCAATGACGGCTATCGTCCAGCTTAATATCATGGCGAAAAATGCGATAATAAAAGAGTTCCATACATACTCACCGATGACTTCTGTTACTGGCAGTTTATGCTGCAAGGAAGTTCCGAAATTGCCAACCAGCATATTTCCTGCCCATATGAAGTAGCGTTGATATTCAGGCTTGTCCAATCCGTAAATGCTTCTCAGCTCTGCGGCTCTTTCAGCCGTCATATTCGGATTATCCCTAGCTGTAATATAATCCCCTGGCACTAAGGCTGATATGGTAAAAATAATGATTGAAATACCAATCAGCGTAGGAATCATTTGCAACAGCCGCCGGATGATATACTGCTTCATTCCTATTCCCCCTGGCTATAAGTGGATATGCTCAGCCTGTGAGGGCTGAGCATATCTGTAAATCATTATTGTTCCAACTGTACTTGGTATAAGCTGAAAGGGAAATCCTTGTATGGCGAGATATCGAAGCCTTGAGCGCGAGCGTTGTAAGCTTCCATATTTGTTCTTTGGTACATGTAAATGAATACTGCGTCTTCATTGATCAATTGGTACATTTTTTTGTAGATTGCTTTACGTTTCTCAACATCCAATTCCTTCTTGCCTTCAGCCATCAGCTTATCAACTTCTGGATTGGAATAACCGAAATCGTTTTGCGCGCCATCCGAAATAAAAATCGTGTTATCAGGATCTGGTGTCAAGCCCCAAGCAGCGAAGAACATATCGTAGTCGCCCTTAGTTTTCTTGTCCATGATCGCATTGAATTCAAGTGTTTCAGCCGTCAGGTCTATGCCAAGCTCTTTATAGTTCAATGTCATAATTGGAAGCAATGCGTCAACTACAGGGTTGTTCGCAGTTGCGGAGAAGTTAAGCTTCAGCTTCTTGCCGTCTTTCTCGCGAATGCCGTCAGCTCCGACTTTCCAGCCAGCTTCATCTAACAGAGATTTTGCTTTTTCAGTATCGAAGTCGAACGTGTTAATATCTTCTTCTGTGTAAGCCCATGATACTTTCGATTGCGGAATGTTGATTACATCTGCATATGGACCGTAGATGCCTTCAACAATTTCAGCGCGGTTCAAGCCGTAAGTCAATGCTTGACGAACTTTAACGTCGGAAAGAATTTCATGATCATGGTTAAATGCAACATAGCCGTAGCCATTGTTAGGAAGAATATTAATATCCATGAAGCCCATAGCCTTCAAAGCTTCTACGTTGTCTTCCGAAACGACAATGTTGTTCATATCGGTTTCGCCGGATTGCAGCATTGCTAAGTTAGTCGAATCAGTAGTTGTTTTGAAGATCAGGTTTTTAATCGATGGAGCGCCTCTGAAGTAATCTTCATTTGCTTCCAATACGATTTCTTGTCCTGCTTTGTAGCTTGTCACTTTGAATTGACCGCTGCCTACAGGCTCGCTGTTCAAAGCTTTAATAGATTCAAGGCTGCCTTGCTTGTAGTCTTTACCATAGTAGCCTTCAGGCATAATGAACACAAAGCCCAGGTCTACTGGTGTTAGAGCCGTATACTCAGAAACCGTTACAGAAAACTTCCTGTCATCAATAATTTTGATACCGGAGATTTCGCTTGCCGTACCTTCGCGATATTCTTTAGCGCCTACAATGTTAGCGGACAGCCCGTCGATGTCGCCGTCATAGCTAGGATCTAGAATCGCTTTCCAAGTGAACAGATAGTCCTTCGACGTAACCGGAGTACCGTCTACAAACTTAGCGTCCTTAAGCGTATAAGTATAAGTCAAGTTATCTTCGGAAACTTCTACCTTATCAGCCAGGCTGTTCTCATAGCTGCCGTCAGCTTTATAAGTGATCAATGTGTCGAATGTCGAGTATACAACATAGAAGTCATAAGCAGTTTCCATGAACAACGGGTTGAAAATACCTTTTGGATCCGTCATACCGATAATGAAAGTATCCTTGCGGTTTTTCGCTTGGTCCGGATTTTTTGAAAGATCTGACGCCTTAATTAATCCGCTTTCTTGATTTGAATTGCTATTGTTGCTGTTGTTGCTGTTATTGCTCTCTTTTTTGTCCCCACATGCAGATAGCACTAGTGTTAATGCCAGTACAAAGACTAGCATTAAGCTCCATTTCTTTGTCATGCAATTCGCTCCTTTGTTTTTTTTTAATATATTATCAAAGATAATATAAACATAGTTAACGGCGTTTAAACCAGCACATAACGCTCCATTTGCGAAGCTGAAATAAAAAATCCTCAACCCAACAACTACTGAAGCATATTACCATTATGAGCCTATTAGACTAATCACCGTTCAATCGTGACTCAAAATAAGATTTAGTAATAAATATAGCCCATTTCACTGTATTTTGAAATAGTATTTGTTTCCCTGAGCAAAAAAACTAATGTCGCTATTGCTTACTCTTTATCCCCAAACCTGTTCCATTCCTTAAAGAGAGGCGTCTTTAACATTTATTCATATTTAAACCATCTAGCTTCTGCCAAACGCAATCGTGCTGCAAAAATGATATAAGCTATATGCAAAAGAATAACCCATTTTGAACATTTGGTAAATCTATTTTGTCTTATCCATGAGATGAAATTCATGGAAAGTTCAAAATATGAGTCCTATTTATTTTATTTGACATTTTCTTCATTTCTAGTAAAGAGCATATTTGAATGAAAAGAAAAGACCTTCCGCTTTATATTCGGCAGGTCTCGATTGTGACTATTCTATGACTCCATTATTTTTCTATGACTTCAATGCGTTTACATGATGAGGTCTGCTGACTGGCTCGTTATATAGCGTATTTTCCTCATCAATAATATCGGTCTCACCGTTAAATGTAATTTGTACATGAGTGGCATCTGTATTTTCGGTTAGCGACAGAACGATGGCCTGCAGCATTTTAGATGGCATTTTCTGACCGGTAAAATAGGCATCATCCTTCAAATCGACCACCACGACGCTATCCTTCTGCTCAATGCTTTCAACCTGCACTTCCGGTAAAATGACGCTGTCAAGCTCCTTTTTATTAATAGGTCCTGCAATAAGCTCCTTCATCGCCGACTCCGCACGGTCCTCACTGCTGGCAACTAATCGAGTTACCGGAACATAATACTCTTCGTTATTATCAGTCAGAGATGAAAAGTAAAGCGTAATCGGCGTTGACTCCGCATAGGTTACTCCTGATGCAAGCTCAATATTGATGCCAATATCACGAGTCAGGACATGATCCAGCGGATAATTATCTACCGGCATTTCTGGCAGCTTAGCGCCTTCAAGCCATATTTCCACTCCCTCAATACCTGTCATCGCCGTCAGTGTCCATGTGATGGATTCTACAATTTTGCGCTCATCCTGCACATTATACCCGCTGAATGAATCAGAGAAATCGATGATCGCTACCTTGCGCTCTTTGTCAAGCTCATACGATTTCAACTCCGTTCCTTGCGGAATCATCGCTCGAAAGCCTTCAGGAATGAGCGAGGCATACTCTCCGTTATCGGTCATCATAGCCAGAGCTCGTTCTACCGCTTTTTCACCGCTGCCGATTGTTGTATTAATGGCAACCGGAGCCAAATAACCATTGCTATCCTCCAAATAAACCGTTAAATTGGTTTCTGTTCCTTCCGGCACAGCCTGTCCGGTTTCAGGATTTTCAACCTCATCAAGCACTTCAACCTGCGGGGGATCAATGGACTTGCTTGATTGCTGCGAGAACAGTCCACAGCCAGACAAAACCATAGGTATTGCTATAGCGCCTGCAAGCGCAGCGCGGTGAAACCAGCCTTTTACAACCATGTTGAATCTTCCTCCCAAATCAATTTTAGTTGAACAACTTTGTACAATTCCTTATTTGTAGTATTATGTATACGAGCTCTTCCCTAATTTAGACCAGTTTTGTCCACAAAAAATCAAAGGGGATAACGATTATGACAGATACGAAGCCCTATATTTTAGACAGCAGCAAAATTGCTAAGATAACTAGCGAACTGTTGGAGAAACGCGGAGTAACGAAGCTGGCAATCGCTGAGCTAGTTCACTTTTTGCAGAAGGAATACTTCCCAGGACTTAAGACAGAAGATTGCCTTGTGCATGTCGATGCCGTATTGTCCAAGCGCGAGGTTCAAAATGCGGTATTAACCGGTATTCAGCTCGATATTCTCGCTGAGGAACGTAAGCTGCTGCCTGGTCTTCAAGAAATGATTGAGCATGATGAAAGCCTTTATGGCTGCGATGAAATATTGGCGCTGTCCATTGTTAACGTATACGGCAGCATCGGCTTTACAAATTTCGGATATGTCGATAAGCTGAAGCCCGGCATTCTTGTACATCTGAATGATAAGAAAGATAAAGATATCCATACGTTCTTAGATGACATCGTGGGCGCAATCGCCGCTTCGGCCGCAAGCCGAATGGCGCATCGCAGACAAGCCGAGATAGAAGGCGTCACTACGCCTCCGCTTGACTAATACCATCGATGACAAGCAAGATGCGGCCTTCCTGATACAAGCTTACTTACTTGACTAGACAGCAGACTTCATTGACGCAAGTCGTCTCACCTCTAGTTCACTGACTTCTTGCGAGCCGTCTCACCTTTAGTTCGCGACTTCTTGCGGGCCGTCTCACCTCTAGTTCGCGTCAGGCCCGTCTAGCGGTAAAGTCTTTCTTTAAATGATGAAGTCCCTGCGGGATGATGTACTCAACGGAAAAACCTTCCTCTATATTCTACAATTGCAGTCAGGCAGCTTTATGTTGCAGGTTTTAAAGGAAGCATTTTCCTTTAAACCTTCGTTAGCCTGTGTTCCGGCCAGAATAAGGGTAGCGATGACCGCTGGAGGACAGCGCGGCGGCGGGACGTCCGCTGGAGGACAGCGGCAGGACGACCAAGGCGTGATGGATATGCAATTAGTGTGCGGCTAGTGGTCAGTTAGCTTGTCAAGCTAATCGTCGTTTATTTAAGCACAAGAAAGAACCTTTGAATCCATCAATGTTGGATTCAAAGGTTCTTTTTCTTGAAAACTCAATCGATCCCTGTTTGGCAACAACGTCTTGCGGTCTCTTTCGTATCTTCCTATATATCAGTCCTTTAAAAGAGGCTTGTTGGGCAAATAGTGAAGCGTGCGGACAAAACGGATTGTTTTCGTCTTCGCTCGCATAACGATGGAATGCGTCTCCGCTCGCTCGCCTGGCAAATAACGGACGCCGCCTAGAAATTCACCGGGAGTTATACCCGTAGCGGCAAAGATTACATCATCTGTACCAATCATATCTTCCATAGTCAATACGCGATACGGATCCTCTATGCCCATCTGGACACATCGATTGTACTCATTGCCGTCAGCCGGCATCAGCCTTCCTTGCAGCTCGCCTCCAAGGCAGCTCAGCGCTGCCGCAGCGAGCACGCCTTCCGGAGCACCACCTGAGCCGACATACAGATCTGTCCCCGCCTCAGGGAAAGCTGGAGCCATTGCGCCTGCGACATCTCCGTCTGAAAGAAACTTAATTCTAACGCCGACCTTGCGAAGCACCTTCACAAGCGATTCATGTCGTGTGCGATCCAAAATCATGACGGTCAAATCCGCTACTTTTTTATTTAATGCCTCGGCCGCTTTTTTCAGCGTTACTTCCATCGGATCTGTAATGTTTAGCTTCCCGGCAAGCGCAGGACCGCAAGCCAGTTTTTCCATATACATATCAGGCGCATGCAGCAATTGCCCTTTTCCTGCTACTGCAATTACCGAAATGGCATTATTCAGCCCTTTCGCCACAATTTCTGTCCCCTCCAAAGGATCGACTGCTACGTCCACCTCTGGTCCATTCAAGCTGCCAACCTCTTCTCCAATATAAAGCATAGGAGCTTCATCCATTTCGCCTTCTCCGATAACGACTGTGCCAGAAATCGACACCGTATCGAACATAGCCCGCATCGCGGATGTCGCTGCACCGTCAGCGCTGTTCTTATCGCCTCTTCCAAGCCATGGGGCAGAAGCTAACGCTGCCAATTCTGTAACCCGTACTATTTCTAACGCTAATTCTCGTTCCATTCGCACGTCTCTCCCCTCAACATCTGATTCTCTTAATCTATGTTGTATATATTCAAATTCCCGCTTATTAATATGTAACATAAATATATATATGATGCAATATATATTTATTAATATGTACTAATGACCAATTTATCGATCATATATAAAAAAGCCTGTTAAATGCAGGACTACTCCCACAGTTTAACAGGCTTTCTGTTACTCGTTGAAGACAATAGCGTATACTTTGCCCCTCCCTGTTGCTCCAAATAATGCAGATGGGCAAGCGTTTCTGACATCGCAAACCGTAAATTATGCGGGCTGCTTCGCAGATGAGAGCCAAATGTCTTCTCACACAGCTGAAATGCCGTCTGAGGCTCTTCGGCAAGCAGTTCACACATTTGGGTCAGACGCCTCTCATGATGGCTAATTAGCTCGTCTATGCGCTGCGAGAAGCCCGCGAACGGCTCTCGGTGTCCTGGAAGCGCCAGTTTCACTTCATAACGCTTTAGCTCATCCAGACTTTTGAGAAAGTCAGCAAGCGGGTTATACTCCTCACCAGGTATAACGCTTATGTTAGGTGTTATTCGCGGAAGCACCTGATCCCCGCATAGCATCCACTGTTTCTCGATGGAATAAAAGCATAATCCTCCGTACGCATGCCCCGGCGCATCAATCGTCTGCCAGTCATCGCCGCCAATCCTTATACGTTCTCCTGCTTCTACAAAAGTGACAACAGGCTGCGGAGAGACCATGGCAGGAAAACTGTTCAAATTATCTTCGATGGCAGACATCAACTCCGTCGGCATTCCATGTTCCTCATATAGCGTTCTTAATTCCTTAGCGAATACACTTTGTTCTCCCCATAATCTGATCGCATAGCTATAGGACCGTCGTGAAATATAGACGGGAGCTTCGCTTCGTTCTTGTATATAGCCTGCCAAGCCATAATGGTCCGGATGCTGATGGGTAAGTATAATTTGACCGATATCTTCCCATTGCAGTTCCTCTTGCTTGAGCACCCGCTCCCATAGGGCAATCGCTTCCTCAGTTCGCAGGCCCGGATCTACGATCGTGTAAGTGCCCGATGGCTCGGATATTAGATAGCTGTTCACCCATCTCAATGAAAAAGGCAACGGAACTTTTACCTGCGTCCAGCCGTCACTCAGCCTAGTTATATCTTGAAAGGGAGCTGCTGCTCTTGCTGCAGGCTCAGCCTGCGGCTTTCTATGCTTTAGCTGCTTCTCACTCATAGGTTTCTTACCCTCCCTGCCATTATCATACGCGGGGATTCCTCAGCATGATAAACGCTTCCAGTATAATCGCCGTAAAGCTGCTCCAGTACTAGACCTGCCTCATCTAAATTCCGCTCGAACCATGAAAAAGGAAATAACCGCACTCGTTCCAAATACTGCCGCTCATCCTCGCCTGTCAGATGATCTGATAATGTTATTATTTTCTGCACCCAACCCTCTGCAATGGTTCGCTGTTCAACAATACGCAGACCGGTCTCCTCGTCTACTCGTTCCGAATAAGGCACTAGATTGCGTTCAATATCCGTAGGGTTTAGAAAATCGAGCAAAAACATGCCGTTCGGTCGAAGCACCTTCCGAATCTGCCTCAACACTTCCTTATTATGTTCCTCGCGTTCGAAATAACCAAAAGAGGTGAATAAGTTGACGGTGGCGTCGAAGCATGCCTCCTTGAATGGCAGACTGCGCATATCGCCATATACCCAGTCGATCCCTTTTTCATGAGAACGGCGCTCGGCCTCCTTAAGCAGCACTTCAGACAAATCAACGCCCGTCACTTTATAGCCAAGCTTGGACAATGCAAATGAATGCCGCCCCATCCCACAGCCGATATCCAGCATCTCCGCCTTCTCCGGCAGCTTCAGCCAATCAATCATACTTTTGATTTCAATCGCTGCATCCTGCATATCTCTATGGCGGTATACGATCATATAGTCATCGCCGAAGCTCTGCTCATACCATTCCTTCATTGTCTTACCTCTCCTAGCTTATGTATCTTTCAATTCTTCTTCATTGCTTCATCATCCAAGTTTGATCACTCTGTCTGTTTTCTTGAGCTCGTCAATTGTAGCTGCTCCAATGCCAAACATCGCTGTGCGCAGCTCAAATTCAATTCGTTCGAATTGTTCTAACAGCTGCTCCACGGATACATCACTATTCACATTCGCTGCTTGCGGCAGCAATATGCGGCCATAGCCCGCCAAGTCAGCACCAAGCGCAATAGCTTTGGCAGCGTCAACACCTGTACGCAATCCTCCGCTGGCAATAATAGTTGATGAAGGAGAGGCCTGCCGAATCGCCTGCACACTTTCCGCTGTCGGGATTCCCCAATCCGCAAACGCCTCTGCCGCTTGCTTACGAATGAAATCACTTCTGCGATACTTCTCGACCTGACTCCAAGAGGTTCCGCCTGCACCTGCCGCATCGATGAACGAAATACCGACATTTGTTAACTTGGCCGACACTGCCCCATCTATGCCCCAGCCTACTTCCTTTACACCGACAGGTACCGGCAAGCTCTTGCACACCTCTTCGATGCGCAGCAACAATCCGCTAAAATCAGTATCTCCTTCCGGTTGAAAAACTTCCTGCATACTATTCAAATGTAAGACGAGCGCATCCGCGTCAGCCAGCTCTACAACCCGCCTGCAGTCATCGACGCTAAAACCATAATTCAACTGGACAGCCCCTATATTCGCAATAATCGGAATGCTCGGCGCTTCCTTTCGAATATAAAATGAATTCGCCAATGCACTGTCCTCTATAGCAGCACGCATCGAGCCTAGGCCGATTGCCCAGCCGCGTTCCTCTGCTGCAATTGCCAGTCTGCGATTAATGGCACCCGCCTCATCCGTTCCGCCGGTCATCGAACTGACTAGCAGCGGCGCTTTTAGAGCTCGTCCCAGCCACTCCGTATCCAGCTTTATATGATGAAATGACAGCTCTGGGAGCGCATTATGTCGAAAACGTATGCGTTCCAGGCCTGTCTCAATGCCTACACTGTTCACTTCCTCCTGCAAGCATATGCGAATATGCTCACCTTTTCGTTTCGCTGTCACAGCCTGCTGTTCCGTTTCCATCCTTGAACCTCCCAACGCTAGTGAAGTAAAATTGCCTTTCGCTTTGTATAAACTACGTTTAGCATAGCATATTTTGGCTTTCCCTGCCCTTCTGCATTTAATTATGATCTTTATGATCATTAAAATGACTTTTTTGATCAAAACGATTGTTCTTGTTATAAAAATAAACTAAAATAGAAGTATCATGAGCACAGGAGGCTTTATAATGGAAATCATTATTTTTGATACAGCTGCGCAATTAGACGAGTACGGCGCTAATTATTTCGTTAATACTGTAAAACAGAAGTCTAACGCGGTTTTAGGACTTGCAACAGGTTCAACACCTATTGGCATATATAACAAGCTAGTTGAGAAATATAAGCAGAAGGAAGTCAGCTTCAGCGGAGTAACGACATACAATCTCGATGAGTATGCCGGTCTTCCTGAGGGAAGCGACCAAAGCTACGCATATTACATGAATCAGCATCTTTTCTCGCATATCGATATCGCTAGCAATCAAACTCATTTGCCAAACGGCAATGCTTCCGATCTTCATGCCGCATGCAAGGAATATGACGCTATGCTGGAGAAGCAACCGATTGACGTTCAGCTGCTCGGCATCGGACATAATGGACATATCGGCTTCAACGAGCCTGCAGAAGGCCTGCAAGGCGGGACGCATCTCGTTGAGCTGAAGGCTGAAACGCGCGAGGCTAACGCTCGCTTCTTCTCCTCGATCGATGAAGTGCCTACTCATGCCATCACAATGGGCGTAGGATCGATTCTAAAAGCTAAGACAGTCATGCTTGTAGCCCGCGGCGCAGACAAAGCAGATATCATTAAAGAAGCGTTGACTGGCCCTATTACGACAAAAGTACCGGCATCCCTGCTTCAAACGCATCCTAACGTTATCGTCTTGCTTGATCGTGAGGCTGGAAGGTGGTTGGCATAATATGTCATCTAAATGGATAATTGACAACATCCGAATTGTAACGGAGACTGGCGTAACGGAAGGCAGCGTTGCTATAAAGGACGGCATCATTTCTCAGGTTATGACTAAGGAAGAACGCAGTAAAGCAGAAGGACTTCAAGGCTTTGAGGTCTTTGACGGCAATAACGGCTACCTGCTGCCGGGCTTTATTGACATTCATGTACATGGCGGGTTCGGCCATGACTTCATGATTGCCAGCAAAGAAAATTATGATGCGATCACTTCCTTCCATGCCTCTCAAGGCACGACAACAATGCTGGCAACAACAGTAACAGCATCCAAGGAAGCGATTGAAAAGGTGCTACAGACAACATCCGAATACACCATGTCAGATATGCCATATGCTGAGCTCTTCGGCGTTCATTTGGAAGGACCTTTCATAAGCGAGAAGTTTCCCGGCGCACAAAACCCGGCGTTTATCTCGGAGCCGCGACTTGATTGGATGAAGGAATGGGTAGATAAATATCCAAATGTTATTAAGCAGCTGACGCTTGCCCCTGAAAAAGAAGGCGCTGTAGAGCTTATCTCATGGGTAGCCGAGCAAGGCATCATTGCAGCTTGCGGACATACTGACGCGCTATATGAACATATGCAAAAGGCAGCCGATGCAGGCTTGTCCCATGCGGTTCATACGTATAACGCGATGCGCGGCTTGCATCACCGCGAACCAGGTACGCTTGGTGCTGTACTTTCCGATGACCGCATTTACGCAGAACTGATTGCTGACGGCGAGCATGTTCATCCGGCTTCTATCGCAATATTGCTTAAATCGAAGCCGCTTGATAAGGTCATCTTAATATCCGATGCGATTGAATCGGCAGGCATGCCAGATGGACAATATGATCTTGGCGGCCTTCCAGTCATCGTCAAGGACGGCGTAGCTCGTCTTGAGAACGGCATTACATTAGCCGGCAGCAGCCTTACAATGATTCGCGCTTTCCGTTATATGCTGAGTAATACTAATCTAGCTATTCATGATGTTAGCCGACTAGCCAGCCTCAATGCTGCTGAGCGTCTCGGTATCGCTGATCGCACAGGCTCCATCGCCGTTGGCAAGCAAGCTAACCTCGTATGGACCGACAGCGAGCTGAACGTACAGAATACTTGGGTTAAAGGCCGTTCCGTATATTCTAAATAGCAATAAACAAAAGCCCATCCTTAGTAAAATGGCAGTATCGAGCAACCGTCGAGCCCCCTTCTAAGGTGGGCTTTTTTTGTTCGCAATTCTACAAAATGAAGCTCCACTTATACGAGTTATCGTACACATTGTGGACGGTGACCCAACATTTTGGCCCACTTATACGAAAAATCGTACAAACGACGGACGGTAACCCAACATTTTAGCCCCTTGTATGAAATATCGTACAGACGACGGACGGTAACCCAACATTTTAGCCCCTTGTATGAAATATCGTACAAACAGCTGGCAGTAAGCCTGCGTTTCGACCCACCTATACGATAAATAGTACAAACAATAGACGGTAATCATCACCTTGCCCCACCTGTACGAAATATCGTACAAACGCCAGACGGCAACGTGTCATTGTGGCCCTCTTCAAATAAAAAAGTGCTAACCCTCAGCTTCAACTGAGAATCAGCACTTGTTTATTTGGTTGTATGCACAGCTATATGATGTAAGCTCATCAGCTCTTCAAGCTCAGGCGACAACGGTCTATCGGTTATAACCCCTTTTATTTCTGGCAAAGCAGCGATCGAGAACAAGGAGGTGCGCCCCATCTTTGTATGATCAAATATAACATAGGTTTCTTGAGAACGTTTGATGAGTGCTTTTGCAATTTGCGCTTCCTGCTCCGAATACGTCGTAATACCGCCGCTTGCCGATATACCGTCCGTTCCGATAAACATTTTGCCGATATGCAATCCGTTAACCATGCTCTCGCCCAGCGGACCGCAAAGCTCAAAGCTATTATGTCGCATAATGCCGCCGGTTACAACGACTTGAATATGACTTCCTGCAAGCTCCATGGCAATATTAACCGCATTCGTAACGACTGTAATGGCCTTGCGCTGCTTCAATGCCTTCGCGATCAGCAGGCTGGTCGTTCCCCCGGATAGTCCAATAATATCCCCTTCTTGCACAAGCGAGGCGGCAAGCCGAGCGATCTTTTCCTTCTCCAGTATAGAGAGACTTTGCTTCTCGGCGAAAGGCAGCTCACGCATAGCGTGCATTTCATCATAAATAGCGCCGCCGATCGTTCGTATAATAGGATAGACGCTCTCCATTTGCTCTAAATCTCTGCGTGCTGTTGCCTCTGAGCAGCGAAACCGTTCAACCATCTCTTGCACGGTAATGCGGCCCTGCTGCTTTAATAGCTGCAGAACAGCCTCGCGTCGGCGCTGCCCCTTCGAGCCGCTGATTCCAATCGTATCAACCATCACTAACGTTCCACCCAAGCTTTAGAGAGCAGACGCTGCTCTACAATATCCCATTCTGGCAGCGCTTCCCAATCTCCCCGCATCTGAACGACCAGCGAACCGTTAATACTAGCCAGACGAACGGCCTCTACCGGCGTCATCCCTTTCATAACGCCTGCCAGGAAGCCTGCGCAGAAGCCATCACCGGCTCCCACAGTATCTACAACTTGCTCTGCTGGATAAAACGGCACACTATGCTCTTCGTCTTTATTCAACACTATAGTTGCATCGCCCATTCCCTTGATGATGCTGATCGCCTTCAGCTCTTGCAGCTTCGCCTTTACAGCTTGGAAGTCTTCCGTCTCATACAGCAAGCGAAGCTCATCCCAGCCAGGTAAAAAGTAATCAGCGTCAGCTGCAAATGGGAGAAGAACCTCACGCGCTTCTTCAATGGACCAGAGCTTCAATCTTAGATTCGGGTCAAAGCTAATCAACACGCCTGCGTCCTTCGCAATATCAACTGCTCTGCGCAGCGTTCGGCGCGCATCCTCGCTAATAGCCGCTGTTATTCCGGTTACATGAAGCAGCTTTGCGCCTTGAATATACTTCTCGTCCAGCTGTTCTGGAAGCATGCGGCTCGCAGCGGAATGCTTGCGAAAATAATGAACAGCCAATTTTCCAGCTACATGCTCACGAAACATCATCCCTGTTGGAGCCACTGTGCTGAGCGAAGCGCGCGAGACATCGACACCTTCGCCGCGAAGCGTCTTTAGAATGATTTTACCGAATGGATCATCGCCTAACGCTCCGAACCAACCCACAGAAGCGCCCAATCGTGCTAAGCCAATTGCAACATTGCTCTCAGCTCCGCCGAACCCTTGCTCTAATACAGCTGCTCGCTCAAGCGCCTTATGCTCCTGCGGCATAAACAGCGCCATCGATTCGCCAAAAGTAACAATTTCCGGTGAAGATTGATGCACGTCTTTTCCCCCTACATCGCAAAAATCGAATTAATCGTCCTATTTAAACATTGGGTACTTCATAAAATAAATAATAACTAAATAAAGTACAAGAATAATCAAGCTCATTATGCGGGCTTTGCTGATAAGAGCTGTAGCACTTTGGTCCTGACCAATGGCCGCCACAATTCCTTTAAGCGGCTTGGCAATAATTCCGCCGAATGCGCCAATGCCCAGGAACAATAGCGTGATAATGATCATCCAAGCGACAGAATAATCCTTCTGCGTCATCATAAATCCGCCTGTAAGCAGCTGGATGATTAGAAAAAACTGAGCGATGCGATTCGCGGACAGCAAGCCCTCCGCAAGACCAACTTGTCCCTGACCAGCGAGCTTTGACGCTTTCCCAATCATGACAGGCAGCACGATATAGATGCCCATGCCGATTGCACCCAGCAAATGCACAAAAAACATAATATTACTCATTTCTTCTCCTCCTATGGTGCTCATCTGTGTGAGCGTAGGCATACCTATCCTTACTTAAGAAGGAATTGCCATTAGATTGTCCTAAAGCCAGTTTATCAGAATCCTAATAAAATTCAAACAAGAAGAAAAGCGAAGCGTCCTTGTTTGCTACATTACAGTTGTTTCAAGCTATATTTGCAAATAACGCCGTGAATTGCGAAGTAGCTGACAGGCTCAGGCAGCGCATCCTTGATCGGACGCAGCTTTTCATAACCGATTTCTTTGACCGCATGCAATATCTGCTCCTCATATTCCGCCGGAACGATGCGCGGCCAATCCAGCGGCATGCCTTCCTCACCGCAGCGTATCAAATGACCTTCAACCGTTACTTTCGACAAGCCTCGATCCTTTGCAATATCGGCCGGTTCCATGCCACTTTGAAACAGCTCATAGCTGGTTATATAGCTTGGCTGTTCATCAGCGGCGGCAGACGATCTCTTTACAGATTGCTTAACTGTGGCAGCTGATTGCTTCCTGGGCTCGCCGGTCCGATGAAGCTGAATCAATTGGAGAAGCTCCTCGCCGTATTTTTCCGCCTTAGCCACCCCGATGCCCTTCACCTGTAGAAGCTCCTCAATCGAAGCTGGCTGCTCCTTCGCAATATCTCTAACCGTCGAATCGTAAAACAGCATAAACGGAGGAATACGCTCAAGCGACGCTCTTTCCTTCCGCCACAGCTTAAGTGCTTCAAACAAAGGCGATGAGATTTCTTGTTCGCCATGGCCGGCGCCTCTGACCGCAGTCCTCATGCGCTGCATAATTGCTTCGCGTCCCTCCAGCACTGGCAAAGCTGCCGCTGTAAGCGACACCGTTGGATACTGGCCATCGCTAAGCTTCATATATCCCTCTGATACTAGCCAATACATCCAATCCGCAATTTCCTTCTCCGGTAAATTGCGCATCAGGCCGTAGGTAGACAAACGATCTAATCCAAACTCCAACAGCCGCTTGTCGCGAGAGCCCTTCAGCACCTTCGCAACCATCATGACTCCGAACCTGCCCTTCATGCGACCAGCGCAGGACAGCGCCATTTTAGCCTCTTCGGTTCGATTGACCAGCTCGCTTTTGTCCGTACAGCTGCTGCATTTACCGCAGGGCTGAACATCCGTTTCTCCAAAATAATCAACAATAAATTGCTGCAAGCAGCGCTGTGTACGACTGAAGCTCATCATTGTATTCAGCTTAGACAGCTGGATCGATTTGCGGCTAGTGTCGCCTGTTCCCTGCTCAATAAGGAAGCGCTGCACCTGCATATCTGCAGGGTCGAATAGCAGCACACATTCGCTCTCCTCGCCGTCACGCCCTGCGCGTCCAGCCTCCTGATAATACGATTCAATATCGCCAGTCATCTGCCAATGCAGCACGAACCTTACATTAGGCTTGTCAATTCCCATCCCGAATGCGTTCGTTGCGACAATAATCTGTATTTGATCAAATCGGTACTTCTCCTGCGTTTCTGCGCGTTCCGTATCCGATAGACCGCCATGATACTTACCCGCTGGTATACCTTGCCTGGTAAGAAGCTCATGAACCTGTTCGACCTCTTTTCTTGTCGCCGCGTAAATAATGCCGGATTGCTCCTTGCGCTCTGCGAGAAAACGAACTAGAAATGATTTTTTATCTGCTCCTGTTACGACAGACAGCGTTAAATTCGGCCGTGCGAAGCCTGTAACAAACCGATTAGGATCTCGCAGCCTCAGCATTTCCGTTATGTCATCGGCTACTTCTTGCGTCGCAGTAGCTGTAAAAGCAGCAACGAGCGGCCTGCTCGGCATCCGCCCAATCCAGCCTGCGAGCTGCCGGTAGCTCGGTCTGAAGTCATGTCCCCATTGCGATACGCAGTGGGCTTCGTCTATCGCAATTAACGGAATGTGGAGCTGCTCCGTCAGCGATTGAAACATCGGCGCATCGAGTCGCTCTGGCGCTACATATAGCAGCTTATATTCCCCTTGCATGGCGCTGCGAAGCACCTCTCTGTACTCTGCTGCCCCCAGCGAGCTGTTTAAATAAGCAGCGGACACGCCAAGTCTCCGCAAAGTATCCACTTGATCCTTCATCAGCGATATAAGCGGCGAAATGACCAAGGTCGTACCTGAGAGCAATAGTGAAGGAATTTGATAGCATATCGATTTGCCCCCGCCGGTCGGCAGAATCGCCAGCGTATCATGACCGTTCAGAATGCCTGCAATAATATCCTCCTGTCCCTTGCGGAACGTGTCATAGCCATATACGCTTTTTAATACTTTTTTTGCTTCAGCAATCAACGAACTCCCTCCTTGCATCAAAACTAGTATACCAAACTGCGTCTAATCTCTCAAAAAACTTCTCGCCCATCAAAAAATGACGGTACAGGGATAGCACCCTGAACCGCCATTCAAACAAGCTAACTCATCAGCCCTGTTGAAAGCTAATTTCGTTCCATTAACCTTGAACAACCTTAATGACATTACGAACGGATTGGGCTGACTTGTCTAAAGCCGCTTTCTCTTCCACCGTCAGCTCAAGCTCCAGCACCTTCTCAATGCCTCCGCCGCCGATGATGGCCGGCACGCCCATGAATAGGTTGTTATAGCCATATTCACCCTCAAGGTATGCAATAACTGGAAGAATACGCTTCTTATCTTTCAATACGGCTTCAGTCATTTGAACAAGCGATGCTGCCGGCGCATAGTACGCGCTGCCATTTCCTAGAAGATTAACGATTTCACCGCCGCCTACGCGAGCGCGTTGGACGATCGCTTCAATTCGAACTGCGGGAATCAGCTTTTCTATCGGAATACCGCCTACATTGGAATATCGAACGAGCGGAACCATATCATCTCCATGGCCGCCAAGCACGAAACCGCGCACATCTTCAACGGATACGTTAAGCTCTTGTGCGATAAAAGTGCAATAACGAGCAGTGTCCAACACACCCGATTGACCGATAACGCGGTTTTTAGGGAAGCCCAGCGTTTGGAACGCAGCATACGTCATAGCGTCAACTGGGTTAGATAAAATAATGACATAGGCGTCAGGACTACTGTCCTTTATATTTTCGCATACGGATTTCACGATGCCTGCATTTGTATTCACCAAATCATCACGGCTCATACCCGGTTTGCGTGCTACACCCGCTGTAATGATGACTACATCGGAGCCGCGAGTATCCTCATAGCTGGAGGTGCCTATAATGGAAGTATCCACACCCATCACTGGAGTAGCTTCCAGCATGTCAAGCGCTTTGCCTTTAGTCGGGTTCTCAAGCGCAGCAACATCAACTAGAACAATATCGCCTAATTCCTTTTGAGCAAGCATTAGTGCAGTAGTAGCTCCTGTGAAACCTGCGCCAACCACTGTAATTTTTTTGCGTGTAATCGTCATTAAGAGTTCCTCCTGATTATTAAGTAATGTCCTTATGACTGATATACCCTGAAATAACCATTCTAATCCAATTTCATTTAAAATTTCTCTTTCTCCGTATCAGAGGCAGATGCTTATGAACAGAATTGGCTTCTTGACTTTATGTATAGATAACCCCCAGAAGCATGGAAGCTTACTGGGGGCAGATTCAGCGTAATTACATATTAGCAATAACTTGGTCAGCGAATTCGGAGCATTTAACTTCCTTAGCGCCTTCCATTAGACGAGCAAAGTCGTAAGTTACTGTTTTGTTGTTGATGGAAGCTTCCATACCTTTATAGATAAGGTCAGCTGCTTCCTGCCAGCCAAGATGCTCAAGCATCATAACGCCGGACAGAATAACTGAACCAGGGTTTACAACATCCTTGTCCGCATATTTCGGAGCTGTGCCATGCGTAGCTTCAAAAATAGCATGTCCTGTCAGATAGTTAATATTCGCGCCCGGTGCGATACCGATACCGCCAACTTGCGCTGCAAGAGCGTCGGACAAGTAGTCGCCGTTCAGGTTAAGTGTTGCGATAACATCAAAGTCCGTTGGACGAGTAAGTACTTGTTGAAGAGCGATATCAGCGATTGCATCCTTAACGATGATTTTGCCGGCTGCTTCTGCTTCGCTTTGAGCTTTATTCGCTGCGTCTACGCCTTCTGCTTCTTTAATACGGTCGTATTGACCCCAAGTAAAGGTTTGCTCAGCGAATTCTTGTTCTGCAACTTCATAGCCCCAGTTCTTGAACGCGCCTTCTGTAAACTTCATGATATTGCCTTTGTGTACAAGCGTAACTGTTTTCTTGCCGTGCTTGATCGCATATTCGATAGCAGCGCGTGCAAGGCGCTTCGAGCCTTCAGCAGATACTGGCTTAATGCCGATACCGGACGTTTCTGGGAAGCGAATTTTGTTAACGCCCATTTCTTTTTGCAAGAACTCGATCACTTTCTTAACTTGCTCGGAGCCTTCTTGGTACTCGATACCCGCATAGATATCCTCTGTGTTCTCACGGAAAATAACCATGTCAACAAGCTCAGGGCGCTTAACTGGTGAAGGCACGCCGTCAAAGTAACGAACCGGACGCAAGCAAACATATAGATCAAGCTCTTGACGAAGAGCTACGTTCAGGGAACGGATACCGCCGCCGATAGGCGTAGTCAATGGACCTTTAATAGCAACGATATATTCGCGAATAGCAGTCAGCGTGTCCGCAGGCAGCCACTCACCGTATTCATTGAAAGCTTTCTCGCCTGCGAATACTTCGTACCAAGCGATCTTTTTGGAGCCGCTGTATGCTTTCTCAACAGCAGCGTCAAGCACGCGTTTCGAAGCGCGCCAAATGTCGCGTCCTGTTCCGTCGCCCTCGATAAAAGGAATGATTGGGTTGTTTGGTACTTGAAGCACACCGTTGTCAATTGTAATTTGTTCGCCTTCTGTTGGAAGTGCGTATTTCTCGAATTTAGCCATGAATAGAATTCCTCCTAAAATATATTAATTAACGTTCATCGATTGGAACGTACTTCACATTAACAGGTCCGACATAATCAGCACGAGGGCGGATCAAGCGGTTGTTCTCGTATTGCTCAAGAATATGAGCTGTCCAGCCAGACAGCCGGCTAATCGCAAAGATCGGCGTAAACAGATCGCGTGGAATTTCCAGCGATGTATATACGGAAGCGGAATAGAAATCGACATTCGGCTTAAGGCCTTTTTGTCCGGTTACAAGCTCCTCAATCTTCGTTGACATCTCATAAAGCTCCAGGTTGCCGTTCAGCTTGCCCAGCTCGCGAGACATCTTTTGCAGATGTTTAGCGCGCGGATCGCCATTTTTGTATACACGGTGACCGAAGCCCATAATTTTCACTTTGTTCGCCAAAGCATTGTTAATGTAGGATTCCACATTAGCGGAAGAACCAATCTCTTCAAGCATGACCATAACCGCTTCATTAGCGCCGCCGTGCAACGGTCCCTTCAGAGCGCCAATAGCGGACGTTACGCCGGAATAAATATCAGACAGCGTAGCGACAGTTACGCGTGACGCGAATGTCGATGCATTCAATTCATGATCCGCATGAAGCACCAGCGCCGTATCAAGCGCTTTAACTGCAACCTCTGCCGGCTCTTGCCCCGTAAGCATATACAGGAAGTTGTAAGCGATCGATACTCCCTTCTTAGGAGCAACTGGCTCAAGTCCGTGACGGATGCGGTTGAAGCCCGCAATAATTGTCGGAAGCTGTGCTTGCAATTTAACCGCTTTCAATTGGTTTATTTCAGGCGTCATATCATTAGCGTCTTTATCATAAAGAGCTAAGCTTGACACAGCTGTGCGAAGCGCTGCCATCGAGTTTGCATCCTTCGGATACAATTTCATTTGGTCAAATACTTGACTAGGCACCGAGGCATATTCATCCAACTGCTGCTGCAAGCCATTAAGCTCTTCGCGCGTCGGTAATTTACCGTACCAAAGCAAATAGGCAACCTCTTCAAAAGTTGCGTTCTCAGCAAGATCATCGATATCGATTCCGCGATATGTCAAAACTCCATCAATGATAGAGCTGATGGAAGATGCTGCGGCAACAATGCCTTCCAGACCTTTCGTTGCTGTCATCGTTTTCTCTCCTTTAGCTTGGTAATATGTCCATAATTATCAATTAAGTATTGATTCATCGCTTCTAATCATAAATGATTTTGGCAGAGAAGTGAACAAATTAGGACATAAAAATGCTTTATCGGCATCATTGAAAAATTGAATCGGTTTTAAAATCGCAGCGAAATCGTTCCTCAAGAGCCAAAATACACTATTAATTCAGACACAGTCTGCATTTTACCCAAACGTGCGATACTTTATGAATTTAAAATAATTATCGGACCTCTAATTGAACGATTATAAAACATTTAAAAAAACAAAGTATGTTAAAAATTCGTCACAACTATTTAAAGCTATCATATCCATGAGACCATTCTATTCAATACTAGTCTAGATCTCATCAACTGAATCGTTCCAGCAGCGATTATCGCTCTAACAGCAGCAGCATTAGATAACTCAGTTACTCCACGAGCGATTTTCAAAGTTACAGGATATGTGCCCATAACCACCAGACTGTCCATTAACTCGCTCCTAGAGCGATTTTCACTCTTGCAGCAACTTCATCAGCCACTATAGTTACTCCAAGTGCTATTTTCGCTGTTACAGCAGCCGGACGAATCCATGCTTACCCATTTTGTCTCCTCCGAGAAAAAAGGTTAAGTGTAATGAAAATATAAAGCAGCACAAACTTGATTTAGTTTGTGCTGCTTTATATTGTACTTCTGCATTTATCCAATTTATATTTCTAGTTCCTTTACCGCTTCTATCTCTGTTGCTGCTCCTTCTCCATATATTTCAGCATATTGATCAGAAGCGTGACGGCTTCAGCTCTTGTTATGCTTTCATTCGGCGCTAGCTTGCCATCGTCTCTTCCATTAATAAGCCCCGCAGAGAAAGCTGCTTCCACTGCGCTTAACGCCCAGCTTGGAATTTCGTCTGCGTCTTTAAAGCTCAAAGACTCATGCTGATCAAGGTCGAGAGGCAGCTTCAAAGCTCTAATGAGCATAACGATGACCTCCGCTCTAGTCATCTGCTTCCCAGGGCGGAAAGTGTTATCTTCATAGCCGTTCAGCAAGCCTTGCTGAGTCAGTGCCGATACATACGGCACAGCCCAATCCGGGATGTCATTTGAATCGTTAAAGCCCATAGACTCCCCATCAGCTTCAAGCTGTAAAGCGCGGCTTATCATCGCCGCAAACTCAGCGCGGTTCACTTTATTGTCAGGACGGAATGACTGATCCTCATAACCGTTAACAAAGCCGTACTCTATCGCTTGAATGATGTACGGCTCAGCCCAGTGCGCCGCGATATCAAGAAGCTTCACTTGAGGCTTCTCCGGCTCTGGTTCCTCTGGCTTTGGTTGCTCCGGCTTCGGCTGCTCCGGCCATGGCTGCGGCAATGGACCTGAGTCCCCTGTTACCGTAAATTGTACGGGCGCAGATTCAACCGTTACGCCATCTAACGCAGCTTGAACGGTAATCGATGCTGTGCCACCGCTTATCGCGCGAACGCGACCATCACTATCCACCACTGCGACTGCTGGATTGCTGCTAGTATAAAGCTTGCTTGCTCCCTCCATATCCCAGGTGGTGCGTCCTTTCTCAAGTATGCCTTTAAGCGTAAGCTGCGTTTGTTGACCGGCCTGCAACTGCATAGCTTCTGCGATTGCCTCGACGCCCGTCAACTTCAGCTTAAGCTCAGGAATTGAATAGCGATACAATGTTGGCGTTTCAGGTTCAGTAAACATGTAGAAGCTGCCGAAGTCATCTTGTGCTAGCTTGCGTACTTGAGAAGCAAGCACGGTAATTTCCTTCGTGGCTGCATCTACCTTAAAGAAGAAGCCTCCTACCGTCGCATAGACATTCCCGTCCGTTCCTGTCTCCATTGAGCCGTCGATCCATCGTCCAGTTGCATTTGTGAACGCATTTTCGCTATGAATCACTTGTCTAGTTTCGATATCAAAAATAAACAATGCCCCGTTGGCTAGCCCCCATATGTTGCCGTCTGGTCCAACATGCAAGGCGGTAATCGCTTGCTTGCCAGAGACAGGTACAGTTTCGAACAGCTTCTTCTTGTTCACAACATCCCAAATATACAATACAGCCTCACTCGCAGTTGGCGCGCCTCCCTGGCCGCCATGCACAGAGGTTCCGCCATAGAGCAAGCCATCCTTATAAGCGAAGGAGAGCAGGCTGTGGTCCGGCACGACATTCTCGTACACTTCAGGTTCGCCGCCTGTCGCAACATCATACACAGCCAGTACACCGCCCAGCATACCGTTCTTCGGGACAGTTCCGACGAACAGCTTATTCAAATCCTCCGCTCCCGCCATTCCGAAGGGCCTATCCTGATTCAATCCATCCAAAGTAAACAGCCGCTTCGGATTAAGTGCATCGGCATTCGTTCTGTTCCACGGCTTCGAAAGATCATATTCGAGGACGCTCGCACCAGGATAGACGCCTACATACAGCTTGTTATGAATGACGGCCATCCCTTCTCCTTGCCCGATTCCGTCATAGTAGATGCTTTCATTCGCTGAAGGCGTATAGACACCCAGATTGCCTTGCAAGTAACCGGCTGCGTATATTTTCCCATCCGGTCCTTTCGCAATTTCATGAATATTAACGGGCTCCGCAGGCACTTGTATATCCGTCAGCTTTACTTTACCGGTCTGCAAATTGTATTTATACATCTTGCCAGAATTGCCTGACAGTCCTACCAAGCTATAGCCTGGAAACCCCTCTTCATTCAATTGTACATAATCATAGCTGATCGCCGCTCCTTCAATCGATACATGCAGAGAACGATATGCGTTCGTATCAAGATCAAATTCGAACAATTCTCCGCCTGTTCCGGCAAAGTAAACAACTTTCGCCAACGGCGACTCCGGCGATACGCCGCGGGAGAAGTTAATGAAGGTGCTTGACACTTCACCTGTATCCGCATTCATAACCTTGAGTTGTTTGCCGCTTTCCACATCGATCACGAAGGTTTCATTAGCTTTGTTCGCTTCCTTGCGGGCAAAAAGCTTGCCGTCCGCAAGATTTAAATCATATACAGCTGTAATATTCTCATAGCCTGCTGGCAGCAGATCGCGCTTCGCTCCTGTCGCCAAATCATACTCCAGCAAGCGAGGCACATTGCCGACGCCCGCGTATATCTTATGCGTATCCTCGTCATAAACGACAACCCTCGTCCAGCGCTCGCTGCTATTCAACGTCGACATCGTTCCATAATCCTTGAACGTATTCGTGGCTGGATTATATTCATATAAGTGAGCGGTCGGATACGTACTGCCATACATAATGCCATCCTTGCCCGCAGCCATTGGATAAAGGACCGAATCCTTGGAAGGCAATGGATGCCCCAGATTAATCAGCTCGTCTGTGGACGGAATATAGCGATACAGCAGCCCTAAGTTATACGCGCCCAGATAGACAGACCCGTCGCCCGATACCGTTACAGACCATGCGCCGGAAGTGTCCGGCATCGGAACGCTTTTCACTACCTTTTCCGTCGCGATATCGATAACCGTAAAAATAGACGGAGCCCCCGCAACAACCGAATAGATGACATTACGTCCTGCACCGTCCTTGCCTGCCGCACCGCGCATTAAGGTTGCTTTGCGGATTGGCGCACCTAAATCCTCACCGACAAGCGTGATAGAATTGACCGGAATCGGCTCCTCTTCAACCTCATGCTCTCCGCGCATGAGCTTCACATCGTCAATGAAATAAGAATATGACTTCGACGAGCTGCCAGCGAACATAACTGCCGCATATTGCGCCCCTTCCGGTACGACAGCCGTTACATATTGATCGAACCAGCTGTCCGTTGGTCCATTCACAATGCTCCATGCTTGCTTGCTCATGTACTTGCGATCCGCATCGAAGAAACGCACATACATATCGGATGTGCCTTGCTCCAGCCAAGTGCGAGCTGATGCCGTATACGTCGCTCCGCTCTCTACCGGTATAAGCTCGCTGATCACATTCAAGAATAAACCTGGCGTATTCGTCAAGTGAAGACTGCTGCTGCCTCTGCTGGCGCGTTCACTCGAGATAGCAAAGGAAGGCGCATCGCCCTCTTTGAACTTGCTCCAGCCAGGTATGGAGCCGTCTCCATTCACCTGTTCCATATCTTGATTTGTCAGTTGCTTGATCACGCTTACCTCGTCAACATAATAGTCGAATACTCTTCTTGTACCTGTTATAAAAGATACCTTCAGTTTCTTGCCATTCGGTGGTACCGTAAATGTTCTCTCGTGATACTTCCATGTTTCATGATCCGTTGTCGCGTTTAAGTATGCATGAAAATCTTGCCCGGTCGAGCTTTTGACTAAAGCTCCGTTGCCATCATAAACATATACATAGAGCCCCTCCATATTTCCTTTCTGCAGAAATACCTCTGCAGACAAAATATAAGTTGTATTCTCCTCTATATCAATCAAATCAGATTCTAAATTAATAGCTGAACCGCCGACCGCAGGATCAAAGCTTGCCCTTAGACTGTTTTCGCCTTGTCGTTTATTGTCGGTGCTTATCGTTAAGGAAGCCGAGCCAGAATTCGATTTCCATTTAGGGATAACGCTGACGTCCGCTCCTGTTTCCTCAAATCCAGAGTTGCCGATCGTTAACAACCCAGATTCAGGTTCAGGCTCTTCAACACCATCAGTAAGCTGCACCCGAACATCATCCCAGTAGCTTATTCCCTTCCCATTCTTAGGCGAGGCCATCACTACGGACACAAAAGCAGCATTCGCGGGCGCATTCGATGTAACCGAAATGTCCTGCCATACTTTTGCCGGCGTGGATTGATAGTCCGGATTATGCACGAAAATACCGTCCGCTATCGACTTCCGATCGCTGTCATAATAGCGCATTTGCAATTGTACGGAGCCGCTCGCTATGTAGACTGATGAGGTAACCGTATAGCTCCTCCCTGCTTCAATTGCCGTCATGTCGCTTTCCGCTCCGAACACAACATTATCATTATCATCAAGCCGTAAACTGTACTCTCCACTAGCCGTTATGCTCGAGTCGATTGTCACTGACCCGTTTTTGTTCAAGCCCGAGGACAACGGTGTCCATCCTACAATCTTATCGTCAGCTAAGTCCTCTTCAAATCCGGCATTGACCAGCATTGTGTCTGACTCTGAAGCTGACTCCGCAAAAACACGATTCCTTGAAACATCTGCCAATGATAACGCTACCAAAAGAAAGCAAACAAATAATAGCAGAGTATTTCTTACTGAATTTAATCCCACCATTCATCCCCTCCATCATTTTTCACATGTTTTTTCATCTTTTGAGTACATGTATATTACGTGTATGCACCTACACCGACTGCTAGTCAACAAAAAAAATATTTCTGTAAATCATTTTTTAGATTGACAGCGCTATCATTTTGAGCTAATTTTATATACAGGTAAAATACAGGTATTATGAGGTGGCGCTTACATGGTCAAATTACTAAACAGAATGAAACGCGAACGTTATATCTATCTTCTACTTTTGCCAGGTATTTTGTATTTCATCATCTATCGATACCTGCCAATGGCTGGCCTGGTCATTGCCTTCCAAGATTTTAATCCGTTCGCAGGCTTTACTGGCAGCGAATGGGTAGGCTTCAAGCACTTCCAGCGAATGTTTGAAAATCCAGAAGTCCTTCGTGTCATTTCGAACACGATTCAAATTTCTTTCCTTCAAATTTTCGTAGCATTTCCGGTTTCTATTATATTAGCTCTTATGCTTAACGAGCTCCGCAATGAAACCTACAAGAAATTGATCCAATCGATGGTATATTTGCCTCACTTTCTATCTTGGGTTGTCGTTGTCGGCATCTTCGTCGTATTTTTACGCGGAGAAGGTCTGATCAATACGATTCTGGCGAGTTTCGGAATTGAAGCTATTCCTTTCCTTACAGACCCGGCATTCTTTAAACCGATTATTATCATTCAATCCATATGGAAAGAAGCTGGCTGGGGTACTATTATTTTCTTAGCCGCGCTCGCCGGTGTTAACCCGCAGCTATATGAAGCAGCTACCGTTGACGGTGCCAACCGCTGGAGACAGCTATGGCATGTCACGCTGCCAGCTATACGGAGCGTCATTATCATTTTGTTTATTTTGCGGCTGGGCAACGTTATGGATTTAGGTTTTGAACATATTTTCCTCATGCTTAATCCATTCAATATGGACGAAGGCAACGTTCTTGATACTTATGTATTCTTCAAAGGCATCCAGCAAGGCAATATCAGCTTCGCTACAGCGGTCGGCATGTTCAAAGGCTTTGTAGGCCTTGTGCTTGTAGTCGTTGCCAATCGGCTTGCGAAACGCTCTGGGGAAGATGGGCTGTACTAATTACAGCTTAACTATAAATTTTTGTACGGGAAGAAGGCGATTACTTCTATGAAAAAACGATCACTATCTGATCGCATTATTGATTCCATCAATATTGTTGTATTGGCTCTAGTTGCGATACTCATGCTCATGCCATTCATTCACATCTTTTCTGTCTCTTTCTCATCCTTGCAGGATGTGCTTCAAAAGGATTTCATCATGTGGCCAACAAACTGGGCTTTTGAAGCCTATGAAGCAATATTTGCTTCCAAATCCTTTATTCGTTCAATTTTTGTAACGACGTACATCACCGTACTAGGAACAGTCGTCAGCTTAATTCTAACCGCGACGATGGCTTATGGACTAACCCGTAATGTTCTTGGTCAAAGAGCGCTGCTGCTCATGGTTGTTTTTACTATCCTGTTCAATGCAGGCATGATTCCTGTCTATCTAGTCGTTAAAGAAACCGGAATTATGAACTCCATCTGGGCGCTTATCATTCCAGGGGCTGTTAGCTCTTACTACCTTATCGTATTTAGACAATTTCTCTTAAGTATTCCAAATGAGCTAAACGAAGCGGCGCTAATCGACGGCGCATCTGAATTGAAAGTATTCTGGTCGATTGTTCTTCCGCTGTCCAAACCAGCGCTTGCAACCTTCAGCTTGTTCTACGCGGTCGGTTACTGGAACAAATATTTTGAAGGCATCTTGTATCTGAATGACTCATCCAAATGGCCGATACAAGTCGTTTTAAGACAGATCGTCATTATGAATGAAGCTACATCAACACTCGGAGCGGACGTTATGCTCATGATGGAAAACCCGCCGCCGCCGATTACGATTCAAATGGCTGCCATTCTTGTAGCAACCTTGCCAATCTTAGTTCTGTATCCATTTCTACAAAAGCATTTCGCCAAGGGGGTGATGATCGGTTCAGTCAAAGGCTAACAAGTTTAATACAGCTGGATTATGAAAGTGCATCGCAACTCAAAATTTTCGGAGGGGGATTTCTCAATGCATTCAAAGAAGTTATTGCTTTTATTCCTTACCATGCTTTTAGTATTTATCGCTGCATGTTCATCCGACAAAAACACGCCACCTGCACAAACAGCTAAGCCAGAAGGCGCAAACACAGCAGCTCCAACTGCAACCGACAAGCCTGAAGAAAAGTACAAAATTACTGGAGCTACTTATATTTTCGGTAACCCGCCGCCAAAAGACGGCCGCGGTCAGCAAATGCTGAACGAGAAATTTAACGTGGATTACTTCGCAGAGAAAATTCCGAATGAAAGCTTTGTTGAGAAAGTAACGGCAATGGTTGCCGGCGGCAGCATGCCGGACCAAATCAGCTTCCGTTCAACAAATATCGAAATTTTTAATCGTTGGGCAAAGCAAAACGCTTTCCTTCCGCTTAATGACTACATTCAAGAATTCGATTACTTAAAGGAAATTCCTGAAGAGCTATGGCTGCCATTCACAATTGACGGCAAAATCTACGGCATTCCAACATGGTCGCCTGTAGAATCCGAGTCCTTTATCGTTCGTAAAGACTGGTTGGATAGCTTAGGCCTTCCAGTTCCTACAAGCTATGAAGAATTGAAGGAAGTCGCTATCGCTTTCACGAATGGCGACCCGGATAAAAACAATAAGAAAGATACTTACGGCTTAGCGACTGGTCAAAACATTAACCCTGCCTTCGCAATGGGACCTTACTGGAAGCATGATTCTTGGTACCATAAAGACGAAAACGGCAACTTCATCCCTGGCATGATTGGTCCAGGACGCAAAGAAATTATCCAATTCTTCGCTGATCTGTATAAAGAAAAAGCAATTACACCTGACTTTGCTGTCGTTAACTGGGCAGACACGAATAATGAATTTTATTCCGGCAAAGCTGGCGTATTCTTGATCGCTATGCGCGGCATGTCGCAGGACTACATGAATGCATTGCTTGAAATTAATCCTGGTGCAGAGTTCGTCGTATTGGAGCCATTCAAAGCACCAGACGGGTCACAAGGCTTTAGTGCTGGTTCAGGCTTCGGAAGATTCCTATCCTTGAATGCTAAGCTTGCTGATCAGCCGGATAAAGTTCGCAAAATGCTTGAGATTCACGGCTTTTCGCGTCAATACTACCAAGCATCCAAAAACTCGTCAGACAATAAAGACTTTGACTGGTTCTATGGAAATGAAGGAACAGGCTACACGCTTGACGAGAACAAAGTTCGTGTTCCTATGAATGATCCTGCTGCTGGCGTTGAACCATTCCTGTACTTCCTTGACAATACGGCTTGGGTATCAAAAGACCAAGACGCTGAATTCCCGCTGGCCTACTCCGTGCCTCAGTTGGTTGAAGCAACGCAGCAGCTGGTTGACATCAATAAAAAGTATAAGCTTTACTACCAGCCTACTGTAGGTATTATTTCACCGACACAAACTGAGCTTGGCGCTGAGCTGGATCAGCTTCTTATGAACGAACAAACGAAGATGATTACTGGCAATCGTCCAGTTTCGGATTGGGACGCTCTGGTAAAAGAATACTTGGAGCGCGGCGGAGCTAAGATCATCGAGGAATATAATGCTGAAATTAAAGCACGCGGCTATACCGATCACATTTGGAAATAAGAATCCGTCACTTCAAAATATGTTGGGCTTCTTAGCAAGCCCAGCATATTTTCTTACCATCTAGCTAAAGGTTGTGAACATAATGAAAATGGCTCGTATAGGAGTATGGATTGATCAAAATGCCCTAAAGCGCAGATATCAGTATAGCGCTAACGCATTTCAGTCCTACGTAACCGAAATGCTCGCGCATTCAGGCTTTACTTATTCCCTATTAAGCAGCGCTCAAGATATTCAACTCGATAAGTATAACGTTGTTATAGCAGCGTTGCCAGGTGAAAAAAAGGATGAGCAAGATGCTCTTCTTCAGTACATTCATCAAGGCGGAATCGTCATCTCGTTTGCCGGCCTCCAATTGCTTGCGCAAACATTGGGCTGCTCAGTCAAGAGAGAAATTCCGGTTGGCTATGCTGAACTGAAGTCCGCTTGGTTTAACGATGATACCGCTTTGCGCTGCTTCGATATGCGGCCATGGCAGCTGGCGCTGGCTGCAACAGATGAGAACGGTTATGAGACGACCGGCACTCTATTTCAATACAGCCCAGACGGCGCTTATGGCGGCTCTGTTCTGCAAAGCTTCTCAATCGGCAAAGGCCGCTTGGAGCGCTGGGCAATTGACATCCCTTCTACTATTGTAAGACTGCAGCAAGGAACTCAGCCGATCGTAACGGACGGTTTGCCTGCGCCTGACGGCACAGCTGCTGTAGATGACTGGATATTAAAAGCAGACGATGACCTTCAACAGGACTGGGAATACGACCGGCTGAGCACTTCTACAGGCATGTCTTATTTCGCCCATCCTTACGCTGATCTATGGAAGCAGGCGTTCGCAGGTCATTTGCTTTATGTGACTGCGCAGCATGGTTTAGTGCTGCCTTTTGTAGATTATTGGCCAATTGGAATCGATCAAATCGCCATGATCTCGCATGACAGTGATTTTAATATCGATGAGTCCGCTCAAATTACTTTGCAAGTCCTGAAGGAGCATGACGTTCAAAGCACATGGTGCATGATCGAGCCTGGCTATTCCGACCATATGTATACTGAAATCGTGAAAGACGGTCATGAATTAGCGCTTCATTACAATGCGCTTGAGCTCGATAAAGGCTTCTGGGATGAAGAAGAATTCATCAGACAGCATGAATGGTTTAAGTCTGCTACCGGACTTCAAAAAGCGGTATCGAATAAAAATCATTATACTCGCTATGAAGGCTGGAGTGAGCTGTTTGATTGGTGCGAGAAACAAGGCATTGAATCCGATCAAACGAGAGGCCCAAGTAAAAAAGGAAATATCGGATTTACGTTTGGAACCTGTCATCCTTATTTCCCAATCGCATGGTCCGACCAGCATAACCGGATCTATTCCGTATTGGAGATTGCTTTTCTTACACAAGATCTTAATCACAGCACTCTGGCTGACAGCAGCGTTATACAGCCCTTTCTGGATGGCGTTCGGAAGGTCGGCGGCGTAGCTCATTTCCTCTTTCATCAGGTACATATATTGCAGCAACCTGATGTTCGTAAAGCCCTTATTGAAGTCATTCAAAAGGCAAAAGCTTCTGGCTTTGTATTTTGGACCGGCCGCCAAATCAATGATTGGATAAGAGCCAAGCGTCAAATTCGTATAGACGGCATTCATTCGGACGGCACTATAGCATACAGCAATCCTAGCGGAATAAGTGAAGCTGTCATTTGGACTCCGCTGCTTGCGGGAGAAGAAATGGATGAGCAGCATGTTCATTTGAAATATGGCGTCAGATGCAAAAAAACGATTACTCAATGATAGCGACGAGGTGAGCATAATGGGTACTTTAACCAAGCTGGCCATCCATGGCGGAAATAAAACAAAAACGACGCCATTTGGCACAGGAAAGCGATTTGGTCTGGAAGAAGCAAAAGAGCTGTTGGAAGCGCTGGAGCAAAACACGTTGTTTTATCACTTCGGCGGAAAAGTGAAGCAGTTTTTATCCGATTTTAATGAAAGGTATGGCATCACTTATAGTGTAGCGACATCCTCCGGCACATCCGCTCTGCATGTCGCGCTTGGCGCAGCAGGCGTATCGGTAGGCGATGAGGTTATAACTAGTCCGATTACCGATCAGGGAACGGTCATCGGCATCCTTTATCAGAACGCTATTCCTGTATTCGCTGATTTGGAACCTCATACCTATAATCTCGATCCAAAATCAATCGAATCAAAAATTACGCCAAAAACGAAGGCGATTCTTGTTGTTCATCTTGCCGGCAATCCTTGCGATATGGACCCGATTATGGAGATTGCCGCCAAGTATAATTTAAAAGTTATCGAGGATTGCGCGCAAGCTTACTTGACGGAATATAAAGGCAGGCTTACAGGAACAATCGGCGATTACGGCTGCTTCAGCACGAATGATTTCAAACATATTTCCACCGGCGACGGCGGCATCGTTACCGTCAACTCGGGGTTAGAAGAGGACTATATCCGCACTCATGCTTTCGCGGATAAAAACTATGAACGCATCGGAAACGTAGTCAATCGCACACCGAAAAGTCTAGCGCCCAATTATCGAATGACAGAGCTTCAAGGAGCAGTCGGCATAGCTCAGCTAAAAAAATTAGATTGGATTTGCGACAGAAGAAATAAACTCGGAACTGCTTTAAACGATGGTCTGAAGGATTTGCCTGCTTTGACAACAATGGATATTCGTGAAGACAGCAAATGCACTTATTGGTTCTATATGTTCCGGTTGTTAGAAGATAAGCTGTCATGCACCCGTGAGCAATTTTGCGAGGCGCTGCTTGCGGAAGGAATTCCGAATCGGCAAGGCTATATTCCAGATGTCGTCTATATGCAGCCGATGTTTCAGAAACAGGAAGCCTATCTAGGCAGCAACTTTCCTTTTAACCTTTCCGAGACAGATTACAACAGAGGCTCTTGCCCACAGGCTGAAAATATATTAAATACGGCTGTTCAAGTGCCGATTAATGAGTTCTATACAGATCAAGATATTCAAGATACAATTGCCGCTATACGCAAGGTTGCACAATATTATACAAAATAGTTTAATGAGGGAGGAATCCCGTATGGGCTTTCGCGACCTAGGGATCGCAGTAGACGCAGTAGAATCTAGAACCGCGGCAGTCTGTATCAATGCTGAAGGATCCAATCGATTGGTTATTGCGGCCAAAGGCTTCCTGCTCGTCGTCGATCCTGAGACAGAGCATTGCGAGCAAATTGCTTTTCCAAACGGCAACACCGAGTACCCTTATGAAACATTCAGCAGCAGCCAAGGGATCTTCTATATTGGAGCTGGTGCCTTCTTCTATGCCTTCGATCCATTCAACAAGGTTTATATAGACTGCTTCAAAGTCGGTTCGGATGATGAGCTCTGCGGTTTCAGCTATGCGGAAGACAAGCAAGGTCATATCTATATGGCCTCCTATCCGCAAAGCAGGCTTTATCGATATCGCCCTGCAGAGCGCGACATCACATCGTTCGGCAGTATGGATCCTGAGCAAAAATATCCTTTTCATATGGCGGCTGACGCTTATGATTGGATTTATATCGGAATCGGAACGACGAACAAAACGATTGTTGCTTTTCATCCGCCTAGCGGAAATAAAGAGATAATCCAGTCGAGCGGCATACCTGTAATCGGCACCGGCCTCGTAAGACAAGGTCCGTCGTACGAAGCGTATGCGCAGTTGGATCAGCAATGGGTTCGTTTAGAGCAAGGCCTTATAACTGCGAATGTACAGGAGGAGCAGCTGCCTCGTTCACTATATCATGGGGAGAGCTTCGGAAAGTTCCATCGCCAATTGTCCGGATCGTGGCAAATCATTAGGCATAGCCTCTCCGACCGCGAGCTCGTTTTGCGGTATTTATCGACCGGGCAAGAGAAAGTTATCCGGCTGCATTATGAGTCGCAAGGGGCTCAGCTTTCACCGATTACAATCGGGCCTGGCGGCAAAATTTACGGCACGTCCAACCATCCGTTGCATTTCTATACTTACGATCCTTCCGGGGATGAAAACACGGTCCATAATTGGGGTTCTAAAATTATTCAGCACGGTGCAGGCGGCAATATTGCCGCCTATGCCGTCCTCGGCAGCCAATTGCTAGGTGCATCTTATCCGGGCGGCAGACTGCATCTATACGATACGGATAAACCGCTGCTATTGGATGATAGCAGCGAGCGTAACCCGCAGTGCATCACTGAGCATATGGACATTCATCGTCCTCGTTGTGCTGTTGCACTGAGTGATGGCGAGCATATGGTGTACGGCGGCTTTCCTGGATACGGCATGATAGGCGGCGGACTCTGCATCAGCCATATCCCTTCCGGGAACCATCAGCTGATCCAGCATACTGAGCTCATCTATGAGCAAAGTACTGTGGCGATAGTTGAATCTATAGACGGAACGCTTATTGGAGGTACGAGCATAGAGACGCCTGGCGGTGCTAATCCGCGGGAACATTCGGCTTATCTTTACGCCTTCGATTGGCAAAACCGAGCTGTTCTAAAAAAATGGCGTCCTGTCCCAAAAGCTCGCGAATATTCGTTGCTGCTAATCGATTCTAATGGTTGGATACACGCCCTTACCTCCTGCTCCACCTATTTCGTATGGGATCCTACCGAGGAACTTATTCGGGCCGAAGCCGACTTGTCGGCATGGGGGTCTATTGTAAGACAAGGCTGGCAGCTATGCGAGGAAGATCAATGCATTTACGGCGTGCTAAGCGGAGCTGTATACAGGATTCCGCTGATCTCCCTTAAGCCGGAAAGACTAGCAGTCCCGCCTCAAATTATTACAGCAGGCTTCGTCAAAATAAATCACGAATTATATTTCGCTTCGTCAACGCATCTATGGAGTTATTCAATAAAGGAGGGGTGAGCCTATGGGCTACCAGCTGTCTAAACTGTCTCAGCATAACTTCCCCCATCTCCTTGACGGCAGTGCCGGCAAGGAGAAATGGGAACTTAAACGCAATCGTATCGCAAAAACTTGGCATGAATATATCGGCTGGATGCCGGAGCTGACTCCTCCAGTCTATACCATTCACTCAGAGCATCAGGAAGCGGATCATCTCCGCATTCATTTAAGCTATGAGACTGGCTTTGGCGATCATGTTTACGCTTATTTACTCATCCCAGGCACACTGGCGGAAAATCAAAATAAGCGTTTCCCGGCGATGCTCGCGCTTCACCCTACCGATCCAAACGGCAAGAGCGATATCGCTTCATCTGATGGGCGTCCTAACCGCAGGTACGCGATGGAGCTTGTCGCCAGAGGATATGTTGTACTCGCTCCTGATACAATTACAGCAGGCGAACGCATATATGAAGGAGCGGAAGCCTTTCAGACCGCTCCATTTTATGCTTTACATCCCAAAGCTACAGCTGTTGGCAAAATGATTCATGATCATCAGCTCGGCATTTCGCTGCTGCAGCGTCTATCCTATGTTGATGCTGAACGCATCGGCGCCATCGGACATTCATTAGGAGCCTATAACGCCTATTTTTTGGCCGCTGTAGATGATCGCATTAAAGCTGTCGTATCCAGCTGCGGATTTTGTCCGTTCATGGATGATCCTGAACCGAACCGTTGGGGACAGCGCGACTGGTTTTCTCACATTCCAAGACTGACTGAAGATTTAAGCAACGACTTTATTCCGTTCGAATTTCATGAAATAATGGCTTTAGTCGCTCCAAGGCCGGTATTGAACTGGTTTACTCAAAATGATACTATTTTCCCAAATTGGAATGCCGCGGCATATGCTTCACTAGATATCGCTCAGTTATATGAGCTGCTAGGCGTTAAAGAATGCTATACATCTTTGATCGGCAATGGCGGGCATGACTTTCCTTCTACTATTCGTTCACTTAGTTATCAATTTCTAGATGATTGGTTGATGGAAGAAGATAGTATATAATAGATATAGTCGAAACATTGTATAGGAGCGGATTGCTTGTGTTACGTAGAAGAGATGATTTTATGGTTCGCTATCAAACCTTCAAAGATGATCTCCGCGGTGAAATTTTAAGCGGCAAGCTTAAGCCAAATGAATTTATTCTTCCAGAAAACACGCTGAGCGAGCAGTATAAGCTTAGTCGTGTTTCTGTGCGTAAAGTATTGGCTGAGCTGGTCGAGGAAGGCTTAATTGAGAAAATATCTGGCAAAGGCAATCGGGTTACCGTACCACAGAATGGTCCCGTGGCGAGAGAAACCATTAAGCTGGCTTGGTTCTCAACATCCTATGAAATCGACATCATTCGAGAAATTATTGAACAATATAAATTATCCCAGCCATTCGCCGAGGTTGAACTCACTATCGTTCCTGAGTCAGAATATATAGAGACGATTTCCCAGTTAATTGAAGCAGGAGACGGACCTGATGTCTTCATGGTTTCAGACAGTCAGTATCGCGGGATGCTGGATCTCGGCAAGACAGATCTGCTGCATCCCTACGTTTCAGAAAGCTTGCCTCAAGCTGAAAGCTATCCTAAAGTATTTGAACTGTTCCAGTATGCCGATCAGCTGCTGTTAACACCGTTCCTGTTCTCTCCTGTTGTGATCTGTTACAACGAAGCATTGTTCCAAAAAGCAGGCGTTAACGTGCATGAGCCTATTCAGGATTGGGAAGCGTTGCTGTCCACGGCGAAGAAGTGCACGATGGATCTTGACGAGGATGATCGTATCGATCATTACGGCTTTTGCTTCTCCTCCTCGCCGCATCGCTGGCCTGTCTTTATGCTTCAGAATAAGGGAGAACTCGTTTCTGACAATGGGACTTGCATGCTGGATCAATCCAATACTGTAGAAGCATTGCAGTTCTGCTTAGATCTAATGTACAAGGAACAGGTATCCCCTATCTATTCGCATGGAAGTGAATTTTTAGCGGAATCGTTGTTTGTTAAGGAACGAGTAGCCATGATACTGAGTACCTATTACTTCATGAACGAATTTAGAGGCAGCTCACTCGCTTGGAATGTCCTTCCCGTGCCGATGCGTCAGGCGTCAGGCACATTGCTGCTTGGCGGCGGTCTTGGCATTAACAAGCATAGTCAAAAGCTTAAGCTCACTCAGAGCTTTGTCGATTATATGGTCAGTGCAGAAGCCCAATCCTTGCTCAAGAAACGCGGCTGCACTATTCCTGTGCTAAAGCAGGTGGCCGAGAATGATGACTTGCTGAATCCGGACATTCATCCGAAGGATTACAATGTATTTAAGGAAATGATGCCTTACGCAAAATCATTAATGGAGCTTCGATTATCCAAGAGCGAGTATGATTTGATGAAGGATGAAATGCAGCTCATGTGGATGAACCTAGAAAGTCCAAAAGAAGCTTGCGAGCGTATAACGGGCATAATCAATGAACAGAGAGAAGCCGTTCTATCTTAGGCATAAGAAAGAAAACAAGGACCCTGATTCTCCAGCGCTGCGGGGGAGATCGATCAGGGTCCTTGTTTATATGGGCTTAGCTCAGTTGAGCTTAGAAGCGTCTGATCATAAAGTTGCCGCCTCGCATAAGCTTCTCGATCCAGCGCAGCAGCAGCTCGCGGAAAAAGGGGCGAGTAAGCGGAAATAATAATAGTATTCCTGCAATATCAGAGAAAAAGCCTGGTATGACGAGCAGAACACCGCCTGCAATAACACAAAGTCCATCGAGCATTCTCCGTCCGGGAGGCTGTCCGGCAGCCATCTGCCTTCTTACATCCGCCCATACCTTCCTGCCTTCTGCTTGCGCTAGAAAGGCGCCCGCCAGACCCATCACGATGAGCAGCCAGAACGTTGACCATCCGCCTACCCAGTCGCTGACCCGCAATATACCCCACAGCTCAATAATCGGCGCAAGCACCAAGATTAACAGCCACCATTTTTTCATGCTGACAACCTCCTTCTACCCTACTATCTTAAGCATAACGGATAGGCAGGGAGTTTATCAAATCATAACATTATTCTCCCTTCAGCAGCGCATAAAGCTCTGGCATCGCCTTGTTCAGACGTGTCGGCTGCCAGCTCGGATTCACCCAGACATGCTTCGTGCCGCCTTCTACGAGCAGCTCGCCAGGCAATTGTTCTCCAACCTCTAGCTCCCTAGCTTCATAGGGAGCGGCTTCCACACGCCTCACCTGACTCTCAAACGACAGTCTCAGCGGAGAAAACTCACTAACCCGAGTACAGATGACGACCTGATCGTCATAACGGGCCGGCAGCACATACTTGCATTGCAGATCAATAACTGGCAGCAGCAGCCCGCATTCCTCTATCGAGCGATAAGTGTAGCCTTTATTGCGAATCCATTCCGTCCGGCCGATCTCAAACCAGGTGACATAATTGCCATGGAACACAACGCCCATAGCATCCGTTTCCTGATACCTTACTCTAATAGAGAACGTATGCCATCTCGCCTCGTTTGTACTCATGCTCAATCACTCACTTTTTCAAAAATTAGGACTCTTTCTTTGCTTACATTGATAAACAAGAAAGGGCTGTCCCTTATCGGAACAGCCCTCGTTATTAGCAGCCTGCTGCTATTAAAGCACCTTTGATTGACCGGAGTAGATGACGCCTCTCTCACCGTATACGGTAACTTCCATGCCGTCCTTCAGCACAGATGCAGCGTCCTTTACACCGAGAATAACAGGCGTGCTCAGGTTAAGACCGACTACAGCCGCATGGCTTGTAATGCCGCCTTGCTCGGTAATGACAGCTCCAGCTTTATTGAAGGCTGGCATATAGTCTTTATCTGTTGCAATCGTAACAAGAATATCGCCCTCGCCAGTTTTGGCATTAGCTTCCTCAGCTGAAGTGGCTACAACAACCTTGCCTGTTGCGATTTGGCTTCCGATACCTTGTCCTTGAGCAAGCAGCTCGCCGACATGGTGAATTTTGATCAGATTCGTCGTTCCAGAACGACCGACAGGTACACCAGCAGTAATAACTACAGTGTCGCCTAAGATCACATAGCCTGTTCCCATTGCGCCTTGTACGGCATTCTCGAACATTTCATCCGTCGTTTGTGCGTCCTGGCCGAGAACGGAGAATACACCCCATACGAGCGCAAGGCGACGAAGAACCTTCTCATCTGTTGTTACAGCAATAATCGGAGCCTTCGGACGATACTTAGACACCATGCGAGCTGTAAAGCCGCTTTGCGTTGATGTAATAATCGCCTTTGCATCCAAGTCAAGCGCGGAGTTCGCAACCGCTTGGCTAATCGCTTCTGTTACAGAAGTTTGCTGCGCACTAGCCTGCTTAGCGAAGATCTCACGGTACTCAAGAGCTGCTTCAGCGCGCTCAGCGATGCGTGCCATTGTTTGAACTGATTCAACCGGATACTTGCCTGCAGCTGTCTCGCCGGAAAGCATAATTGCATCCGTTCCATCGAAAATAGCGTTAGCAACGTCGCTCGCCTCAGCGCGTGTCGGACGCGGGTTGCGCTGCATGGAATCCAGCATTTGTGTAGCTGTGATTACCGGCTTGCCAGCTAAGTTGCATTTTCTAATCATTTCCTTTTGAACAAGCGGTACTTCTTCAGCCGGAATTTCAACGCCCAAGTCTCCGCGCGCAACCATCAGGCCGTCAGACACTTCAAGAATTTCATCTAGGTTATCAACGCCCTGTTGATTCTCGATCTTCGAAATAATTTGAATATGACCTGCATTGTGACGCTCAAGCAGTTCACGAATTTCAAGAACATCGCTTGCTTTGCGAACAAAGGATGCTGCAATGAAGTCAACGCCTTGCTCGATACCGAAAATAATATCGTTAGCGTCCTTCTCTGTGATGCCTGGCAACGAGATCGCAACGCCGGGAACGTTAACGCCCTTCTTGCTCTTAATAGGTCCACTGTTAACGATACGGCAATGAATCTCAGTGCCTTCAACAGATTCAACCGTTAAGCCGATCAAGCCGTCATCAATAAGTATAGTAGAGCCTTCCGTTACGTCCTTAGCAAGATCGCTGTAGGTTACAGGAATACGAGTGCGATCGCCCAGAATTTCTTCTGTCGTAATCGTAATCGTCTCGCCTGCAACTAATTCGATCGGCTCTTCCTTGAGCTTGCCAAGACGAATTTCTGGGCCTTTAGTATCTAATAATATAGCTGTGTTTGTACCAAGCTCCGCATTTGCAAGACGGATATTTTTGATCCGATTGCCATGCTCCTCGAAGTCGCCGTGAGAGAAATTTAGACGGCCGACGTTCATGCCTGCTTTAATCAATTTCTTTGTGTTTTCCAGTGATTCGCTGGATGGGCCAATGGTACATACAATTTTTGTTTTACGCATAGTAGGTTTCCTCCGATTTATTGCCATGTATTGAAAGCTTGTCTGCTTTAATAATAGTTGTTTTTGCCGCATATTGTACAGTAAAAATCGACAAATTACAAAAATTATTGTGAAGAATTTGCGGCTTCCGCTCTACTCGCATCATTGCCAGCTTCCGCTTCCGCTAAACGATAATGACCAATATTTCTAAATTTATTGTAGCGGTCCTCAACAAGCTGTTCAGCGTTCAGCACTCGAAGCTCCTTCAGATGCTTCTCAAGACTGTTTTTAATGTAGCCAGCCTGAACGGCTAAGTCACGATGCGCGCCGCCGCGCGGCTCTGGAATAATCTCCTCAATAACGCCAAACTCCAGCAAATCCTTCGCTGTAATCTTCATCGCTTCGGCTGCTTCAGCAGCTTTGGATGCATCCTTCCAAAGAATCGATGCTGCACCATTAGGCGAAATGACTGAGTATATAGCATTTTCCAGCATAAGCACACGATTGCCGACACCTAGAGCCAGTGCTCCGCCGCTGCCGCCTTCGCCAATTACGACACAAATAATAGGCACGCCAAAGCCTGCCATTTCTCTTAAATTTCGCGCTATCGCCTCTGACTGCCCGCGCTCCTCGGCTGTATTGCCTGGATAGGCCCCTTTCGTATCGATAAAGGTAATAATAGGACGATTAAATTTATTCGCTTGAGTCATGAATCGAAGTGCTTTGCGAAAACCTTCAGGGTGTGGACTGCCGAAGAAACGTGCGATATTATCGCGAGTATCCTTACCGCGCTGATGTCCAATGACTGTAACCGGAATATCGCCAAGCTTCGCTATGCCGCCAACAATTGCCAAATCATCGGCATATAGGCGATCGCCGTGAAGCTCAATGAAATCATCAAAGATGGACTCGATAAATTCAAGGGATGTTGGTCGGCCGTGATGTCTGGCCACATGCATCTTCTGTGCTGGAGAAAGCTCGCTGTACAGCTCCTCCTCCATCTGCTTGCATTTATCCTCTAGCCTAGCGATCTCCTCTGAGAAATCAATGCCTTTCTCTTCACTCAGCGCCTTCAGCTCCGTAATCTTCTGGCGCAAATCATTAATGGGCTTCTCAAAGGGCAGTTCATTCCCCACTGATTGCCACCTCCTTAACCGCATGCATATCAAGCAGCTTCGTTAACGTATGCTTCATATCCTTGCGATGAACAACCTTGTCCAACTGACCATGCTGGAGATTGAATTCCGCTGTCTGGAAGTTGTCAGGAAGCTTCTGCCTAATCGTCTGTTCGATGACGAGTCGTCCAGCGAACCCAACTACAGCTCCAGGCTCCGCTAGTATATAATCTCCTAAACTTGCAAAGCTAGCTGATACGCCGCCCATTGTAGGGTCTGTAAACACAGATATAAACAAGCCTCCAGCACTTTGGAACTTCGAAAGCGCAGCACTTGTTTTGGCCATTTGCATAAGACTTAAAATACTTTCCTGCATTCTCGCTCCGCCTGAAGTGGAGAAAATGAGCAGCGGCAACTGTTTTTCATGCGCACTCTCGATAGCTCGCGTAATTTTCTCTCCGACTGCCGAGCCCATGCTGCCCGAAAAAAAGTCAAAGCTCATAACCGCGATGACCGCTGGGTAACCGCCAATTGTACCTTCGCCGGTGATGACAGCTTCCTTTAAGCCGGATTTTTTCTTTTGTTGCTCCAGCTTGCCTGCATAGCCTGGAAAGTCCAACGGATCCAAGGACTCTATATCGGCGTCATACTCGACAAAATCATTATCATCCATCGTTATGCTAATTCGTTCCCAAGCGCTTAGACGGAAATGATAGCTGCAGGATGTGCATACTTTTAGATTTTTCTCGAGTTCCTTACTGTATTGAATCTTTCCGCATTTATTGCACTTATTCATCAAACCTTCTGGAACATCTCCGCGCTTGGAGCCGGTCGATGGTATAGTCGCATACTTCTTCTTAGAGAACAGATCTTTTATTTGCATGTGTGACACCTCTCAAGGCGCAATATGGTCGAGCACGCCGCTATGATCTCATAATGGCGTTAAACACTTCCTGTACCTCCTCCAGTTCACCTGAAGGCACAAGAATCTCGTATTGCTGTTTCGATAAATTTACGGGCCGAGTCTTAACGAGAAAGCCTTCTTCCGTTAATCGCATCTTGATGTTTTCTGCAATTTTAGCTGTAGGCGCGATATAAATGACCGTCCACATCTTGGTACCTCCTGAAAGCTTCCGCTTGAGCTAATCCTGTTAATCATTTGAACTGTGTGCTCAAATAGGCCATATAATGTCACCATGATACCATAATTATGGCGTTTCCGGCAAATCATATCTGACAGCCGCAGGATCCTTATGGGCAATTCTAGCAGAGGCTGCCGCTGCTAATCCAGCTACTAAATCATCCAAAAAGACATGGATAGATTTCCCTTTCTCGTTCAACTTATGAATAATGCCCGGCTTCACTTTATCCAAATAACCAAAGCTAGTTAAACCGATCATGCCATATACATTCGTTATTCCTAATGCAAGAGTTTCATCGACGCCGTACAGGGATTCATCCTTCTCCATAATCGCTTGAAGCGGCTCAGGCAGCAGACGTTTCTCAGCAAGCTCATCCAGAGCGATGCCTGTGAACATCACATATTGCACCTCTCGCTTGCTAAGCACAGCATGAACGCTTTCCCTGCACTCTTCCATAGTCAATTGATCATTATAATGCCGCTGCAGATCATAAACAATCTCCGCCACATCATCTATAGCCACGCCACGTTTTAACAGCCATTGCTCAATACTCATAACCGCACGTCCCTTCCTGCAACTGCTTGTACACAGAAAATGTTATGAAGCAAGCTCGCACGGCAGCGGCTGCATCTCTGTGGCCGCACCGATTGGCGCAAGCCATCGCAGCTCTTTAGCTTGCGCAGGTGAGCTAATGCTCGCTCGTATCCTTATTGATATGCAGGGACATGCCTATTCGTGCATGTAATCATTTGATAATAATAGAGCCTGGACCAAGCAGCTTCTCTACTTCAGCGATTAATCCAGCTGAGGGCTTCACATGATATCCTTTGCTCAAAGCAATTGATCGTCCCTCACGTTCGTAGAACAACACGGTTTCCGAATCTCCGGCATGGGCAGAAAGCGTGCGCTTAAGCTTGGTCAGCACAGACGGCTGCTCATTTGTAGAGCTGATCTTAATGAATGCGCGCTGCTCCTTGCGAGTAGACTCTGTCGGTTTCGCAGCGACTGGCTGCTGCTTGCGGGCTGACTCGGTCGGTTTCGCAGTCACTGGCAGCTGCTTGCGGGCAGACTCGGTCGGTTTCGCAGTCACTGGCAGCTGCTTGCGGGCAGGTTCTGCCGATTTTATGGCAACAGGCTGCTGCTCAACTGATTTTCGGCTGCTGCCCGAGCTGCGGAATGCGCGAGCCTTTGCGCTCTTCTGCAGACGCCGCGCTTGCTCAGCAATGGCTGCATCGTGGCCAGACAGCGGAATGACATCCTCTATTAGCAGCTTATAATCTTCTTCCTGCTGCTGAACTGTTGCCTGTACAATTACGAGGCCGCCCTTTTCCAGCTTACTTGCGCATCTCTTCCATACGGCTGGAAACACAACAGCCTCGACACGCATAATGCGATCCTCAAGCTCAATAAACGCCATCGCATTCCCTTTTTTATTTACAAAGGGCTTGAGCGAAACGACCATGACAGCTGCCACCGCAATCGTTCCATCTTTAGCATCGGCCAAATCAACAAGCCGGTCTAATCCTAAAGGAGCAAGATCCGCTTCCTTGTCGTCAAGCGGATGACCCGACAAATACAAACCGAGCAGCTCGCGCTCTAGCTCCAGCACCTGACTCATCGTGAAGGAGTTAATATCGGGCAGTTCAACTTCCCAGTTCTGCACCTCGTCAAAGCCGAACATTTCAATCTGCAGCTCTTCCCGTTCCTTGCGCCATTTGATTGCTGCTTCAACCGTTTCATCAAGCGCGGCGAGCTGCTGCGCTCGATGGCCTGGCAATGAATCGCAAGCTCCACCCTGTATTAATGATTCCAGTACTCGCTTATTCACCACACGAAGATCGACTCGGCAGCATAAATCCAGCAAGCTGTCGAAGGGCTGTTCATTCCGGACACGCTTAATCGCCTCGATCGCTTGCGTGCCAACATTTTTAATCGCCGCTAAGCCAAAGCGCACCCCGTCATCCACTGGCGTAAAGCTAAGGCCGCTTTCATTGACGTCAGGCGGCAGTACCTGTATGCCCATACGTCTGCATTCGTCTACATACTCGGCCGTCTTGCGCTGGTTGCCGATGACCGACGCAAGCATGGACGACATGAATGGCACCGGGTAATGGGCTTTCAACCAAGCAGTCTGAAAAGCCAGCACGCCATAAGCAGCAGCATGAGCACGCGGAAAACCGTAGTCAGCGAAACGAACGATCATGTCATAAACGTCATTAGCTTCGGTCTCCGTATAGCCTTGAACGAGACTGCCCTTTACAAAATGTGCGCGTTCCTCATCCAGCACCTCGCGCTTTTTCTTCGATACCGCTCGCCGCAGTAAATCCGCTTCGCCCAGCGAGAAACCCGCCATGCGCGAGGCGATCTGCATAATCTGCTCCTGATAAACGATTATGCCGTATGTATCTGCAAGAATCGGCTTTAAAGAAGGATGTGGATATTGAACCTCGATTTCTCCATGCTTCCCTTGAATATATTTCGGAATAAATTCCATCGGACCCGGACGATACAGCGCTAATACAGAAATAATATCCTCGAACAAAGACGGCTTCAGCTCACGCAGCACGCGCCTCATGCCCGTTGATTCCAGTTGAAATATGCCGGTCGTATCGCCGCGGCCAAGCATGGCGTACGTCACAGGGTCAGCATCATTTACTGTTCTAAAATCAATTTCTTTTCCATATCGCTCCTTCACCCATGCCAAAGTGCGTTCAACGATCGACAGCGTTCGCAAGCCAAGAAAGTCCATCTTCAACAGACCGACAGCCTCAAGATTTTCCATCGAATATTGCGTCAATGGAATGCGCTCGCTGCCTGCTTGAAGCGGCACATAGTTCGTCAACGGATCCTGCGATATGACGACGCCCGCGGCGTGGGTCGAAGCATGGCGCGGCATGCCTTCAACCTTAATCGCCATGCGCAGCATCTCGTCTGTGCGAGGCTGAGCTTCGCAGGATTGCCTTAGCTCTTCACTTTGCTGCAGCGCCTCCGTCAACGTAATGCCAAGCTGGGTTGGGATGAGCTTCGCTGCTCTATCAACCGCCTGAAACGGAACGTTCAGCACACGCCCGACATCGCGAACTGCCGCTTTTGCAGCCATCGTGCCGAACGTAATAATCTGAGCGACATGCTCTTCACCATACTTTGCTGCTACATATTCTATAACCTCATCACGACGTTCGTCGTTAAAATCAATATCGATATCCGGCATCGTCACCCGCTCTGGATTAAGAAAGCGCTCAAATAGCAGCTTATATTTGATAGGATCGACATCTGTAATACGCAAGCAATAAGCAACTAGACTCCCAGCTGAGGAACCGCGTCCAGGTCCAGTTCGAATGCCTCGTTCATGCGCAAATCGAATGAAGTCCCAAACAATGAGAAAATAATCGCTGAAGCCCATATTATCAATTACAGACAGCTCATAGCTAAGCCGCTCCTCCACCGCTTGACGGAAGCTCGAATCCTCAATCCAATTAGCAGCTCCAGCATATCTGGCCAGCAGACCATCTTTGCACAGCAGCTCAAGGTAACCAGAGGAGCTCATGCCCTCAGGCACCGGTCGGAATACGGGCAGAGCCGCACGGCCCAGTTGAAGCTCGAAGTCACATTTATCCGCTATTTCAACGGTGTGGACAATAGCCTCCGGCGCGTAGCGGAACAACGTCTTCATTTCTTCCGCGCTCTTCATATAGAGCTGATCCGTTCCAATGCGCATCCGATCTTCATCTTCAATTGTTTTGCCAGTGCCGATGCACAGCAGCACATCCTGCACAGCTGCGTCCTCTGCCTGCAAATAGTGGACATCATTCGTGGCCGCGAGCTTAATGCCCGTCTCTTGCGACAATTGTACCAGCGCAGCTGTCACTTTCTTTTGCTCCAGCATGCCGTGATCTTGAATTTCTAAATAATAATCATCTTCAAAAATATCCTTAAATCGCAAAGCCGCAGCTTTCGCCTCTGCTGTACGATCATGGAGCAAATGCTGCGACACCTCGCTGTACAAACATCCGCTTAAGCAAATGAGACCTTCTGAATGCTCCTTAAGCGCTTCGATATCTACTCTAGGTTTATAGTGAAAGCCTTCCAAATGCCCGATTGAGCATAACTTCATCAAATTGCGGTAGCCTGTCTCGTTCTTTGCCAGCACGATGAGATGATAGTTCGGATTATCTTTCCTGTTGCCCTTATCAAAGCGCGAGCCTGTTGTCATATAAAGCTCACAGCCGATAATCGGCTTAATGCCGTGGGCCCTGCATGCTTTATAGAATGGAACGGCGCCGTACATGACGCCGTGATCCGTCAGCGCAAGCGACTTCATCCCAAGCTGGGCAGCCCTTGCAGCAAGATCGCGAATTCGAGCAGCGCCATCCAGCAGGCTGTATTCGCTATGTACATGCAAATGAACAAATGTTGATGGTTGGTCCATACCGCTCACTTCATCCGCCCCTTTCAATTTTTGCGATATTGTTCCTTCTATTTTATCATAATAGTCCCATCTGCGCCCATACAATGGAAGTATAGGAGGAGGACATGCAATGAGCTATTTTCTAACTAAAGCAGGACTTGATTTCTTTATCGCTTTCGGCGTTGTGCTCGGCGGTTCCATTCTCGCCGGCGTCGGCTCCGTCTTTCTGCTAATGCCGCCAGCCACCGTTATGGTAGATACTGCAGCACGCATCAAAATATGGGCAATCGTCGTCGCTGTCGGCGGCTCCATTGATCCAGTCCGCGTAATCGAAAGCAATATAGTGCACGGCAATCTTTCGCCGGCAGCCCAGCAAGTATGCTTTATTCTCATCTCTTTTCTTGGCGCCCATCTCGGCACCGAGCTGATTCGCTTAATCTGCAAAGGAGCTGCGTAGCGTATGCGCATTCCTCCCTTTGAGCGTTACACGAAAGGCTTGCAGATGCTGGGCATTTTTTTGGCCGGGATGATTGTCGGAGCCGCTGTGTTCAATTCCATCTATGTAGCTCAATTCGAGGCGCTCGTTACTTTAAAGGGGGAGCTGGAGATGAAGCTGGAGCAATATGAGACAGATATTAAGCAACTGAATCAGTATAAGGAGAAGCATACGGTGATCAAGAGCGTCCAGCCCCGTATTAAGCTTGCAGAATCGAAGAAGGATACAAATGCTGAATTGGATAAATTGACAGAAACGGAGCTCATTAAGCGGATAAAAGAGGATTTATCGAGCTTTCTCGGTCAAAGCATCTACGAAATCGATTCCGATGCCAAGCTCGCACGCAAGCTTCTGGAGCGTAAGGTATATACCGATATATCTGAAAAGGATTATACAATTGACGTCAAAACAGTGCTAGTCGTCGACAATGTACTGCATGTGTGGATTGAGGTTCAGCATTACGCAAGAAAGCCTGGTTAACGCTGCCGTATCTTTCTTACCGCAGTTAATGTATTTGTGCAGAACAATCACCATTCGTCTCTCATAAAAAATGCGCGCTCCATTGCCGGCATCACTACTATCCCTCGCATCATGAGGTACGAGCAAATGAGCTGTGACCATGCTATAATAGAGGCTCCAGCCTAAAAGAAGGAGCTGCTTTATCACATGGATCAATTTTTGCAATGGGTGATGGCCCCGGCAATTATACTTTCATTGCTGTTCTCGGTCATCTACAGCTTTAAAATGCGCCGAGCAACGGACCCGCAGGTTCGCGGAATTAACGGCTCTAAAATGAATATAAGCATGGGCATTATGCTGCTGTTCATCTCTGCGGTCCAGCTTCTGCTGTCCAATGAATCAACTTTACGTATCATAATCGGCTCACTCTTTCTAGTAATCGGCGTATTTAATCTATTTGCCGGTCTGCGCAATCTGAGCTTTTATCGCACTAGAAGAAGCTAAGCAAAGCATCGATGTATGTCACGAAAGGGCTGTCCTAGTCATGATATGCTCCCCATACAGTAGACAGGTGAAATAATAAAACCTATTACTGTAAGGGGAGCATTTTTCATGTCCAAAAAAGAACATACGGCCTCAGAAAAATACGATATCATACGGGAAATC
>Ga0182739_1000184_pt1 | contig 109586 bp, 107 predicted proteins | sample eDN5th30CBELigBY_FD_128873 | JGI IMG/M metagenome (GOLD analysis project Ga0182739, IMG submission 128873) | Enriched backyard soil microbial communities from Emeryville, California, USA - eDNA 5th pass 30_C BE-Lig BY (version 2) (version 2) | ecosystem: Environmental > Terrestrial > Soil >...
ATTAGTCTGGAGCTTGCGCTTTTGTACGCATTAATGAACGTTGACAATGCGCTATTCGGATGCGCCTTGAACAGCACATGCACATGATCACCATCGTGATTCCATTCTAAGAGTGTAATATTATAGTTCGGCGCAATGTACATGAAGATTTCCTTAGCCCGATTGGAGATGTGCTCATCCAGCACGGAACGACGGTATTTTATGACCATGACAAGATGATAGTGCATGGAGAATACCGAATGATTATTATTGTCCAGCAGCATAATAAAATCAGCCTCCATCCGTTTCTACGACTGAATCTATTATACCATACCATAACTAGAAGTTCTATCCAAAAGCCACTCGATTCATCTCCCTCCTTCACACTCACTTTCGTGAGTTCGGAAGTTTAAAGGAGGGAGAATTCTCAAGTTGATCAGTAAAATCTTACTTTTCACTTGTCACAATAGAGACTACATGTTTCCGATCTCTATTTCCAACAGAGAGATAGACCAATAAGAACGATAACAGCCAGTGATAGCTTATCCAGACTGTCAGCCAAGGCAGATCGCTAAATTTCATCGCTTGAAAGAGCAGAAGCACCGCGATAACGGCAAATTGCAATAATATAACTCTTCCTTTTCGCAAGCTTTTTATTCCCGCATGGATCGATCCTGCCATGATTAAACCGAAAGCGAATGACGTGATCGGCCCAACAATCCATACACTTAAAGAAAAATATTGACCCGAGATTATGAGCTTGCAGAGCATTAGCACTGCGGCAAAGATGATGGTAGAGCTCCACAACAGAATTGTTTGGGTTCTGCCTGCGCTTTCAGCCGCCGGAGGTTTCTGCCGCCGCTGCTTGCGCCAAACGAAGAAGCCGTATAGAAACGGAATAACCACGCCAAGCAAAGAAAGCGCGAGCTGCAAAATATGATAGACATAATCTCCGAACCTTATCGACTGAAGAAATGGGACGCGCTGCACGAACCAGCCGCTCCCATGCGTCCAATGATCCATGAAGAGATGCGTTAGAAAGCCTATGAACAGGGACAGAATGAACAGAGTCCAATCTTTTATGCCGGAAAGCTTCCAATCTTGAATGGCTTGATTCGCGAACTGCTGAAGTCCTCCAGCCTTAGGCAGCATCAGCGGTATGATCGGCTTCACTAGATAATGAAAAGCAAAGGAAAGAGCGATGCCGATCGGCAACGCTTGCAGCAAAAACCCTTCCCAATTATGGCCAATTGAACGCAGCGGGATCATGGCGATAAAATATTCAAAGTCCGGCGCCATACTTCCGGCTATAAGTCCCGTTAAGCTTAGCGAAGGTAATGCTCTGCGAAGCGGCGCTGCGAATAGCGGATGTGACAGTGTAAACGGCATGAATGCTCTCCTTCCTTACTCCAAACCGCCAAATACGGCGATTGGCCATATGCGGTATACAGCCTTGCCTTCAATGCTGGACAGCGCAATCGGTCCCATTTGACGGCTGTCCTCGCTATTCTCGCGGTTATCGCCCATTACGAACAGCTGGCCCTCATCTAGCTGTATTGGCAGCTCGATAGATCCCTTATACGTTACGCCCTTTACATAGCTTTCTTCCACTCGTTGGCCATTGACATACACATATCCTTCGCGTATATCCAATGTGTCACCCGGCAGCGCGATAACCCTTTTGACAAGACGAAGCTCACTTTCAGGACCGTTAATAATGACAATGTCGCCATATTCCGGCTGATGAAACCGGTAAGACCATCTGTCCTCGATCAATCGCTGGCCCGCAACAAGCGTATTTTGCATAGATACATTATGTACTTCCGTTTGCGCATAAACATAAGTTTGGAATGTAATCGATATAATAACCGCCGCTCCGAGCGATAGACTCCAGCTCCAGAGCTCTCGCAGCCATTTTTTCTTATTGCTCGGTTCTTCTTTTTTAATTAATGTCATTAATACTCACCTCTCGATAAATTTCAATTGCTCTTCCTCTTCCATTTCCATTTCTATGGTCACATGCTATTACGCATTTGAATGGAGAAAGTTCCCATACTGAAGGATTTAACTTAGGAGCAAGGAGTCTATGCCGTCACTGTCGAATATAAATATTGCAATTTCTGCTAAAAAGTCCATTGAGATAATGACGTTACCGATTGAGCAGCTTCACTTCCATCTGGACTAAAGGAGGTTTTTCTTCATCTATGCGTGACAATGCCTATCTACAGCGCCTTCTCTTTACAATCGTCACGATTTTGTATTGGACAGCGATGTATATATATGTTCCGATTCTTTCTCCGTACTTAAGCGCTCAGCACTATTCACTGCAATTTATCGGCATCGTTATTGGAAGCTACGGCTTCATACAGATGCTCATTCGCTTTCCGCTTGGCATGATGTCCGACGGATTAGGTAAACGGAAGCCGTTCATCCTCTTCGGCATGTTGACAGCGGCTGTTAGCTCGCTGTTGTTTCTCATTCCAGGCTTGTGGGTATGGCCGCTCGCCGGGAGGGTTGTCGCAGGTTTATGCGCCTCCACCTGGGTTGCGTTCACGGTTATGTATGCCGCTTATTTCAGCGATGGACAGACTGGCAAAGCGATGGGTCATATTAGCGTAATGACGGTTGTCGGTCAAATGCTCGGCATGCTGCTCAGCGGATGGCTCACCGAATGGCTGACGGTGAAGGCTCCATTTGTCGCTGGCGCTGTAATAGGGAGCTTGGGTTTATTGCTTGCCATGATGCTCAAGGAACCGCAGAGAGGCGTCTTCATAAATAGGAAGCCAGCTGACGCAGACAGGAGAACCCCAGGAGAAACGAACATTGCGGCGAACAGCGAATATGAGATAGAACAGACTGCTGCACCGACCAGCGGAACTGCGAATACTGCGTCAGCTTCACAAGGTATGACTTTATCTAAATTATCAAAGGTAATCCGTTCGAGGTCACTGCTGCAAGCATCATTGCTTTCTATACTAGCGCATTGCGTGCTGTTTATTACGATGTTTGGCTTTACTCCGCTTAAGGCTGAGCAACTGGGCGCCGGCGGCACCGGACTGATGCTTGTTGTACTGGCCTTTATGCTGCCGCATGCCGTCGCTTCCTTTATGACAGCTGCATGGTTCGTTCCCCGCATCGGCTATTCCGCAACGCTGGGTATTGGATTCCTATTAAGCGCTGTATGTACCGGCGCAATGGTATATGCGCCAAGTCTGGAGCTGCTGATTGCCACACAAGCGGTGAACGGCTTCGCCCAAGGCTTGCATCTGCCATTGCTTTTAGGCTTAGCTATACGTGATGCTGAACCTTCCAGCCGCGCTACTGCAATGGGATTATACCAGGCATTATATGCCATCGGGATGTTCTCCGGGCCATTCCTCGCAGGCTGGCTGAGCGAACAATGGGGGCTTGACAGCGGATTTCTGTTTGGCGCCATTCTAGGGGCTGCAGCCGCTTTGCTCGTATGGGCTTGGGCGAAGCAAGAGAAAAGATCTATGACTCGAAAACAGCAGTATCAGAAAGAAAGTTCATTATGAAAATGAAAATGAGAAAGCGTGAGCCTATGACAAAACCTCAGTTAGTATTAGATATCGGCGGCGTGCTGGCGACAAATCTCAGTCCGTTTTTTTGGAATCAGCTCGGTGAGGCTGGCCAAATCTCGACAGAGCGTCTGTATGCTGCATATAAACAGCAATGGAGCTCTTTACTATGGAAAGGCGAAATTTCAGAGAAGGAGTTTTGGGATTGGCTGCTGATAGAGCTTCCTGGTGTAAGCTATGATAAAGCTCGCGCCATGCTGGATAATAGTCTAACGCCGCTGCCGGCTTTGGAAATGATTGCGGACTGGAGCGGATACGCTGATATTCATATTTTAAGCAACCATCGCGCAGAATGGGTTCGTCCGCTCCTTTCGCCTATTATGCCTTATCTTGCGACCGTAACAATATCCAGCGAGGTTGGCAGCAGCAAGCCTGAGATGGTCAGCTTCACCGCTGTTCATCGCAAGCTGCCTGTCGGCAGCTCTGTTCTGTTTGTAGATGACCAGCCCAAAAATTTGCTGACGGCGGAGCAGCTTGGTTGGGATACACTGCTCGCTGACGAGGCAGGCGAGTGGATCCCGCAGGTTGAACTACTACTCCTTGGCTAGTTTTGGCTATTCGGTAAAGATCGACCTGCACTTGGTCACCACTAACCGTACACCCATTAACATCCATGAAACAGCAGCTCTTGGGCGATTAACGTCATCTGAGTCTGTTCATGCATATTAAGCTGCTAGAATACCCGCTGTCATAACTAGTATGGTTAATATCAGCACATAGATTAACAAGAGTCGATCACGTCCGCTAAAGCGCATGCGGAAGCCGTAGATCGGCTTTTCTTTTACAATCCCGAAGCCTCTTGCTTCTAAAGCATCTGCCATTTGCTCGCCGAGACGCAGCAATGAACGGATATAAGGAATGACGATTATCGGCAGCATGCGCAGTGGAACCGTACCTGCAGGCGAAGCCGCTTTTCCTCTTGCATGAGCCAGCTTCGCAAATCGCCCCCATTCCTGTCCAAGCATCGGGATAAATCTGAATATTAACGTCATTAACAAAGTGAAGGAATAGACCGGTATTTTAACAGCCTGCAGCCAGCCTAAGCTTTGCTCCAAGCCTCTCTGCAATCGAAAAGGTGTCATTAACGCCAGCATAGGCATCCCCATCAGCATAACGATCAACAGCTTTCCGAGGCGTAATCCAGTAACTGCCATTTGCGCTTCATCCCATGAGAACGGGTTAAGGGAAAGACCTGCAATGAAACAGCAAACAGCGATAAAAACCGCATAAGAAACAGCAATTTTGATCCAAGGCTTCAACAGTTGTCTGACTGGGAACAAAACCATTGCGGCTGCAAATGCTGAAACGGCAATTCCGACAGCAGCCTCCTGCAGCAAAATAACGGTGGCAAGCAATATATAGGATAGCAGCAATGCGCGTGGATCAAAATAATCCGGGCTATAGCGACCGGCAAGGCTTTTGGCGCTGTTTGTCCTAGTATATGCCGCGTTGACCGAGACTTGCTTCGCAAGCTCAGTACGCTCAGCGGCAGCTGCATTCACGAGATCGATACGTTCAGCTGTCGCTTTATCTGCGAGATTGTCACGCTCAGCTGTCGCTTTATCTGCGAGATCGTCACGTTCAGCAGCCGCTTCTGCCGTGAGATCAACACGATTTGCGCAAGCTGCCGCCGCGAGATCGACATGAGCAAAGTCAGCGGTCGCCGCTCGCCGCTGGCGCACCTCCTCGGCGATTGCCGCCGCTGCCGCGTGCGGCGGCAAAGCTATAGCCCCGCCCGCCATCGGCGGGGCCTGGGGCGGCACAGCCGCCCCAATCGCGCGCAGCAGCTCCTGCGCGCGCAACGCTGCGCCAGCAGCAGCAACAGCTGACGCTGCTGCTGGCGCGGCCGCTTCGCAGATCTCGCCGCCGTCAACGACGGCGACCGCATCCGCGAGCGGCCATAGGGCGCTGTGGTCGTGCGTAGCAACGACCACTGAGCGCCCCGCCGCCCTGTGCGCCTGCAAAGCGGCGCACAGGCGGCGTATGCCGACGGCGTCAAGCCCCGCCGTCGGCTCGTCCAGCAGCAGCCAGTCCGGCTCGCACGCCAGCAAGCTGGCGAGCGAAAGCCGTCTCTGCTGCCCGCCGCTCAGCGTCCATGGGTCCTGCTGCAGCAGCTCCATGGACAACCCCATCTGGCTCATCGCATCCCTGATTCGCCCCTCTTCCATTGCGGCCGCCAGCTTATACGGCCGCAGCGAATATTGCAGCTCCTCCTTCACCGTCGCCGCAAACCATTGCGATTCCGAATGCTGCAATGAAATGCCAATACGCAGCAGCGCCTTCGCATTGAGCCGATGTCCGCTCCCTTTCATCAAGCTCTCGCCAGCGATAAGGACGGAGCCGGCCTCCATTTTCCTCAATCCTGCAATTGTTTCCAATAGTGTCGTCTTACCCGCTCCATTCCGCCCTATCAGCAGCGTAATTTTCCCCTTTTCGAATACGGTGCTGACGTTGTTCAACAACACGACATCCTTATTCCCAGGCGCTCGAACAATTACGCGATCCATCATCAAGCCATCATTGTTAGAACCAATCGAATCTTCGTTCATGATACACGACCGCCTTCCGCTGACAGCATTCGGCCTGCCAATGCTGCCAATTCTTCTGGAGTAAGCGCTATTTCGGATAAAGGCATCCCTAAAGCTTCCAGCTCCCAGCATACTTGAACGCAATATGGTGCTTCAAAGCCCTGCCGCTCGCATGTACTGCTGCCCGCCTCTCCCTGAGACCGCTTAAACCATTGCTGAACATCCCCTTCAAAAGCGATTTCACCCTGATCTAGCACGATGACTCGATCTCCCGTACGCAGCTCTTCTAGATTTTGCGTCACCCATACGACAGTAACACCTTGATTGTTCAATTCACGCACCTGCTCAAGCACTTGTTCAGCCGCCTCAGGGTGCAGCATTGAAGTAACCTCATCCAGAACGAGCAAAGGAGCCTGCACGGCTAGGCAGCCGGCAATTGCAGTGAGCTGCTTTTGGCCGCCAGACATTGTCGATATCGGCTGATGCAGCTTCTCACCCAATCCAACCTGCTGCAATGCGGCTTCTGCGCGTCTAACAATAGACTCTGCATCCTCGCTGTTCTGCTCCAGCATTAGAACAACATCCTCCCATGGCGAGGCTCCTAGCATCGAAGCCTCCGGATGCTGAAGTACCATCGGAATCGGCATATGTGAATACGGGCGCGTGGCTTCGCCCGATGCGCTAGGTAATCGCAAGCCCGCAATTGCCTTCGCTAAAGTACTTTTACCGCTGCCGTTTAATCCAAGAAGAGTCAACCACTGTCCTTTATACAACTCCATATTTATATTTTTCAAAATGCGGCGTCCCTCGCGTCCTTCCTCATTTAGTGATCTGACGCTTACATTTTTTAATTTTGCGATCATTTCCAGCTCCAAAAATAATTTCCTCCAAACTCTTCCCAAAATAAATGGCTTATGCTAAAATCGCATTTGTTAACCATAAAATAAATATAAACGGTTAACAATAGATAGGCAACATAAATTTAGGAGTTGATTCATTTTGCAGACAAGAAACCTGCGCGCTTTCGTATTCACCGCACTATTCGCAGCACTATTTATCGCAATGAGCATGATCGCCATACGGCTCAGCTTTTCGCCTGTCCCGATTACGCTGCAGACATTGGCTGTCATTCTGTCAGGCATTTTCTTAGCTCCGCGCCAAGCGTTTCTAAGCATTTTCATCGTCATTGTGCTTACCGCTTTCGGTCTGCCGCTATTTAACGGCAAAGGTGGTCTCGCTTATCTGTTCGGCACTACCGGCGGATTTATTATGAGCTTTCCATTCCTTGCGATGCTTATAAGCTTGGCCGTTAACAAGCTGCTGCAAAGCCCTCTGGCCAGACGCGGCATTTTGCCGTTGCTCGTTTGCTTTCTGCTGTATGAGGTTGTCGGCTTGCTTGCCTATATTCCAGGTATTCCATGGATGATGAATGTAGTCGGGTTTAGTCTGCCTAAAGCGCTCGCTGCCGGCTTCTATCCGTTTATCATCGGCGATGCACTCAAAGCACTCGCTGCAGCAAGCTTAACGATCGCTCTCTTTCCTTACATCCGCTCCATACGCGCATCTGCGAAAGAGAACACGACGGTTCAATCCTCTATTATAACAAATAAATAAAATGACATTAGCAAACTATAACGATAGAAAGATGCTGCTCCATCAATCAGTGACAGAGCAGCATCTTCCCTCTCCAACATTTCAATTCCACAGCTCTACACCCGTTACATCCATAGCGTTTACATAAGGCTTATCCTTCAGCTTCAGCAGCTCTTTAGTAGGTCCCGTGACGACAACATCGTAATTCTTAACACCATTTTCTTAGCTCTTCGAGCCGCTCCCTCTGCAGCATCACCTGCTCAGGGGTGTGCTCATGAAACAAGCGATGCTGGAAAAAGGCTGCCTCTTTAGGCGTGCTGCGTTTTTGTTTACGGTTATAATCAATAAAGGCATTATGCGCCGCGCGTAACAGCCATGGTTTAACATTTTGGCGGTCATATTGATCCAAAAATATATAAGCTCGCGTAAACGTATCCTGCACCAAATCCTCCGCCGTATAATGATCTTGGCACAGAAACAGCAAGTACCGGTATACATCCTTCATGTACATCATATATAGCTCATCCAGATTGTTCGGCATTGCCGCCTCCTCTCCGCCATCCGATCTCCCACAGCACCTCCGATAATACACGAATCACAGCATGCGAAAGTTACATTAATGAAAAAAATTTATCTCCCCCTAAATAACCGTTTGACATTCCATGAAAAATTACATAATATAATCAATAACTTTTACCTAGCTTTTTTCATATCCAAATGTGTTGATTAGAATTAGTAAAAGTGAAGAACATTTCAGAGAACCGCTGGTTGGTGCGAAGCGGCAATGGGAATCACTTTGAACTCGTCTATGAACAGCTGCCTGACATGTAGGGCTAGCCGGGATTCCGCCGTTACAAGGATAGACGGTGTTGGCCGTCGAAGAAGATCATTTCCTATTTGATTTGGAGATGAATTAGAGTGGTACCGCGAGTTCAGCCTCGTCTCTATAGCAGAGACGGGGCTTTTTGTTGGTTAAATTCCGGGTTTAACCAACCTCGCTACATATAGATCATCCCAAAATATTAAGGAGGAGCAGCCGATGAACCGCAAAATTATAGTGCTGGACACAACGCTTCGCGACGGTGAGCAGGTTCCAGGAGCAAAATTAAATGTAACTCAAAAAGTGGAGTTTGCAAAAGCGCTCAAGCGGCTCCAAGTAGAAATAATCGAGGCAGGCTTTCCTGCCTCTTCACAAGGTGATTTTCTGTCCGTCCAAGAGGTTGCTCGCAGTGTCGGAGACAGCGTAACGATAACAGCTCTTGCAAGAGCGGTAAAGAGCGATATTGACTCTGTATATGAAAGCATCAAAATTGCCCAAAATCCTTATATCCATATCGTGCTTGGCACCTCTAACATCCATGTGGAGAAAAAATTCAATCGTTCCAAGGATGCGGTTAGACAGATGGGCGTAGATGCGGTCAAATACGCAAAAAAGCTGCTCCCGCAAGTCCAGTATTCAACAGAAGACGCTTCAAGATCGGAATTTGAGTATTTGTGGAGTACAATCGCGGCTGTCGTCAAGGCAGGAGCAACGAGAATTAATATTCCTGATACCGTAGGCTTCGCTGAGCCGGAGGAATTCGGATATTTAGTTCGTAGAATTAATGATCGTCTTAAAAATTTGAATAACAACATTATTTTAAGCGTCCACTGTCATAATGATCTTGGATTGGCCACTGCTAATACGCTTAGTGCGATCAAAAATGGCGCGGATCAAGTGGAGTGCACGATTAACGGTTTGGGCGAACGTGCGGGCAATACTTCACTTGAGGAAGTTGTTATGGCGCTTAAGGTCCGAGAAAGCCATTATGGCTGCACGACAGATGTACAAACGACCGAGCTTCTTCGCACTTCTCAGCTGCTGACGCATTTGACCGGGCTTGATGTTCAAGTGAATAAAGCGATAACCGGAGATAATGCTTTCGCTCATTCTTCCGGCATCCATCAGGACGGCTTGCTTAAAGATAAAAATGTGTATGAAATTATGTCCCCTGAGGATGTGGGCGCGGAGAAAATGGAACTCATTTTGACCGCTCGTTCCGGACGTCACGCCTTCAAAAACGCTGTTCACAGGCTAGGCGGGGAATTTCATGATGACGCTGATTTCGAGCAGTTGTTTGCCCGCTTTCTGTCGCTCGCTGATCGTAAGAAAGAAGTGTATGATCACGATGTATTCTATTTACTTGCCGAGCATCGCAATGAAGCGGCTATTGACCATTCCTTGTACAGATTGGGCTCCTTTCAAGTCATTACGAATGATTTCTGCCCAATCGCCGCCGTCGAGCTTCACAAAGATGGACTGTCCTTAAAGGGAAGTGCGGTTGGCGACGGTCCTATAGATGCGCTTTATACGGTTATCAAGCAAATGATCGGACTCGACGTAAGCTTGAAGCATTACAAGATCAACAGCATATCCGGCGGCAAAGATGTGATCGGGCGCGTTCATATTGGGATTGATTACATGGGGCGCATGTATACCGGACGCGCAATGGATACTGACATCATCAAAGCAAGCGCACAAGCGTTCTTGAACAGCATGAATGCTGCCTTGCTGGATCTAACTCGCAATGAGACCGATGTACTCCGTCAAGCTGAATAGCATTTCTCCAAGAAGCAAGAAAACCCGCCACTGCTGGCGGGTTCTTTCACTTTATGTTTAATCACTGCAGTTTTCCGGGTCCTTCTCAGCGCCATTCTCAACGTTGATCTTTTCTGACACCGTATCGCGAATAACCGATACTACCATTTGCAGCAAATAGTTAATGTCCGACTGGCTTTGTTGGAACTCGGTAACGATTGGAATATTGTCGAGCTCATCCTGCAGCGTATTCATTTCACCTTCGATTTTTTTAACCATATCTGCATTTTTGAAAGTCGTTTCGAAGGCAACAACTTCCTTCTGCTTCTTCTTAATTTGCGTTATCAAAGCTTGGATGCGCTCATTTTTATTAATTTGCTGTTCTGCGCGGCGGTACTGCTGTACCTCTTCTGATCGAAAGATCGCTTCAGCAAGCTCATTCGTTTTAGCCAAAATATCGTCGCGAACGAGTAGATTTCTAACATTATAAGAAGGAATTCCGCAATCGGTCGTGCCTCCATGCGTATGATCACAAGTATGATCATGTTGATGCTGCTGAACATTATGCTCTGACATTGACATCTCTCCTAATATTTAATGCGATTAACTAACCGCTTCCTGTCCTGCTGCTTCGATTGCTTTTGCTTTAATGTACCAGGTTTGTGCATCAGTCACCTCTGCTTGAATAAAGCTGCCAATCCATTCCTTAGGCCCTTCCAGATGGACAAGCTTATTGCTGCGTGTACGTCCCGACAGTACATTGGCGTTGTTCTTGCTCTCGCCTTCGATCAGCACTTCCACAATCTGGCCTTTCATGGCTTCATTCTTCTCGCGCGCGATTTCCATAAGCTGAGCATTCAGCCGCTGCAGTCGCTGCTTCTTGACCTCCAGCGGAACATTATCCTCCATCGCTGCCGCCGGAGTTCCTTCTCTCGGCGAATAGAGGAAGGTGTAAGCAGAATCGAATCCAACCTCGCGAACAAGAGACAATGTGTCTTCGAATTGCTCATCCGTCTCTCCTGGGAAGCCTACGATAATATCGCTGGTGAGCACAGCGCCCGGAATGGCTGTTTTGATTTTGCTTACTAGCTCCAAGTAAGTTTCTCTAGAATATTTGCGGCTCATCCGCTTCAAAATTTCCGTACTGCCTGACTGTACAGGAAGATGGATATGCTCAACTAGATTGCCCCCAGTAGCCAGCACTTCAATCAAATGATCATCAAAGTCACGCGGATGGCTTGTCATAAAGCGAACGCGCGGAATGTCGATCTTAGAAATATCCTCCATTAAGTGACCGAAACGATAATCCATATCGTCGAAGTCCTTGCCGTAAGCATTGACATTCTGTCCAAGCAGAGTCACTTCTTTAAAGCCTTGGCGCGCAAGCTCGCGCACTTCCGCGATCACGTCCTCCGGTCTGCGGCTGCGCTCCTTGCCGCGTGTATACGGCACGATGCAATAGGTACAAAACTTATCACAGCCGTACATAATATTGACCCATGCGCGCATCCCCTCCCGTTTCTTAGGAAGGTTCTCGATAATATCGCCCTCTTTGGACCATACCTCTACGACAAGCTCCTTGCTGAAGTAAGCGTTCTGCAGTAAAGAAGGCAAGCGATGAATATTATGCGTTCCAAAAATCATATCTACGAAGGCATGCTTTTGCAATATGCGAGCGACAACGGATTCTTCCTGCGACATGCAGCCGCATACGCCGAGCAGTAAATCCGGCTTTTCCGTTTTCAGCGTCTTCAAGTGACCAAGCTCACCAAACACCTTGTCCTCCGCATTTTCGCGAATCGCGCATGTATTAAGCAGAATAACATCAGCCTGCATCCGATCTGCCGTTTCCGTATAGCCCATATCCTCAAACATGCCTCGCATAACTTCCGTGTCATGCTCGTTCATTTGGCAGCCGTACGTTTGAATCAAATAGTGCTTGCCGACGCCCATCGTACGAAGCTCCTCCGGTATAGAGAAGTCATAATGCACCTCAACATCCTCTTTACCGCGTTTCTTCTCATCCTTATGGCTGGGCGCTGCATTTATATTAACGATCCTTCCGTTAATTCGATAGGTCGTTGTCTGTTCATTCTTTTCAAGCACTTTGGCATCTCGAAAATCAAAATATTTCGAGTAATCCTTTTGCACCAGAGCTCACTTCCCCTCATCTTGACTTCCATCACATGACCTGTAATGCTCTCCAACTTAAAATTATATCATTTTCTATTGAATATAGCTATCATGTTCCATTCATAATCTTAAACGTTCCAGCACATAAAAAAAGGCGTTGCAGTATTTGCTACCGCTGCGCCTTGTACACTCCATTGGATCCTTCTATTTCACTGTGAAACTTCAAACATAGTCTTATGAAACCCCATCTGACGTTTACGCTTGCATTACTCTATAATTTCAGCGAAATCGCCGTTTTTAACGCCTGCTGCGTTCGCTTCATCTGTGTCAATATGCATATCGAGCGCGAAATCAGGTGATACTCGAGCAACGACATGCTCGAACACAACGCCGCGGTCTCCGCCGACTCTCACTTTGAGCTTCTGTTTGTCCGCAATGCCCCATTTCTCAGCGTCGCTACTGTGGAAATGAATATGCCTTGCTGCAACAATTACGCCCTCTTCTATCGTAACCTCGCCCGCTGGGCCTTTAAGAGTAATACCTGCTGACCCCGCAGTATCTCCCGATTCACGTACAGGAGGATTAACGCCTAAGGAAAACGCGTCCGTTCGCGAAACTTCTAACTGCGTACCTTTCCGAATCGGACCTAAAATTCTAACCTTTGCGAAAGATCCTTTAGGACCAATTACAGCAACTGTTTCATTAGCTGCATATTGACCAGGCTGCGAGAGCGGCTTCATCTCCGTCAACTCATACCCTTTGCCAAATAATTGCTCGACATGCTCTCCCGATAAATGAATATGCCTTGCTGATACGCCTACCGGCACTTGTTTTTGTGTACTCATCTCGGATCACTCCTATGTATTTATCTTATCCAAAACAGGTAAAGAAAAAGCATACAGCCGATGAAGGCTATATGCTCTATCATACCATTTATTTAAATTCTGCAACAAGCTTGTCGAACTCATCCTGTGAAAGTTTTATGTCTTGCTTCGTTAATGGTTCCGGTTTAAAACCGCTAATAAGCTCTTCATAACTTTTACGTGTCGTATTCTGATAAATAAGGCCGGTAAGCATGCCGTTTGTTTCCATAATTTTGTTCATCGCCAGCATTCGATTGCTTGGATCATAATCCTCAAACTGTTCTAGATTCACGATATTCTCTTTGAACCAATCATACGTATTAATTTTATTAAAGGTGACACAAGGACTAAATACATTAATCAGCGAAAAGCCTTCATGCTTAATGCCTTGCTCGATTAAGCTCGTAAGCTGCTTCAAGTCACTGGAGAACGATTGTGCAACGAATGTAGCCCCAGCAGACATGGCGATTTCTAGCGGCGACAGAGTCGATTCAATGGAACCCTCCGGTGTTGATTTTGTCTTGAAGCCCTCTGCGCTGCGAGGCGATGTCTGTCCTTTAGTCAATCCGTAAATTTGATTATCCATAACGATATACGTCATATTCACATTGCGCCTAATAGCGTGAACCGTATGACCCATTCCGATTGCAAAGCCGTCACCATCGCCTCCGGAAGCAATCACCGTCAAATCTCGATTCGCGAGCTTCACGCCTTGCGCGATCGGCAATGCCCGACCATGAATGCCGTGGAACCCGTATGCGTTAATATAACCGGATATCCGGCCAGAGCAGCCAATCCCGGAAATGACCGCTAATTGTTCAGGCTCCAGTCCGATGTTAGCTGAAGCGCGTTGGATAGCTGCTTGTATTGAAAAGTCTCCGCAGCCAGGGCACCAGTTCGGCTTTACGTTATTTCTAAAGTCTTTGAATGTCGCCATTTTAGCTCAACTCCTTGCATGCTTTAAATACATCTGAAGGCAAGAACGGATTGCCGTCATATTTAAGCAAGCTTTCCATCTTGTCCGCATAGCCGGCATTCATCTTCAATTGCGAAGCCAATTGTGCTGTCGCATTATTTTCTATTACTAGAATCTTCTTGGCTGCTGCCAAGTATGGCTTCAACTGTTCTGTCGGGAACGGATGAATCTGGCGAATCGTAATATGATTAGTCATTACGCCATCCACAGCTAGATTTTCTCTAGCTTGGTCGATTGTTCCGCCTGTTGAGCCCATGCCTACAATGAGCAGGTCAGGAGCGGCATGCGGTGCGTCAACCCGAATGGCATCTCGAACCTTAAGTCCATTTAGCTTATTTAGACGTTTATCCATCATCTGACGACGGTTCTCAGCGCTTTCCGATGGTCGGCCGATTTCATTATGCTCTACACCGGTGACATGGTGGAGACCACCCTTCTCTCCTGGCAGAACACGAGGTGATACACCGTCTTCCGTTAACTCATACCGCTTGAATTGATCTCCGCCCTCTAGCGCAGGAACGTCATGCACAAGCTTGCCGCGCTTAATCTCAATGGCATTATAATCTAGAGCTTCGCAAGATTGCTTGCCGAGCGAAAGCTGCAAATCTGTCATTAGAATAACGGGCACCTGATACATTTCAGCAAGGTTAAAGGCTTCAATCGTATCGTAGAAGCAATCCTCGATTGAGGCAGGCGCAATAACAATCTTCGGAATCTCCCCATGCGTCCCATAGACCATTGCGTTAAGATCTGATTGTTCCTGCTTCGTCGGAAGGCCTGTTGATGGGCCGCCGCGCTGAGTATTTACTATAACAAGCGGCGTCTCCGTCATGCCTGCGAGTCCAATCGCTTCCATCATTAACGATAAGCCGGGTCCTGCCGATGCAGTCATCGTGCGAGCACCGGCATAGTTGGCGCCGATCGCCATCGTTACCGCTGCGATTTCATCCTCGGTCTGAATGACTGTACCGCCAAACTTCGGAAGCTTCTTAATCAAATACTCCATAATCTCAGACGCTGGAGTAATGGGATAAGCAGACATCAACCGACATCCTGCTGCAATTGCTCCAAGACCAATAGCTTCATTGCCGATCATGAACAGCTTCTGCTTTCCGTCCGCTTCCTCCAGCTTAAACCCATCAAGCGGACCTCCCGCGAGCTCTAGCACGAAGTCTGCTCCGCTCTTTACGGCTTCAATATTTTTCTCAACGACTGCCGGGCCCTTTCGGCCGAACTCTTCTTCCACCGCTTTATTAAATACATCAAGCGGCAGACCGAGCAGCGCCCAAGATGCGCCTGAGGCAACCATATTCTTCATGAGTGAGGTTCCTAGATCATCCGCGAGCTTCGTAATTGGAACCGGGAATAATCTTGCATCTACGTCCTCAGGCAGCTTAGGCTCAAACTTAGCGTCAGCAACAACGACGCCGCCTGGCCGAAGCTCATGCGCATTGAGATCAATGCTTTCCTGATCGAAGGCTACTAAAATGTCCAGATCATCAGAAATAGCACGAATAGGTTTCGTGCTGATACGAATTTTATTATTAGTATGTCCGCCCTTAATCCGAGATGAGAAGTGACGATAGCCATATAAATAATATCCTAAACGATTTAGTGCTGTGGAAAAAATGCGATCGGTACTTTCTACGCCTTCCCCTTGTTGTCCCCCGATCTTCCAAGACAATTGACTGATCAAATTGTCCATCTCCTCTTCTGTAATACAAATAATTGTTCTGATATAAATGATAAATAGAATTAGTCTTAAAGGACATTCACTTCAATTTTATGTCTAGACCATGTAAATTGCAAGATGCATATGCGCAGGTTAAGCATAATTTATAAGGCATTTATGTTAAACGATTGACTGCCGCATCATTGTCAACCGCTATGCGGGCAGCTCTCTTAATAAAAATTGCAACGCATTATCTGCTGTAAATCGATTAACAAGCTCGCTGCTGTATTGTTTATGAAGAGCATCATATAGATTGCTTAGTTCTCCAGGATGTGTCAATCCCAGCATATAAGAATCAATACCGTCAAAGTCAGAGCCAAGCATGAGATTCGATTCGCCGCCCAATTCGCAAACATGCTCAATATGACACAGCAAATCATCGATCGTAACCGGCATGCTTTCACTAACGAACCAAGGCACATAGGTTATTCCTATTAAGCCGTCCCTAGCGATTATTCCTTTAATCTGATTATCGGTAAGGTTGCGAGGATGATTGCATTTAGCCTGCGTATTAGAATGAGAGGCGATAAAGGATGATGCGGACAGCTCAGCTACATCCCAGAATGCTCGCTCAGATAAATGCGAAACATCTACAATGATTTTTAGCTTGTTGCATTCCTCGACGAATCGTTTGCCCTGACTTGTTAACCCAGCTCCGCGAGACTCCATAACACCGTCAGCTGCCCAATTGGAGTAGTTCCAAGTTAGGCCTGCTGCTCGAACGCCCAACTTCTCCGCTATTCGCAGCATGGACAAATTTCCTTGCAGGCCGTCGACACCTTCAAGCGACAGCAGCGCTCCAATCTTTCCCTGCTCCATACAAGCACGCAGCTCACCAGAAGTAGTGATGAGCATCATATCCTCACAAGCAAGCACATGTCTGTAAAAAAGATCAATGCTTTCCAATATAGGCTCCATTCGGTCATTCAAATGCTGCGGAATAAAAATAGCAAAGGTCTGAAGAGCAGACCCCGCAAATTTCAGTCGTTCATAGGTTACATCAAGCCCGCCGACTGCACTTCCCTGAAAGGCCAGCTCATTATTTTGCAGCATCTTATACAGTACGTCACAATGAAAGTCGACTCCTCGCATCCAATCGCCTCCAGCCGTCTTATTCGTGGGCAAGCAAAAAACCTGTCTACTACGTAAACAGGCTAGTTTTTCTTTAGGTTATAGTGCCACAGCTGTCTGTTGTACTGGACCCGTCATTATCTCGGTTCAACGATCAGCTTAATCGCTGTACGATCCTCACCGTCTATAACGATATCCGTAAAAGCCGGAATACAAATTAAATCTACCCCGCTGGGAGCGACAAATCCTCGTGCTATCGCAACCGCCTTAATGGCTTGATTAAGAGCGCCTGCTCCAATCGCTTGCAGTTCTGCGCCTCCTCGTTCGCGCAATACGCCAGCAAGCGCTCCTGCAACAGAATTTGGATTGGACTTTGCTGAAACTTTTAATACATCCATGAAAAGTACCTCCCCTGGGAATGTTAGATGGATTCCACTTTTAAATAAGTATTCGAGAGAGGCTGAAAAATTCCTGCTTTTATCACTTCTGTTGTCTAACTGTTCTGAATTGTCAGAACTTTCGAGGCATTTGCTTTATTTTATAAATAACCACTCATTTTCGGTCAATCTAATTTTTTCGATTTTTGTCGCTTTTCCGGTGCTGTCATCGATTTGAACGGAAACAGCGTGCAGATGCCAATTTCCTTCATCCACAACGAAGCGAGCGGGCAGCTGGGTTAAAAACTTATGCAAAACAGCGGATCGCTCCATGCCCAACACGCCTTCTTTTGACCCCACCATTCCGACATCGGTTATGTAAGCAGTTCCTTGAGGGAGAATCGTCTCATCATTCGTCTGTACATGCGTATGAGTACCGACTACAACCGATGCCTTGCCGTCCAAATACCACCCCATCGCAATTTTCTCTGAGGTTGCCTCGGCATGAAAATCAACAAAGATGTTTTTGGTCGATTTCGAAGCTTGTTCAATCAGCTCATCCGCTTTTCTAAATGGACAATCGATCGGCGGCAGGAAGGTTCTTCCTTGCAGATTAATAATAGCGAGTTGCTTTCCGTTTCCTTTTATGATGGCCATTCCTTGGCCAGGCGCTCCTTCTGGAAAGTTAGCCGGACGAACAAGACGCGGTTCATCGTCTATCCATTGAAATAAATCCTTGTTATCCCAAGTGTGATTGCCCAGTGTTATCCCATGTACGCCCCATTCAAAAAAATCAGTTGCTATCGCGCGCGTAATTCCACGTCCAGCTGCCGCATTCTCTCCGTTAACGACAATAATATGCGGATTATATTTGCTTTTCAAAGCTGGCAGCACCTGCTTCAAAGCACTCCGACCTACATTACCAACTATATCTCCGACAAATAAAACATTCACAACGCACACTTCCTTTGCCTATGTTAAGACAGAAAAGTGGCTGACGGGCAGCCACTTTTCTATGTCATCTATTCAATTGACTATTTGGCATACTCAACTGCTCTTGTTTCACGAATGACCGTAACCTTAATATGTCCCGGATAATCGAGCTCACTCTCGATTTTCTTCGTTATATCACGAGCAAGACGGAACGCTTCCGTATCGTCAATCTTCTCTGGCTGCACCATAACACGAACCTCGCGTCCTGCTTGGATCGCGTATGATTTCTCAACGCCCTCAAATGATTCTGAGATGCCTTCTAGCTTCTCAAGACGTTTAATATACGTTTCCAGCGTTTCGCGGCGTGCTCCTGGGCGAGCTGCAGACAAAGCGTCTGCTGCACCTACCAGCATAGCGATGACGGATGTCGCTTCGCAATCGCCATGATGAGAAGCGATACTGTTAATAACAATTGGATGCTCCTTATACTTTCTTGCCAACTCAACACCGATTTCAACATGTGATCCTTCAACCTCATGATCAAGCGCTTTACCGATGTCATGCAGCAAGCCTGCCCGCTTAGCAAGTGTAATATCCTCACCCAGCTCAGCAGCCATAAGGCCAGTCAAGTAAGCAACCTCCATCGAGTGCTTCAATACATTTTGTCCATAGCTTGTCCGGTACTTCAATCGACCCAAAATCTTGATCAAATCCGGGTGCAGTCCGTGGACACCAACCTCAAAGGTAGCTTGCTCACCGTATTCACGGATTCGCTCATCAACCTCTTTACGCGATTTCTCAACCATTTCCTCAATACGTGCAGGATGAATACGTCCATCAGCTACAAGCTTCTCAAGAGAAGTACGGGCAATCTCGCGTCTAATCGGGTCAAATCCAGACAAAATGACCGCTTCCGGTGTATCGTCAATAATCAAATCGATACCGGTCAAAGTTTCTAGCGCACGGATATTCCGGCCTTCACGACCGATAATACGTCCCTTCATTTCCTCATTTGGCAATGAAACGACGGATACAGTCGTCTCCGCTACATGATCTGCCGCACAACGTTGAATAGCGAGCGAAATAATGTCTCTTGCTTTCTTGTCCGCTTCTTCCTTCGCTTGCTGCTCAATTTCCTTGATCATTTGCGCTGTTTCATGACGAACCTCTTGCTCTACGTTCGTAAGAATGATACTTTTCGCATCTTCCATTGTCAGACTGGATATACGCTCTAATTCACTTTGCTGCTGCTTGTAAATGGAATCAATCTGTTCCTGAGTCTCTTCGATTCTTTTCTCTTTATTGGCTACAGTTTCTTCTTTGCGTTCCAGCGCTTCCAGCTTTTTATCCAGCGCTTCTTCTTTCTGTACCAAGCGTCTATCCTGACGTTGTACCTCGTTGCGTCGCTCACGAATGTCCTTCTCAGACTCGGTACGGAGCTTGTGGATTTCGTCCTTCGCTTCAAGAACCGTTTCCTTCTTCAACGCTTCAGCGTCCCTGCGCGCTGTCTCTACAATCTGCACCGCAGCTTGCTCAGCGCTAGAAATCTTGGCCTCAGCGATTGACTTCCGAGTAAAATAACCTATCCCAAAGAGAATTGCGCCAACAAAGAGAATTATCAAGATCCAGTAAATGGAATCCATCTTGTTCACCTCCTTGTTGCATACACCAAGGCATTGCTTGGGATGTTATTTGGTTTTCAACCGGTTTCAATACCGTTTCATCATCTAACATTTTGACGAAAATAATCGTTTTGAATCAACTTTTGGAAGAGAAATTGATTCATAATAGAAGGAATACATACTCATTTTATCTTTTCATAAAATCAATTGTCAAGCATATGCCCATCATCTTCTAGTAAAGCGAGCTCATCATCCTCTTGCTGAAGCTCCCTCAGCACTTCTCTCACGATAGGACTCGGAAAGCCGCGTCTTAATAAATAACCCGTAAGCTTCCGTTTTCGGTCTATCGCTTCGCCTTTTAGCGTTCTCCATTTCTTCTGACCAGCAGTCAATGCAGCCTCCAACTCTTCTTCATGAGTTAATTCAGCTATCGCATCTGCAGCAGCTTGTTTCGACACACCTCGCTGCCTCAGCTCTTGATTAATGAGCATGCGACCTTTCAGATTACTGCGCAGTCTGCCTGCGGCGAAATCCCTCGCATAGCCTTCATCATCTACTAAGCCTTCTTCTGATAAACGTTTGACCGCATATTCAATATACTCCTGCTCCAGCTCTTTTCGCGTCAAATACTGCTTAATTTGCTTGCTGGTGCGCGGCTTTGTACCCAGATAAGCTATAGCTGTTATATATGCACGATATTGCGAATCCTCCTTAGCAATTTGCACCAACTGCTGCTTCGACAACGTTTGCCCCTTCATCATACGAAAACGAATGAATATATCCTCGTGAACCGTAAGAAAAGGCTCCTCAGCGTCTTCGAACAAATGATATAGCTTTCGCGATTTGCGATCCTGTTTAACCGAACGTATGTATGTATTGTCCATATCGGTCATGGAATGCCCTCCCTTCTGATCAAGCAAGCTCATTTCCTATTTAGTATGTGAACCATAGTTCTCCATACTTTCTAACAAAAACATCGCCGTCCGAGTGGACGACGATGCACTTCCAGCTATAATTAATTAGACAAATAGTTCTATTCCAATTCCGCGAACAAATCCTCTTCCGTCTCCTCGTCCTTGGAGAAGTCAGCTGGTGAAGCTGAAGCCGACAGGCTGCTTGAATCTCGAATCTGCTTCTCAATAACTGCCGCTACCTGAGGATTATCCTTCAAATATTGCTTCGCGTTCTCACGGCCTTGTCCAAGCCGTTCGCCGCCGAAGGAGAACCAAGCTCCGCTCTTCTGTACGATTTCCATTTCTACGCCAATATCAACAAGGCTGCCTTCCTTCGAAATACCTTCACCGTACATAATGTCAATCTCAGCTTGTTTAAACGGCGGAGCTACCTTGTTCTTAACAACTTTAATACGCGTACGATTACCGACCATGTCATTGCCTTGCTTAATCGTTTCAATACGACGGACGTCCAGCCGCACGCTGGAATAGAACTTAAGCGCGCGTCCGCCAGGCGTTGTTTCCGGATTACCAAACATGACACCGACTTTCTCGCGCAATTGGTTAATGAAGACCGCAATCGTCTTAGACTTCGAAATGGCACCAGACAGCTTGCGCAATGCTTGCGACATCAAGCGAGCTTGCAAACCGACATGGGAATCACCCATATCGCCTTCAATCTCAGCCTTAGGCACAAGAGCAGCTACAGAATCGATAACAATTATGTCAACAGCGCCGCTGCGCACAAGCGCTTCCGCAATTTCAAGCGCTTGCTCGCCAGTATCAGGTTGAGAAAGAAGCAGCTCGTCGATGTTGACGCCTAGTTTGCTTGCGTACAATGGATCAAGCGCATGCTCGGCGTCGATAAAAGCAGCTTGTCCGCCAACACGCTGTACCTCTGCAATCGCATGAAGAGCAACGGTTGTCTTACCAGATGATTCCGGTCCATATACTTCAATAATACGGCCTCGTGGATAGCCGCCAATTCCTAATGCAATATCTAGAGCAAGCGAGCCGCTCGGTACGGTCTCGACTTGCATATGAGTAGACTCACCCAGCTTCATAATAGAACCTTTACCGAATTGCTTCTCTATTTGGCGTAAAGCCATATCTAACGCAGCGCGACGATCTGACAACACACTCACATCCTTCTTTATTATTATTGTTATCATACCTTTTTTCTAAGAGGTTGCCAAGCATTTTTTCGAACATACATTCGTTTATTTTGTGAACCCCTCCTTCACTAGACATAAAAAGACATAAAAAAAACCGCAGCAAAGTATTCTTCGCCACGGTTCTTCCGATAACTGACTTTATTATACTAAATGCATCTTGATTAGACAAGAAGTTTTTGGCAGGCTGAATAAGATTAGTAAGCCATTTTCTGATAGTCCACTCTGAAAAAAAATTTAACGGAAAATTCTACTTTAAAAACCAGCACTTCGACTAGATAACCATAATAAAGGAATTTACTACCCTTATTCCAGATGGTTATGCCCCATTTACTGATTCAAGTGATGAATAGAGGATGATTTTACCGCTAGAGCCTAAACCTGTCTATTTCGTCATTTTTTAAAGGAAGATATTACTGTTGCACGTCACCGCAAACCCTCAGGCTAAATATAGACAGTCCAACCAACTATATTATCTCGTGTAGCAAACCCCATACCAACCAACTATATCACCTCGTGCAACAAACCCCATCAGTCCAACCAACCCTATTCCCACTTGTGCGGCATGCTATGTTTATCGCAAAGCGAGCCACAGTCGGTAGAGGATTGCTTTCACCGCTCTCAGACGGATGATTTCACGGCTTCCACGCAAATTAAGGCAATACACCTCTGTTGCCTTCCCGCGCTGCGCCAGAGCCGCGTAGACGAGGCCTACCGGCTTGCCTTCTGATTCAGCGGGGCCGGCAACGCCGGTCAGCGATACGCCAAAGTCAGCGCCGCTGAGGTCCATGACTCGTTCAGCCATCAGAGCTGCCGTCGATTCGCTCACTGCTCCTGGAGCGCCAGCACCTTCCAGCTGAGATATTGGAATGCCTAACAGCGCATGCTTCATCTCATTGGTATAAGTGACTACGCCGCCTTTATACTCACCGCTGCTGCCAGGTATGCTTGTAATCAGCTCCGCCAGCAAGCCCCCGCTGCAGCTCTCAGCGCTGGCCAAAGTCCTCCGTGACGTCCGTAGCAATCGGATGACCTGCTCCTCCAGCGTAATATCCTCTTGCGCGTACAAGTAGTCTCCGACAAGCACCTTAATACGCTCAACCGTCGCATCTATTCTGCTTTCAGCTTCAATGGATGTTTCAGCCTTTGTGGATACACGAATCGTTACCTCGCCTTCGCTTGCATAAGGAGCAATGGTTGGATCGCTTTGACCATCTATTAAGCTGATTAACTGAGCTTCCAGATTTGACTCGCCAATGCCGGCGAATTTGAGCAGTCTTGAATAGAGCGGCTTCATATTGCCCAGTACCTGCTGCAGCCATTCCGCGGCTGATCCCTCCATCATCGGCTTCATCTCTTTGGGAGGACCCGGCAGCAGCAAATAATGCGTGCCATCAACCGTCAACCCATTGCCTACAGCAAGTCCCGCTTCATTTATAATCGCCGTACTTCCTTCAATCATATTTGCTTGCCTGCGATTGCTTTCAACCATATGTACCCCTCTAGAACTGAACAGCTCTTCAATCTTTGCCATGGAAGGGCCGTGCAGAATAAGCTTGCGGCCTAAGTAATCCGCCAGCACATCCTTCGTTAAATCATCTTGTGTGGGACCAAGTCCCCCGGTAAAGAGCAATAAATCAGCACGGCTTCGCCCCACCTCAATGGCTTGGCGAAGTCTCGAAGCATTATCTCCAACTACGGTTTGAAAATAAACGTCGACACCGTATTGTGCAAGCTTCTGGGAAATATACTGGGCATTTGTATTGACAATCTGTCCGAGCAACAGTTCAGTTCCTATAGCAATAATTTCAGCTTTCATCGTAAGCATTTCTCCATTTCTTAGTCAAAAATGAGCAAAAGCATCTCTTCGCGAACGAGTGAGATGCTCTCCATTTATTATTCCACAGGAATAAGATGTTTATTTTTAACAAAATAATCAATGCCGGAATAAACGGTAATAGCTGCTGCGAGCCAAGTCACAATAATATCAAAAGGGAAATCAATTAACGCAAACGGGAAATTGTTTATGAGCAGCGCTATAATCATAGTTATCTGTATAGCAGTCTTCCATTTGCCCCAAGCGCTTGCCGCCAGCACTTTGCCTTCGAGCAAAGCAATTTGGCGAAGGCCGGTTACAGCGAATTCTCGGCTAATAATAACGATGGCTACCAGTGCGCTAAGCTTGTCCATTTCTACGAGTGAGATAAGAACGGCTGCCACCAGCAGCTTATCCGCCAAAGGATCCAGGAGCTTGCCGAGATTAGTTACAAGCTTGTTCTTTCGGGCGATATATCCGTCAACCCCGTCCGTGCTGGCTGCGATTATAAAAATTAGTGCGGCTACAATTTGGTTATAGCTCAGTGAAAAATCTGAGAATGTAATGGTTCCTAAATCAAATTTCACTAGCAAAAACAGCATAATAACCGGGACAAGAAAAATTCTGGCAATCGTAATTTTGTTAGGTAAATTCATTAGCTTCTGATCCCTTCCGCAAAAACTTTGTTATTCAGTATAATACATGAAAATAGGCATGTCAAAAGGGCGCTTCCTGTTACCTCAGCGTCATCTTACCTTTCATCAAAAAGCAATTCAGTATAAGCCTCGCGCTTCCATTCTGCTCCGTTGGCGAGGCGCTTCTATGAGCGAAAGTTAGTAAATTGCGGCTCAACAGCCAAGTCAGCCCCGCGCAAGAGCGCCATAACGGCTTGAAGATCATCACGGCTCTTGCCTGTAACGCGAAGCTGATCGCCTTGAATTTGACTTTTCACTTTAAGCTTGGAGTCGCGGATCATAATATTCATTTTTTTAGCTGTTTCTTGATCTATGCCCTGCCGCATCTTAATGCGTTGCCTTACCGTATTTGCTGAAGCGCCTTCTATTTTGCCATAGTCTAAGTTTTTAATCGGCAAACCTCTTTTAATCATTTTTGAAAGAAGAATTTCAATGACCGACTTCAATTTAAAATCATCATCGGAAACGATAACGAGCTCTTCCTTCTCAAGCTTTATACTGCTCTTGCTTCCCTTAAAATCAAATCGAGTGTCGATTTCTCGCTCCGCTTGCGTAATTGCATTGGTCAGCTCCTGCATATCTACCTTCGATACTACATCAAATGAACTTTCAGAACTCATGTTTATCACTCCTTTTACTTACCTTATTTATTGTCCTGCTGTCGTGCTTTCCGGCGTTTCAACAGCGGTCTCTGTCATCGGAGTCAGCAGCAGCTTCTTCGAATTGGCACGATCGCCGTCAGGAACAAGCACACCGTCTACAGAAATCTGAGCATAGTCGGCGCGTCCGACATTAATATATAAGGTTTCTGTTAACTCATAGGTTTGAACATCTCCCGCTTCTGCGTTCGCATAATAAAGTTTTTTACCTGTATTGCTGCCGGAACGAACCTCTACCCAGCTTTTCCCTCCGACAAGCTTAATTTCTACCGAATGACTGCCAACAGGTCCTATTTCATATTGCTCACTGGCACCGACGATCTTCTTGAATGTAACCGTAGTAGGCGCCTTTGTCGGAGTCGGTGTTGGAGTAGGCGTTGGACTAGCAGATCCGAGCTGAGGATTACTGCTCACATCCGGTGCGGCAGAAGCATCCGTAATCGATGTTTCGTTATCTGCTTTATCAGCATCTCCGTCATTATTATTAATAACAAAAAACCATATAACAATGAAGATCAAAATTAAAAACAGCCACATAAACAGATTAAAGCCGATTTTGCCCCATCGCTCGGTCGCTTGCGATTTGACGCGCCGAGGCGATCGAATCGGTACTTGCTCTGCAGTTGGCTCAACTGTGCTCGGAACCTCATGCTGGTACACCCTAAGCACCTCATCGGGATTCAGTCCAACTGCTTCCGAATAGTTCTTAACAAAAGCTCTGACGTAGAAGCTGCCTGGCAAAACATTATGATCGCCGCTCTCTAATGCTTCTAAATAGCGCTTTCTAATTTTTGTCATTTCTTGTATATCATCAAGCGAGTAGCCTCTTTCTTCTCTAGCTGTGCGCAGCAACACGCCCAAATCAGACATCGAATTACTCCTCTCTATTCGAAATCATCGCTATAATTGGTCGTAAATGACTCATAACTTATTTCTTCCTCCGGTGTATTGCGTAGCTCAACGATTATATCGAAGTCATCATAGGTGAAATGAGATTCTTTAATAAAAATATCCGGATGCTCGATTACTTTAATTGAAGGCAGTGCCATAATTTCCTGCAACAGTGAATAGTGCTTTTCATTGGATCGAATAGTACTTACAATTCCGTCAATAATAAACACATTGTTCGGCTGCATTTCTTCCTCAGACAACTGGCTTCTAACTGTTTGACGCAGAAGAGTCGATGATACAAACGTCCATCGCTTATTCGAGCATACGCTGCCAGCAATGATGGACTCCGTCTTCCCCACACGAGGCATGCCGCGCAGTCCGATTACGCAATTGCCGTCCGTCTTGAATACCTCTCCAAGAAAATCAACTAAAATACCAAGCTCATCACGCGTAAAACGAAACGTCTTCTGATCATCAGAATCTCTCTCTATATAACGACCGTGTCGTACGGCCAATATATCAACAATTGTTGGCTCCCTAAGCTTATTAACAGTAATATTATCCACTTTACGAAGCATTTTGCCAAGCAATTCGATTTTTTCATCATCATCCGTTTGAAGCAGCATACCGCGTGTTCGATCTTCAACGCCGTTTATCGTAATAATATTCACTTCCAGCATTCCGAGCATGGAAGCAATATCGCCTAATAAGCCAGGGCGGTTTTTATGTATTTTGTATTCCATATACCATTGTTTCTTCTCCAAATGAACACCGTCCTAACCTGAATTATTCTATGACTGAAGGATGAAAGGTATAATAATCCATCATAAAGAATAATTCTACAATTTTCGGCACAATCCTGCAACTCGAAACGAAACATTGCAGAAAAGCCTCCGGTTGGAGGCTTCCCGCTCAGGTGTTCAAATCTGACGAAACGCTGTTATTGCTGCTCTACCAGTTTTACCATCAAGGATGCTATCGTCTTGCGTTCTTCCTCATCGCCGGCATCCCATAGCTGCTTAAGAAGACGTTCTTCAACATTTTTCGGATCAACTTTTTCATCCAAAAAGCTTCCAAGCTCAACGGCTAATTCAACGATCGTATTCTCACTCATACCCATTTTTTTCGCTTGTGATACACGGTCTCCAAGAAAGCTTTTCCAAGTAGAGAAATTAGACAGTACTGATGACATTCCATTCGCCTCCTAATGTGTTTTACAGATCAAACAACAGCATTAGTCTGCGACAAAATCAATAATATTATTCAAGAACAAGCAGCCCAGCATGTCCAGCGTTAAGTATGCCAGCCTCCGTTAGGGCTTATGATCTGTCCCGTTATATACGATGATTCCGGCAAAGCCAAGAAATAAACAAGAGAAGCTATTTCTTCCGGCGAGCCGAACCGGCCTGCTGGAATTTCTTGCTGCAGAGCTGCTTTTTCCTCAGCATCGAAGCTTGACATCATCATGGTATCAACCGCTCCCGGAGCTACAGCATTGACTGTAACGCCTGATGGAGCAAGCTCCTTCGCAAGCGACTTTGTAAAAGCATTCATGCCGCCCTTCGTGGTAGAATAGAGCACCTCGCAAGAGGCGCCCGCAATTCCCCAAATGGAAGAAACATTAATAATTCTTCCGAATCGCTGAGCGATCATATACGGCATAAACAGCTGTGAGCAGAGAAACATGCCCTTCAAGTTGATGGACATGACATCATCCCACTCCTGTTCAGTTACATCTGCAAGCATTCCATAATGCGAGATCGCTCCGTTGTTCACTAAAATATCAGGAAGCATATTATGAGATGCCATCTTATCAGCCATTCGTTTAAGTTGTTCGCTGGAACGCAGATCTGCTGATATAGTCAGTACGTTAACGCCATAAGCCATGCAGCTGCGCGCAGTCTCATTCGCAAGCTCATGGGAATTCAAGTAATGAATAACGATATTAACACCCTCCGCGGCAAATCGTTTAGCAATTGCTGCTCCTATGCCGCGGCTTCCCCCGGTTATTAATACAGTCATTTCATCCAATCTTTTCATGCAGTGGGAGACTCAACAATCGACACAGATAATTGATTAAAATCGATATGTTCCCGCATGCGTGAGTCGACATCAGCAAGCGTGCATCCTTCATAGCTGGATAGCACATCAAACATATCGCTGTCACGGAACCGATAACGTGTATACTCGCCGGCAATGGCTTCGGGGGAATTGAGCATTCTTAAATACCCGCCTATTTTTTTCCGTTTCGCTCTTTCGAAGGTTTCCTGCGGAATGCCTTCCTGCAGCAATTTCTCCATCGCATTTCGCAATGCGCTCAGCAAAGCGTCAGGGTCAGGAGTATCTCCGCCAATGACCGAAAATGCATAACCGGTGCTAGAATTATACTCATGTCCGAACGAATCCGAAATGAGGCCTTCCTCATACAACTGTTGATACAGCCGCGAGCTAGGCCCGATTATCGTCTCCAGCATTAGCTTTGTTGTAACCTCTTGACGAAGCAGATCCTCGCCTTGGAGACCGACATTTTTCTCTTTAAAGCCTATCATCACCTTAGGCAGCGACACTGGAAGCTTTACAACTTTGCGCGGCAGCTTAACGGATGCAGGCTCCTCATCAAAATAGCGATTAATCTCGCCGAGCGGTTCAAAAGATTTAGCGCTTTGGTTGTTCCGAACGAGCTTGAACACCTCTTCCGCGTTGACGCCGCCTACTACGAACAAAACCATATTAGACGGATGGTAAAAGGTTTCATAGCATTTATATAGGGTCTCCTTATCGATCCTGTAGATGGAATCGACGGTACCCGCAATATCGATGTGAACGGGGTGATTATGATACAGCGAATCAATCAATCCAAAATAGACCTGCCAATCGGCATTATCCTTGTACATATTGATTTCCTGCTCAATAATGCCCTTTTCCTTATTGACATTCTCATCTGTAAAATAAGGATTTTGTACGAAATTGATCAGAGTCTCCAGATTAGCATCGATTTGCTCCGTAGCGGAGAACAAATACACGGTTCGGTCAAAGGTGGTATAGGCATTAGCTGATGCACCCTGCGAAGCAAACTTCGCAAAAATATCGCCTTCAGGCTCTTCAAACATTTTGTGCTCTAGAAAATGTGCGATTCCGTCCGGCACCTTTATCGGAGCAGCTTCACGGGCGGCAAAATGATTATCAATCGATCCGTACTTCGTTGAGAAGGTGGCGTATGTTTTATTAAAGCCTTCTTTTGGCAGCACAATCACTTCGAGGCCATTATCGAGCACTTCACGATACAACGTTTCTTGTACTTGCGGATAATTCAAAGTCTGCACCTGTTAAGCCTCCTTTCGATCACGCAGGAAGTATATCGTATCCAACTGCACGCCTTGTGCAATTCGAACAATGTCTTCCGCTTGAACAGCCTGCACTTGCTCGATCAGCTGTGCTGCGCTGCGTTTATTACCCGACAGCACACCGTTGAAATCGTAAGCGATCATCTCGTAGGCCGAATCCTGCAGCTCCCGAAGATGATTGGAGATCATCGCCTTCGTCTGACTTAGCTCAAGCTCAGACAGCTGACCCTGCTTCATACTCTCTAACTGCTTCTCAATGATCTCAACAGCTTTATTGTAATTCGCTATTTCAATGCCTGATTGAATCGTGCAAAGTCCTTTATGTCCATCGAAACGCGAAGCAGCGTAATAAGCCAAGCTTTCCTTCTCACGAACGTTAATAAAGAGCTTGGAATGCGGGTACCCGCCAAGTATGCCGTTATACATCAGCGCGGCCGCATATTCGTCATCGCTGTAGTTAACACCTACACGAAGACCCATATTAAGCTTGCCTTGGCCGATTTCCATTTCCTCTATAATAGTTTTCACCTTCTTAGGTGACGGGCGACGCGCACTGGTTTGATAATGGGAAGGCTCTCCCGATTTGATACGAAAAACTTGCGAGACCAACTGGGTTACTTCATCCAGTGTTGTGTCTCCAACTACATATAAATCAAAGGACGCAGAACCCAGCCATTGCTCGTATTGATTATATAAGGATTGAGGCGTAATAGCCGGTATTTCATCAAGCTTGCCTAACGCTGAGAGTCGATACGGCTCATCCTCGCACATTTCCTCCAAGCAGCGTTCAGCCGCGTATCTCATTTTATCGTTAACGATAGCTTCAAGACGCTTCTTAAGCGTAACCTTCTCAGCCTCTACATATTTCTGACGAAAACTGCCGTTCTCTAAGCAAGGATCGGTCAATACTTCTCCGACAAATTTCAACGATTCCGCAAGCAATGATGTATCGCTTGAAACAAATTTATCGTTAATAACATCCATTCTGAACTGGATAATTTGGGAATCGCCTCTTTTATAAACATCGAACCCGAAGCCCGCACCATAAAGATCATCCAGCTTCTCACGAAATTGTATCGTTTCTGGCGTTTGCGCTGTGCCCCTTCTCAACACAAAAGGAATAAGCGCTGTTTCCGTTACGGTATCCTCCTGAAGCGGTACGCCTGCAAACAATGAAATCGCAAATGTTTTAAATCGTTTTGTCGGCAACACATGAAGCCGAATTCGCTGCAAACTGCCTCTTTCGAATTGGGACACTAGGCCTGCTCCTTTCGTTAGCGAAGCGCTGTCTCGCACCTCGTCATTCAACATGACCTGAAGGAATATAGTGTAAATCTATTCCATATCGCTGCTTCCTATACCATTCTAACGCATCTGAAAAGGAAGAAGCAACCGCAGCGTCGATGACGCTTCAGCTGCTTCCAAGCAGTAACGGCTGTCCTGCTACATACAAAAAATATGCTTCCCTATCGTTTTGTACTGGGGTCTGGTCCATATCCATTTCGAAGTTGCCGTAACTGGATTGAAATAATAGAGACAGCCGTCAGTAGGATCAACTCCGTTAATCGCATCCATTACTGCTTGTCTCGCTTTCTCATTAGGAGTAAGCCAGATTTGACCGTCAGCAACAGCGGTAAAGGCGCCCGTCTGAAATATAACGCCGTTAATCGAATTCGGAAAGCTCGGAGATTTCAATCGATTCAAGATGACAGCAGCAACGGCAACCTGTCCCTCATAAGGCTCGCCTCTTGCTTCACCGTACACAGCGTTAGACATAATTCTGATATCATTTTCCGTCAAATTTAAACGATTGGATTGCGGCAAGGATGAGGAGGTATTGCCAGATGGCTTTTTATTGCCCGTCGCAGTGCCGCTATCTGATGGAGCGCTTGTATTGGAAGACGGTCTCCATTCCTTTGTCGCTTCCCACAGCTTCAGCTTTGTTTCGGCACCTACAACACCGTCAGCCTTCAATCCGAACTTCCACTGAAACCAAGTCACTGCGTTTCTCGTCTTAGAGCCGAAAACACCGTCAATTTCTCCATCGAAATAGCCTAAATACGTCAGCCGACCCTGCAGCTCGTATACATCGTTGCCAGATGAGCCTTGCTTCAGAATCGCGTTGCTGAACGTTTCTGTTGCCTTATCCTTTCCGCTGTTAACGAAAATGAAGACACCGAACAGCAATGCAAGAACGGTTGTGACCGTGATCAATCTTTTTGTCATGTCGGAATCTGCCTTTCTCTAACAAGTTAGTTCACTTCAGGTAGCGTAACCTAACTATAGTATGAGAATAGGGAGTTCCTTCTATTCATATCATTTGATTGAGCTCTTTGCTTTGAAGAATTAAGAGCTTATTTTACCGCCGCCGGCCGATTCCGGCGTAACGAGCACTTCTCTTGGCTTACTGCCCTCATATGGACCGACAATCGCGCGAGCCTCCATCTGATCAATCAGTCTCGCAGCTCGCGTATAGCCGATCCGCATTCTTCGCTGAAGCAAAGATACGGACGCTTGTTTCGCGTCAACGACGATTTGCACCGCTTGATCAAACAGCTCGTCCAGCGGCTCATTATCTTGGTCGCCAACCTCTTCAAGCTCCGGCACAAGGTCTTCCTTGTATTCCGCTTCGGCTTGGTCACGCGCATAGGAAACTAAAGCTTCAACCTCCTGATCGGATAGAAAAGCGCCTTGCACGCGTATTGGCTTAGACATACCAACCGGCAAGAAGAGCATATCCCCTCGGCCCAACAGCTTCTCAGCTCCAACCATATCGAGTATGGTGCGAGAATCAACCTGAGAGGATACGCCGAAAGCTATGCGCGATGGGATATTCGCTTTAATAACACCGGTTATGACGTCAACCGATGGACGCTGTGTCGCTATAATGAGATGAATTCCTGCCGCGCGAGCCATCTGGGCCAGTCTTGCAATGGAATCCTCCACATCGTTCGCTGCCACCATCATCAGATCCGCAAGCTCATCGACAATAACGACGATATATGGAAGTACAGCTGCTGGATTATCGGCCATAAGCGTATTATAACCCTCTATGTTGCGAGTCGATGATTTGGAGAACAACTCGTATCGCTTCTCCATTTCGACTACAATCTTCTTAAGCGCAAGCGAAGCCCGTCTTGGATCTGTTACGACTGGTGCTAATAAATGCGGAATCCCATTATAGACATTAAGCTCAACCATCTTAGGATCGACCATCAGAAACTTGACTTCATCGGGATTAGCCTTATACAAAATGCTTGTAATGATACCGTTAATGCATACAGACTTGCCAGAGCCAGTCGCTCCTGCAACAAGTAAATGCGGCATTTTGGCTAAGTTGCCGATGATCGGTTGACCAGAAATATCGCGGCCAAAAGCGATGGACAGCTTCGAAGGAGCATTCTGAAACGCCGCTGTCTCCATAACCTCGCGCATCGTAACGACTGATACCTCAGAATTCGGCACCTCAATGCCAATAGCTGATTTACCTGGAATTGGGGCCTCCATTCGTATGTCCTTAGCCGCAAGCGCCAAGGCTATGTCGTCGGTAAGCCCAACAATCTTACTAACCTTTACTCCAGTTGCAGGCTGTACTTCATAGCGTGTAACTGCTGGTCCTCTTACAACATCGAGCACCTTCGCTCGGACGCCAAAGCTTTCTAAAGTTGCCTCCAGCTTGCGCCGTGAATCAAACATATCCGAAGTCTCTCCGCTCTTGCCTAATCCGCTCGGTTTAGAAAGGAGCGTAAAAGGCGGCAGTATGTACGGTTTCTCTTTTATTTGCTGCACTTCCGCAATTGGTCTTCTTGGCGCATCCTGCAGCTCGTCCGCTTGAACAAGAGCTTCTGACGATTCTGGTTGTCCAATGACGGGATCCGGAAAATCATCTGCGTCTGTCTCATGGAGGGAGTCATTCTCGAGCTCCTCCGCTACGAAGCTATTCGGTTCATCTGACATCTTGTCGCGAAGCACTATGCTCAAATCGTCTGAGTGTTCCTCATGACGAACAGATGACACCGTATCGTCAGCCTCAAAGCCAGCCATCGTCCCCATATCATGGTCTGCAGCCGCTGCTTGCGAGTCAGGCACATCACCGCTCTTCTCCCAGTTCGTCTCCTGCATCGCCTGCCAGATCGGCGTTACGTTGTTATCGGCTTCTTGATCCAGCACACGCCATTCATCCTGCGCATCGGCTTCAGCAGAAGGCTCCGCGGTCTTAACATCCTTCCAAGAGAAAAACAAAGATTTTTTAGGTTTTTTCCGTGAAGGAGTTATATCAGCATAATCCTCCTCAATCGTTTCATCCTCATAGTGGGCATCCGCAGCTCCAGCGACAGCTGTCGTAGTTCGAACCTTTGAACGACTAGCCCATTTCTCAGACAAAAGCTTAAACATGCGCGCACCGCGCCGCTTCACAATTCGTCCGAGCTCCACGTAAGACTTACCTGTCATGAGCATAATCGAAATTGCGAACATGACAATAAGAATTAGCTTAGAAGCATAATACCCGAACAGCATGAAAAACATGGAATATTGCAGCGCGCCTAAATAACCGCCGCTAATTTGTTTATCTTGTATGGAAGACTGATTTGAAGTTGAAGCATCTATTAACTCTTCACGAAGCGTTTCCCCAAGCTGACTAAGAATAACGCCTCCGGTAAGCTCAGATTTCGGCACTATTTCAAACCGCTGATCGATTTCAGCAATCGAGCTCCACAGCGTCATAGCAAGCACCATTATAGCGATACCCGTTTTACGCTGCGACCACCCCTTCGGCCAAGCTCTTTTTACCATAACGGATAGTCCAATATATATGCCTACTAAAGCGATGACAAAATAAAACTTCCCCAAAAAAAGCCCGAAAAGCTTAGAGAGTGATCGACCTACCGTCGCTTCTCCGGACAATGCGATTATCGAAATGGTAATGAGTAAAATACCATAAACCTCATATTTCAGACTTGCTCCGATTGATTTTTTACGTTTCCTTTTTTTAGCCAATTTCGTCACCCCTAGTTCATTATTATAGCATAGGTGTGATAGAAACGGCTAACAACGTAAACCTGTGCTGTATTCATCAATACAACAAACTTAATTTTGCTTCGCTTTCCCGCTGTAGCTGATTAGCATTCCGGGCGTATAACAGGGATTCAAATATTGCTCCAATGAGCATTGGAGTACCCGCTCTATTTTGCCCAAGCCAGGAGCAACTGGGGTAACTTGCAACTGCACCTGATCTACCCATACTTCAACGAAGTGCTCCCTTTCATCGTTAATGCCCTCGAGCACAAGCTCCAAAGGCATATTCGTATACAACGTCATGATGGATCCGCCCCCTCCTCCTTCTGCTGTTTGGCAGCTTCTATCCGCCGATTAAGTTCCTTCAGTGCTTGACCTAAGCCGCCCACTGCATCGATTAATCCGCAGCTCACAGCATCAGCGCCAATAATTGTCGTTCCGATATCTCTCGTTAACTCGCCTGTTTTGAACATCAGCTCTTTGAATTTCTCCTCGGTAATATTAGAGTGCGACGTTACAAAGCGAGTGACCCGCTCCTGCATTTTGTCCAAATATTCGAACGTCTGCGGAACGCCTATGACTAGTCCGTTCATCCGTATAGGATGAATCGTCATAGTTGCCGTTTGCGCGATAAACGACATATTTCCTGCAACAGCAATGGGAACACCTATTGAATGTCCGCCTCCCAGCACTAAAGTAACGATCGGCTTCGATAAGGTAGATATCATTTCAGCTATAGCAAGTCCTGCCTCCACATCACCGCCCACTGTATTAAGTACGATTAATACCCCTTCAATCTTTTGATTCTGCTCAGCAGCCACTAATTGCGGAATAATATGCTCATACTTTGTCGTTTTGTTCTGCGGAGGAAGCACCATATGACCCTCAACTTGACCAATAATCGTCATGCATAAAATATTAGATTCCGCAGTTGATGGAACCGATGTTTGGCCGAGCTGTTGAATCGTCTCAACGATTCCGTTCAATTTCTTTTTATCGTCGCCAGTATCCGGCTGCTGCTCTGCTTGAAGCTCGTTCATAGTTAACAATCCCCTCTTTTTGATATACAAGCTCTATCTAGTATGAGATGGAAAGTCTTTTTTCATTCTGATCAACAGCAGCAAGCGACAGTTAACTAAAAAAGGGCTGCTCTCGCACGGAATAAATTCCGCTGAGAGTCAGCCCCTAATATTCAAGTCTTGGTATTAAACTTCCATAATGATTGGTAGAATCATTGGGCGACGGCGTGTTTGCTCATAAAGGAAACGGCCAAGCGCATCCTTCACGTTCGTCTTCAATGAAGCCCATTCATTAACATTGTCATTCATCAGCTTATTAAGAGTTGCTGTAACGATGCGGTTAGCTTCATCCAACAGCCCTTCGGATTCACGCACATAAACGAAGCCGCGTGAAATGATGTCAGGACCGGATACAATAGCTCCATCCTGCTTGCTCAATGTAACAACAACAACTAGTATGCCGTCCTGGGACAGCAGCTTACGATCTCGAAGCACAATATTGCCAACATCCCCGACTCCTAGTCCATCGATAAGAACGACGCCTGCTTGTACCTTCGAACCTTTACGGCCTGCGCCGCCTTGGAATTCAACGGTTTCACCGTTGTCGAGAATAAATATATTCTCTTTCTCAACACCTATATCCTCAGCAAGCTTCGCATGCTGACGAAGCATACGATACTCTCCGTGAACAGGTATAAAATGTTTAGGCTTGATCAAATTCAACATGAGCTTAAGCTCTTCTTGGCTGCCGTGACCGGATACGTGAACACCCGATACAGAACCATTGCCATATATAACATTGGCGCCCAGACGATAAAGCTCGTCAACTGTGCGACCTACATAGCGCTCATTTCCCGGAATCGGCGTTGCAGCGATAATAACAGTGTCGCCTGGCAAAATATCTACCTTGCGGTGCGTGGAGCGTGCCATTCGTGTCAGTGCAGACATCGGTTCCCCTTGACTTCCTGTGCACAATATAACGACGCGATCTGCTGCAAGCTTATTAACTTCTTCAGGCTCAATTATCATGCCTTCTGGAACATTTAAGTAACCAAGCTCTGACGCTATACCGACCACATTGACCATACTGCGGCCCACGACAGCAATTTTTCGGCGAGTTGCTATCGAAGCGTCAATGATTTGCTGAATGCGGTGCACATTCGAAGCGAAAGTAGCGACTACTACACGTTGTGACGATTTACGGAAAATATCTTCTAAATTGCTGCCAACGATACTTTCCGATGGCGTGTACCCGGGACGTTCTGCATTGGTGCTGTCAGACAGGAGGGCAAGCACGCCGCGTTTGCCGATTTCAGCAATTCGTTGCAGATCTGCAAACTGATCATTCACGGGAGTATGGTCGAATTTAAAGTCGCCCGTGTGTACAATTGTGCCTTCCGGCGTATCTAAGCAAACGCCAACAGAATCAGGAATACTATGGTTTGTCTTGAAGAATGAGACCTTAATAGTTCCTAGTTGAACTTCAGAATCCGCATGGATTAAAATTCGCTTCGTTTCGCCTAGCAACCCTGCTTCCTTCAGCTTTCCTTCGATTAAACCGAGAGTAAGCTTCGTTGCGTATACAGGCACATTAAGCTGTCTTAGAACATATGGCAGGCCGCCGATATGATCTTCATGACCGTGAGTAATAACGATCCCGCGAACTTTATCGCGATTTTCTACTAAATAGGAAACGTCGGGAATAACAATATCAATGCCGAGCATTTCCTCCTCTGGGAATTTAAGTCCTGAATCCACCACTACAATATCATTGTTGTATTGGATACAGTACATATTTTTACCGATTTCGCCTACTCCGCCCAGTGCAAATACGAGCAGCTTATCTTGGTTGTTCTTTTTTGACAAGTGGATCTAAACCTCCTATTGGTATTGGTTATGCCAAACCATATTAATCATTTCATAAATATAAGTTAAAGTTAAAGCGCCGGACGCCGTTCCGGTTCTTTGCTCTTCAAAAAAAAATGCCGCACCTAGTCACTTAAAAACATTATACATGATGAAAATGATGGAACACAAGTAAATCCATTAAAGCGTATTCCAAACAGTACGAAAAACCGTTGCCTGTCCTATATAAAAAAACAAAGCCGATGCTGGATGCATCGGCTGCAATCAACGTTTGTATAGCTTGCTCTTTTTAAGATAAAAGCTTGCGTAAAAATTGATCTTCCGCTTCATTTACTGCAACCAAAGGCAATCTCACTCCACCGACAGGAGCGCCTTTAATAGCAAGCGCATGCTTCACTGGCACAGGATTTGGAGCAATAAACAAGCCTTTAAAGATCGGATACAGCTGACCATTCAGCTTAGCAGCTTCCTGTACATTGCCGCTCACATACGCTTGAATCATCCGCTTCATTTCTGCGCCAATAATATGACTGGATACGCTAATTATGCCATATGCGCCAATAGCAAGCGATGGCAATGTCGCACTGTCATCCCCGCTGTATACTTTGAAGTTTTCTGGCGCAGCAGCAATGATTGCTGTGAGCTGGTCAGAATTCGCGCAATCTTTTGTTGCGATAATATTGCCAATCTGTGCTAAGCGAAGTGTTGTTTCTACAGAGATGTTAACTCCTGTTCTGCCCTCAACATTGTATAAGATAACAGGAAGCTGCGTGGACTCGGCAACCGCTTTAAAGTGCTGATATAGACCTTCCTGCGACGGCCGGTTGTAATAAGGCGCGACAAGCAAAATCCCGTCAACGCCGCATGCCTCTGCAGCTTTCGTAAGATGAATGCTGTGAGCTGTATTATTGCTTCCAGTGCCTGCGATAATTTTGCAACGGCCGGCCGCATGCTTAACAGCAAATGTAAACAGCTCAAGCTTCTCCTCATCTGTTAAGGTTGGAGATTCACCTGTCGTACCAGATACAACAAGACTGTCGCTTTGCTGAACATCAATCAATTCATCGATGAGGCTTGCTGCTCTCCTCCAATCGATCGCGCCATTCTCATCAAAAGGCGTAACCATAGCCGTAATCAATCTACCGAAATCCATTACAATTCCTCCCAAGCATAATCGACTTACGCCGTCTTCAGCGGCAAAACATGGTTTGCGTAAAACGATATCCGATCCTATCTCATTCTACATTATGATTAGCGATGCAGCTCAAACTTTGCATGGAGGGCGCGCATAGCCTTTTGCATATCCTCTGCCGTAACAAGCACCCATATGGTCGTATTGGAATCAGCTGATTGCATAATAGTTATTCCTTGTTCAGCCAAAGCTTCAACAATTTTCGCCATTACGCCTGGCTCACCGTTCATGCCTCCTCCAATAACTGACACTTTAGCACAGCCTTTTAACGCCTTTGGTGTGAATCCAATATCCTGCAACAGATGAATGGCCCGTTCAGCATCGCTATCATATACAGTGAACAGAGCTCCGCTCGGAGTAACGTTAATAAAGTCAACGCTAATATGTTGCTTAGCCATCGTTTGAAACACTTGAAGCTGCATATCGTTTCTGCCTTCAATCGAGCTGACGGACAACTGTGTAATGCCCGAAACATGCGCAATGCCTGTTACATATCGATCCTTAACGAACGAGCCGCCTGTCATCTCGTCTTTATCTATTACTAAAGTTCCTGGATCCTCGCTGAAAGTGGATCGAACTCGAAGCGGCACCCTAGCTTGCTGGGCAATCTCAACCGCCCTTGGATGAACAACCTTTGCTCCTTGGCGCGCCATGTTGCAAATTTCAGCATAAGATACGCATGGCAATGGCTTTGCTTCGGTGACAAAACGCGGATCAGCTGTTAGAATGCCGTTCACATCAGTATAAATATCGACAAGCTCTGCTTTCAGAGCAGCCCCTAAAGCGGTGGCCGACGTGTCGCTTCCGCCTCGACCGAGTGTTGTTATATCTCCGTCTACAGTCGCCCCTTGAAACCCAGTAACAATGACAACGACGCCTTCGTCCAGCAACGATACGATGCGCTCTGTATGAATTTGCTTTATACGCGCTTGTCCGTATTGATTATCCGTAACAATTCCAGCTTGACCGCCTGTCAATACGACGGCTGGGATGCCTCGCTGACATAGCAAACTACATAAAGTGGCTGCGGAAATAATCTCTCCGCAGCCAAGCAGTAAGTCTCTTTCACGAGGCGGCAAGGAATCGCCATTGCCCTGAATAAGCTCAAGCATCGTATCTGTCGCATACGGCTCGCCCCTTCTGCCCATGGCCGAAACGACTGCGACGACTGCGAAGCCTTCCTTTTTCTCGCGATCAATATGCTTGATGACAAGCTCTCTAGCATGCTGTGTAGATAGCGAGGTTCCGCCAAACTTTTGAACAATAATACGCAACTTGCATTCCCCCGTTATGCAACGATCGGAAGAAGTACAAATAATGTTAATAATTATGCCTTTGCAATATGTTCAGCAATTTGAACTGCGTTCCACGCCGCGCCTTTAAGCAGATTATCTGACACAATCCACATATTAAGACCGCGCTCATGACCGAGGTCGCGTCTTAAACGGCCTACGAACACATCCGGCTTTCCAGCCGCTTCAGTAGCAAGCGGATATTGCTGATTTGCAGGATCATCAACGATCGTTAGGCCTGGCGCATCCGTTAGAAGCTGTCTAACTTCTTCAAGATCGAAGTCTTTTTTCAACTCAACATAAACCGACTCGGAGTGACCGTATACGACAGGCACACGCACGCAAGTCGCTGTAACCTTAATGGATTCATCGCCCATAATCTTCTTTGTCTCGCGAACCATTTTCATTTCTTCCAGCGTAAAACCGTTATCCTGGAATTTATCGATTTGCGGTATGACATTGAAAGCGATTTGGTGCTTAACTGGAAGTGAACCAACAGGCAGCATATCCGGATTAACCGGCTCCCCTTGAAGCTCAGCGCGGGTCTGGCGCAGCATTTCATCTATAGCGCGCGCCCCTGCTCCCGATACAGCTTGATAAGTGGAAACAATGATGCGATCGATGCCATATCGATCCTGCAATGGCTTAAGCGCTGCGACCATTTGTGTTGTCGAGCAGTTAGGATTTGCGATAATGCCATTATGCTCGCTTATCTTCTCCATATTGACCTCAGGAACAACAAGCGGCGTATTCTCATCCATGCGATAAGCATTCGTATTATCAATACACACCGTGCCATGCTTAACCGCATGCGGCGCCAACGCCTTGCTCACATCTCCTCCAGCGCTGAATAATGCTATGTCAACGCCCTTGAAGCTGTCCGGCGTCGCTTCCTCAACAGTAAACTCTTCGCCTTTGAAACGAAGCTTAGTACCAGCGGAGCGTGCCGATGACAACAGCTTCAACTCGTTGATTGGGAAGTTTCTCGATTCAAGCAGCTTTATTATTTGTTCCCCTACTGCGCCTGTTGCGCCAACTACTGCAACGTTAAACAATTTCTGATTCGACATTTGTTGTCGTCTCCCCTCTATAACATTCATTATGAGCGTTCGACAAGAAGCGGTTGCAGCTGTTTGCCTTGCAGCGCTGCTTCGCAAGTCTCCATAACCAAATCCATTCTTGCAACTAATGAATTAGGCTTTTGTACCGGATTATCTTGACCGAACGGTACGAAATAAATATGTTTAGCTACTAGAAGCTTCGCTATATTAGCAGCATTTAAACCTAGACCATCATTCGTTGATATCGCGAGGACTACCGGTCGACCGTTGCGCATTTGCGCCTTTGCAGCCATCAGTACAGCGCTGTCCGTTATAGCGTTAGCGAGTCTGCTCGTCGTATTGCCGGTACAAGGCGCGATGGCAAGCACGTCAAGCAGCTTAGAAGGTCCAAGCGGCTCAGCCTGCACTATTGAAGATATTAGCTCATTCCCGGTTATTTCCTTTAATTTAGCCTGCCAATCCTGTGAAGCGCCAAAGCGCGTATCCGTCATCATAACCGTATTCGATACAATAGGGACAACATTAGCGCCCGCATCTACGAAACGTTTAATTTCCGGCATTACTTCATCAAATGTACAATGCGAGCCTGATAAAGCGTAGCCCACCGTAATTCCTGACCAATTCATATCCCATTCCCCCGCTCTTCGCTGTCGGCCAAAATCAACTGTGATAAACAATCTGCCATGATACGTCCAGCTGTTTTGGGTGCGACAATACCTGGGAGTCCGGGTGCGAGCAACGCTTTAATGCCTCGCTTCTCGGCAAAACGAAAATCGGTTCCGCCCGGCCTAGAAGCTAGATCAATAATAACTGCTCTAGAAGGTAAATTTGATATAATTTGCGCTGTGACTATCATAGTCGGAATTGTATTAAAAAGCAAGTCAATATTGCTTACATACTGCATTAAATCATTGATATAGAAAGGCTTGAAGCCCATTTCAGCAGCCCGCGCATATTGCTCGGAACGGCGTACGCCGACCAGCACAGACGCACCTAAGCCTTGCAGTGTTCGAGCAAGCGTAAAGCCGGTTCGTCCGAAGCCGAGCACCATACAGGCAGACCCATGTACCGTAATATCCGTATTCTCAATGGCCATCATCAACGCACCCTCGGCCGTAGGAATTGAATTGTAGATAGCCACGTCATCACGGTCGAACAACTCAACGAGCACCAACCCGTAGTTTTTACATAAATCTTTTAAATAAGGCTTCGCCATCCCCGTGTAAACCTTGCAATGCTTAGGAAGCCTTGCTATGTGAGCTTCAGTCAGCTGCAGCGGCTGCTCGCTAAATACCGCATGTATATAACCCTGATCGTCTGTCCCTACTGCAGGCAATAGCAGAGCGTCTGCGGAATCAAATAAACTTTCATCTAAATTCGCTTGTAAGGCTCCGTCAAGCGGTGACTGCAGCCCATCAAATCCGACAATTGTGACGATTGCGTCCAACGCCGTGAGCTTGCGAATAACCTCCAACTGCCTGGCATCACCTCCAAGCATTAATATTTGTACACCCGTCAGCATCGGCCTTCACTCCTCTCTGGCTCCAATGTATAAATCATCTTATGCTTACGCCTAGAAAGGGGTGAAAACGAAAAAAAGAGGATCGGCAGCTCACGCTGCAGTCCTCTTCTAAACTTTTTTTTACTATACGCCTGTGTGGCCGAAGCCGCCTGCTCCGCGAACCGTCTCAGGCAGCTCGTCAACCTCACTAATCTCAATTACGGGTACATGCTGTATAACCATTTGCGCAATCCGTTCACCGCGCGCTATGACAAAAGGCTCCTGTCCGTGATTTATGAGAAGAACCTTAACCTCTCCTCGATAATCCGCATCAATGGTCCCAGGTGAGTTCAAGCATGTAATTCCATGCTTAAAAGCTAGTCCGCTTCGCGGACGTATTTGAGCCTCCAACTCAGCAGGCATTGCCATCGCAAAGCCTGTTGGCACAAGCGTGCGCTCGCCAGGCTGTAAAGTAACAGGCTCAGTAACCGCTGCCTGCAGGTCAAAGCCTGCTGCCCATTCGGACATTTTGCGCGGCAGCGCAATATCTTCATTGCCTTCTAAACGTTTAAACTTGATTGGATACAAATTGATTCCTCCCCAGCTGTACGGCTGCCTTATCGTTTGTCCCTACCATGGCTACCGCGAACGGAACAGACAGCATCTTCTCAGTCACTTGTACAATATCGTCCATCGTCACATCATTAATTCGTTTTAATAGCTCATCTAACGTATAATGACGGCCGAGCATCAGCTCATTTTTACCTAATCGATTCATTCTGCTGCTCGTGCTTTCCAAGCTTAAGATCAAGCTCCCCTTCAATTGCTCCTTGCCGCGGTGAAGCTCTTCCTGACTTAAGCCGTGTACACGAAGCTCCTCTAGCTGCTGCAGCGTCAGATCAAGCACATCTTTTGTCTGCTTTGGCGCTGTGCCGGCATAAACAGTGAAAAGTCCAGAATCCGCATATGAGGTATGATAGGAATAGACCGAATAAGCTAGCCCGCGTTTCTCACGTATTTCCTGAAACAGCCTGGAGCTCATTCCTCCGCCCATCGCATTATTAAGCAGGATCATCGCATACAGCTTCGGATCTGTAATTGAACAGCCTGGAAAAGAGAGGCAAATATGATTTTGCTCTGTTTTTTTCTTATAGAACAGATAATCGCCGATAAAAGATGGAGCTTCAAGCTCAATCTCAGCCTGCTCGCTATGCTTAGAGAACGATCCAAAATGCTTCTCCAACAGCTCTATAAGCGATTCCTCTTCTACATTTCCCGCTACACTAACTACTGTATTTTCAATTGTGTAACGCTCGTCCATATATTTCCTCAGGTCATCTGAAGTCATCGCCGTCAAACGGTCCTCAAGTCCAAGAATCGAATACGCAAGCGGATGATCGCCTAAAGATGCTCGCGACGCTTCATCATGCACTTTATCGTCAGGCGTATCCTCATACATCGCAATTTCTTCTAAAATGACGTTTTTCTCCCTAGCGAGCTCATCTTCAGCAAGCGCCGAATTGAAGAACATATCTGACAATGCATCAACTGCGATCGGTAAATGCTCATCAAGCACTTTAGCGAAATAGCAAGTATATTCTTTAGCAGTAAAAGCATTCACGTTGCCGCCAATACCGTCGAATAGGTCGGCTATATCTTTGGCGGAACGCGTCGATGTTCCCTTAAACATCATATGCTCAATAAAATGCGAAATCCCGTTGTTTTCCTTCGTTTCATTGCGCGAGCCCGTCTTCACCCATATTCCAAACGACACGGATCTGCAAGTAGGGATTGGCTCCACTACGACCCGCAGTCCATTGCTTAATGTAAATTTTTTCACCAATTGTCCTCCTACTACATGAATGACTTCACTATATCAAAATATATCCGCTCCAACAACATCATCGCGGATTCGGGCTGAAGATAATGTCTCGCTTACCGTCCCAAAACGGTAGCCCTGCTTCTTAGCCGCAGCAATCATGCCGCCTAGCGCATCTCTGGAGGAAGCGGTAGGATGCATTAATATTAACGCTCCTGGCTCAAGCGAGGCCGATATTTTATTTACGATTGCTTCTGCTGGGGGTTTTCTCCAATCTACTGTATCAATGGTCCACATAACAAGCTTAAGCCCCATCTCCTCGGCTAGCTGAACGGTTGACTGATTATAGTCGCCGGATGGCGGGGCGAACCATTTGTTTTGGACGCCTAAAGTTTCCTTCAGCAGCTGTTCCGTCTTCGCTATTTGCGAATAGGCCTCAGCTCGGCTCAGCTCGCTCATGTTAGGATGGGAATAGGCGTGATTTGACATTTCGTGACCAGCAGCTTGTATTTTTTTGGCTTCTTCAGGATATTTTTTCAGCCAGCTGCCATCTAAAAAGAAGGTCGCTTTCACATCCTCACTTTCAAGCTTTGCAAGTATAGGCTCTATGTATTCGTTTCCCCACGCTACATTAATCATAAAAGATATCATCCGCTTATTCGGATTTCCACGATAAATAGGCTGCGGACCTAAGTCCTCCAGACCGATCTTAGGCTCAAGCTCATTATAATAGTATGCAATTTGACCAATGTCCTTGCTCCTCAAAGCAGCCTCATAAGTGCGGTTAATATCCAACTCCATACCGTTATAGCCAGGAATCGCTTTCCACACCCTGTCGATTTTAGCGTTGATCGGTTCAATTCTTCTTTTATCCGCTTCTGCAGTAATATGCGCATACAGCTCCCGCTTTTTCTCCTCCGGCATCATGGATGCAAAGGCAGCTTGCTCAGTACCCCATGTGCCAAGCTTCACTGAAGATATGTAACCTCTGACATCATCGTTAATATAAACAAAAACAAGCAGCATCAACATGCTAGCAGCTACGGTCGCTGCCTTTCGATAGCCCATCGTCATCACTCCTAAACGATATGAAATAACAGCTAAAGCTGGACAGCCTTCCGCTCTATTCCATATGTATGAAGCGATGGACAAGATTATGTAAAATACAACCAAAACAAAAAGAGACAGATTATATCTGACTCTCCTTGTACGTTATATAAGAAAGGCTTGTCCAGCCGTTATACGGTTGGCGCAGTCCCTTCGGCAGTTAGAACAGCTTTACGAGAAAGGTTAATTCGGCCTTGCTGGTCGATCTCAGTAACCTTAACCGTTATTTGATCGCCTATGTTGACAACATCCTCTGTCTTCGCGACACGTTCATTTGACAGCTGGGAAATATGGACAAGACCGTCCTTATTCGGCAAAATCTCAACAAAAGCGCCGAACTTCTCAATACGTTTTACTGTACCGAGATAAATCTCACCAACAGCTACCTCTTTAACGATGCCTTCAATAATCGCTCTTGCCTTCTGATTCATTTCTTCGTCAGATGAAGCGATAAAGACCATGCCATCCTGCTCAATATCGATTTTAACGCCCGTTTCTTCAATAATTTTATTAATAATTTTGCCGCCTGCGCCAATGACATCGCGGATCTTATCCGGATTAATGCGAAGGGTCAAAATTTTCGGAGCGTACTTCGACAGGTTGGAACGCGATGCTGACATAACAGCCGTCATCTTGCCTAAAATATGCATACGTCCTTGACGCGCCTGCTCCAGCGCTTGTGCCAAAATGCTGCGGTCAATGCCGTCAATTTTAATATCCATTTGAATCGCAGTTACGCCTTCGGCTGTTCCCGCAACCTTAAAGTCCATGTCGCCCAGATGATCCTCCATGCCCTGAATATCCGACAAAATAGAGAAATGCTGGCCGTCTTTTATGAGACCCATAGCAATACCCGCTACTGGAGCTTTAATCGGAACACCTGCGTCCATCATTGCCAGCGTGCTTGCACATATACTGGCCTGCGAAGTGGAGCCGTTCGACTCAAGCACCTCTGAGACAAGACGTATCGTGTACGGAAATTCCGCTTCCGAAGGAATAACCTTTGACAAAGCGCGTTCACCTAACGCTCCATGACCAATTTCACGGCGTCCAGGCGGACGAAGCGGACGCGCTTCCCCTACGCTGAACGGCGGGAAGTTATAATGATGCATGAAACGCTTTGTTTCTTCCGGCGAGATGCCGTCCAAAATTTGAACATCACCCATAGCTCCAAGCGTACAAATGCTGAGCGCTTGCGTCTGTCCGCGTGTAAACAAGCCAGAGCCGTGCGTACGCGGCAGCAAAGCGACATCGCATTCGATAGGGCGAATTTCTTCCAATGCTCGTCCATCCGGACGAATCTTATCATGCGTGATAAGGCGGCGAACCTCTTCCTTCACGATGTCATAAAGCACTTCCTTCACATCGCCAAGCAGTTCAGGCGAATCAGCATAAGCCTCGCTGAAATGCGCTACCGCATCCGCATTTACAGCGTCAATCGCATCTTGACGCGCATGCTTCTCAGCAATGCGAATCGCTTCAACCAAACGCTCAGAGGCGAAGCTGCGAACCGCTTGATTCACTTGCTCATCAACAGCATGCAGCTTCACAGCCATCTTAGTCTTGCCTGCAACAGCTTGAAGCTCCTCGATTTTTGTTACGATCTTCTTGATCTCGTCATGCCCGAACATAATCGCTTCCAGCATCATTTCCTCTGAAACCTCATTGGCTTCAGCTTCCACCATCATAATAGCATCCTTCGTGCCGGAAACAACAACGAACAGTTCCGTTTGCTGTTCTTGCTCAACAGTTGGGTTGATGATGAACTGACCGTTAATACGGCCAACGCTAACGCCGCCAATCGGCCCGTTAAATGGAACGTCAGATATCGACAGAGCTGCTGAAGTGCCAATCATGGCCGCAATTTCAGGCGGGCAATCTTGGTCAACGCTCATAACGATATTAGCAATTTGCACATCGTTACGGAATCCTTCAGGAAAAAGCGGGCGAATTGGACGGTCAGTCAAGCGGCTGGACAAAATCGCCTTCTCGCTAGGTCGACCTTCACGTTTAATAAAGCCGCCTGGAATTTTTCCGACCGCATACAAACGCTCTTCGTAGTTGACTGTAAGCGGGAAGAAATCCAGATCCTTAGGATCAGACGAAGCTGTAACCGTGCACAACACAACGGTGTCGCCATATCGAACGGTTACGGCAGCATTAGCTTGCTTTGCAAGACGACCTGTTTCGAAAGATAACGGTCTCCCGCCTAGCATCATTTCAACTTTATGTATCATATAAGCTTTCCCTCCTATTATTATGTATTATTAATCTGTTTCGAGCTTTTTATATTTAATTATAACTAATTAATCTTATAATTTTACAAAAAGCAACCCGACTATCGCATATCCGATATTCCCGGATGGCAGGACAGCCAGGTTGCTTCTCATTTGCACACGTTTATCGGCGAAGGCCGAGCTTTTCGATCAATGCGCTGTAACGTCTAACATCCTTCTTCTTCAGGTAAGCAAGTAATTTACGACGTTGACCTACCATCTTAAGAAGACCGCGACGGGAATGGTGGTCTTTCTTATGTTCCCGCAAATGCTGTGTCAAACTAACGATGTTTTCCGTTAGGATAGCGATTTGAACCTCAGGAGATCCAGTATCGCTTGCATGCGTCTTATGTGTCTCAATCAGTTCTTGCTTGCGTTCTTGAGTAATTGCCATCCTAGTTCACCTCCTTCATTATAATCGCCGATAGCCTCGTTGCCGACGGTGAGATCAGGCAACCAAGCTATGGTTCAGTCTGCTGCCGCATTGCAAATGCAAGGCAAGCATCAGCCTTACAAAGTATAGCATATGAGGCCTATGTTTGTCGAGCTTAGTAATCTGTTCGTTTAAGCTTGATTCTAGAGCATTGCCTGCAGCTGCTGCTTGGCATGCTGAGCATCCAAATGGATTTGTTGGATTAGTTCCGCAACTGAATCGAATTTCCGTTCTGCTCGGATAAATTCATGGAATTGTAACCGAATGGTCCGCCCATAGATATCCTTGTCAAAATCAAATAAGTGAGCTTCCAGCGTCGGATGAAGCGCTCCATCCTTGAAAGTAGGCTTCATGCCATGGTTAAGGACGCCGTTATATCGCTCGCCGTCAATTATTGCCGTTATAGCGTAAACCCCGATCCTAGGCATGACATAAGGCTGGCTGGCTTTCACATTTGCTGTTGCATAGCCAATTGTACGACCTCGTCCATCACCGTGAATCACGGTCCCTTCGATTTCATAGCCTCTGCCGAGCAGCAGCTTAACCGATGCTAAATCACCGCTCTGAAGCGATTCCCGTACGTAAGTGCTGCTCACCTTCTGGCCCTTCTCAATTAGAGGCTCAATAATATGAACGTTAATCTGATTTTGGCAGAGCTCCCTCAGAACGGTTGTATTTCCAGCCCCTTTGTACCCAAAGGTAAAGTCGAATCCAACTACAACATGCTTGACTGAAAGCTTATAAAGCACCTCATCGACGAACAGTTGCGGAGATACCGCTGCGAACGACGCATCAAAGTTCATAACGAGGACTAAGTCAACGCCAAGCCCCTTGAATAATTCCAGCTTATCCTGCAGCGGCGTTAAGCAGCGGTAATACTGCTCCCCATGACCAAGCACTTCCTTCGGATGCGGATTAAAGGTCATGACCGCTGATCGAATCCCCTCAGCCTTCGCCTCTTTTACAGCTTTGAGTATAACATTCTGGTGCCCGCGATGAACACCGTCGAAGTGGCCGATCGCTAAGGAGAGTGGACCTTCCTGAAGCAACTGAGGCAAATCGTTTAGAGGATAATTTAATGATATCATGTCCACTGCTGACTCACCTGCAATTCTGTTTAACTAAGCGTAAACTGTATTTTTCATGAAAAAACTTTAACGGGCTTCAATAGCTTAGCTTCAGCATCTATCTCAAAAATGCCAAGAAAAGCTTCATTCGGACCGTATAAACGTATCAATTCATTACTATATGCCATCGGATGCTCTTCATCGAACGCCTGCGTCAGACGCAGCTTTTGCCCTAGCAGCGCTTTCTTCGCCGAGTCTGCATCTATGGTGAATTTGGCTATATGCGTAATCGCTTCATCTGCCGCTATCAAGTGCTGCTCCAAAGCTCCAGCTTGCTGCAATTCAGCAACCTGCTCCAGCGTCAAACAGCTTTTCTCAGATATACCGCCAGACATCGTTCTTGTCAGCTTCGCCATAGCAGCAGGTACGCCGAGTTTCTTGCCAAGATCGACGCAAAGCGTTCGAATATAAGTACCTTTCGAGCAAAGCACGGAAAAAGTAATCTCAGGCTGATCAAGTTCAAGCTTCGTTTCCAGCAGCTCGATCTGATGAATCGTTACTGTGCGCGAGTTTCGCTCGACAACCTTTCCTTCGCGAGCCAGCTCGTACAGCCGCTTTCCGTCTATTTTAACAGCAGAAAACATCGGGGGTACCTGCTCGATTTGACCTATAAAGCTTTGCAGCGCGTCCAAAACGTCTGCCTCCGTTACCGAAATCGATGACTGTTGTTCAATAATTGTTCCAGTCAAATCTTCAGTATCTGTCGCTACGCCAAGCTTAAGCACTGCTGTATAACTTTTTGGACGCTCCTGCACGTATTCAACCACTCGAGTTGCTCTCCCTAAGCAAAGCGGCAGCACTCCGGTAACCATAGGATCCAAAGTGCCTGTATGTCCAACTCGCTTCATGCCAAGCAATCTGCGCACCTTTGCTACGACGTCATGGGATGTCCAGCCTTCAGGCTTCCATATCGCCAATATGCCATCCATTTATTGCTCCAACGCCTTTCTGACCGCCTCAACGACACGGTTTATCGCTGTGGGCATATCATCCTCCAAGCGAAGGCCAGCTGCCCGCACATGCCCGCCGCCTCCAAAGGTTTGAGCTATTGCAGCAACATCAGCCTTGCCGGCGGAGCGCAGACTTACCTTCACAGCGCCGTCTTTTGTTTCCTTGAACAAGATTCCCACTTCAACGCCATCTACATTAAGCGCATAATTGACAATCCCTTCAAGATCTTCAGGCACTCCGCCTGAATTGACGATATCATCTTTTCCAATGTATACCCAGCCGATCGTATTCTCATTGTTAAAGGTTAACCTTGAGAGCGAGAGCTGAAGCAGCTTCAGCTTCCCCATCGTCATCTTTTCAAGCAAATGATCAGCAAGCCGATTGCCATTCACTCCTGCAGCCAGCAGCTCCGATGCAATTTCCATTACTCGTGCGCTTGTATTCGAATATCGAAATCCGCCAGTATCTGTAAGCAAGCCCGTGTAAATCGCTTCCGCGCATTTTGTATCTAGTGTCATTTCCGCTTTCTGTATCATCTCGTACAAAATTTCAACTGTCGCGGCCGCCTTGGAGTAAACAATATTAACTGTGCCGAATTCATTATTCGTAGGATGATGATCGATATTTAACAGCTGTGCATTCGGCGCAAAGCTGTTTGCTACTTCGCCAATTCGACGGAAGTCCGCGCAATCCACAGCAATAACACAATCATAAAGCTGCTCCAATGGAGTAGCTTTATAGCTCACGATACGCTCAAACCCGTCCAAATACTGAAGACGAGCGGGAAGCTCGCCTTCGTTCACTAGAACAGCTCTTTTACCGAGCTTCTCCAGCATCCATGCTACTACAACAGTAGAGCTTATCGCATCACCGTCGGGTTGAACGTGGGAGACAATGAGAAAATTGTCTCCGTTCTTCATAAACTGCAAGGCATCATCCAGTTGCTGAGCATAGCATTCATCTATCATTTGACTTCAGTCCCGCTGTTAATTTGTTCGAGCAGCGATTCGATTCGGCTGCCGTATTCAATACTGCTGTCAAATTTAAACTGCAGCACTGGAGTATGGCGCAATCGAATTCGTTTGCCAAGCTCTGAACGAATGAAGCCAGTTCCTTTCGCTAACGCGTTAAGGGTTGCTTCCTTCTGTTCATCGCTTCCAAGCACGCTCAAATAGACGGTTGCTTGCGATAAATCATTGGTCACTTCAACGCCAGTTACCGTTATGAAGCCGATTCTTGGATCCTTCAGCTCCGTCTGGATAATGACGCTAAGCTCTTTCTTAATTTGCTCTCCTACCCGTCCTACACGGATTTTAGCCATGTATTATCACCTCTCTACTGTTTCCATTACGAAGGCTTCGATTGTATCTCCTTCTTTAATATCATTGTAGCGATCGAGGGTGATTCCGCATTCATAGCCTTGGGCAACTTCCTTTGCATCGTCCTTAAAGCGCTTGAGGGATTCAATCTTTCCAGTAAATAGTACAATTCCGTCGCGAATCAGGCGTGCTTCCGCGGAACGTGCCACTTTACCGTCAATAATCATACAGCCCGCAATGGAGCCAACCTTCGTCACTTTAAACACGTTACGGACTTCAGCATGACCAATGACAACTTCTTTATAGATTGGATCAAGCATTCCTTTCATCGCTTGCTCGATTTCGTCTATAACATTGTAAATAATGCGATGCATGCGAACGTCTACCTTCTCTTGAGCGATAGTTGCTTCCGCTTGCGGATCCGGACGAACGTTAAAGCCGATTACTATTGCATTGGAAGCCGATGCCAGAATAATATCCGATTCTGTAATCGCGCCTGCGCCGCTATGAATAATTTTCACCCGGACGCCTTCGATATCAATCTTAGCTAGCGAGCCTTTAAGCGCTTCTGCGGAGCCTTGAACGTCGGCTTTGATGATGACATTCAATTCCTTCATTTCGCCTTCTTTAATGTGATTAAACAAGTCATCCAGCGTAACGCGTGTATTTGCGCCCATCTCGGTTTGACGATGCTTGATGGAGCGGCGATCAGCGATAGCGCGTGCCTTGCGCTCATCTTCAAAAGCCATGAATGGATCGCCTGCTTGAGGCACCTCAGTCAATCCAGTAATTTCGATTGGAGTCGACGGGCCAGCTTCCTTCAAGCGACGGCCTCTGTCATTCACCATTGCTCTCACGCGACCGAAGCAATTTCCGGCTACGAATGCATCTCCGATTCGAAGCGTGCCGTGCTGCACAAGAATGCGCGCGATCGGACCTTTACCCTTGTCTAGCTCAGCCTCTATAACTGTAGCACGAGCTCTTTTATCTGGATTCGCTTTGTAGTCATTCACTTCGGCAACGAGCAAAATCATTTCGAGCAAGCCTTCCAGACCAATGCGCTGTTTAGCGGATACTTCAACAAAGATCGTATCTCCGCCCCATTCCTCAGGAACTAGCTCATACTCCGTCATTTCTTGTTTAATCTTATCTACGTTAGCTGCTGGCTTGTCGATTTTGTTAACTGCAACGATAATCGGAACGCCTGCTGCTTTTGCATGGTTGATCGCTTCCACTGTCTGCGGCATAATGCCGTCGTCGGCAGCTACTACAATAATTGTAATATCCGTTACTTGTGCGCCGCGTGCGCGCATCATCGTAAACGCTTCGTGGCCTGGAGTATCCAGGAACGTAATTTTCTTGCCGTTGATTTCAACTTGGTACGCACCGATATGCTGCGTAATGCCGCCGGCTTCACCGCTTGATACATTTGTTTTGCGTATAGAGTCAAGTAAAGTTGTTTTACCATGGTCAACGTGACCCATTATTGTTACAACCGGAGGACGAGAAACAAGATCGGCATCCTCGTCTTGCTCTTCAATAGTCTCGAAATCATCCTCTTCAACCGGAATCTTCACTTCAACCTCAACACCGTAGTCACCGGCGATAAGAAGGATAGCATCCATATCGATTTCTTGATTGATCGTTACCATTACGCCAAGCATGATGAGCTTTTTGATAACTTCAGAAGCGTCCTTATGAAGAAGCTTAGCCAATTCGCCGACAGTTAATGTGCCGCGAACGATAATTTTCTTCGGTGTATTGTCAATTTTCTCTCTTGGAGGCTGCTGCTGCTGATATTTGCCGCCGCGTCCCTTTTGGCCGCGATTGTTGTTTTTAAACCCGCCTCTGTTATCGTCAAAACGTTTCTGGCCAGCTCCCTGCTGTCGAGCAGGTCTCTTCTTATCGTCGCCTGCCCGCTGTTGTGTCGCTGACGGCTTGTTTTCAAAGGGACGACTGCTTCCAGCCGCTGAGCTGCTTGGACGATTATTACTGTCGCTGCTGCGTACGCTGCTATCGCTCCGCGGTGCGCTTGGACGGTTTCTGTTCGCACCGTTATTGCTGTTTTGTCCCGCTTGACCATTGCCTTGACTGCTGCGTCCGCCCTGGCCGCCTTGACCTTGACGATTCGCATTTCCGCCTTGTCCCTGACCTTGGCTCGGACGATTTTGGCTGTTTTGTCCCGATCTTGGATTGCTGCCCGTTTGTGATTGGGATTGTGCTGGTCTGCTGCTGCCTTGACCAGTTGGACGTTGTTCACGTTGTTGTTTGTTTGGTTGTGGTTTCGTATTAATAGAGTTCATAGGCCCCTGTCTGTCTTCATTAGTATTTTTGTTGCGGTCTTGCTTCTGTGGCTGTCCATTAGACTTCGCGTTAGACTGTTCGCCCGCTTGAGCTTGCGCTTGGTTTTGCGCTTGTGGCGCTTGAGGCTTTTGCGCTGTTGATGAAGCTGCAGCTGACACAGTTGCGCTTGAGGATTCCTGAGCGCGCTTCGCGGCAGCATTAGCTTTAATGTTGCGGAAGAAGCCCTCTACCTTGTTAACCATTTCGTTTTCCATCACGCTCATATGGTTGTTAACCGGCAAATCCAGTCTTTTAAGAATGGTAATAATTTCTTTGCTGCTCATATTCAGTGATTTGGCATACTCATAAACGCGCAGCTTCTCTTTATTGTCCTTGCCCTCTTGTTTATTGTTCAATATGATCCACCTCCGTATTATGGCTCAGATGATTAGCAATCATTTTTCCGAATTGCACATCCGTTACCGCTAGTACTACCCTCTCTGGCTTTCCTATTGCCTTTCCTAGCTGCTCACGGTCAAACGCTTCGGCGAGTTGTATACTGTAGGTGTTGCATTTGTCCCGAAACTTCTTTTTTGTATTATCCGATGCGTCTCCGGCAATAATGACTAAACTTACCGCCTTTTGCCTGACTGCTTTTAGCACAATCTCATCGCCGGTTATAAGCTTGCCTGCCCGCATGGCCATTCCAAGCGAAGATAAAGCTTTATTAGTTTTCATCATCGACCAGCTCCTTGCCGGCTATGAACTGCTCCTCAACAGCCGCGAAATCCTGCTCCAGCTGATCATAGATATTATCACCGACCGAATGCTTAAGCGCACGATCGAGAGCTTTCGATTTCTTAGCCAGTCTAAAGCAGCTTGCTTTACCGCATAAATAAGCGCCCCGCCCTGCCTTTTTGCCGGTCAGATCAATCAGCACTTCATCGGCTGGTGTCCGCACAACCCGGATCAGCTCCTTCTTCGCCATCATCTCTTGGCAAGCAACGCATTTGCGAAGCGGCACCTTTCTCGGTTTCATGTGCACCCCTCCTCTGTTAGCGTAATTGACATATATGCACGCCGACGTTAGTCAATCGATACGGAATCCTGATGCATAATGTCAGTTAAAGATTTCGGACGGCCGTATTCTTGCTCGGCTTGGGACTCGCTCTTTATATCGATCTTCCAGCCTGTTAGTTTGGCTGCAAGCCGTGCATTTTGGCCCTTAATTCCGATCGCCAGCGAAAGCTGATAATCGGGCACGATGACTCTCGCCATCTTCTCCTGCTCGAATACGATTACCTCCAGCACCTTAGAAGGGCTAAGCGCATTAGCTACGTATTCCTCCACATTTTCCGACCAACGCACAATATCGATCTTCTCGCCCTTCAGCTCGTTAACAATAGTCTGCACGCGCATGCCCTTCTGACCTACGCAAGAACCGACTGGATCGACTTCTTCATTGCGGGAATGTACAGCGATTTTGGAACGGAAGCCCGCTTCTCTCGCAACGGAACGAATCTCAACGACGCCATCATATATTTCTGGAACCTCTAGCTCGAATAGACGCTTTAACAGACCTGGATGAGTACGGGATAAAATAATTTGCGGACCCTTGGTCGTATTTTCCACTTTCGTAATATATGATTTGATACGATCTCCGTGCTTAAATTTATCTGTCGGCATCAGCTCAGTCAGCGGCAATACCGCCTCTACCTTGCCAAGATCAATAAATAAATGACGAACATCCTGCCGTTGCACAATGCCGTTAACGATATCCTCTTCTTTGTCGATGTAAGCATTATAAATAAGTCCGCGCTCCGCTTCACGAATACGCTGTGTCACAACTTGCTTCGCTGTCTGTGCAGCTATGCGGCCGAAGTCGCGCGGCGTAACCTCTATCTCGGCAATATCGTCTAGCTGATAATGAGGATTAATTTCCCGCGAAGCCTCAACGCTGATTTCAAGACGCGGGTCCAGCACCTCATCGACAACGGTTTTGCGCGCATAGACCTTTATAACGCCTGTATGACGGTTAATATCTACTCTTACATTTTGCGCAGTGTTAAAATTACGTTTATAGCTGGAAATTAAAGCAGCCTCGATCGCTTCTAGCAGCACATCCTTCGAGATACCTTTTTCTCTTTCTATTTCTTGCAATGCTTCAATAAAATCCATGCTCATCGGAACGTTGTTCCCCCTTTCGATATATGAAGAAAATAATTAGAATACGATCGCAAGACGTGCGCTGGCCACCTTGCCATACGGAAGCGTATGATCTTTCTTGCCTACACGAACGACGGCGAAATCGCCGTCAAATGAAATTAACTGTCCCTCAAATTCCTTGGAACCGTCAATTGGCTCATATGTTGTTATGTAAACATGCTTGCCGATAGCCTTCCGTACATCCTCCGCCTTTTTCAGCGGCCTCTCTGCGCCAGGCGATGAAACCTCAAGAAAGTACGCGCCTGAGATCGGATCGTTCTGATCCAGCTGTTCACTTGCGTATTCGCTTATTCGTCCGCAGTCATCAATGTCGATGCCGCCGTCCTTATCAACAAAAATGCGAAGGAACCAATTGTTCCCTTCCTTCACGTATTCAATATCAACCAGCTCAAATCCATTGTCGTTCAGAAAAGGCTGTAGCATTTCTTCAACGACGGTTTTGATTTTGGATGTGCTCAAATTCAAGTAACCTCCTGTTTATATGCGCTATGCCATTTTGTCCGAAAACAAAACGTAAAGAGTGGGTTTCCCCACTCTTCTGCATTAAAGTCTTTATCATCAGCATTGCCACAAAAATTATAACATAATCGCTCTATAGTGACAAGAAATGATTTCTATTTGCATTCTATCCTAAATTAAAATAACGAAAGCTGATTGGATTCCGGCAAGCCGCGGAAGCACCCCATATTACCGAGCACCTCAACGATCGTCTTTGTCGCCTTCGACTTTAACTGGAAGTCCTCAATCGACAGAAACTCTCCACCCTCTCTAGACGCTGCAATATTTCTAGCAGCATTGTCGCCGATCCCGGCAATAGCTGCGAAAGGTGGGATTAGCGAATCGCCGTCAACCAAAAACTTAGTAGCGTCGGAACGATATAGATCGATCGGCTTGAACGAGAAGCCGCGCGATGTCATTTCGAGCGACATTTCCAACTGCGATATCATATTTTTTTCCTTAGGCAAAGCATTAAACCCTTTAGCTTCAATCTCGGCCAGCTTGCGAAGAATAGCGTCATACCCTTGGCACAGAAGCTCAAGGTCAAAATCATCTGCGCGGACTGTAAAGTATGTCGCATAAAACTCGATCGGATAATAAAGCTTAAAAAATGCAGTTCGCACAGCGGATATGACGTAAGCGGCGGCATGCGCCTTTGGAAACATATATTCAATGCGCAGACAGGAATCGATGTACCATTGCGGCACTTTACAATTTTTCATTTCTTCGATCCATTCAGGCGTCAAGCCGCGTCCTTTACGCACGCTTTCTGTAATCTTAAAGGCAAGTCCCGGATCCATTCCTGCTTTATAGATGAGATAGAGCATAATATCGTCACGGCAGCCTATAACCGTCTTAATGTTGCAGGTACCGTTCTTAATAAGCTCCTGCGCGTTGCCCAGCCACACACCCGTCCCGTGTGACAGTCCGGAAATTTGAAGCAAATCGGCAAAGGAAGAAGGCTGCGTCTCTTGAAGCATTTGCCGAACGAATTTTGTACCCATCTCGGGTACGCCGTACGTAGCGACACTGCTGCGAATTTGCTCAGGGGTAACGCCAAGCGCATTCGTTGAGTTAAATAAACTCATAACCTTAGGGTCATTCATCGGAATGGTTAAAGGATCGACACCCGTTAAGTCTTGCAGCATCCGCATCATCGTCGGATCATCATGACCGAGAATATCGAGCTTGAGCAAGTTTTCATCAAAGGCATGATAATCGAAATGAGTCGTCTTCCATTCCGCATTCGTATCATCTGCTGGAAACTGAACGGGAGTAATATCCTCAACATCGATATAATCAGGAACGACCACGATGCCGCCGGGATGCTGCCCTGTGCTTCGCTTTACGCCTGTACATCCGTTTGCCAAACGAGACAACTCCGCGCCCCTCCAACGTTTTCCATTCTCTTCCTCAAACTTCTTAGCAAAACCGTAAGCTGTTTTCTCAGCAACGGTGCCAATCGTTCCCGCGCGGAATACATTTTCAGGGCCGAACAGCACCTTCGTATAATTATGCGCTATCGGCTGATAGTCGCCGGAGAAATTAAGATCGATATCCGGTACTTTATCGCCTTTGAAGCCTAAGAAGGTTTCGAACGGAATGTCCTGGCCTTCCCCCTTCATCATTTCGCCGCAATGAGGACAAGCTTTGTCCGGAAGATCGAAGCCGCTCGGCACGCTGCCGTCCAGTATCCATTCACTGTAACGGCATTCCGTATTTCTGCATAAATAATGAGCAGGCAGCGGATTAACCTCAGAGATCCCAAGAAAGGTAGCGACAACGGATGAGCCTACCGAGCCCCGCGAGCCTACGAGATAGCCGTCTTGATTTGATTTTTTAACGAGCTTCTCCGAGATCAGATAGTTCGCCGAAAATTTAAATTTAATAATGGGCACAAGCTCTTTTTCTAACCGGTCAATGACGACCTGCGGCAAATTGTCGCCGTACATGGATTTCGCCGTTTCATAGCATGTGTTGCGGATTTCCTCATCTGCGCCCTCGATATTCGGAGCGAACAGTTCCGACGGGAACATATCATATTTCTCAAATCGCTCGGCAAGTTGAACGGTATTAGTAACAACAACCTCATATGCGCGAGCCTCGCCTAAGAAAGCGAACTCCTCAAGCATTTCATCCGTTGTGCGAAAATGAGCCTCAGGCTTTCGCATCCCTTTTAGCGGACTAAATCCAGTTATTCCTTGAATCGTAATATCGCGATAGATTTTGTCACGAGGATTTAAATAATGGACATTACCAGTAGCGATAACCGGCTTGCCTAATTCATCCCCGATTTGACAAATGCGCCTATGGGCTTGTTCAATCTCAGCCCGACTGCCGACTAAACCTTTTTCTACTAAATGCATGTAAAAGTCAATAGGCTGAATCTCAAGCGCATCGTAGAAACGAGCGACCTCCGTAGCTTCCTCTACCGATTTGTTTAACACCGTTTCAAAAAACTCGCCCTTCTCACATCCCGATATAATAAGAAGTCCTTCGCGAAGCTCTGTCACTTTGCTTTTGGGCATCGTTGCTACCCGTTTGAAATACTGAGTATGCGACATCGATATAAGCTTAAACAGATTTTTTTTGCCGGTCGCATTAAGAGCATAAATATTGCAATGAAACGGTCTGGAGTTGGATAAATCCAATCCGACATAATCATTCAATTGGTTCAAATCCGTAATATTGCGTTCAATCGCGTCGCCAATAAGTCCGAATAATACACCGCCCAATGCGATCGAATCATCTATAGCTCGATGGTGATTTTCCAGGCTAACCTTATATTTGTCTGATAAGGTATTAAGACGATGATTTTTAAGCGTTGGATGAATAAATCTGGCAAGCTCTAATGTATCAAGCACTGGATTCATAACCTCCGGCATGCCGAAGGATTTGCAGCTGGCTTGAATAAAGCCAATATCAAAGCGCGCGTTATGAGCGACCAGAACACAGTCATCAATAAATGAGATGAATTCACGCAGCTTCGGCTCCAGCTCAGGCGCATCCTTTACCATATCGTCGTTGATGTTCGTCAACTGTTGAATATGATAAGGAATTTTCTCATGAGGATTGATAAAGGTCGAGAAACGGTCAATTTCATTGCCCGCCTTCATCTTCACGCCTGCTAACTCTATAATTTTGTTGTTGGTAACGGACAATCCGGTCGTCTCTATATCAAATACAACATAGACGGCATCAGCCAATGACTCCGGCCTTGAATGAAGAACCATCGGCACAGCATCATTGACTACATTAGCTTCTACGCCGAATAGCACCTTAATGTCATTTTTCTTCCCCGCTTTAACCGCATCCGGATAGCACTGCACATTGCTATGATCGGTAACCGCGATCGCCGTATGTCCCCATTTGGCAGCCGTCTTCACATAAGCGTCAACTGGAGTAACCGCGTCCATTGCGCTCATCGTCGTATGAAGATGGAATTCGACCCGCTTTACCTCCGCTTTGTCCTTGCGTTCCGGCGGCGATCCAATTTCATGTAAATCATTAGGCATCATAACGAGCTCCGGCTCTTGCATGAAACGGTCATATTCAATGCGGCCGCGAGCTTTTATCCACTTCCCGTTCGACAGCGCGTTTAATACTTTGACGTCTTCCTTCGTCTTGGCGAACATCTTCATAGCGATAGAATCGGTATAGTCTGTCACGTTAAAAGTAAACAAGGTGCTGCCATTGCGAAGCTCCTTCACATCAAGTCCGAACACCATGCCTTGAACCGTCGTTTTCTTCTCTTCCTCGTAGATGTTCCTAAGCGGTACAGCTTCCTCGCGAATATCATAGCCAACCGCAAGACGAACAATCTCTTCCCCATCAGACTGGGCAGCATCCTCGATTTGAGAGCTCGCCATAATTTCTTGGACGGCTTCTCGCTCTTCTTGGACAATTTTTTGGGCAAAATCTTCATAGACCTCTTGCAGAGATTCGCCGACAATGAGCTTTATTCTGCATTGACGTTGAAAACGTGTCTCAAAGAAACGAACAATCTCCTGATCAATTGCCTTCTTTCGCGCCATCTCAAGCGTTGTAGCGTTAAGGAGCGATAGAGTGACCATATCTCCTTCCACAGCAACCTCCGCTTTGGACAGCCAGCCGTTGACAGAAGCAATTTCGTTCTGTGCCCATTGCACAAATAGAGGCCAATATTGCTGAACAATATTTACCGTCTCCACAACATCTTCATAAATAAATTGAAACGAACATTCGGCAATATGCTGATGCTTCTTACTTACAGCTTGGCAAAATCCGATGTATGCCTGTAAAGGAACCATGGACGTCTTGCGAATGCAAAACGTCCACTCTCTATTGCTATTGCTTGTTATAACCGCGTCTATATATCCATCCTGAAAAAAGGATTGAATAAGCTCCTGCGGCAGCTCCGCACGTTGCAGAAGCAATTCAAACATTTGCCTTTTTTTTCCATGTAGGCTCATGCTTATCACTCCTTACAACCCGCCCCATTAGGCGCGGATAATAATAAATCTGATGCTTAACATCTCTCAAACGTTTAATAAGCTCGCGCAAACACAACTGTATGCTTAGCGTCATCCCCGCATACAAGACATTTCGGCTTATGCTCTGTAGGTTCAAACGGAATATTACGGCTAGTCGCGCCTGTCTCTTCCTTCACCTGCTTCTCGCAAGCTGCAGAACCACACCAGCCTGCTTCAACGAAACCTCTTTGCTCCTCCAAGAAGCTCTTCATCTCATCCAGCGTATCGACAGTGCGGGAGTTATCGGATTTGAATTGCTTTGCACGTTCAAACATATCCGTATGAACGTCGGCGAGCATCTTCTCAACCTCCACAATAAGGTTATCCTGCTGCACGATACGTTTCTCGCCCGTTACACGTGATACGAGGACTACTTGTCCATTCTCCATGTCACGAGGTCCCAGTTCAAGACGAAGCGGAACGCCGCGCATCTCATATTCGTTGAACTTCCAGCCAGGACTTACGTCTGAGCGGTCATCCACTTTAACTCTAACGCCTGCTTGCTTAAGCTGCGCGTACAGCTCATCTACACGGCCAACTACCTGCTCGCGAGTCTTGGCAGGGCCGATTGGAATCATAATGACCTGAGTCGGGGCAACCTTAGGCGGCAGTGCAAGTCCGCGGTCATCGCCATGAACCATAATGAGCGCGCCGATCAGACGCGTACTGACTCCCCAAGAGGTTGTATGCACGTATTGCAGCGTATTGTCGCGGTCCAAATATTTAATATCAAAGGCTTCGGCAAACTTATTTCCTAAATAATGGGAGGTGCCGGCTTGTACAGCTTTGCCGTCCTTCATCATCGCCTCTATAGAATAAGTATCGACTGCGCCTGCGAAACGCTCAGAAGGAGTCTTCTCCCCCTTAATAACGGGGATTGCCAGAAACTCTTGAACGAACGACGTGTACACATCGAGCATTTGCATCGTCTCTTGCCGCGCTTCCTCTTCAGTCTCATGAGCGGTATGGCCTTCCTGCCACAAAAATTCGCTAGTACGAAGGAATGGCAGCGTACGTTTCTCCCAACGAACCACATTCGCCCATTGATTGATCAGTACAGGAAGATCACGGTAGGATTGAATCCACTTCGCATACATATGACCGAACATCGTCTCCGAGGTAGGGCGAATCGCAAGACGTTCCTCCAGCTTCTCGCCAGCTGCCTCTGTTACCCATGGCAGCTCAGGATTAAAGCCCTCTACATGCTCTTTTTCTTTCTGGAAGAAGCTCTCAGGGATAAAGAGAGGGAAATAAGCGTTCCGATGACCCGTTTCCTTGAAACGGCGATCAAGATCACGCTGTATATGCTCCCAAAGCTCATAGCCCTCAGGACGGAATACGATACAGCCCCGCACCGGCGAGTAATCCATAAGCTCGGCCTTTTTAATTACGTCGATATACCATCTGGAGAAATCTTCGCTCTGAGGCGTTATCTCCGTCACGAACTGTTTGTCTTTTGACATACCGAATTGTTACTCCCCTCGTACTAATCGTAAAATATCATTATAAGTTACTACCAGCATAAGCAGCATAATAAATGCAAAGCCGATAAAATGAACGAGTCCTTCCCGATTTGGATCAATCGGCTTTCTGCGCAGCGCCTCAATACCGAGGAAGATTAATCTGCTGCCATCCAATGCTGGAATAGGTAGCAAATTAAAAATGCCCAAGTAAAGACTTAGCATCGCTGTCCAAAGCGTCAAATCGGTTATGCCTCGTTTAGCAATTTCACTAGTCATCTCAGCAGTTCGAACCGGACCTCCAAGATCATCCAGCTTAAATTGACCAAGCACGAGCTGCTTCAAGCCATTAAATATGCTGATCGTCATATCCTTCATTAGTAATGAAGATCGCTGAAAGGTTTCGCCAAATGTTGCCGAACGCGTCTCGTACTTCGGAACAACGCCAACCTTGCCAATGCCATCCTCATTCGCTATTGGTGTTATAACAATCTGCTGAAGCGTGCCATTCCTAATAATATCAAGCGTTATCGGCTTTCCGACGGATTCACCGATCGTATCGACCATCTTATTAAAATCCGCGCCTATTTTTTCTCCGTTTACCGCTTCAATTCGGTCGTTTGGCTGCAAGCCCGCAGCAGCAGCTGGCATTTCCGCTTGAACCTCTTTGACTAGCACATGCTGAGCGATGCCGGCCATCTGTACGTAAGCAGCAAACAGCACAAAGGCAAGCACAAAGTTCATAGCCGGCCCAGCGAAAATAGCGAGCGCTCTCTGACCTACCGTTTTGCCGCCAAACTGACGGTCAATCGGTGCAATTTGCGTCTCAGTCCCTTTTGAAATCATAAATGCCTGCGGATGTACCGAATAGCTTTCTCTCTCGCCTTCTACTTCAAGAGCGATAGAAAGATTACGCTCCAAATCGATTTGGAGCACTTCGCCCCGAACGACATTACTGCGTTCATCCAATCGATCTAAATAAATGCGTGTAATCACATCATCCTTGATTCTTACCGCAATGGTCTGTCCAACGCTGACATCGACGATTTCCGGATCCTCGCCTGCCATGCGAACAAATCCGCCAGCTGGAATGAGACGCAAAGTATATCTTGTTTCTCCTCTTTTAACAGAAAACAGCTTCGGACCAAAGCCGATTGCGAATTCTCTAACTAAAATACCAGCTCGTTTGGCGAAAAAGTAATGCCCCCATTCGTGAATAGACACGATGACAAAAAATACGAGCACGGTTAGTAAAACGACCTGAATCATTTCCATTAAGCTATAGCCTCCTGTTCGTTACGGCCTGTACATAGATTATCATTATTCTCCCGTCCGAAACAAGAGAACCGTTTTTTGAACAGACTTCTAAACGGTTGCCGCTAAGCCGCGGGCCCACGCGTCTACAGCTTGAATCGATTCCACATCATAAATATCGACAACCTCATGCTTTTCTAATACCTTCTCTAAGACGCGTTCAATATCGAGAAACGAAATCTCTTCGTTTAGAAAACGCGCTACCGCAACCTCATTAGCTGCATTATAAACCGCTGGAGCCGATTGCCCTTGTCTCCCGCATTCATAAGCAAGACGAAGACAAGGATAACGATCAAAATCCATCCGTTTAAAGTTAAGCCGGCTTATTTCAGCCAAATCAAGTCTGCTAGTCGGTGTTGCGCTGCGGTCTGGATAAGTTAACGCGTATTGAATGGGTACTCGCATATCTGGCATTCCAAGCTGAGCAATTATGCTGTTGTCAGCAAATTCAACATACGAATGGATGATGCTTTCCGGATGAATCAAAACATTGATTTGATCATAGGAAACATCGAACAACCATCTAGCCTCGATGACTTCAAGACCTTTATTCACCATCGTAGCAGAATCAATTGTAATCTTCGCGCCCATCGACCAATTCGGATGCTTGAGCGCGTCAGCTACAGTAACACCCTCGAGCTCTGCACGAGTTCGGTCACGGAAAGAGCCTCCTGAAGCTGTCAATGTTATTTGCTGCAGCTGCGTCCGCTTCTCCCCGTTCAAGCATTGGAAGATCGCTGAGTGCTCGCTGTCAACGGGCAGGATTGCCGTGCCGCGCTCCTTGGCGCGGGCCATGACAATATGTCCGGCAGTAACAAGCGTTTCCTTATTCGCCAGACCTATTGTCTTGCCCGCATCTATAGCAGCAAGCGTTGCCGGCAACCCTCTGCTGCCGACGATCGCCGTAATGACGATGTCAGCGCTTGTTGCGGCTGCCGCTTCAATTAGTCCTTCCTCGCCATACACGACCTTCGTGCCTATCGGCAGATGAAGCTTAGCTGCGTCAGCCAGCTCCTTTGTTGACAAGCAGACGAGCTCTGGTCTGTATTGCTTCGCTTGTTGAATTAGAAGCTCCACGTTAGCCCCTGCTGTAAGCGCAGTAATCTGATACAGCTCCGGCGACCTTTCGACGATGTCCAACGTTTGCGTGCCAATAGAGCCTGTAGAGCCTAATAAACTAATTTTTTTCATTCTGCGCCCCCTAAAGCATAACTTATACTGGAACTAGGCCTGTCAGCACGAGCAGCGGAAATACGATGATCCAGCTGTCGCAACGATCGAGCACGCCCCCATGACCAGGCAGCAGACTTCCTGTATCTTTGATGCCTCTTACTCTCTTGTATGCAGATTGTATAAGATCTCCGAATTGTCCAGCTATCGCTGCCACAATGCCAATTAGCAATGCATGCGAGATAGTAACAAGATCAGGAGCCGCAAGCGAGAAAAGCACGGCTACGATGAGAGACACGATAATGCCGCCTAATGAGCCTTCAATCGTTTTATTCGGGCTAATCGATGGCCATAGCTTCTTTCTTCCAAATGCGCGGCCTGCAAAGTATGCGCCAATGTCAGAGGCTACGATGCATGCAATAGAGAGAAGCGTCCAAAATAAACCGTCATTCGTAATTTGACGAACTTCATTCATTGCGGCAAAGCCATACCCTACATACAAAGCTCCGAGCAGCATAAGCGCGGCGCCATCTATTGTCGTTTTATTTTTAGTTATAACTGTAATCGCCAGCAATAAGAACATGAATATCCACATGAGCAGAAGCGTCGAAGGCATTTCGAGCCCCATCTGCTTCCAAGGAAATACAAAAAGCAGAACAGCTGCAAATCCAAGCAAAGACATTGGATGCTGCCATTCTACACCGTTCATTCGTATATATTCATAAAAACCAATCAGAGCCAAGCCTACTAGCATTCCTGTGTAGAACCAGCCGCCCAGCAGGGTTAGAGCAACGAATATAACTCCAACAGCAATACCTGTAATAATACGTTGTTTCAAAGAAAAGTCACTCTCCGATACAGGAAGCTATATTCCACCATAACGGCGCGCGCGCCGCCCATATTCTTCAATCGCCGCATGAAAATGCTCTTCTGTAAACTCAGGCCAGTAAATATCGACAAAATGGAGTTCACTGTATGCCAGCTGCCACATCATAAAATTACTAAGCCTAAGCTCTCCGCTCGTTCGGATAAGCAAATCCGGATCCGGTATCCCGCTCGTATATAAGCGCGCGTCCACCGCTTGTTCATCTATCTCATCAAGCGATAGCTTACCTTGCTGCACCTCTTCTGCTATGCGCTTTACAGCGTCAAGCATTTCGATTCTGCTGCCGTAATTCAACGCGAAATTAAGAACGAGCCCCGTATTGCCGGCTGTCTTCTTAACGGCTTCTTCTACAGCATGCAACGTGTGATTAGGCAAATCATCCCGAATGCCCATCATACGAACTTGAACATTATTGGCGATGAGTTCATCCAATTCTATCGCAAGAAACTCCTGAGGCAGCTTCATTAAGAAATCAACCTCGGCTTTGGGACGTTTCCAATTCTCAGTAGAGAATGCGTAAAGTGTTAAATATTTAACACCTAGCTGATCAGCTGCCATTGTAATACGTTTGACTGCTTTCATACCGGAATGGTGGCCCGCTGCTCTTGGCAGTCCGCGGTTTTTAGCCCAACGCCCATTCCCATCCATAATGATAGCAACATGCTCAGGTATATTTTCCATAGACTTCAAATTAGCTGGCTGTTGGGACGATTTGCTTAATTTGGCCCAGAGTCGCTCAATCATCATAGTTCCTCCCAACCACTCATCGGCTGACAAGCGTAAACGGCTGATGCCGTCTTTGGGGCGTACAGACCGTTTCGCGATGAATTCTAAGTATTTTATAGGGTAAAGCCTATGCGTTCTTAGAATTTTAAAACCAAACCCCGCCTATTGGAGGGGCTTCTTCATCATTTTAAACTTCCATAATCTCTTTCTCTTTAACAGCTAAAACCTTGTCAACTTCTGCAATGAATTTGTCTGTAGTTTTTTGAATGTCATCCTGATGACGGCGTGATTCATCCTCAGAAATATCGCTCTTTTCCAGCTTCTTCACATCATCATTCGCATCACGGCGAATGTTGCGGATCGCGACCTTTGCTTCCTCGCCGAACTTCTTCGTCATCTTTACGAGCTCAGCGCGGCGCTCTTCTGTAAGAGGCGGAATCGCAATTCGAATCGAATCTCCATCATTAGACGGATTTAGACCTAGGTCCGACTTCAAAATTGCTTTCTCAATAGCTCCAAGCGATGTTTTATCCCATGGTTGAATAAGCAAAGTCCGAGAATCTGGAGTGTTCACGTTTGCCAGTTGATTGACTGGCGTCATCGCTCCATAGTATTCAACTTGAACACGATCTAGAAGGGATGGATTCGCCCGACCTGCTCGAAGAGTTAGTAAATCTCTCTTCAAGGCAGAAATCGCTTTTTCCATACGCTCTTCTGCATGCTTTTTAATTTGCTGCGGCATTATTTCACACTTCCTTTCACAATAGTACCAATTTTCTCGCCAAGCACTACACGTTTAATATTGCCTTGCTCTGTAATCGAGAATACTATGAGCGGAATGTTATTGTCCATGCAAAGCGATGAAGCTGTTGAGTCCATAACGCCAAGATTACGATTCAACACTTCCAGATAAGTGAGCTCTTCGAATTTCTGAGCAGTCTCATCCTTGAACGGGTCAGCTGAATATACGCCGTCCACTTTGTTTTTAGCCATCAAAATGACTTGAGCTTCAATCTCTGCTGCACGCAATGCAGCCGTTGTATCTGTTGAGAAGAATGGATTGCCTGTTCCTGCCGCGAATATAACGACACGGCCCTTCTCTAAATGGCGGATCGCGCGACGTCTTATGTACGGCTCAGCGATTTGCTGCATAGCTATTGAAGTTTGTACACGAGTCGGCACTTCAATCTGTTCCAGCGCATCCTGAAGAGCCAGGGAGTTCATTACTGTAGCCAGCATTCCCATATAATCAGCCGTTGCGCGGTCAATCCCTTTCGCTGTTCCCGCTATGCCTCTCCAAATATTTCCTCCGCCGACGACGATTGCCACTTCGACGCCTAGTGCTACTACTTCCTTCACTTGCTCCGCAATAGAGGAAATAACACTTGCCTCAATACCGTAGCCTTCCTGACCGGACAGTGATTCGCCGCTAACCTTTAAGACGATACGTTTATACACAGGCTGTTCCAACATGAATACCTCCATCTTACACCTCAAATACGTTAGAGGTCCTTTAATTTACCGTTAACCTTCTTAAAACGCCACTCAACAAACAAGCAGGCGGGGCGGACGCCCCGCCCCGCCTTTGCGTTCGGATTAAAGTTGTGACATAACCTCTTCAACGAAGTTATCTACTTTTTTCTCAAGACCTTCGCCTAGCTCGTAACGAACAAAGCGACGGATCGAAATATTCTCGCCAATTGTGCTGATTTTCTCATTCAGCAAAGCGCTGATTGTTTTGTCAGGGTCTTTAATGAAGGATTGCTCAAGCAAGCAATATTCTTCGTAGTATTTGGAAATACGGCCTTCAACCATTTTTTCAACGATTTTCTCAGGCTTGCCTTCGTTAAGCGCTTGAGCCTTAAGAATTTCTTTTTCCTTCTCTACATCCTCACCTGGAACTTCCTCGCGGCGAACGTATTTAGGGTTTGAAGCTGCGATGTGCATAGCGATGTCTCTCGCGAATTCGCGGAATTGATCTGTTTTTGCAACAAAGTCGGTTTCACAGTTGATTTCTACGATAACGCCGATTCTTCCGCCAGCGTGGATATAGGATTCAACAACGCCTTCTGTCGCTACGCGTCCAGCTTTATTAGCCGCAGCAGAAAGACCTTTCTCGCGAAGCAAAGCAACTGCTTTGTCGATATCGCCATTTGTTTCATCCAGTGCTTTCTTACAATCGAGCATACCTGCTCCAGTTCTTTCACGAAGTTCTTTTACTGAGCTAGCGCTTACTGCCATTATAGTAGCCTCCTATTTACATACGTAATTTCATATCGTTCATGCGTTCAAAAAAAGGGCGGTGAGAGGCTTTCACCATCTGACCACCCTTTGTTGACCGCTGAAATCCAATTGTCCTTAAGCTGTTGTTTGTTCGCCTTGATTAGCTTCAACGATAGCGTCTGCCATCTTAGCTGTCAACAATTTAACGGCGCGGATAGCATCATCGTTGCCTGGGATTACATAGTCGATTTCATCCGGATCACAGTTCGTGTCAACGATACCAACGATTGGAATACCAAGTTTGCGTGCTTCAGCAACAGCGATGCGCTCTTTACGCGGGTCGATTACGAACAACGCGCTTGGCAAGCCCTTCATACCCTTGATGCCGCCCAAGAATTTTTCAAGACGATCCATTTCTTTGCGAAGAATAATAACTTCCTTCTTAGGAAGAACTTCGAAAGTACCGTCTTCTTGCCATTTCTCAAGCTGCTTCAAGCGATCGATACGCTTTTGAATAGTCGAGAAGTTAGTCAGCGTTCCGCCGAGCCAACGTTGGTTGATGTAGAAGTTACCGCAACGCTCAGCTTCTTCCTTAACGGAATCTTGAGCTTGCTTCTTAGTGCCTACAAACAGCATTGTGCCGCCTTCAGCTGCAATCGATTTAACAAAGTTGTATGCTTCGTCAACTTTCTTAACCGTTTTTTGCAAATCGATAATGTAAATTCCGTTTCTTTCTGTGAAGATATAACGATCCATCTTTGGGTTCCAGCGACGTGTTTGGTGACCGAAGTGTACCCCAGCTTCTAGAAGCTGCTTCATGGAAATAACCGCCATTCTTCAACACCTCCTAATATTGGTTGTGTGTGTCCCTCCGCCTCTCGCGCTTTTTGTCAAAACTTTTGCCGGGCAAAAGCACCTTTGACAAAATTGAAAGACGTGTGTTTTTAACACCGAGACTCAATATACCATAAATACACTGACGTTGCAACAATCGATTAGTCATTCTTTGACAAAGGCTGGCTCGTTACGACTTTAATAACTTCCTCGGCTGTCATCCCTTTGCGAAACTGAAACCAGCCTGCACGGACGCTTTTGTCTTCCTTCTTCATTAAAGCTATAAAAACTTCCTTCGCGCCTAGCACCTCATGCTCAACTAGCAGCTCAGCCGTTCCGGTTAGACTCGTGCCGGGGTATATCCGCAGCTCAAAAGTCTCAGACGTTTGCTTAGGGGTTGATAAGGGCTTAGGGGAGTTCACGGACAAATCTGGCTCTGCTGGTGTTGCCGATGTAGGCGCTGGCTCTTCAGCCACAGCTGTTGGTGAAGGGGCTGGCTCCGCCGGCTCAGCTGTATTGGGAGCAGCTGAGGACTGCGCCGCAGCGATAAGCTCGGCAACCTCTTGCTCAGTATATAACCGTTCATCGGTTTGAATGTGAATATCAACCTGCGAAGCGTAGACAAGCTGAAGGAGCAATGCGCCGATCATAACGCCTGCTCCAAGTCCAGCCATAAATATTCGCTTATTTGACATAGACGCTTTCCTCCTGCTTGGCAAGTCCCATAATGAGCTGAACCTCGCCTTTATGGAGGCCAAGCTTCTTGCAGATCGCATCGATAGATTTGCCCTGATCATAAAGCTCGAACAACTCCGCATAACGTGAGCGAATCGTATCGCTCGCTTCCTGCTTCGTTTGCTGCTCTATTACTTGATCAGCATACGCTTGCTCCGAAGCCCGCATGTCGCCTGCGGCCTTTGCACCCAAAGCTTGCTGTGATTCTAATTGGGCTATCCGCTCTGTCGCATGCTTCAGAAGCATGCTGAGCTCCTCTACTCGCTGTTCCTTTCGCAGCGCTTCAGCTTTAGCATCTTTCTGCGCCTTCAACACTAGATCAGCAAGCTCCTCATTGTCCCGTTCCATGTTTTCCATGAACTGCTCCAATGCCGTTTCCATATTTTTAATCGATTGCGCGGGCACGGGGGGCTGCTGAGCGTTTTTCTTAGACCTAGGCAAGGCGTAAGCAGCTACTAAAATTACGGCTCCCAGAAGTATAATATAATGCCAGTCCTCCAGCATGCTTCAATACCGCCTTTCAAACTTAGCTTCCAGCTGTTGCAGTGTTATAATTTAATATCAAAATGATGACCTTTATAGGGATGGGATGGAGGCTGCTTATCCTCCCCATCTGTCTCTTCGCTATCCTGATCGCTACGTTTCTTCCGCCGTTTTCCCCCGTGTTGCATTTGTTCATTATCTTTTTGGATAGAAAGTGAGGCCGGCTGATCGACTGCAACATTTTTCGTTCGCAGCTCCTCGGTATGCTTCGCAGCTTCCTTTGCCAGCAGATCTTGCTCGGACACCGGACGCTGAATCGCTTGCCCATGCGTGCCGCTGAGTTCCTGAGTACGTGGAATAGACATCTGCAAATCAACTGTACGAAATGTCATTAGTGCTCGACTCCTTCCGGATTAAAGAAGAATGGGAAAGATGATTATAATGGCGAGAGTACGATTTCGCTGTCTACTAACAAGAAGACGACACGTCCAGACGCATCCTTCACAAATTTCGTATAACGCCCAATTACGATTTTTGTGCCGCCATATACGGTATTCGACACTTCGATCTTTGAACGTTCCGTATTTTCCAGCGATTTTTCAAGCTCGAGCGTCTTTGCTTTTATGTCATCCAGTTCGGCCTTGTTTTGACGCTTTGTATGAGCAAATTTAGTTCTTAGCTCCAGCTTATCCTGTGTAATCTGTCCTGATGCTGCAAGCTGGTCCAATATAACTAGCGCTTTGTCTGCTTTATCAATAGACTCTTTTAATACGCGCTGCTTTTGTCTATTCTCTTGAAGCATGGCACGCGCATCCGGGCGTACACCAACCTCAATCGTCGTTGACGTAGACATTGAATTGCCAATCGTGCGGGCGATGACATGTTCTCCGGCTTGAATAATCCCTCCGACAATAAGTCCCTTCGCTCCGGAGCAGATAACATTTCGTCCAGCTTTAACGTTCGAATGCATTATGCTTTGTGATACAAGAACATCTTCACCTGCATATACATTTGCATCCTGAATGAAGGAGCTTTTCACATTTTTCGCTGCTTTGATAGCCCCTTTATTGCCTGCCAATATTCCACCGGTAACCTCAATCGAGCCATCTGCTTCCAGCTCTGCCCCTTCAACGCCGCCGATGACTCGAATATCGCCGGATGCTCTCACTCGGAAGCCGCTAAGTACATTCCCGCGAATGACAACGGTTCCGACAAAATCGATATTGCCAACACCGTAATCAACGTCCCCATTGACTTCAAACACGGGAAACACATTGAACTTATCTTTATCCGTCATCGTTACCATACCATCAATCGCAGCATATATGGCTGTCTGTTCAGCGTTAATGACAACATTCTTGCCAACTTTGAATCGAGCTTGCTTGCCCTGCTTTGGTTCAAGCTCTTGGCCGGTTACCGATTTGCCAGGCTTGCCGAACTGCGCATCCACACGCTGTGCGATTAGTTGCCCGCGCTTTACATTATTAATCTGCTTGACTTCCTTAAAATCAACTTTTCCATCCTGCAGTTCAGCAGGCTTTTGGTCTTTATCCGCCATGTTGTAGATCATCTTGATGTAGCCGTCTTCACCGGGTTCAACCGAATTGCCTTTGGCAATCAAAGTCTGTTCCTTGCAGTAGGCTAGAGGATTTGAAGAAATAAGCTTTAAAGCCTCCAATTGTATTCCGTGGATAACGCCTTTGCTTCGAACGAACCGTTCCAGATGATCTACGTTACAGGTAAATTCATCCGTAATTCGCTTAAACAGCAGATAAGCGGATAGCTGGTCAACTGATACTTGAATTTTCAAATACGAATCGAGCTCTTGATTATCCATGGAAAGCCTCCTCTCTAATGCTGCATAAGCTGATCTTTATACTTAGCCAACGCTCCCCGAAGTCTTAAAATCGCTTTGGAATGAAGTTGGGATATTCGCGATGGGGATAGTGACATCACTTCAGCAATCTCGCTTAAGGAAAGCTCTTCGTAATAAAACAAAGAGACAACTGTTCTTTCCTTTTCAGTCAGCCGTTCAATTCCTTTAACAAGCGATTCCTTCATAAAAAACTCATGCACCTTGTAATCCGGATTTTTCGCTTTATCATCAACTAGCAATGACATTCTAGTTTCGGATTCTTCCTCCCTTATCGGGTCTTCCAAAGAGCAGATTGTCGTGACTGCAATGTCTTGTAAAATACTATGAAACTCTTTCTCAGATACTTGAAGATACTGGCTTATCTCAGCATCGGTGACAGACCGTAAATACTGCTGCTCCAAATGCTGATAGGCCTCCTCTACTCGCTTTGCCTTTTCTCTAACCGAGCGTGGCACCCAGTCGCCCTGGCGCAGCCCGTCAATAATAGAACCGCGAATTCTCCAAGAGGCGTAAGTCTCGAATTGTAAGCCTCTGTTGTAGTCGAATTTCTCTAGAGCATCGATTAAGCCCATGACGCCGTTACTCGCTAGATCATCTTTGATTACGTTTTTAGGAAGTCCGATAACCATACGATTCGTAACGAAATCAACCAAGGGCAAATACTGCTCAATTAGCTGCTTCTTCGCTTCTAGATCGCCATCTTCCTTCCATGCTTGCCACAGATGGATGTTGGTCAAATGAGAAGGTTTGGACTCTTTCATTGACTCACTCTCCTGTCAGGTGACGAATTGCTTTAGCCAATTCCTCAGGTTCACTGTTTTGTGCAGATACGAACTGCGGCGGTTTCAGCGGTTGAAACCCATCTCCCTGCTTATCCGAAGCAGCCGCACTGCCAGCCTTCAACTGCGACTTTAACAAATCATTTAAATCTTCACTTTCATCTGGCGTCAGCAGATCAAGCTGACCTCCTCTGCTTTCATCCTGCTTTGCTCCTTCGCCGACTAATGCCGGCGGCTTTAGTACAAAAGCCAAAATTGTTCGCACAAGATAAGCAAGTATAAAAAAAGCGATGAAAGCATACATACCTCGGAATAAGGTGACCGACCATGGGTTGCGTCCTAAAGAGAACAGGACCGTCAGCAATAAACCGAAAATTCCAAATCCTACATTCCATCGCCATGTTCCCAGCATCTCAAATCTCCTTTGTACCAAACTGCACACTTCGAATCGTGAGTATGCCTCTTTCGCTTTCAAACTCTATTGTTCGCCCAAAGTTGCCGCCAGTATCCTGAGCTACAACCGGAATTTTATAAAAATCAAGCATTGCCAGACAAGACTCTACATTTCGTGGACCAATTCGCATCGAATCAGATTGTCCAGACATCGCGAACATTTGTGCGCCGCCAGCTAGCTTGGCCTTCATTGACCTCACATTTGCACCGGCGGCAGTCATGCGACTCAGAAGCTCTGGAATGGCTGTATCCGCATATTTAGCAAGATTAATCGTTGCTTCTCTTGCAATATTAGATGTTGGCAGCATGACATGTGCCATGCCGGCAATTTTATGCAGCGGGTCGAACAACGTTAGTCCAACGCATGAGCCAAGTCCTGTCGTTTTTAATGAGTAACCGTTCGAAGCAATATTTAAATCAGCCATTCCCACCTTGATGATAGTATCCGATGTCATTTACGAGCCGACTCCTAATGCCTTAAAAATTTTTTTGAAAGAATCCGGGTCAGGAATTAGGAAAAAATGGCCCTCGATCTCTTGTTGATTACCAAGAAAAGTCGTTTCAATGAGAAGAGCAGCATCCCCCATTTCACCATACTGCATCAAACCATAGCTTAATACAGCTCCGGCCATGTCGAGGGCAATCGCTGGCACCGATGGACTCATCGTTAATCCTATGAAATCCGCTAGAGAGGATAAGTAGGAGCCCGTTAATATATTGCCGATTTCGCTTAACGCTGACAGCTCCAGTTCTGAATATCCTCCCGCAGCATTCTTATCGATTGATAACAGACCTTCCAGCAATCCCTTAGCGCTTTGTTCTTTTAGAAGGAAGAACAAATTGCCGGAAACTTCTCCTTCTACTCTAAGAAATACGGCTATAACGACTTGCTCTGCCCCTCCTACTCGATCAGCTACTTCTTCGAAAGGCACAAGACTCACTTTGGGAACATCCATATCCACCGGCTTGTCCAACAGCTTGGATAAAGCAGTTGCCGCATGTCCGGCTCCAATATTTCCTACCTCTTTAAGTACGTCGATTTCAAATGCTTCAAAGTTTTTCATCTTGCTTATCCTTACGCTTCAAGCTGCTCTAGCTGAATAATCTCGTCTTTATTAAGAACTTCAGCGAGATTCAACATAATGAGCAAGCGGCCTTCCCCATACTTCGCGATTCCGTGCAAATATTTAGCTTTAATGCCGCCAACAATCTCAGGCGGAGTATCTATAGAGTCGGTATCGATATCGATGACATCGTTTGCGCTGTCTACAATAAAGCCCACCTCAAGATCGGCAACGGCTACGACGATGATTCTAGAATTTTCAGTAGGCTCGGTCTCGGATAATCCGAACCGGCCGCGCAGATCAATAACTGGAACAACAATGCCCCTAAGGTTAATGACGCCTTTAATAAATGCTGCTGTCTTTGGAACTCTAGTAATCGGTGACAATCTCTCTATCGTCCGAACCTTATCTACTTCTATTCCATACTCTTCATCGCCAAGTCCAAACACGATAACCTTCAATTCTTCTCCCATCGTCAAGCCCTCCCTATTTAATTAATGCATTCGGATCAATAATAAGCGCCACATATCCATCGCCTAATATTGTTGCACCTGAAACCGCTTTGCTGCTCTTTAAATAGCTGCCTAAAGATTTTAATACGATCTCACTTTGTCCAATAAAATCATCAATCATGATTGCTGCCCACTTATCGCCTTTGCGAATGACAACAATTTCTGTTTCAGCTTCTTGCTCTTCATTAAAGTCCGGCGAATCCAGAACTTTGCTTAATGACACTAACGGAATGACTGTATTGCGGAACTCAATCATCTTATTGCCATGTACATTAAGAATTTGTTCCTTCTTAATAATAGATGTCTCAACAATGGATGATAACGGTATCGCATACTTCTCTGATCCGAGCTTGATTAGCATAGCCGAAATAATAGAGAGTGTTAACGGCAGCTGGACAGAGAACTTAGTCCCTTTGCCCATAGCAGAATCGACAGTCACATTTCCGCCTAAGGATGTAATCTTAGAACGTACAACGTCAAGACCGACGCCACGACCGGAAATATCAGAAATTTGATCCGCTGTACTAAAGCCCGCTGCGAAAATAAGCATATTCACTTCTTGATCCGTCAGCGTCTGCGCTTTTTCCTCCGAAACAATGCCCTTCTTTATCGCTGTTTGGAGAACCTTATCTCGATTGATGCCCTTGCCGTCCTCTTCAACCTCAATAAACACATGATTGCCGCTGTGGAACGCGCGCAAATAAATGCTGCCTGTCTCCGGCTTGCCAGCTGCAATACGTTCATTCACGGTTTCGATACCGTGGTCGATCGAGTTACGCAGCAAGTGAACAAGCGGGTCGCCAATTTCATCAATTACGGTGCGGTCAAGCTCGGTTTCCGCGCCAGTAATGATGAGGTCAATTTTCTTATCCAATGATTTGGACAAGTCGCGGACCATGCGAGGAAAGCGGTTGAAGACGGAATCAACGGGAACCATTCTAAGCTTCAACACAATGTTCTGCAAATCGGAGCTGACGCGCGACATATGCTCGACCGTCTCCATCAGATCATTTCGTTTGATTTCACTAGCAAGCTGCTCTAAGCGAACTCTATCAATCAACAGCTCGCTAAATAAATTCATAAGCGTATCGAGACGTTCAATATCGACGCGAATCGTTCTTGTTACCGCCCCTCCATTGGTGGACGCTGCTTTCGCGCTCGGTTTAGCCGCCGCTGAAGCAGCTGGTGCTAATGCTGGCGCTGCTGCTGCCGAAGCCTGCTGCTTGGCAGCCGTGCTTTCTGCTTCCGCATACTGCGACAACCCAGCGGCTGCTTTCGCTTCGAGCATAGTTAGCGATTCTTGATCAAGGGGGGTAACGATGACAGATTCGATTTCAGAAATATCATTTATATTCTGCTTCAGTTCATCTTCTGTCATTTCCGATATCGCATATATAGTGAATTGGCGATCGAATTTCTCTTGCTCAAGCTCCTGTACAGATGGGTCAGATTTTACAATATCGCCATTTCGCTCAATTAGATCAAATACCATATAAGCGCGAGCTGCTTTTAGCATGCAGGATTCGATTAACGATACTTGAATATGATAGACGCGCAAGCCGCTTTCGATCGATTGCATAAGTATGGAATGCTGGAACTCATCAAGCAGCGATGATTTTGAGCCAGCTGGGGCTGCTGCTGCTGGAGCTGCTGCTGCGGCGGCTGCTGCGGCTGCCGCTGAAGCATTTTCCGGCTTGTAGTCACTTTTTAAAATAATTTGCAGCGATGCCACAATTGAGGTTACGTCAGCTTTGCCTGTACCTCCATTAATAATGTCCTGCACCATTGCTTCCAAGGCATCCAGCCCTTTAAACAACGTATCGAATATAAAGCTGTCCATTTTTAGCTTATTATTGCGGACCAAGTCGAGCACATTTTCCATTTCATGCGTTAATGAGGCTAAATCCTCGAAGCCCATAGTAGCAGCCATGCCTTTTAACGTATGCGCGGAGCGGAATATGTTCTGTACAATGGTCAGATCCTCCGGCTCGCTTTCGAGCAGAAGCAGATTTTCATTTAAGGCTTGCAAGTGATCATTTGACTCATCAATAAACATGGACAAATACGCATTCATGTCCATATGTCAGCCCTCCTTGTTTATGTACAAATTGACTGAATCTTTTCTTTTATTTCATCACTGCTTGCACAATATGTGCAGCAATGTGTTGCAACGGTACAATTTTTTTGACACAGCCAAGCTCAATTGCCGCTCTTGGCATCCCGAAGACGATACAAGATTCCTCTGCTTCCGCTATGGCGGTCTCCCCGCCGCTTTCCATCAACCGCTTCAGTCCAAGTGCTCCGTCACTGCCCATGCCTGTCATTATGACCGCATGTCTTTTAAGCTCCGGAAATGGAGTTAAGGATTCAAAGAGCATATCAACGGAAGGGCGATGACCGTTTCTTGGCGGTTGCTGAGTTAATACGACCGAGTAACCGTCATTATTTTTGGCAAGCTCCATATGGAAGCCTCCGGGAGCTATGTACACGACGCCAGCTTCGAGCGGGTCGCCGTGAGCCGCCTCTACAACGCGCAGCTCACTGAAGCTGTCCAGCCTTTGGGCAAGCGATTTCGTAAACTTAGCCGGCATATGCTGAACGACTAGAACTGGCGCAGGTAAATTCCCTGGCAGTGCGCTAATGACCTCATGCAGCGCTCGAGGTCCGCCGGTTGACGTCCCGATTGCTATAAGCTGCTGAAAGCTGCGGCCGTCAGCGGTGCGTCCTTTCTTTATTGGCGCATTAGCTGGCTGGTCGGCAATAAGAGACTGTGTTTTTGCTTTGCTCATTGGCTTTAAGATATTGGAAGCTTGACTCTCATCTTTTTTATTCGACACAACAGGTCTAAATGCCTGCTTTTCTGTCGGTTTATGTAGAGCGTCATGTTTCTTAGGCGTTAACAGACTCTCCGAACTAGAGGATCTTGCCTTGTTTGGCGTATTTGCAACTTGCTCAGATAATGACCGAGCCTCAGGCTGTATATCATTTGGCTTTGCTGACACTGCAGTTTGCTTTGGCTTAATTACTGCGCTCTTCAGACGATGACGTTGGGTAAGTACAGCTATTTGAAGCTTTTGCAGAAGCTGCTCTCCTACTTGCTTTATCGAGTTGGAGAGATCTGTCGACGGCTTGTAAATAAAATCAAAAGCACCATACTGCAACGCTTTTATCGTTTCTTTTGTATGAGCTTCACTTATTCCAGAAAGCATAATAACAGGCGTCGGATGACTCAGCATAATATGCTGCAGCGCTTCCAGCCCGTTCATCAGTGGCATCTCCAAATCCATCGTTACCGCGTCCGGTCTAAATTCCTTAACAGCCTCCACAGCTTCAATACCGTTGGACGCCGTTGCAACTACCATAAATTGAGGGTCCTGAACAATAAGATCAGTTACAATCTTTCTCATAAAAGCTGAGTCATCGACAACAAGTACTCGATAGGGGACCATTCTATTCCCTCCTTAGCTCCAAAGGATTATCGTGAAAGTTTTAACATCTTTTGCATAAATCCTTTAAACCCGCTCTTACTAGGTTCGCTTTGAGGCATCTCTAGAAAAGCTCTCGTCAGCCTGCTCATCGCAAGCGATGCAAGACAATCCGGATAGGAGACGAGAAATGGCTTCTGCTGCTTTACCGCTTTTGAGACATGCGGATCATCCGGCAATATGCCTAACACAGGCAGTTCAGCCTCTAGGAAGCGCTGGGCGACCCTCGTAATGTTATCCGCTGTCTGAAGGCCTTCCTTACGGTCAGTCGCTCGGTTGACGATCAGCTTAAACTGGACATCCTGGACTTTTCCTTTTACCATTTTAATAAGCGCATAAGCGTCTGTAATAGAGGTTGGCTCCGGCGTAGTTACGACAATCGTCTCATGTGCCGCCTCAATGAAGCTTTCCGTTTCCTTAGACAGTCCCGCACCCGTGTCAAAAATAATATAATCAAACATTCCATTCAACTTATCGATTTCCCTCGTGAAGACGGACAATTGCTCTGTGCTCAAATTCAGCAAATCCCGGAAGCCGGAGCCTCCGGCAATAAAAGGCAAACCCTCAATCCCCGTTTGGACAATATCCCAAATGGTCATCTCGCCTTTTAACAAATGATAAAGATTGTAAGGGGACGGAACTCCCATCAACACATCGATGTTCGCCATGCTGATATCGGCATCGAATACAAGCACTTTTTTGCCGAAACGTTGTAATGAAAGGGCGAAATTGAGCGAAAAATTCGACTTTCCAACGCCGCCTTTGCCGCTGGTAACTGTGATGATTCGCGTTGCCCGGCCGTTAGCTAAATTCTCCTGCTGCTTCACCAGATGCCGCAGCGCTTCTGCTTGATCATTCATCGCCTGCATCCCCTAGTAAAGATTGAATGTAGGTATTAACATTAAATTTCTTAATATCATCCGGCACATTCTGTCCGCTCGTAATATAGGTTACCTTAAGATTAAAGGCTAAAACGGTATTAAGAATGGCTCCGACGGATGTCGTTTCATCCAGTTTAGTGAACAAAACCTTGCGCACTCCGTACCCGGAAAACTGCTCGGCAACAGCTGCCATATCCTTCGATTTACTCGTCATGCTTAACACCAGCAACATCTCGGCGGCCTCATTTGATTGAAGCAGGCTGTTTACCTCTGAGACATGAAGCTCGTTTTTGAAATTTCTGCCGGCAGTGTCAAAATAAATGAGCTCCTTATCGGAAAGGTTCTTATAGGCTTTAGTCAAATCCATTGAAGAGAATACGATCTCGATCGGGATATTTAAAATATTCGCATAAGTGCGGAGTTGATCAACCGCTGCGATTCGGTAGGTATCTGAGGTAATGAAACCTACTTTCCGCCCTTTTTTTAACGCTTGCTCAGCAGCTAGCTTTGCGATCGTCGTCGTTTTGCCGACACCAGTCGGTCCAACAAAACCGATAACCCTCGCTTCACTGTTCAATTCTTCTGCAATATGCGGAAGAAGCCGCTCCTTCAAACGGGAGCCGGCCAGCTCCCATACTTCTTGCTTACTAAAGGCTTTCTTCTCATTAAGCTGCTGCTCATGGATAGAGTGAACAAGCTCATCAATATGCTCTTCCGCAACCTCTTGATCAATTAGCCTTTCCTTCAGCATAAGAAGCTCACTTGACAGCTCCGCATAATCACGCTGCTGTTTCGTCATTTTGACCATATGCGCCTTTAATTCCCGAATTTCGTCCAATATAAACTGTTCTCGCTCAGAATTAGCAGCTGCGAATGACTGCACAGCCGGCTGAGCAGGAGCTTCAGGAGCTTTGATCGGAATACCGTTGCGGTTTGCCATTTGAAGCACTTGCTCCACAGCCATATCAACATCTGTAGAAGGACCCGTTTTCCGCTGCTGAGGAGCAGGCTTGCTCACCGCCGTCTCAATAGCGGCGAACACTTCTACTTTCTTTTTGCGGAACAAGCCTAGGAAGCCGCCAACTTTAATTTCCTTAGAGTTAATAATGATCGCATCATTGCCCAGCTCTTGCCTAATAAGCGCAACCGCATCCGGCAATGTGTCCACTACATATTTTTTTACCCTCATAAGTTAACCACTCCTACGCTTTGAACTTCAACGTTAGGTTCCAACTCACTGTAAGACAATATCGGCACATCCTGCATCGTTCTTTCAACGATTTGCCTCAAATACATCCGGATCGTTGGCGAAGCCAGTACAACTGGCTGTTGGCCAGACTGCAGCTGACGGGTAACCTGTTCATTAAGCTTCGTGAAAATTTGTTGCGTAGATACAGGATCAAGCGCAATATAGCTGCCTTGGTCCGATTGCTGTACCGATTCAGCAATTTTCTTCTCGAGCTGGGGACCAACCGTTATAACGTGAAGCGTGTCGCCGCCTGGCGTGAATTGCTGTGTAATTTGGCGTGACAATGATTGCCGTACATATTCAGTCAATATATCAGGATCCTTCGTATACTGGCCATGATCAGCAAGCGATTCAAAAATCGTTACTAAATCGCGAATCGAAACCTTTTCACGCAGCAGCTTCGTAAGCACCTTCTGCACCTCTCCGATCGATAGAATCGAAGGTATAAGCTCATCTATCAAAGCTGGATAAGACTCCCTCACATTTTCAATAAGCATCTTCGTTTCCTGACGTCCGATCAACTCATGCGCATGTCGCTTTACGATTTCCGTCAAATGAGTCGCTACAACCGATGGAGGATCAACAACCGTATAGCCCGACAGCTCTGCTCTTTCCTTCATCGCTTCATCGATCCAGATCGCAGGCAGGCCGAATGCCGGCTCTACTGTTTCAATACCGATAACTGACTCGTCATCGAAGCCTGGACTCATCGCCAAGTAGTGATTAAGCAGCAAATCTCCTCTTGCAACTGTATTACCCTTTATTTTAATGACATATTCATTCGGTTTGAGCTGAATATTATCCCGTATCCGAATGACTGGTACGACTAAACCAAGCTCAAGAGCACACTGCCTGCGAATCATAATAATTCGATCAAGCAAATCGCCGCCCTGCTGTGTGTCCGCAAGCGGTATTAATCCATAGCCGAATTCAAACTCGATAGGATCAACCTGCAGCAAGCTGATTACACTTTCTGGACTTCGAACTTCCTCGATTTGCTGCTCTTCTTCCAATAGCTCCTCTTGCACCTGCTGCTTATCAATTGATTTCTGCATATACCAAGCGCCTGCCGCAAGGGCCAGCGCGAATGGCAAGGTGCGAATAAAGCCGATAGGCGTAAACCCTAGCAAACCGATTGTAACGGCTGCAATATAAAGCAGCTTAGGATACTTGAAGAGCTGTTCAGTAACATCTTCCGACAGGTTACCCTTCGAAGCTGCGCGTGTAACGATTAAGCCTGCAGCGGTCGAGATGAGCAAAGCTGGAATCTGACTTACAAGACCGTCCCCAATCGTCAGCAAGGAATAGGTTTCTAGCGCTTCTCCGAATCCAAAGCCCATAACTGCCATACCGATAATAAAGCCGCCGATTAAGTTAATAATCAAAATAATGATCGATGCAATCGCATCGCCTTTAACGAACTTGCTCGCGCCATCCATCGCGCCGTAAAAATCAGCTTCTCGCTCAATTTTTTGGCGGCGCTCACGCGCTTGCTGCTCATTAATTAATCCCGCATTCAAATCCGCATCAATACTCATTTGCTTACCAGGCATCGCATCAAGCGTAAAACGAGCAGCAACCTCTGCTACACGCTCCGAGCCTTTCGTTATAACGATAAACTGCACAACGACCAGAATAAGAAAGACAATAAAGCCAATGGCTACCTGTCCGCCGCCTACCCAGCTGCCGAATGTTGCAACAACCTCACCGGCGTGCGCCTCAGATAAAATAAGACGTGTTGTCGAAATGTTAAGCGCTAGGCGAAACAAGGTTGTGATCAATAGAATCGCCGGAAAGATCGAGAAATCGAGCGCTTCTTTTGTGTTCATCGCAATTAGCAAAATCATCAATGCAATTGAAATATTAAGAATAAGCAGGACGTCGAGCAGTAAGGCGGGAATAGGGATAATCATCATTAGAACAATCCCGATAACGCCAACGATTATGATAATATCCTTTGCCTTCATGGCGCTGCCCTCCTAAAGTTTTACGAATGTAAAACTTACTTCGTAAGCATGAGCTTAGTTTTACGAATGTAAAACTTACTTCGTAAGCGTGTGCTTAGTTTTACGACGATTTTGCTCGACTCTTCAATTTATATACGTATGCCAATACTTCCGCCACAGCTTGGAATAGATCAGCTGGAATGGTATCTCCGATTTCAGCACGCTCATACAAAGCTCTGGCAAGCGGCCTGTTTTCCATAGTTATAACGCCATTTTCCTTAGCCACTTCCTTAATTCGAAGCGCTACGTGATCCATCCCTTTGGCTATGATTGTCGGCGCTTCCATCTTAGAAGCGTCATATTTAAGCGCGATCGCGAAATGCGTAGGGTTAGTAATGACGACATCCGCTTTTGGAACCTCCTGCATCATACGCTGCAACGCCATTCGGCGCTGTTTCTCGCGTATTCGGCCTTTTATAATCGGATCCCCTTCCGTCTTCTTAAATTCATCCTTAATATCCTGCTTGGACATTCGTAAGCTCTTGTTATGCTCATAGCGTTGATAGAGATAATCCGCAAAGGAAAGTACGATCAGCACCGCGCCAATCTGCAAGCCAAGCTGCAACGTTACGCCGCCGACATAACCGAACATTTCCTGAACAGGCAGCGAGCTTAGCAGAACGATGTTCGACCACTCGCCAATAAGCGTCATGTAGACAAGCACGCCTATGATCGTAAGCTTTAACAACGATTTTAGAAACTGTACGATCGTCTTCATGGAGAAAATTTGTTTAAAGCCGTTAATCGGACTTAACTTATCCAGCTTCATTTTAAACGGCTCGCCTGTCATCAAAAATCCGAACTGGACGACATTTCCGACGACGCCAATTACGACTGCTATTGCAAATATCGGAAATAATATGAGTAGCATGCTGACCGCAATATCAAAAAATATCGCTCTTAGATTGGAGTCGGTAATATCGAGCAGCAACCAGTTTTCAAACACATTTCCGAACAATAACATAATTTTTTCATTAAAGTATCCGCCAAACATAGAAAAGCCCATAAAAACAAACAAAAGAATGATTGCGCCAGGAAGATCTGCAGATCGTGGAACCTGCCCCTTCTTCCTTGCCTCCTGCTGCTTTTTGGGCGTAGCCTTTTCTGTCTTTTCTTGACTAAACAGCTGAAGATCAACCTTCAAGCGATAGCTGCTCATCTCTTCAGCCTCCTACTGTACGCCGCTGGATCTTTGCAAAATTGCGAACAGCTGCTCTAACGAATCGAACATAATCGAGAATATGCGTTCAAAAATGACCGCCATCCCAGGCATCAATAAAATTAACAGAAATATGCCGATAATAATCTTGATAGGAATTCCGACCACGAATACGTTAAACTGCGGCGCTGATTTGGTTAAAAAGCCTAAGCCCACATCTGTTAAAAACATAGCGACAACGAGCGGCGCGGCTACTTGAATCGCAAGCATGAAGGTTGTTGCAAATGTTGTGACTAGAAACTCGCTTACATTTCCGCTCATTATTCGTGCGAACAGCTCATTATCGAGCGGTATCCATTCATAGCTGCTCATCAGGCCGTTAATTAAGTAATGGTGACCGTTCATCGCCAGAAAGATAACCATCATCATCATATACTTGAAGTTGCCCATCAACGGTTGTGACGTGCCGGTATGCGGATCAACGACGTTAGCCATTGCGAATCCGATCTGCATATCCATGAATCCGCCAGCGGTTTGTACAATCGCAAAAAACAAATACACGACGAAACCCAGCAATAATCCAACCATAACTTCGCGAATAACCATCAATACATATTCTGCGTTGACAATTAAGCTTTGCTCCCATCCATGGGTCATAAAGATGAGTAATGACATGAAAGCACCAAGTCCGAGCTTAAACATATTGGGCACGCCGCGCGACGAAAATATCGGCGATACGACGAAGAATGCTGTTATTCGACAAAAAATAAGCAGAAAAATAGGAAACCCCTGCACGATCATATTCATCATACTCACAGCCTATCCGATATACTTGTGTAAATTATTCAGCAGGTTGTAAGTAAAATCGACAATCGTGTTCAGTATCCATGGTCCGAAAATAATGACAGATAAAAAGACAGCCACAATTTTAGGCACAAACGCCAAAGTTTGTTCTTGAATTTGCGTAGTTGCTTGAAAAATACTTACAACCAATCCGACTACTAGAGCAAGAACGAGCATCGGCGCGCTTGCTTTAAGCACCGTAATTAGAGCTTGACCTGCCAAGCCAATTATAAAGTCAGCGCTCATTTAACAAAAGTCCCTCCCAGCTTCATTCAAGGACTGAAGCTTAACAGTAAAGATTTTACAATCAGATACCAGCCATCAACGAGTACGAACAGCAGCAGCTTGAACGGCAGAGATATCATAACCGGGGGAAGCATCATCATCCCCATGGCCATGAGCGTACTGGCCACAATCATATCAATGACTAGAAACGGTATAAATATCATAAACCCCATCTGGAATGCTGTTTTCAACTCGCTTATCGCATAGGCAGGCACTAGAACCGTAATCGGAATATCCTCATAGGATGCTGGTTTTTCTGTCTTCGTATAGTTCATAAACAAAAGCAGATCTTTTTCCCGCGTATGTGAAAACATAAATTTCTTCATTGGCTTTGCTGCTTCCTCAAAAGCTTCCGACTGCGTTATTTCTCCTTTAATGAGCGGCTGAAGCGCCACCTCATTAACCTGTGAGAACGTCGGGGCCATAATGAAGAATGTCAGAAACATCGCCAGCCCAATGAGCACCTGTGTCGGCGGCATTGACTGCGTACCGAGCGATGTTCTAACGAAGCCTAGAACGATTACAATTCGCGTAAAGCTCGTCATCAGTACCATGATGCCCGGAGCTACACTAAGCACTGTAATTAATAAGAGCAGAGTAAGCGCGCTCGTACCAGATCCGTCCTCTGACCCGTTGCCTATCTGAATGGATACATCTGGCAAGCCTTCCGCGAATGCTTGATTATGTACCAGCATTGCTATCAATTGAACAGCAATGAGTGATAGCAGCATCTTATTTCTCATCATTCATCAACCGTTCATCTGTTTTAGTCTCATTAAGCAAATCCTCCAGCTGCTGTTTGCGTTCCGTACGAGAATGCATTTGGCTATCGAGCAACTGCTGGAAGGAGCTTGATGATTGCCATTGCTCATTAACCGGCTCTTCCACAGACCCATTAGTTCGCTTGTTGCGAAGCTTCTGGATGACCAAATCCATCGGATTATTCATCCAGCCGCTTTGCTGCTTGTCTAATGCATCCTTCACGGCCTTCACTTGCTCAGGGTCTTCCAGCTTATCAAGCAAGGTTACGGTATCTCCGACGCCTACGACATAAATGCGTCCTGCAATATCAATGATTTGCACGGAGCTGTTCTGTCCAAGCGCGATACCGCCAAGCGAACGGAGGGAAGCATTCACTCCCCACGCTCGATTACGCTGCGACAGCCACTTGATAACAACAACAATAAGTACAATAACAATAGCCATTGATATTATGAGCCATACGAGGCTGCCAAACATATCGCCGCTTGACAACTTAATAGCTTCTTCAGACATATCCGTATCCGTTGGAGTTGAGACTTGATTAGCAGCAATGAGCTGAGCAGGCCATAAAGCTATTCCCATAAATGCACTGGTTTTAGATAGTAACCGCAAATTCATCATTTGACGCCGCCATTACCCTAGTGTTTTCTTAATGGCTTCAATTACCCGATCAGCTTGGAAAGGCTTAACGATAAAGTCTTTAGCGCCAGCTTGAATAGCATCGATTACCATAGCTTGCTGTCCCATCGCGGAGCACATAATAACCTTCGCATTAGCGTCAAGCTTTTTAATTTCCTTCAAAGCAGAGATGCCATCCATCTCCGGCATTGTAATATCCATCGTTATCAAATCCGGTTTAAGCTCTTTGTACTTCTCTACTGCTTGGGCGCCATCCTGAGCTTCGCCGACCACCTCGTAGCCGTTTTTGGATAAAATGTCACGAATCATCATTCTCATGAATGCTGCGTCGTCTACGATTAAAATGCGGTTTGCCATTTCAACTTCCTCCTAAAGGGTGCTTATTGTAATTTTTGTATTCTGTCCCATTGGCTCACGATATCTGTTACTCGTACACCAAAGTTCTCATCGATAACGACTACTTCGCCCTTAGCGATCAACTTATTGTTAACGAGTATGTCTACCGGCTCGCCAGCAAGCTTGTCCAGCTCAATGATCGAGCCTTGTGATAGTTCCAAAATATCTTTGATTTGCTTCTGGGTCCTTCCTAATTCTACAGTGACCTTCAGCGGTATGTCGAGAAGTAAATTCAAATTGGTTTCATCTGGCTGCTGATAAGCACCCTGATTGAAATTAGCGAATTGAACAGGCTGTACATTGACATTTCTATTCACCGCTTGTCCATATGTATGCGGACCAGGCTGCTGCACAGGCGCTTCGTTGTATATAGGAGGCGCTTGGTGAACAGGCTGCTGCATAACAGGTGCTGCTGCGGCTGCCACCTCTTGAGCTGCGATAGCTTGCTGCTGTACTGGCGCGGATTCCTCAACAGTGCCCATTAATGTAGCTACCATCTGTTTCGCAAATGAAACCGGCAACAGCTGCATAATTGTCGAATCGATCAAATCACCGATTGTCAGACGGAAGGATACTTTAATGAATACATCCACTGGGGGTAATGTGCCTACACCCTCATCGTTGTTCACATCAAGAATATCAATGCCTGGAGGTGAAATATTCACAAATCGATTGAAAATAGTAGACATCGATGTGGCGGATGAACCCATCATCTGATTCATCGCTTCCTGTACAGCGCTGATGTGAATTTCATTAAGTCCTTCTACAGCTTCTACATCACCTTCACCGCCTAGCATTAAATCCGCAATAACCTGAGCATCCTTCGTTTTGATGACGAGTGAATTGATGCCTTCGAAGCCTTCTACGTATTCGACACTAACGGCTACGTGAGGTTTCGGGAATACATCCGGCAGCTGATCGCGTCTGACAATAGTAACCTGCGGCGTAGTAATATCAACTTTTTTGCCAAGCAAGGTAGACAATGCAGTAGCTGCGCTCCCAAATGTAATATTACCAATCTCGCCCAAAGCATCCTGTTCCATAAGTGACAGGAAATCCTCTAATTCATATTCGTCTGCCTGAGACTGCTCAGCGCTTGGCTCATCAGAAGATTGACGCAGTAACGCGTCGATTTCTTCTTGAGACAAATAATCTTTACTCGTCATACTCTTCCACTCCTTCGGTAACTATCTTATCAACCTGAACAGCCATGCGATCCTTCACAGAACCAGGACTGCCGATGAATTTCAGCTTATCCCCAATCTTTATTTTAAGTCCCTCTTCAATCGGCTTGTTAAGCGTAATGACATCACCGATATTTAGCCCAAGAAATTCCTTGATTGTTATCGATGACTCTCCCAGCTCAGCTATGATCGGAAGCTTAGCCTTGTTGACACGCTGCTCTAATATTTCTTTTTCCTCAGGAGCGCGTTCCTTTTTCTGCGATACAAACCAATGATGAACGGACAATCTTGGCATAATCGGTTCAAGAACTACATGAGGTATACAAAGATTAATCATACCGGTCGTATCGCCAATTTTAGTACTGAACGATATGAGTGCGATAGTCTCATTCGGCGACACAACCTGCATAAATTGCGGATTCGTCTCCAGCGCCTCAAGTCTTGGAGATATATCGATAATCGTCTTCCAAGCTTCCTGCAAGCTTTCAAAGGTACGGCTAAACACGCGTTCCATAACGATCGTTTCAATTTCAGTTAGATTATTAATTTTACTCGGCGCTGAGCCTTGTCCGCCCAGCAGTCTGTCCAGCATAGCATAAGCAATGTTCGGGTGTATCTCTAGAACCATTCGTCCTTCCAGCGGCTCCGCCTCAAATATGTTTAATATCGTCATTTTCGGTATAGAACGAATAAACTCGTCATAAGGCAATTGCTCTACATCCACGACATTAATCTGAACAAAGGTACGAAGCTGCGCTGAGAAATAGGTTGTTAAATATCGCGCGAAGTTTTCGTGTATGCGTGTCAAGCTGCGAATATGATCCTTCGAAAAACGGACTGCGCGCTTGAAGTCATATACGCTTACTTTACGTGTTTTTTCTTCCTTCTTCAGGTCCTCCGCATCCATTTCGCCGGATGACAATGCAGCAAGAAGAGCGTCAATCTCATTTTGCGATAAAACATCAACCAAATATCTCACCCCCTTCGAGGAATGTTGGCAATTTTAAATTTCTGTAATCGTAAAGTTAGTTATTTCGACCTTAACGAGCTTTCCTTTGGACAGAACAGGGTTAATTAGATTGAGCAGCTTAGATTCAAGCTCATCCTCACCCTTTGAGCCTTGTAATTGCTCAGCAGTCATATCAGCTAAAGTCCGATTAATAATCGGCTTAATTTCAATTTCAAGTATTTTATCAAAATCTTCCTTTGCTTTCTTGCTGTCCAGCTGGAATGCAAAACTCATAACGACATAGTATTCTGGATCAAACAAGTTACGTCTAAAATCTTTTAACTCCGAGGTCACCTCTACGCGTTCATCGGCGCTCAGTTTTTTCACCTCAACTACTGCATTATTATCGCCGCCTGCTTCTTTATCATTATTAAGAAACAATGAATTGTATAAGATGACAGCAACTATTGCGATTAATGTAATGGCGAGCAAGGTTGTAATTAACCATGGCAGCATCTTTTTCATCTTGAAGGACCCTCCGTCTGTTCACTTTTGTGGGTCGCTGCAATAACGCCGATTGAGCGGAGATAGCCTTGCACTAGCAAAACAAGCTCCGGCGCTTTTTCTTTTACGACCAATTTCTTGCCTGTTGTGAGCGTAACAACCGTATCAGGAGTTTCTTCCACTGTCTCGATTAATAGAGCATTAATCATTACATGTGATCCATTCAATCGTGTTACAGTAATCATGATCTTCCCCCTAATATGTGGGGAGGCTGTGCAGCCTCCCGCCGGTTATTCATTCTTATCTCTTAAGATTAACTACTTCTTGCAAGATTTCATCAGATGTTGTGATAATCCGAGAGTTCGCTTGGAAGCCGCGCTGCGCTACGATCATTTCCGTAAACTCATTGGTCAAATCAACATTGGACATTTCAAGCTGACCGGAGATAATGGAACCAGTACCCAAATCAGCGTCGCCGGCTACTGTCATGTAATCTTCAATTGATCCCTCTGGATTAGCGTTAACCGTCATGCGGTACATATTGCCGCCAACCTTTTCAAGACCGCTTGGGTTGAGTACTTTTACCACAGCAATTGTTGCTACTTCTTCCGGTCCGTCAGCTGTAACGCCGTTGATCATGCCGTCTTGCCCAATTGTGAAAGCCGTAATAGCTTCATCTAGAATAATTGGTTCGCCATCTGCAGAAAGAACAAAGTAGCCGTCAGCCGTGACCAGCTGTCTATTAGCGTCGATTGTAAAGTTGCCTGCGCGTGTAAGGAGCATCTCCGTATCCGCACCAGCCGATACTACGAAGAAGCCGTCACCGTCAATCCTCAAATCTGTCGGTTGATTCGTTGTCATCGCGCTGCCCGGCAAATGAATCGTGTCAATTGCCGCGATAGATACGCCAAGGCCAACTTGCTTCGGATTAACACCGCCGCGCTCGCCATCCTCTGGTGCTGTAACGCCGCCAATGGTTTGGCTTAAAATATCAGAAAACATCACACGGCTTCCTTTAAAGCCTACCGTATTTACGTTCGCAATATTATTACCGATAACGTCCAGCTTCGTTTGGAAGCCGCGCATGCCGGATACGCCGGAATACATTGATCTTAGCATTATTTAACCTCCTAAAATAATTAAATCATCTTTTTTATCGATAGGCTGTGCTAGACTGCGTCAATCAATCGGCAGCCTCAGGCCTCCGTCTAGGTCCAGCCTCTATGGAATTATGACAGCACTATCTATTTGCGTAAATACGCTGCTTTGCATTTGCTTGCCGTCCATTGCAGTCACAACAGTACGGCTTGGAACGTTAATGATCATTGCGATATCCCGAAACACAACTAAGGAATCTTTAGCACCCTTCGCTGCAGCTTCATCGACAGCATTGCTTATTTTACTTAACGACTCCGCTTGAAGCGTTATTCCGCGCTTCTGCATTCGAACTTCTGCGTGATGACTGAACTTAAGCAGCTTGGAATCTAGCAGCTCACGAAACTCGGTCGATTGTTGCGCTTTGGCTGTCGGACCTCCTGTAAGATGCGAGGGGGCTGTCTTAACGGGAAATAAATGACCAATCTTAATCATGTCACTCATGCTGCGTTAAGCTCCTTCCTCCGACCCGCCTGCATTATCGACATTGTCGCTGTCTTCTTCGGTTCCATCTTCTGATCCCGAATTCGTATCGTCATTGTCTGACGTATTAGCGATGCCAACAATTGTATCAAAATCAACAGCAACATCACCCACAGTTGCGTACAGAGTTCCTTTATCCGAAACAATCGTATCAACGACACCTGTAAAGTAAGTGGATTCGCCATACTCATCTGTTTCAGACCATGTAATCGTCTTACCGATCAGACTGGAAGCTGTACCGATATTTTGACGGAGCAGCGCGAGCTCGTTTGACATATTCATCAATTGCTCAACAGAAGTAAATTGGGCCATTTGGGCAATAAACTCTTTGTCCTGCATTGGCTGCATTGGATCCTGATTGCGAAGCTGCGCGACGAGAATGCTAAGAAATTGATCTTTGCCGAGCGCGTCGGTACTCGTTTTATCAGCCGCCTTCTTTACGTTCGTCGTGCTGTAGTTAGGCCATACATTCGTGGTAGATACACCGCCTGACAAAATACTCACCTCCAACCTGCTAGAATGGAAATATGATTCATTACGCTGTTACATTAATCCCTCTTCCAAAGCCAAGACCTTGAACGGCTGCGAGCTCACTTACTTCCGACTCAACGGAGCTTTCTGCTGCTCCATCTCCTTGATTGGAGGATTGCTGATTCGTAAACTGCTGCTGACCGTTTCCTTGTCCTTTATGCTGACCGAGCAAGCCTGCTGCCGAGGAGCTCTGCGCAACCTCAAGCTTGTCTACAACGAGACCCTGAGATTGAAGAGCCGCCCGCAGTTGAGCCATTTGATTGTCTAGCGCGTCCTTTGCCATTGCAGTATCAGTTACAAAGACAGCTTGCAATTGTCCGTTATGCATCGTAATTTTCACGTCAACCTGACCCATATGCTCTGGGAACAACATAAGCTTAGCTTCCGAAATACCGTTCAATGTGCGAATGTCAAATTTCTGCACGATCATGCCAGTCATCGTTTCAGCAAATTGATCAGCAGGAACAGGCGCATTCGCCCCTCTTGAAGCCATTTGCAGAGCACCGCGGAATAGATCTCCTTGATTCACGCTAAGCTGTCCTGCCGTTACAGGAGTCTGCTGCTGTGACGCTGTAGATTCCGTCTGTACGCTAGACTCGCCATTGCTTTCAGCATTTACGGCTGCAGTCAGAGCTGAAGGAGCAGCGCTTTGCTGAGATAAACGTTGCAACAATGAGCTCGTATCAACAGTCTTGTTGCTCATCATTTGAAACAGCTCTTGCGCTTTAGCGCCGTCTTGGCTTATAGCCGAGGCTGCGTTCTTCGCTTTGTTGACCAAAGCTGCGAGTGCTTGAAGCTGTTCATGGATCAATGTAGTCGGCTCCTGCTTCTGAATATGCTTGAGAGAGCCTTGCTCCACTGCAGCATGAAGCTGCAGAAGCATATCCTGCATATTGCTTTTCACAACAGCCGCTTGCGTAACGAGCTGAGCTTCGCGAGGCATTGCCTCCAACGTTTGTTGATCCGCCGTTTGCATGATTGTAGCAGCTGGAATGCCAAGCAAAGCCAGCAGTGCTGTAAGCTGATCCAACGCTGATTCAAGCTCAGTTAGCTGCTCCTCTGTAAGAACAGGCTCTTCCCCTGTCAATTCAGTCTGTTCCAAGCTGTCCAATAAGCTATCGATAAGAGCCATTAGCTCGCTAAGAACTGGAAGTTCTCCCGATGCTTCTGTTGCAGGAGCCTCTTGGACAGGCGTGGACGTTTCGCCTGAATTTCCGACGACGTTTTTACCCTCGGTTGACGGGCTGGATTGAATTTGCTTAGCAAGCGTCTGCTGAAAATCTCCATTGCTAGAGGCTTTCCCCCCTTGCGGTACTACAGCCGCTTGACTTTGCGAAGATATTGCCGCTGCTGTCGGTACGGATACATTCATTTGTTTCACCTCCCTTCTGATTAAAGGCTGAATCGCTAATTAATTGGCAGTTACTAGCATACTGACGATTTTAGCTGCTTCTTCGTTATTAATTGCCGACATCTCTGTCAGAATCGAAGAACGAGTGTTATTATCAACAAGATTTAAAATACGGATCACTTTCGCTTGACTAATCCCATTCATCTTTAAAAGCAATTCTGCTGCATTTTTAGCATCCATTGATGTAAAGGTAGCCGTTAGCTGCTCTTGATCCAATGTCGTGGATACTTTAGCCTCTTCTTTCTGCTCAGCATCCAATCGCGATTGAAGCGCTGCAATTTGAGCATCCTTCGCAGATACGGAGTCTTTTAGGAGCATGGAAATATCAGCAGCGATCTTCGGACTCATTTTTTCAAGTATTTTTGCTCGATTGTCGGCGCTAATCTCAGAAAGAATAAGTACACTTTCCTGAGGCGTCATACTCTGAATAATCGCTCCAGCCTTACTCGGTGTCATCTTCGCAAACATACTCGCAAGCTCTTGAATTTTCGCTGTATAGGCTTCATCCTCAAGCACTTGCTCCTCGTTTTGCTGCTTCAGCAAGTTGTTCTCGCTTTGCAGACCAGTGATGACGCCCTCCTGCTCGCTCGACTTTTGCGCAGCTTGATCAAGTTCATTTTGCAGCGTATTAAGCTGAACCTGCAGCTCTGCAATTTTGTCAGACATGCTGGCGTTTCTAAGCTCCTCATCGGTCATTCCAACCGTCGTTTGCTTTGGTTCCGGTACAATCTCCGCCAACACCGGAATCGAATTGCCTATTTCCAGCAGCTTGTTTCTAAAATCACTCTTAAACATAGCCAGCAATACGATAAGCATAATGATTGCGAACAATATCGGTGTAACTAAAAACATGAATCGTTCAAAGCCACCGCTGCTCTGCTTTTCTACATCTGGATTCGCCAATCTCTATCCCTCCTTCTTGCCAGCGTCAAGCTCATGCTATTGCGTCGGCAGCATAAATCGAACGGAGGCCATTTCATCCAACTCATTCTGCTCCTTTAATTGCAGAGCATATCGGAATTTATCGAAAGCTTTTTCCTTCGCTTTCACCCACACCTTCTCGTCCTTCATACGATCCGCCAGCTGCCCTCTGCATGAATCAACTGCTCTTTGCGCTTTAAGCACATCCTGCGTTTTACTCGCAATGCATGTGACCAAATGATCTATGTATTGTTGAATGCTTAGCAGCTCTGACATTGGTACGGCTTGCTCTGCGCAAGACATCAGCTTCTGCTCCCATATACTCCGCTCGTTGTTCAGCTCGCTCAGCTGCTTCTCCTCCGCGACAAGTGCTCCTATCGCATTAGAGAGCTCCCATTCCGCTTGTGTTTTTTCGCTGCCTTTTAAATCGACTATTTTTTGAAACGAATAGTGAAATCCAGCCACCGCTTACTCAGCTCCTGTAAAATTCATTAATTAACCATTGCTGCGACTGCTCTAACGTCACTTTCTCGTTCGTCTTTTGTTTTGTAAAGCCGTTAATAAGTTCAATATAGTCCATGGCGCGATCGATTTCAGCATTGGAGCCTCGTTGATAAGCGCCAATATTAATGAGATCTTCGGAGTCTTTGTAAACGGCCATCAGTCTCTTCATCTCATTCGCTGCATCCTTCTGTTCCTCTGAGACGATCTCATTCATAACCCGGCTTACCGATTGCAGCACATCAATGGCTGGATAATGTCCCTTATGCGCAATAGAACGGCTAAGCACGATATGCCCGTCCAGAATACCCCGAACAGCATCCGCAATTGGCTCATTCATATCATCACCGTCTACTAGAACAGTATAAAAAGCCGTTATAGAACCAGTCGGGCCCGTTCCCGCACGCTCCAGAAGCTTAGGCAGCGCAGCAAACACGGAAGGCGTATACCCCCTAGTGGCCGGTGGCTCTCCAATTGCTAAACCGACCTCGCGCAGCGCCATCGCGTAACGAGTTACAGAGTCCATCATTAACATCACATTCAGTCCGCGGTCTCGGAAATACTCAGCGATCGTCGTCGCAATCAGTGCGCCCTTCATACGAATTAATGCGGGCTGGTCTGATGTCGCAACTATGACCACCGATCGAGCCAATCCTTCTGGGCCGAGATCCTTCTCAATAAACTCCAGCACCTCACGGCCGCGTTCGCCAATTAACGCAATGACATTTACGTCAGCATTCGTATTTCGGGCGATCATTCCTAGCAGGGTACTCTTACCCACACCAGATCCGGCGAAAATGCCGACACGCTGGCCTTGACCAACCGTTAATAGTCCATCAATTGCCCTAACACCCATGCTAAGCGGTTTTTCAACACGAGGGCGCATCAGAGGATTGCTAGGTTCATTATGCGTGGAGTAATGTCCCATTCGAGAAGGTAAAAAAGAGCCGTCAAGCGGATTCCCCAACCCGTCAAGCACTTTGCCTAGCAGCTCCGATCCCACCTGAACAGTAAGAGGCTTGCCAGTCCCCACGACATCGCAGCCAGGACTTATCGATTGCAAGTCCCCTAGCGGCATTAAAATTACTTTATTGTCACGAAAGCCTACAACCTCCGCTTTGAGCGATTTAGCTCCTTTGGAGGGGAATATGTAGCATACATCTCCAATGCTCGCATCCGGCGGTCCTTCTGATTCAACAGTAAGACCAATAACCTGAGTCACTTTGCCGTTTACTCGAATGGGATCAATATGCGCCAGCTGCTCCGTATATTTCCGTACGTCCAGCCTAGACTCCCTCATGCTGCAGACCTCGTTCCTCATCATGGTGATGTGACAGCTGAATGAGCTCACGTTTAATTTCTGACAGCTGTGTATCTATTCTTGCATCAATGCTGCCGTAAGCGGAACGAATGACACAGCCGCTGTCTTTGACGGTTGAATCCGGCAAAATTTGCAGCTCAGCTTGTGAATCGATCGCCATATTCAGCTCTTCCCTGGCTGCTTGAACGAATGCCAACTGATCAGGGGATACACAGAGTGTAATAACACCCTGCTCTCTTCGTTTCGACAACGACTTGCTTATAAGATCAAGGACTAGCTCAGGCTCAATCGTCAGCTGTTTTTGTATAATTTTTTCGGCGATCGCACAGCTCAACTCAACTAAAAACGGCTCCGCCTCTTGAACGATTTGTTCTTTCATTATGTATGAATCACTTAAAATCGTTGAAGCCTGCTGCAAACGTTGTTCCCACTGCTGCTGCATATGAAGCTCAGCTTGCTTCAAGCCTTCATCATAGCCTTGTTGATATCCGTCATTTCTGGCTTGCTCAAGCAACGCTTTATCTTCTTCTCGTCTTTCTACCCACCAAACATCAATTTGCTGCTGCGCGTCACTCAGCATCTTTTCACTCGTTTCAGCCGCTTCTTGCAGCCTCTCCGCAGCGAATTGCTGGGCATCATTCAATATTTGCTCGCGCAGCGAAATCGTCTCCTTGTCAGGTCCAGCCGGCTCAGCTTGATCCTTTTCTTCAAGCAATGGAGCAGGAGGCTCGTAACGATATAAAGCCTCCAGCAGCTTTCGCTGTTCAACTGAGATAACACTTTGAGATTTTATCAAATTAGACAATGATATCATCTCCTCCGCCGCGCGCAATAATGATTTCGCCTGACTCCTCTAGCCTGCGAATGGTAGCAACGATGCGTGTCTGAGCCTCTTCGACGTCACGCAGCCGAACAGGTCCCATAAACTCCATTTCCTCCTTGAAAGTATCGGACATGCGCTTCGACATATTTCGGAAAATCGCTTCCCGTACTTCTTCGCTCGCAACCTTGAGCGCAAGCTGCAGATCGGCGTTCTCGATATCTCGAATGATCCGCTGAATCGAACGGTTGTCGATATTGACAATATCTTCGAATACAAACATCCGTTTCTTGATATCCTCCGCAAGCTCCGGATCCTGTATCTCCAACGAATCGAGAATCGTTCTTTCTGTTCCGCGATCGACGCCGTTCAATATTTGAACGATCGAATCAATACCGCCCGCATTGTTGTAATCTTGCGTTACTGTAGCGGACAGCTTCTGTTCAAGCACTCTTTCCACTTGACCGATAACCTCTGGCGAAGTGCTGTCCATTAACGCTATTCTTCTCGCAACATCAGCTTGCTTCTCCTGAGGCAGCGATGACAATATTTGTGCAGATTGCTCTGGCTGCAAGTAGGAAAGCACCAACGCGATCGTTTGTGAATTTTCGTTTTGAATAAAATTTAAAATTTGTGTCGGTTCTGCTTTTCTTGCAAAGTCGAACGGTCTCACTTGAAGCGTTGCCGTTAGTCGATTAAGCACTTCATTGGCTTTTGCTTCCCCGAGCGCTTTCTCTAGAATATCCTTCGCATAGGCAATGCCTCCTTGCGAAATATACTCTTGCGCCAAGCAAATTTGATGAAATTCGCTTAATATCGATTCACGTTCAATGCTGTCAACCTTGCGAACATTTGCAATTTCAAGCGTCAACTGCTCAATTTCCTCATCTCGCAGATGCTTAAATATTTGAGCTGACACCTCGGGGCCTAAAGTAATCAGCAAAATTGCTGCTTTCTGTCGGCCTGAAAGACCTTGCATGGATTTCAAGATGTCCACCCCTATTCATCCACAAGCCATGTCCGAAGAAGATTAACAAATTCATCCGGCTTGCGTTTGGCGAGTGTTTCAAGATTTTTGCGAGCTTGACTTTCATTACTAACTTGATCGAAATCCAACGTCGGATATTCAACCTTTGTGCTTTCAGGTACAACAGCTTCTTCAACAACAGCTTTCTTGCGTTTACGTACGAGCATTATTGCCAACCCGCCGATTATAGCTAACGCCAACACGCCTAGACCTATAGCCCATGTCGTATTAAAGCCGCTTGTTGAGCCGGAAGCGGTGCTTTCTGCAAATGATTGGGCAATAAGTGAAACCTTTTTACCCATTAATACGTCATCACTAACATCTGTTCCAGAATCAGCCAGTTGTGCGCGCACCAAGTTCGTAAGAACCGTAACAATTGCCGTACGATTCTCTTCATTAAGCACTTGGCTGTCAACGCCTACGCTGATTGAAAGATCCTTTACGACAAACGGTCCTGACTCGATAATATTATTAACGCGGTTCACGTCATAATTACGAATGGTTGAGCTGGATTCGGAATTGCTTTCACCGCCAGCTGCCGCAGCATCGTATCCAGCTATATCCGTTTCACCAGTTCCCGCAACTCCGCCGACATTGCCGGACGTATTCGCTGACGAAGATGTATTCAGTTCTTCACTGATAATGATTCCATTATTATTGTTGTTAGGAAGCGGAGAAACTAATGATTCCGATGATTGCTTCTTATCAAAGTTCAATGTGCTGGAGACGCTTATAACAAGATTGTTCGCCCCAACCATCGGCCCTAAAAATTGTTGTATATTTTTTTTAAGCTCCGTCTCGTAAGAACGTTGGATTTGGAATTGCTTTTCAATCGCATCCGATACCCCTAACGCAGCACCGCTAACCTCTGACGAAACGAGTTCCCCTTGTGGGCTTGATATCGTAATATCCTGCAACGCAATGTTAGGCACGGCCGTTCTTACTAGATTGTAGTAGCCGTCTATTTCCTTCTGAGTCGGACGATATCCGTTAGTAAATTGCAACACGATTGAAGCAGAAGCGGCGTTAGCCTCTTCCGTCGTCAGAAAAACGCTTTCTTCTGGCAAGTTAATGAGTACATTTGACTTTTGCACACCTTGCATGCTGTTAAGCAATTTCTGAATTTCGCCATTCATAGCATTTAAATATTGAACATTAAATACATTATCTGTTGTACCAAACGCGGAAGAGCTCGTGCCAAATGCAGAAAAGCCCAAAGAACCATTTTGCACTAAGCCTTGCGACCCTACATCTACTTTCACCCTAGAAGCGACTGAACTCGGAACAGCAATGCTCTGCCCATTCGTGCTCAGCTCATAGGGAATTCCTGCGCCGTCTAAATAAGTCATAATGGCCGCAGCATCTGTTGAATCCAAATTATTAAACGCTGTTTCATATTCCGTTCTAGTAAATACAACAAGCAGCAGTACAACGGTAACGATTAATCCAGCTACAGATGCCCCCAACCAAATCTTTTGTTTTTTGCCCATTTGGCCCCAAAATTGTGAAAGCCTTTCCCGATACTGGGCGATTTTCTCGTTCACACTGTCACCTCACCCAAATTCTTTGCTAGTTCATAAGCTCTGACTAAATTTGCATTCGCATCATTTCTTGATAAGCTTCAACAGCTTTATTGCGAATTTGTGAGGTTAATTGCAGGCCTAGTTGGGCTTGCTCCGCAGCAATCAAAACCTTTGTAACATCTACCTGACCGATTAAGTATTGATCATTTAATTTATGTACAGATTGCTCCTGGGCGCTGACACTTCCCAATGCTTTTTCTAAGTATTGTCCAAATGTCTGCGTCAGCTCTGCTGGTGTCGCTGATGCGATCGGAGTCGGCTCTGTCAGCTTAGGAACTTGAATATTATTTAGTGAAATGGACTGAATCACGATTATCCCTCCGAATTATATATACTATTATCTTTTGCCTATCTCCAATGCTTTCACGAACATCGCTTTTGTAGCGTTTAGCGCTGTTACGTTAGCTTCATAGGAGCGTGAGGCAGAGATCATATCAACCATTTCCTTGGCCAAATCTACATTCGGCATATTTACGTATCCATTGGCATTCGCATCCGGATGTGTAGGATTGTAAACAAGCTGACTTGGCGATTGGTCCTCTTTAATGGCTGCTGCTTTCACCCCTTTAATCGATTGGCTGTTATTCATTTGATTTGCTAATAGAGTTGAGAATGACTGTTGCTGCATGGGCTCAAGTACAACCATTTTTCGTTTGTATGGCTGATACTGTCCATTTACAAAACTTCCTCTAGTAGTTCCAGCATTAGCAATATTCGAAGAGATAACATCCATGCGCAAGCGTTGAGCGGTTAACGCGGACGCGCTGACGTCAAATCCTGTTGATAGTCTCAAAGCTATACACCTCCGCCGATGCCTGTACGCATCATCGTAATATGATGGTTAATTTGACTTACGTAGTAGTTGTAGCTTAGTTGATTTTTGGCTAGCAAGGCCATTTCACGATCCACATCCACATTGTTCTCACTATTGTTCATAGAGGTCGTTTCATCCGTCGTCAATACAGCCTGAGGTACAGCAGTTTTTGTAACACCTATAGCGATATGTCTGCTGTTAGTTCGGTTTCCTTCAAGCTTCCTTTCGCCGCTGCCCATGCTTTGCTCCAGCAGCTCCTCGAATAGCACTTCTGATCTTTTAAATTTAGGCGTATCAACATTAGCAATGTTATTAGATATAACGCGTTGGCGAAATTCAGCCGCTTGAACCGCGCCTTCCAGCCTGTTGAACGAGGCACTGTTTAATATATTCATGTTCTTCACCACTTTCATTTTAAAAAATCAACAAAATACTTATTCTTCAACATTCCCCTTTATTCCTGCTTTCTTCGACAATTATTATTAAAATTATTAGAGATACGTGTCGATTTATGAGGATAGTATAATTTTCAACATATCTCCATTTTTGCACAATAAGAAAAAAGCCCTATCTTTTCTGTTAGAAAAGCGGGCTTTTTGTGAGCATCGTCCTATATATCTATCTGTTTTTTTCCAAACCTTCCAAAAGATTTGTGTTTAAAATGCGAATATACGTCCCCTTCATACCTAAGGATCTCGTCTCAATAACGCCTGCACTTTCCAATTTGCGAAGCGCGTTTACAATAACTGACCGAGTAATTCCCGCTCGATCTGCAACTTTCGAAGCAACAAGCAAGCCTTCTTTACTATCTAATTCTTCAAAGATATGTTCGACAGCTTCCAGTTCACTGAAAGAGAGTGAACCGATAGCGACCGCTACGACAGCTCTGCTGCGAGCTTCATGCTCAACTTCATCCGCTCGTTCCCTCAATATTTCCATGCCTACGATCGTAGAGCCATATTCCGCAAGCACAAGATCTTCGTCATGAAAAGCGCCGCTCAATCTCGTGAGGACCAATGTCCCTAATCGGTCGCCCCCGCCAATGATTGGAACTATAGTCATAATTTCCTGTTCCCCTAATCTCGGAAATGCTTCATAAATACCGCGATCTGGAGCTGTGTTCGTCACGGATTCCTCCGTTAATAAAAATCTTGCGTTGCTGTCTGCTGAGAAACGCAGCTCATCCGCCGATAAACTGCGCATCAAATCATGCTCATAAGCATCAACAGCGGCGCAGCCAAGTATTTTGCCTTTTCGGCTAACAACAAACACATTGCATTGAATCGTTGTACACAGTACCTCAGCCATTTCTCTAAAGCTGAGTGCCTTGCCTGCTGCACGCTGCAGCAAGCGGTTCAACGTTCTAGTTTTAGTCAATAAAGTCATTTCACTGCCCCCTAAAGCTCATAACAATTACAATATATATTGACTTAAATCTTTGTTTTGCGCAATACTCGACAGTTTCTCACGAACGTATTCAGGTGTAATGGTCAGCTTCTCAAGCGAAAGCTCCGGCGCCTCAAAGGAAAGATCCTCGAGCAGCTTCTCCAATATGGTATGCAATCTTCTCGCTCCAATATTTTCTGTATTGCGATTTACATCGGCAGCGATCGCAGCCAGCTCACGAATGGCCTCATCAGAGAAGTCTACCTGAATCCCCTCCGTTTCCAGCAAAGCTGTGTACTGCTTTGTTAAAGCGTTCTTAGGCTCTGTCAAAATATTGACGAAGTCCTCCAGGCTTAGCGATGTTAGCTCAACACGAATTGGAAATCTGCCCTGAAGCTCAGGAATCAAATCCGCCGGCTTTGCGATATGAAAAGCTCCTGCAGCGATAAATAACACATAATCCGTCTTAACAGGCCCATATTTCGTCATGATCGTCGAGCCCTCAACAATTGGCAAAATATCTCGCTGAACGCCTTCTCTGGATACATCCGGCCCATTGCCGCGGGAAGAGCTTGCTATCTTATCAATCTCATCTATAAAGATAATGCCTGATTGCTCGGCGCGTGTAACCGATTCTGAAATGACATCATCCATATCGATCAGCTTATTAGCTTCCTCTTGTGTCAAAACCTTTCTAGCCTCTTTAACAGTAAGCTTGCGTTTTTTCAATCGCTTCGGCATCAGTTGACCGAACATCTCCTGCATATTCATTCCCATATTGTCGCCGCCTTGACCGGTAAGCATATCGAACATATTAGGCGAGCTGTCCTCCACCTCTATTTCAACCAATTCGTTCTCCAGTTCGCCTGCTGCAAGCTGTTCTTTAATGCGAGAGCGCTTTTGCTGCAGCGTGTCATCTACAGCGTTCGTGTCCGCTTCTTCCGCGCTTTGCTGATTATTTCCGCCAAACAGCATTTCAAATGGGTTTTTTTGCGTCTTCTCCTTCTTATGGCTTGGAGCGAGCAGCGCAACAATGCGATCATTCGCAAGCTTCTCTGCTTTGTCCTTCACTTGCTCCGTACGCTCTGCTTTGACCATCCGTATGGCTGTCTCCACAAGATCGCGAACCATGGACTCGACATCGCGGCCGACATAGCCTACCTCTGTAAACTTCGTCGCCTCCAGCTTAACAAACGGAGCTTTGACAAGCTTAGCCAAGCGGCGGGCGATTTCCGTTTTACCTACACCTGTTGGACCGATCATCAAAATGTTTTTAGGCACAATTTCATCACGTATGCTTTCATCTAGAAGACTGCGTCGATGCCGATTCCGCAGCGCAATTGCTACTGAACGCTTGGCCGCCTTCTGTCCAACAATATATTTATCAAGCTCTGCTACAATTTGCTTCGGTGTAAATGCTGAATTCCCCATCTTAAATCCCTCCGCTTCCGATCGATATCATCTATTTTATTCGACTTCTTCAACAATAATATTATGGTTGGTAAAAACGCATATTTCCGCTGCGATCTCCAATGAAGAACGAGCGATGTCCTTTGCCTCCATCGCTGGAGAATGTCGCGTCAGTGCTCTTGCAGCAGACAAAGCGAAGCTTCCGCCAGAGCCAATCGCCAGAATGCCGTCATCCGGCTCAATAATTTCGCCGTTTCCGGATATCAGCAGCAATCCGCTCTTATCCATAACCAGCATCATAGCCTCCAGCTTTCTTAATACGCGGTCGGAACGCCATTCCTTCGCCAATTCGACAGCCGAGCGCTGAAGATTGCCATGATGCTCTTCAAGCTTTCCTTCAAACTTCTCAAACAAGGTGATCGCATCAGCAACAGAGCCGGCAAAACCGGCTGCAACCTGTCCGCGGTATAAACGACGCACCTTTTTTGCTGTATTTTTCATGACCATGCTATTACCGAACGTCACCTGACCGTCTCCCGCGATTGCACCCTTGCCATTGTGGCGGACAGCGCAGATCGTAGTCGCATGAAATTGCATTTCCATATCCTTACCTCCCATTGCCGAATATTTAGCAGTTCGTTCCTACAGCAGCTCTTGCTTAAATTGCTCAATAGCATCTATTGCTCTTGCGGCAATTGCCTCATTCTTCTCTTTTTTACTCTTCATGCGCTTCTCCAGCGCTGGAAACAACCCAAAGTTCGCATTCATAGGCTGAAAATGCTTAAAATCCGCAGTCGTTATATAATGAGCCATGCTGCCGAGGGCTGTATGCTCCGGCAAAACAAAAGGTTCTTGTTCTTGCGCGACGCGAGCGGCGTTCAGTCCTGCAATAAGGCCTGAAGCGGCGGATTCTACATATCCTTCTACCCCAGTCATTTGCCCCGCGAAAAAGAGCGTATCCCGTGACTGCGTCTGATACGTTGGCTTAAGCAGACGCGGCGAATTAATAAAGGTGTTGCGGTGCATAACTCCATATCTTACAAACTCCGCATTTTCCAAACCCGGAATTAGCGAAAATACTCGTTTCTGCTCGCCCCACTTCAAGTGAGTCTGGAAGCCTACAAGATTATACAACGTACCGGCTGCATTATCCTGCCTAAGCTGAATAACCGCGTATGGCAGCTTGCCTGTATGCGGGTTAATAAGACCAACAGGCTTCATCGCTCCGAACAGCAAAGTCTGCTTGCCGCGACCTGCAACAACCTCAACCGGCATGCAGCCTTCAAAATAAATTTCCTTCTCAAATTCTTTAAGCTCCGCAGTTTCTGCCGTTGTCAAAGCTTCATAAAAGATGTTGAATTCTTCCTCGGTCATCGGGCAGTTCAAATAAGCCGCTTCGCCTTTATCATATCTAGAGGCTAAATACACCTTGCTCATATCGATGGAATCCTTCTCGACGATCGGAGCCGCAGCGTCATAGAAATAAAAGTATTCCTCTCCTAACAGCTCTTTAATATCAGCCGAGAGCCCTGGCGCAGTCAATGGCCCGGTTGCAATAATGACAATGCCATCCTTCGGAATCTCCGTAACCTCTTCATTGCGCACTTCAATGAGCGGATGCTCGCGCAATCGACGGGTAACCTCACCGGAAAAGCCCTCGCGATCTACGGCAAGCGCGCCTCCTGCGGGAACGGCATGCTGATCCGCGCAGCTTAATATAAGAGAATCTAGCTTGCGCATCTCTTCCTTCAGCACGCCAACCGCATTCGTTAAACCGTTAGCACGCAAACTGTTGCTGCACACCAGCTCAGCAAATTGATTCGTATGATGGGCAGGCGTTTGCCGTACCGGACGCATCTCATACAGAACGACAGGTACACCCTGCGAGGCAACTTGCCAAGCAGCCTCGCTGCCGGCAAGACCGGCACCTATAATGGTAACTTTCTGTTGCAATGACAATTTGAATCATTCCTTTACAACTAATGTATATACAATCATTGACACATAAACCCTCCCGCTATGGGGAGGGTGAATTTTTTCTTATTCAAGATGCGCAGTTTATTCATCAGGGCTGTGCATGCTCCTCAAGCTCTTCCTCATTAACCTCTTCGCTATAATCGCAGGAAGAACATATAAGCTTAAGGCCGTTGCGATTTCTTTTCTCAACCAGCATGCTTTCGCAGCGAGGACATGGCTTGCCGGTCGGCTTATCCCATGAGACATAGTCACAGGCCGGATATTGATCGCAGCCGTAAAAGATTCGCCCTTTTTTGCTCCGGCGCTCAATTATTTTGCCTTCAGCGCATTTCGGACAGGTTACGCCGATATCCTTAACGATTGGTTTCGTATTACGGCACTCAGGGAATCCTGAGCATGCTAGAAACTTGCCAAAACGACCCATTTTATAGACGAGATGACGGCCGCATTTCTCGCAGAGCTCATCTGATACCTCATCTTGCAGCTCGATCTCTTTCATTTCCTCTTCTGCAACCTCAAGCCGCTTCTCAAATGATTCGTAGAAGGCTCCAAGCACCTTAACCCAATCCTCTTTGCCATCCTCAACTTGGTCTAAGTCATTCTCCATATGCGCTGTAAACTCTGCATCAAGTATTTCTGGGAAAAATTCCTCCATAAGCTGGTGAACCAATTCGCCAAGCTCTGTAGGAATGAACTTTTTTTCCTCAATCGCAACATAACCGCGTTTCTGAATCGTTTCCAGAGTTGGCGCATATGTACTTGGTCTTCCTATACCAAGCTCTTCCAACGTGCGTACTAATCTTGCTTCCGAATAGCGCGGAGGTGGCTGAGTGAAATGCTGCTTCGGCTCAATGGAATCCGCTGACAATTGATCCCCTTTCTCCAGCTGCGGCAAAAACTTGTACTCCTCTACTGTACCGTCGTCATTGCCTTCTACATAGAGCTTCATAAACCCAGCGAATTTCACTTTAGAGCCTGTAGCTCGGAATACAGTATCCCCGGACTGCAAGTCAACGGTCATCGTATCAAGCAAGGCTGACGCCATTTGGCTGGATAAGTATCTTTCCCATATTAGCTTGTATAGTCGAAATTGATCGCGGCTCAAAAAAGTCTTCATACTGTCTGGATCTCTTAGGACGGAGGTCGGTCGTATGGCTTCATGCGCATCCTGCGCATTGCTGTTCTTTCTCGTATAAATGCGTGGCTGCTCGGGATTGAAGCTGTCGCCGTATTTCTCTGATATGTAAGCTTTCGCTTCCTCTTGCGCAACGGGCGAAATACGTGTGGAATCCGTCCTCATATAAGTAATAAGGCCGACGGTTCCCTCTTTGCCAAGCTCTACGCCTTCATACAGCTGTTGTGCTACTGACATCGTCTTTGATGCCCGAAAGCCAAGCTTACGAGCGGCTTCCTGCTGCAAGGAGCTTGTTATAAATGGCGGCGATGGGTGACGAAGCCTTTCCTTTTCACGTACATCAGCTACAGTAAAGGCGCTTCCGTTCATAGCAGATAGAACTTTGTTCACTTCTTCTTCATTGCCCAGCTCGATCTTATTCCCTGACATTGAATGGAATTTAGCCTCAAAATTCAAGCCGGCATGGGCGAGCAGTGAAGTGATGGACCAGTATTCCACTGGTTCGAAAGCTTCGATCTCATTTTCGCGATCAATGATCAGCTTAACAGTGACAGATTGCACACGTCCAGCAGAAAGTCCCTTCTTGACCTTCTTCCAAAGCAAAGGACTAATCTTGTATCCCACGAGTCGGTCTAGAATTCTTCTAGCCTGCTGAGCATTAACCAAATCCATATTTATCGGGCGCGGGGTTTTGAATGCATCCTTAACCGCTTGCTTCGTAATCTCATTAAAAACAACACGGCAGCTATCGTGCTCATTCAGCTCCAAATAGTGAGCTAAATGCCATGCGATAGCTTCACCCTCGCGATCAGGGTCGGCCGCTAGATAAATGTTTTTCACTTTTTTGGCTGCATCTTTTAATTCTTTAAGCACGGCGCCTTTGCCGCGTATCGTAATATATTTAGGATTAAAACCATTGTCAACCTCAACTCCGGTCTGGCTCTTGGGAAGGTCCCGAATATGCCCCATAGATGCTTTTACGATATATTTACTGCCTAAGTATTTGCCAATTGTTTTGGCCTTAGCGGGTGATTCAACGATGACTAAAGAATCTGCCATATATGGCGGCTCCTCTCTCAACTTCAATTACAGAACAATATATAGAGCTCCAGGCTGAAGCCCAATTTTCCGTTTTATACATAAATTTAACAGAAGTGCGTTCAAATGTCCAAACGGAATGCGAGACAGCTCATGGATTTCATTAATAGAAAGAGGCTGATCCTGCAATAAACGAATAATAGACAGCTCCTCAGGCGTTAACTGACTAGTCTGATTAATCCTGTCAGACTGCTCGCTTCCAGCATCGCCAAGACACTGTTCAATGGCTTCAGGCAGCCATGGCAGCTCTTCTACAATATCGTTAACGCAAGTAATTAGCTTGGCCTCTCCTCGCTTAATCAAACCGTTAGGGCCCTCGCTCTTTGGCGATGAAGGCGAGCCTGGCACCGCGAATATTTCACGGTTCATCTCCAGCGCCTGTCCCGCCGTAATAAGCGAACCGCTTTTGGCCGCTCCCTCAATGACGATCGTGCCTTGCGACAGCCCGGCAATAATCCGATTGCGCTGAGGAAATTGACCCGGATGAAGCTTAGTGCCTGGCGGCGTCTCAGTTAAAAGCAAGCCATCTTCACCTATTCTTCTAAACAGATTACGATTTTCTGGAGGATAGCAGCTATTTATAGGTGTCGGCAGCACAGCGATTGTAGAGCCTTTACCACGCAAAGCAGCCTCATGCGCTTTGCTGTCTATACCGCGGGCTAATCCGCTTACGATAGTCACTCCATAAAAGGAAAGCTGCTCCGACAGTTTCTCGGTAAAGCTTCTCCCGCCCGCTGTCGGCTCACGAGTACCCACAATGGAAAGACTGGGTCTTTTCAACAACTCCATACGTCCCTTTAAGTAAAGCACCCAAGGCGGCTGAGCAATTTCTTGCAGCCATTGCGGATAGGATTCATCATAACGAGTAAGAACAATAATATCAGAAATGTCTGTCACATGTGTGCTGTAGTCTGCGAAATCAAATTCACGGGCAGACATTCGCTCTGTCAAAAGATTCGCTTGATTAGGCTTGAATCCGACAGCAAGCAGCTTCTCACGGGAAAGGGAGCGTTGTCTCCACAGCCCTGTATCCACCGCTCTCTTAATCGTCATCCAGCCGATACCCGGTGTTTCGTGTAATGCGATAATCATTTGTCTGCGTAAGTGATCCTCTTTATGCATCCATAACCACCCCTTAAAGAAATGGGAAGGCTCGCATTCCTAATCTATTTTGCGTTACCTTGCTGTAGAATGCAAGTCAACCGAAGAAAGAATGTTCATTTTGTATAAAAAAACAACCTTTCATCGCCCGTAATCGGGTGGATGAAAGGTTGCTTACCTTCACATGCTGTTGCTATTTTACTTATGTGTGATGCATTTTTCAAGAAGCCCTTGCTCTTCAAGCACGCTTACAAGCGTAGAGCCCATCTCAGATGGCGTAGGAGCTACTTTAATGCCGCATGCTTCAAGAGTTGCAATTTTCTCAGCAGCTGTTCCTTTGCCGCCAGAAATAATCGCGCCAGCATGTCCCATTCGTTTGCCTGGAGGCGCTGTTGCGCCGCCGATAAAACCAACGACCGGCTTTTTCATATTCGCTTTGATCCACTCTGCCGCTTCTTCCTCAGCAGTTCCGCCGATCTCACCAATCATAATAACAGCGTAAGTATCAGGATCTTCGTTGAACAGGTTAAGAATATCGATAAACTCAGAGCCCTTAACCGGGTCGCCGCCAATACCTACTGCATTAGATTGACCGATACCGCGTGTAGTCAGCTGATGAACAGCCTCGTATGTCAATGTTCCGGAGCGAGACACAACGCCTACATGACCTGGAGTATGGATATAGCCTGGCATGATGCCAATCTTAATTTCACCTGGAGTAATAACGCCAGGGCAGTTAGGACCGATTAGACGTGTCTTGCGTCCTTCCATATAACGCTTAACTTTAACCATATCGATAACTGGAATGCCTTCAGTAATACAAATAGCAAGATCTAATTCAGCGTCAACCGCTTCCATGATCGCTTCAGCCGCAAATGCTGGCGGTACATAAATAACGGATACTGTCGCGCCAGTCGCTTCGACAGCTTGCGCAACTGTATTAAATACCGGCAGAGAAGCTACAGAGCCGTTCTCCAACGTAATTTCGACATTCGTACCACCTTTGCCAGGAGTTACGCCGCCGACCATTTGTGTACCGTAGTC